>Ga0164301_10000203_pt1 | contig 16397 bp, 33 predicted proteins | sample Whisoiple_231_MG_FD_109711 | JGI IMG/M metagenome (GOLD analysis project Ga0164301, IMG submission 109711) | Unamended control soil microbial communities from upstate New York, USA - Whitman soil sample_231_MG | ecosystem: Environmental > Terrestrial > Soil > Agricultural land ... | reverse complement strand
TCCGCGCCCCGTAATGGCAAAAAAAAACCCCACCGTTGCAGTGGGGTTAATTTTTACTGGTAGTACGTTTTAAGGGGGTGAAAGAGTGGATTACCAAATGCTTTCTAGTTGAAATAGTGCTAATCACACTGTGACCCCCGTACTCTGGTAGATTGGGGTATATTTTGATTCCGAACATTAGCTAAGCGAAGCGTTTTTCACTTTACTACGGTGTCCTAGGTTGCATCTATTATGTACTGTTTTTGTCGCGGTGAGAGGTCACGTATCTCCCGGTTCTCACTAATTGGATGCGGTGGATACCACGCTAGGAGACGCGAGACTCTAAATGGACCCCATCGGGTTTGGCTAGTGAGTAGTTCAGAGATACTCATAGCGGCACATACGTAGGGGTCGGCTTCTAGTACATCTCTAACAGTAACGGTACCAGCTTTGATTTCTCGTTTTATACGGTTACGCTCACTCCGTACATGGTTTGCTTTTTTTAGAGCTTCTATGCTTTGTTGGCTCAACGTTCAAACCCGTGTTCTAGGCTTATTCTTTCGGATTCACGTAGATGCTGTCCGGGTGAGTGTGACTGTTCGGATGCAACAATGACGCCTGCGATGAATCCGACGATGAAAATTACCGCAAGGATCCCGACTATCCAGAGTAGAATCGTTCCTACTATTTTAGAGCCGGTTTCGGCGGCAACACCTAAAGGCTTGAACGCATGTAGCGTTCGCATATCCTGTTGAGTTTTCATTATTCGTCAGCTTCCTGTACTGTTCGTTCGATTTGACAGAGAAGGCAATTGCATTTTGGCTTCTCGTTCTCTTGGGGGGGGGTGAACTCTATGGGGTCGAGCCGCATAGCTCCTAGTTGTAGACCCAAGAGAATCCCGCCTTGGTAGCTTTGTCGTCTTCTCTCGCCCTCGGGGACTAGACATTCTACTGCTCGTTTGATTTTCTCAAACTCTAGTCCCTTAGCTGCAAGGAACTCACCTACATTACCTCCATTTTTTTCGATGTGTTCTGCGATATCTAATATCTCGTCAGTACTGAGACGATCCATGCTATTTTGCCTTTCCAGTTGAGATTCGTAGTAACATTTCCATCTCGCGCTTTCGCTTACGATATGGGAGCGTCGCTACTGTTTGTCCATTCTCTAGCTTTGCAGCTAGGGCCTCTAGAGCGTCGGCGGCAATTTCGTACCAAGCTGCGTTTGCTACCTTGTGCTGTTTGTCGGTTCGCTTGGAGTGCATAGCTGCTTTGCGTCGGTCGAACCTAGCGGCGGCTCTCAGTTGCTCAGCGTTACAATGCTCTAGAGGTAGCGTCGTCTTACGCGAAGCGAATACTTGGATTTCTGAGTTATGCACTACCTGGCGGCGACGGTACCAATGGTAAATACGGCGAACTAGGTTTAGTCGTCCCATCGGTCACTCGCAACTAGACCGTTCTCAGCTATGTAATACTTAACGTCGCTGGAAGTTGACTCAATCCTGATTTGAGCCGTGCCATCATTGAGAGTACTAAGGTGAATATCGTCGTCCTCTGCAATTTGGTGGCGCATTTCCAGTAGCCAAACCGCTTCTGATATTCCCTTTGCTTGCTTGGGTTTAATTAGGTAAGACATCCTTCCGGTCCTCTCGTCTTTTTGCCTGTTCATACGCTGCGCGAGCGCGCCGCTCGGGTGAAATGTCCGTGCGGCGCATTAGCTCTCGGCCGACAGCGTGTATGTATTCGTAATCGTTTTCTCTGTTACTGTCCCAACTTAGTAACAGTGACTGTCTAGCCCAAAGCTCCCGCGTAGCCATGTTTTTCACACGGCACCCACTTTCCCGTTTACATTCCACGTCTTCTGTGGAAGGCTCCCGTAGAATGATTCGACTAGTATGGTGTAGCCAATGATTGGAAATACACCTTGACCGGCTGCTGGTACTAGTTTGCAATCAACAATCGGGATAATTTTTATGCCGAACAATTCAGACGCGCTTCCATTCACTCTTAGTGCCGCAGCCTTGACACTGAAAAGTGAACGTAGCGGTGTGAGGCTTGATATCGAACCCGTACACCGTTCCGCAGCCCGCACACGGTACGTCTACGTGTTCGGCGGTCGGGTCAATCTCGCCCGGCTCTGAGTTAGGATCGGGAAGCGGAGCGCCGGTAGCTGCCGCTTGCTCGACTGCATCCTGTTCGGCCTTTTCTCGCTGTTCCTGTTTGGCCTTCTCTACTGCTTCCTGCTCAATTCGAGCTTGCTCTTGCTCGGGAGTATTCTCCATACTGTCCTTTCAGTAGGATTAGTACGCCCGATATTTAGGTCAGCGCCTCGGAGCCGGGCGCTTCGGTGCCAGGACACCTATTTTAACCGTACCCCTTGTTGGCGGGATGCGCCTTTTCTAACCCTACTGTTTGGTTCGGGCGGGGTAGCCTGGTAAAAGCACCGGAAGTAGTGACACTCCCGGTACTTGGCGCTTCTAGAAAGGCGGGGGTACCGCCTCCTCAGCGTCTGCCCCAACATCGGGCAGTTGCAGCGCTTTCTCGATCCAGGCGGAAGCGCTCTTAGTGCCGAGCTTTTCAAACTCAGCCTTGAGAACGTTCTTGTCCTGGTCGGCGGGGAACTGTTTTTCGGAAAGCAGCTTCCCAAAAAACTCGATCTGGTTAGTAGAAGCCATGATCTACTCCCCGCCTTCCGGCTCGCCCTCGCCACGGGTGCGAGTACGTACCGGGTAAATCTCCTCCAACTCCGCTGACTCTGACTCAGACAACATGGAGGAGTCGTCGAGATTACGGAGTACTTCGCGGTTGGCCCGCTGTTCCTCCATGATCCCAACTTTCGCCTCCCGCAACTCGCGGGCGCGATCGAACAGGTCTTTCGTGTCGATTTTCGCCACGATTTTCCTTCCTGTTTGGATTTGGATTAACTGCTATTCATTCGCAACTACCCTTCCGGCGGCTCCGTCCTAACTCTGCAAGCTGTACCCTGTGGGCCTTGGCGGTGTAGGCGGTAGCTGCTATCTGCTAGGCATTATCTCATTCGCCTAGCACGCTTGTCAAGTCGAAAACTCTAATTTTAGGTAGAGTTTAGGGAATGCCTACCAGGCGGTTGTAGTCCCAAGTCGTTTTTTTCTGTTTAATGTCAGTACTTATTTGATCCGCAAGCCAGGTGATAAACGGATCATCGCTGTCTAGGCGTAGTTCACCTAGTAGTACTGCATCTAATGCAGTGTGTAAACGGCCAAGCTCGGGGAGTATGTGCTCCTCAATCTTACCATTACACATTTTGCAGACGTTGGTTTTAATGCCTTTGTTATCTTCCCACGGAGTGGGTTTCTCGCATTGGCACGTTTTCATCTTTCACCTTCCGTTTACTTGGTCTTGGCGGTATTCTTGCCCTATCTCGCCAATCGGCCGGGACCCCTGGGGTCTTGCTTATCTCTTGTGAAGTGAAGTGGGTTGAACTTTGGAATCTGAGGCCAGTAAGGTACTGTTGTATTCGCCAGGGATGCTCTATGAATGGCAAATCCTTAGTGGACTCTACAAAAATACTATCTGCGTAAATGGCTAGGATATTATAACCGTAACTAGTAAGCTCTTTTGCATATTGTAGTGAACGCAGTCTAGTTTGAGCCTCGATCATTCCCCTGTGAATGACATTTGCCATTAGCGGCTCTCTAGCTTTTTTAGTACGTCTAGCCTCAACGTCTATAAATCCTGATCCGCAAGGGTATTTTTTAGGCTCACCATTTTTAGCGTGTTTATATCCGAACTCTAAGTGCTTTGGTCGGGCCGCTAAAACACCGTAAGTAGATAGCAGGGTAGGCTTAAGCCAAGGCTTACTATTATTTGGAGCATTTTTCACTTGCTCTATAGCCCAAGCAGCGTATTTATTTAATCCGGTGTCTTTGTCGGGGCTAACCCAACACGCAATAATATGTCGGATTCTTACCTTAAGTGCTGCAAGGTAAGGAAGCTCGTTTGAGTAGAAAAAACCTCGGTGATAATCGCCGCCAGGGCCGCAATTTGGCAACGGAAAGTCACTATTAAAGAATCTTGGGGCTTCAAATGCCAAGTAAAATAAGCCATAACGGCTTATGAAATCGTCGTATTTAGGGGTGCCAGCTTTAGCGAATGACTTATCTTGTAGCGTAGAATAGCGACCGAAACGCATAAGAGTGTTAGAAGACGGGAAATCTAGCTCAGCAGCCGCCGTATGGTGAGCGGAGATTTGATCTAGATAGGCAGCTTTGTAACTGGTTAGTCTTTTGACGTTATAAAGACGATAGTAGTTACCCGGTAATTGATCTCTTGCTTTTGCGTTGGTATGACGGGGCACCTTGCGTCTAGCGTTTGGGTAGAATCTCTCGTCTCTAAGTAATTGTGCTGCTATTCCACCGGAAGTAGGACTAAGGTTTAGATCGTGTGTTTTAAGGAATGAGCGTATTTCTTTAGCCCATTCCATAAGTTTAATTATCGTCGCAGTCTCACCGGGGATTCCTTTGCGAAGTTCACTGACACTCTTAAGGCAAAATATATGGGGAGATAAAGCGTAGTGATAGTGACCAGCCTGCTTGCGCTCGCCCTTAAATCCAAAATAGCTAATAACACAGTCTTTCATTACGGTTTTATGCTTTCGCTCTGGCGCCCACGCAGTACGTTCTACCGGGGCAGCTCTGTATTGCCATAGTGGATTAGGATCAAAATGCGAATCTAAGTAACGTATGATGTCTCCAAAATGGTGAGCTACTACTATGGAGGATGGTTGAGTGCGAACAAGCATGGGTAGTTCCTCGAATGGGAACATCTGCCCGTCCTCTAATAATACTTGGCCCTTGTCTACGGCCATAATTAACTTGTCTAGTTTCTTTGGTTTACGAGGCTTAAGCGGACGGTTGCACTTGGGAACCGGGCTACTACTGTCAGCCTTGTTCGCCAAGAACAATCCCGTACTCGTCGGCGATTTGTTCTATCGCGTCACTTATCCAGTACTCCTCGTCAAATGGACCCTGAATCCATTTGTAAACTATATCCCCGTGTTTGTCTTCAAACCCTACATTTACCCACGGTGAGTTTTCGATATCTTCTACCGTTGGCTCCGGGTCGCCTTGTCCCATTCGGCTACCGTCAGTGGTAACTTGTCCCTTTGGGTCAGTGTTGCGCCACTCTCCGTCAGCAGACTTATAGTCCACTACGCGGTAGTCCACTATATTTTCCACTAACCGTCCCCTTACTATAAGCCACCGACACTAAACACCGACACACCCCATGACGCCTGCGGGGTTGATATACTCTATCACATGCCACCGACACGGCTGCGGGAGCGCTCAGGTTGGAACAGTCCCCACTATCTGACCTGTAGCGCTCCCGTTTACTTTTGTGTTGGAGGTAATAGGTAATGGAACCGTCGCTCTCTAAGAATGAGGATGCGATAATGGTGCGTCTCGAAGCACTAGGGGAAAAGTTAGATGCTGTTCATCTTTCCGTAGTACATGACATCGGAGAGGTAAAAGGAAAGTTGGATGAGCATAGCGCTCGGATTTCAAGCAGTGAATTAAAACTAGCTCGTCTGCAAGGGGCAGGAATGGCACTTACCTTTGGACTGCCCTTTATTGTGTTAGCCCTCCAACATGCTATCCATTGACTATTACTGAGACCGTAATAGTGTGTGTTGTCGTAGTGGCTGCCACTACTGCTTCTGTATTGGGTGCCCTTTCTCCGCCTCTTATGGGGTTACTTGGCATAGCAATAGGCTACGGTGGCGGGCGTACTGTTAGCTCTATCCCTAGCGGTGAACCTAAACGTTAAATGGCTGAGTTAATCCTATCTAACGATATGCGGGTAGGGTGCCTTGGGCGCACCGGCTCCGGAAAGACGTTTCTAATGGAGCAGCTACTAGACGATCAGCCACGGGTAATTATTATTGACGATAAGCACCGTGTCAATTTCCCTGGGTATCATCTTACTTCTAGCCCGTCGGCCGCGTTATTAGAACCGAAGACGATCTATCGTCCAGAAGGTAACGTTCCTAATCAGTTTTGGGAAGACGCACTTACCGTGTTGCACAAGGCTGGCGGTGGCATCATCTATATAGACGAGCTTTCAGAGCAGAGTTCACCTAGCTCTATGCCATCTGGGCTTAAATCCATTCTTAGAATGGGTCGAGAGTTAGGAGTAGGTTTATGGTGGTCCGCACAATCAGCCACTGAAATCTACAACACTGCAATTCGTCAATCAGACGTACTTATCTTGTTTCTTAACGTAGGAGCATCCGATAGAGACAAGATAATTAAAACGGCCGGGGACATAGGCGAGGTTACTGCACATCTCAGTCTTTATGAGTTTGTGGTATTCGAGTCAGCCAATCAAGCCTATGATCCAAACGATATACCAGCTTGGAAATACGAGGTAGCAGCATGAGTATTCGCTCTCGCGGGGCTGGGACTACTTTTGCTGGTTCACCTAGTTTTCGTACCGTAATGACTAAGAAGGAAATAGAACAGCTATGGGTACAAAGAAAGGGGGACCCTTCCAAGGCCGATATTGCATCTGCTATTGCTCTTGCAGAGTCGTCGGGTAACACTAAGAGCAACAGTAACCCATGCTGCAAGGGACTCTGGCAAATAAACGTAGAAGTAGGAAACGCTCCTCTAGCGTGTGCCATGAATCCTGTTTGCGCTACCGACTGGACGATTTCCTCTAAGGGGTCTAAGAATGGTACTGACTGGACGCCCTGGGAATCATATACTGATGGTCGGTATAAGCAATATCTTAGCGGTAGTAGCAATCCTAGTCTTGGCGAAGAAATCCCACTCATAGGTGGCGCAATAGGAGACGTGGAAGGTGCTGTAGGTAGCGTTATAGGCGGCGCGGAAAGCGCAGAGCAATTTTTACAGCATCTAGCTGAAACTTTACTAGACTTTAGAGCGCTAGGAAACTTGGCGGCTCAAGCCTCTGCATGGTTCATTAAATTAATAGCAAAAGCTATTTGGGACTACGTGATAGCACCTATTGTCCACTGGTCAGAGCGTGCCGTTTCTTTCTATTGGATAAACTTTTTTGGGAGTGGTACCGAACGCGGAAGTGGGTTCGGTTATCAGCTTCGCAATAACGCTGGGGCTATTACTATTCTTTTTTGGTCAATGGGCTATGCCATTCTTTGGAGCGATGGTACGTCTATGACTCCGGTAGCAGCACACGAAAGCCTATTAGGACAAGGTGTTAAAGGGGTGGAGGGTGCTATTGCTAGGCGTAACTTAATCAAACCTAGTAAGGTCAAAGAGAAGACGCCTTCTAAGCCCACTCCAAAAGAGTCTAGAGTACCGATCCAACGTAAACAAACTTTCACGGTAGCGCGTAAACGGCCGGTTAGTGTTCACTCGGAAGGAAGACAACGTGCCAGTAGTCAAGGATTCAAACCCCGACCCGTCCCCCGGCCCGCGGAGCCGCAAAAAACGAGCCAAAAAATCATCATCCCACCTGGGGTCAACGCGGAGCAAAAAACCCGCCGCCCCCAAGCCGCCAAACCGGGTGGACCCGGGATGGGTCCACGAGCTAATGGGACTCATAGGACTAAAGATCGTGCAAGCAGTAGCAGAACGTAACGGAATTGTCCTCGATATAGGGGACGATAAAGAGTTTGAGGATTTGGAGTCCATTATCGCTCCCGATAGTGAAGGTGGACCCGATCCTCAAGAGATAGCGGCAAGGATGGCCGCTCACCTGGGACACAGGATTCCAGGTGTTAGAAGGATAGAGAAACGCTTTGAGGGAAGGGACAAGACTAGCGGCATATGGAGTGACGCCGGTATTCTTGTCGGTCAGCTTTATGTTCGCAATAAGGGTGCGATTAATAGGCTGGCCTCGGAAATGTTGTCGGGCAAGCTGCCCCACAAACAGCGTCCGATTAATTCGGACGTTCCCCAATCAACCGCTATCGACTTCGGAGTAGTCGGTAGCCCGACGCAGAACGGAGACGGTAATGCGTAGAGGTACGGGTAAGCTGGTGCTTACCATCGTCGCAGTGGTCGTCGGTGGTACCTGGCTCAACAAGAAGACTGGGAGTAAGGTTCCCGGTTTTAACTAGGAATCACTCCTACTACTAACGAAAGGATAAAAGAGTTAATGACTCCCTCTGGCGTTGTTACTCCAACCGGAGCCGTTGCGCCGGGTGGCTTTCCGGCTGCCGCTGGTGGCGTGGACGTTTCCGGCGCGCTTACGAGTGTCGTTCCTGGCATTCGTAAGCTCAAGAAAATCGCCGTCAGTAAGGCAATCCCTAAAACGGGCGGGCTAGTACAGCTTGAATTGCCTAAGGCATCTTATATGGAGAAGGCGGTCGTAAAGATCACCGGAACCCTTAAGGCCAAAGGCGGCGAAGCTAAAAAAGAAATCGAAAAATCGGCTGATGCACGACTTTTTATCAACCGATTTGAGTTCGCTCTTTCCGGTTCCACTAGCCCGCGTGTGCTGTCTGGTATTCAGTCGGACATCATTGACGGTCTAGACCTTCCGGCTGTTGCGCCAAACAATCAGTTGTTCAATGCGCCAGCGGAACCGGGGATTGGCGAAACTAAAGAAACGCCGTTTGAAATTGAAATGTCACCGTTTTTTGTGGTATCGCCACAGAACCTGTATGGCATTCCCTATCTCGGCGCTCCTAGTACGGTCCCTCAGTTCAATATTACGTTCGGTAATCCAAACGGTACGCTAGCAAAGTTCAAGGCGAACAGTACGGGTCAGGAAATCTGGCTTGAAAGCGGTATGGTCGAAGTTGAGCTTTGGAGAATTGACCTCCCTGCGCCGGTCGCTCCCAAGCTCGTTTCCAGCGTACAGAATGGACAGACGGTAACGTCTGAAATCCCCGGACAAGGTTTGTACCAAGAGTCGGGGATGATGATTCTTTCTCGCATGTATGAAGAACAGAAGCCGAGCAAAGGTGGAACTAAGCTGTTCCAGCTTCCTATCGGACCTGACTATATGCGGATCATTGTCCTTGTCTTTACGGAAACGGGAGTTCTCGATCCTGAGACTTCTCCACTGCTTCTCAAAGCGGAGCTTTCCGTACAACAGGCAACGGTTATCGAGTCCAAGAAGATTTGGCAATTCGATAACGAGTACCGGCACCTTTTCAATAAGGCCCGGCCTACGGGTGTGTACGTTTTCTCGGGTATTGACGAGACGGGCACGGATGCTGATCTGTACGTCACCCGCGAACTCGGCAATTTCGATCTAGAAGTGTTTATGACCGAAAATGCACCTGGGGAATCGGCAGTGATTCAGGTAATCACTCAGGAGCTTGTACCGCTCTCTGAGCCGGGACTCTACCTCTAACAGAAAGGGGTACGAGTAATGTACGGAAATGCGTCCATCCCGTCCGGGGCAGTTTACCCGGACGGGCTGGATCTAACTACGGCGGACCCTGTAATCCAGGCGTCAGTACGGCCAGAGGGGTCATACTTTCGCCGCAGTGTAGGGTACGCGACGATCAGGCCGGGGCGAACCCGGTTCCAAAACAATAAGGGTAGAGGTATTCACTTCACTCCACAGAGGTTTGCGGAGAATGTAGACGAGCCTCACACTCTACCGCTAATGGTGGACTCCACGACTGCCGACGATCATGCAGACGTGGCCGATCTTCCGGGGTCCGAGAATCTGACTATGGACGGTCACATTAACCCGGCTAGTGCTGCCGGTCCCGTTCTAATGTCAGAGCCATCGGATAGTCCACCCTCCAGCGCAGGGAAGCACGTAGGGTTGCGAACGCTTCCTGATATGGGGGACCGCGAAGCACACCGTCCCTTGTCGCAGCTTTTTCACGGGCTGGCCCATCCTGTGGAAATGTTTAAGGGCGAGTACGCAAAAGACCCACTGATTGCTCTAGGCGGTGCAGCGCTCATTACCGCTATTGCATGGAGCGTCGGCCGGGATTTTGAACGGAGCTACCGGAGCCGGGAGCATGTCGCTAGCAGTGGCGGCGGCGTGACTGGCGCAGCCGCGCCGGTAGCAGCGGGTCCAGCGGCAGTAGTAGAGACGGCCGGTGAGACTGTCGAGAAGGCAGCCGACGCCGCAGTAGAGGCCGCCGAGACGGTCGCAGAGGCAGCAGGCGAGGTAGTCGAGACTGCCGCTGAGACTGTAGAGAAAGTAACCGACCAAGCCGCCGACGCGGTAACGGATTAGGAAAGGAGTAACGGTGAAGCCTAAGACGCTGTTTGCAGTAGCGGCTGGCGGATTTTTCCTCGTTGCTTTCGCCCGTGACGGTACGCTAGTCAAGGGTGTTAAGCAAATCGGCGGACTCGCCAATACCGTAACCGGCGGATATGCCAAGACGGCGAGGCGTATCTAATGGATAAGGATAAGCGTAAGCTAGAGGACAAAGCAGCGATAACCTGCTTTGTCTTGTCACTCGGCGGAATGCTAGGTGCTCTCTACGCTTACACTTTGGGTAAGAAAGCTGGTGAACTTACCCTATCCACTTCCGAGGATGCGGCGCACCTTCCCGCCGACGATCCGGAAGACGCCGACGACTCCCCGGACCCTGGCGGGGACGAGTAAGGCCATGCCGACTAGTGAGGAACGCGGGTGATTTAGGTGAATGAACCGAAAATCCCCGTGTTCCTTGCTGTCGGTCTTTGGACTGCATCTGCATTAGCGGTATTAACTTACACTGCTATTGCATTCAAAAAAACTGCTACGGGACTAGACGAATCAATTATTGTCGCTGGCGATCCGTTAGTAGCTACTCCGGGATTACTCGCAGCAGAAGCCGCTGGTAAGGCCATTCTCCCTCAGAAGAAACTTAACCGCAATAAGTTCACCCCTTCCAGATAATGGGCGCATTCCTCAAACAAGCTGCACAGTTGATTGCCGGACAAATGGCTGGGAGCAATCACAAAGCAGCTTTCATAGTTAAAACTTTACGGTTTACCTATATCAGTAGCGGTACTACTATTGCCGCGCTATGGTATTCCGCATATCGAAACGAACGGGTTAAACCTCATACTATTGAATGGCCATTTCCTGGGCTTAGTAAAAAGAAACGGCAGTATCCGCCGGATAGACCGGAAAAGGAATTGGCTAGTGAACAGCACACTACGGCAGCGGCTAGTAACGCTAGTGGGCTGATAGGTACTAGCCCTGGCGGTAGTGTTGACGGTTACGTATATCCGTTCACTTCTAAGGCTACTATTGGGCGCATAGATCAAGGCCAAGATTTTGGAGGATCAGGCCCAATCTTTAGTCCTACTAATGCAGTAGTAGTCTCTATCGGCGCACCTGGATGGCCTGGTAGTGCGGGTGTAGTTTTAGAAATCTTAGACGGCGGCAGGGCTGGTCAGTACATTTACATTAACGAGGGTATAAGCGTTGAAGTACGGCCACGTCAAATTGTACGTGCGGGGCAAAGGGTAGGTACCTTTGTTCCGTTTAGCTCTACCGGAATTGAGATAGGTTTCTGTGACTCTCACGGTGTACCTATTTCTCACTCTGAATATACGGAGGGCAAAGTAACTAGAGGCGGTAAGGAAATGGCTGCTTTCTTGTCGCAACTAAGGATGGCTCCCCGTCACGTAGCGCCCGGACCTTACAGTAAACAAGCAGAAAGAGGGCAGGTAGCCGGTCCTCCAACTCCAATCCGTAGGCGATAAGAAAGGTTGAAGGATGGCTGACGCTAGTAGTACTGCCTCTCCGGACACTGCTTCTAGCAGTAACGGTAAGAAAAAAGGTGGGCTTTTCACCTTTATCAAAAAAAATAAAACTCTCTCTGCCGTAGTAGGTGCCGGTGGTCTTTATTTTCTCTATAAGATGAACGCCGAAAAGACTGGCGAAGGCGGTACTACTGAACCCGAAGGTGAAGTAACCGCCGTCGCAGGCGAAGGCGGCGCAGCAGCCGGGACCGCAGAGGCGGCAGCCTTTGAACTTGGCCGTGCCGAACGTGTAGCCGAAGGTTCTCGCCAGGAAGTAGAAGAACTAGAACAGGAACGTGAAGAAGAACGTACTAAGCGTAAGGAAAAGGAAAAGGAAGGTGAAGAAGAAGAAAATCCCGGTACCGGCGAATCACCGGGCGAAGGTAACGTTCCTGGGACTGGCGGTGGTACCGGCGGTGGCGAAGCAGAAGCCCCTTCCACTGGCCCCGGTGCTCCTAGTGTAACCATCCACGGAAGAACCTTTCAGGGTGCCACTAGTAGTCACATAGCTAAAACGGGACAAACGGACGGCGGCAAAAAGTACGTTGAATATGCCATCCAATTTCCGGGCCATGTAGAGCATTGGCAGTACTTTACTGCTACTGGCAATTGGAGACAAGTAGAAAGCTCCGGAGCGCCAGGTAAGCCACCTATCAAAGAGCCGCCGCCAAAACGGCCACCCGGAGGGCCAGGGACTGGTCCCGGTGGCAAACCGAAACCGAAACCGAAACCGAAACCGAAGCCTAAGCCTAAGCCCCCCGGCGGCGGTGGAGGAGGAGGAGGCGGCGGCGGTGGCGGCTGTCCGCAGGGTACCATTGACAATATCCACCATGCCCGCGATGAAATCAATCGTTTGCAGGGTGAAATCAATGGGCTGCAAAACCATATCAATCAGCTAACGTCAGTAATCCAGCAGTACCCGAACGCTAAACAGCGCGGTCAGTGGGAGACAGAACGTAACCAGGACCGCGCAAACATAGAAAACAAGCGTGGCAATATTAATCAGTTCCAACAAGTGATTGATAATGGACACGGACAGCCAGGCTGCGGGGGAGTATGAAAGACACTCGCAAAGAACGCGATATGCTCGCCACTTTTTTAGTGGCGGGCATAGCCGCTGTCATAGGGAATCATTTCCTTGCCCCGACTATTAAACGGAAGGTGAAAGCGAAACGATGAAGTGGAATCGTCAAGGGATAGATATCAGTATGTACCAGGGGTCCGTAGACTGGACTGCGATTAGTAGAGCAGTTTCATTCGTCTTCTGCAAGTCAACGCAAGGAACCTTCTGGGTTGATCCTACTTTTACTAAGGGTAGGATTGCGTTAATTAGAGCAGCAAAGATACCGTTCGGTCCATACCATTTTGCGGACAATTCGTCTACGGATGGTTTCGCAGAGGCAGAGCACTTTGTCAATACTGCAAAGGCGGCAGGATGGGAGCCAAAGCGCGACCTTCCCGGCGTACTAGACATAGAGTCGGGAGTAGGCGGTAGGGTAGGGGTGCGGTTTGTTAGACGCTTTGTCAAGCGCTATCGTCAACTGGCCGGACATCGCCCAATCATTTATACTGGAAGTTTTTGGCGTGATGCACTAGGAAACCCAATGGTGCTGACTCGCTGTCCTCTATGGCTTGCAGCTTACACTTCTACTTGGCACGGATGGGTTCCTAGAGCTTGGCGCAAGCCGCATTTCTGGCAGTACACGGATTCATTCCACTGTCCCGGAGTTAGCTCACCATGTGACGGCGACCGTTATCTCCGGTCTAAAAAATCCTTCGACAGACTTTAGGAGGAGTAATGTTCGACGTCAATATAGATGCGGTTATCGCTGGTCTAAGCGGCCAACAAGAGATAGAGAATGTTACTCCATTTCTAGTGCCAGAAAAAGGCATCATTACTCTTAACCTTAGAACGGATCATAGAGGTTACTTGGAATTACAGGCCATTAGCGGTGGTCCTATCTTTATGTTCCGAGGAAGCCTTAGCGCTAAAGAAATAGAAGTGCTATTAGCGGCTACGCCTAATTTTGATCTTGCAGCAGCCATAGGACAAGCCGCGCGAGTTCAAATGGAGGCGAGCATGGGACAAGTTACCCTGTTCTCTGAAAAATCCTCCATTGGATTTTTGCGTAGCTGTCAGTACCCTTTTCCTCCATATACTACCCCTCCATATACTACCCAAGCTAAGCTCGCTTGATTTATTCGCGTAATAACATTGAAGTACCTGCGAATGGGTTGTTTTCGCTATCGCCTTACCTATTAGATACTGGCAGCCTAGCGCTTAAGCTCACTGTACAGGTACTTAGTGTTAACGCGAAAGAAGAAGAAGCATACGGTCCTGTAATCATACAAGTTACTGAGAGTGAAAGTCACGTATTTGACGACGACCTAAATACTGCTCAGTGGCTGGAGGTAGGATTTAATTCCAGAGGGTTTGCTACCCCTATCACGGGCTTTCGTGTTCGCACTCCAACACTTCAAGAATTAATAGAAGGTAAGCGTAAGCAGCCTGTTCTACCAGGACTTATACACTTTACTTTCTACGGGTAATAGTAATGGAATCAGACCAATTTATGCCGGAATATTGGCCGGCTAATCGAATCATCGGTAAGCTAGAAAAAGCGCTTGTCAAAGCGGAAAACATACTTGGCGAAATTACCAGCGCTCAAATTAAATCTCTAGAAGCCGGGAAAGTCTCGGGCCAACTCACTAGCGCTCAGATAAAAGAAATTGAAGCGGCTAAGATAGCAGGCCAGCTTACTAACGCACAGATTAAAGAACTAGAAGCAGCCAAGATTACTGGTGAACTTGTCAACGCACAAATTAAATCTTTAGCAGCAGAAAAAATCACCGGGAAATTAACTAATTCACAAATAGAATCAATAGAAGCAGCTAAGATTTCGGGTAAATTAACTAATGCTCAAATTGAATCACTAGAAGCCGCCAAGCTAACCGGGGAAATAACTGAAACTCAAATTGGCCCGGAATCCATTAGTACGGGTAAGTTAAAAGCAGAAGCGGTGACGGCTGCAAAGATAGCTGCGCTAACCATAACTGCCGAAAAAATTGCGGCACTAACTATTACCGCTGGCAAGATAGCTTCTAATGCAATCACGGCAGAAAAGATTTTAGCGGAAGCAGTAGAATCTTCTAAAATAAAATCAGAAGCCATTACCGCAACTAAGATAGCTTCTGAAGCCGTAGAAACTAACAAGCTCGCTGCACTTGCCGTAACGGCAGGTAAGATAGCGGCAGAAGCTATCACTACGGAAAAGCTAGCTGCGCTTGCTATTACGGCAGGGAAGATAGCGGCGGAAGCTGTCACCGCCGAAAAGCTGGCCGCTAATAGCGTCACCGCAGCCAAGATAGTAGCTGGGACTATCACCGCTGAAAAACTTACTGTAGCAGAACTTTCTGCTATATCCGCCAATATGGGGAAAATAACCTCCGGTGAAATAACTCTCACTAAAAAAGAATCAGAACTTCATATTTCGCCAGAACGTGGAATAGAAATGACGCTTAGGGAACCTGAACCCGAAGGCCCAAAGAACGCTGTAGAAAGTATTGATTGGGTGGGCGGTGGAGGCAGTATCAAGCTCTATGCTACTACTCCAGCTTCTCCCAGACTTCTAGTAAGGGTTAACGAAGGAACAGAAAAATCATCTTCAATTGTCCTTTGGGAAAAGGGTGAAAAGGCTGGGTTCCTACAGTTAACCGCTACTGAAAAACTAAGAGTTAAGGTAGGTAGTGGGACCGTTTCTCATGCTTCGGGAAATGGATGGTACGAAACCTTTACCCATAAAGCCGGTTTTACTCCAACCACTGTTTTTCTACAAGTAAACAATGGAGAGTTCCAGGCCATTCTCACCGCTGACACCTATACTTCAACTACTTTTAGAGTAGGAAAGTGGAGAGGGGACGGCGCGGCTACTACTTCAGCAAGTTTCAATTACCAATGTTACGGTTAAAGAAAGGGTAAGGAAGTGGGTAAGATTCCCTATGAGCCGCCGCCGTATAAAAAGAAGTTTCCCCATGAGCCTCGACCTAAGCGAATAAAAAAGTTTCCAAAAGAGCCAGCTCCTAGACACACTGAAACTTCTCGTTTAATAGCCAGAGAGAAAGGAAGGAATAACTAGTGAGATTTAATTGGGATGCGATAATCCCTTCTGTAGCCTTAATGCTAGATGATGAGGCAATAAAGCCGATAAGCGGCACGGGCTTTAGCATCGAGCGGGGCAAAAATCCCGGAGAGTTCACTGTAAACATTACCCAGCTTGACCAACCCACGGAGACGGCAGAGCCTGAGGCTCCCGCCGCTGCGTAACTACAGAAAGGAAGTAACAGTAGATGGATGCACTAGACGCCGCAAAGGCCGCAGTAGTGGCCGCGCAGCAGGTGGTAACGGACCTGGAAGGCGAAGCTCCGGCTCCGGCTCCGGCTCCATCGTCTGAGTTCCAGGCGAGCGCAATCGTTAACGCAGATGGTAGCGTTATCGTTACGCTTACCCCCGTCGCTCCCGCAGCCGTGTCGGATACCGCGACCGGCGAAGCTGGTACCGTTACCGAGGTCGCCAGCGAGACGAGCGACACCGGGCCTCAGCCCACGGGCCAGTAGTAATAGCAATACACACAGTAACAATTAGCCCCGCCAGAGAGTGGGGCTTTTTGTTACCATTACTATCACTGTTACTTCCAATGAAATGCTTTGTCTCCGAGTTAACTGTTACCCCCAGGGGCGCGGAGGG
>Ga0164301_10000202_pt1 | contig 16399 bp, 16 predicted proteins | sample Whisoiple_231_MG_FD_109711 | JGI IMG/M metagenome (GOLD analysis project Ga0164301, IMG submission 109711) | Unamended control soil microbial communities from upstate New York, USA - Whitman soil sample_231_MG | ecosystem: Environmental > Terrestrial > Soil > Agricultural land ... | reverse complement strand
CGCGGCGATGCGCTCGGCGTCGACATCCAGGAGTCGGCTGGTGAGCTCATCATCAGACGAATGGACGAGCGCAACGTCCTGCCATTGCGGCTCCAGTGCGTGCCACGCGTCGATCAGCTCGGGCGTCGCGAAGTGTTCTTCCAGACCAATGATCTTCATGCAGTCGATGATAAACGCGTTTACTAAGTGCTCAATTATTGTCTACGCTCATCCTTCGTGAGCAACGATGCGGATGCCATTGCGGACCTCTTCGCGACGGCGTCGCTGGGCGGCCCCGAAAAGGCCGTGGGCTTTGTGTTGTGGCGGGTGCTTCATCGCTACATCCGCGAGGCCGATCGTGCCCTGGCCGAATTCAACCTCACTCACCTCCAGTTTCAGACGCTGGCGATGGCGGCGTGGCTCGGGCGGTCGGGCGAATCGGTGACGCAAGCACAACTGGCGCGGGCGGGCGATGTCGCACCGATGCAGGTTTCGCACATGCTCAAGGCGCTGGAGAGCAAGGGTTGGGTGCGCCGGGTCCGCAGCACCGCGGATATCCGCGCGAAGAACGTCGAGATCACAGCGGGCGGACTCGCGGTGCTGCGGCGGGCACTGCCAGTGATGATCGCGGTTCAGCACGACGTTTTCGGCGACGAGGGTGCTCCCGGAGGAAGTCTGCTCAACGCTCTGTTGAGCCTGGAGTCCTGATCGCTAGTCCCGAAATCGCAGAACGGCGTCGTACAACTCACGACGCGACGGCGAGCCTGGATTCGCGGCGATCACCTCGGCGCAGGCGTCTTTCACTCGAGCGCCGGCATCGACGAGCACGTTGACTTCTGCCACCAGTGTCGCCAGGTGCGCCTTTGGCGGCGCCCCGACGAGCACGACGGTGATCTCCCCGAGCACGCCCTCGCTCGCCCAGTCGGCCAGCTCGCCGAGTGTGCCGCGGACGATCTCTTCGTGCGTCTTGGTCAGCTCACGGCAGACGACCGCGCGTCGCCCGGGCCCAAGTGTGTCGACCGCGTCACGCAGGCACCCTGCGAGCCGTCGCGGTGACTCGAAGAACACGCACGTGCGCGGCTCGGCGGCCAGCGTCTCGAGCCAGGACACGCGCGCCGAGTGCTTGCGCGGCGCGAACCCCTCGAAGCAAAACCTCCCCGACGGCAGGCCGGACACTGCCAGTGCCGTCGTCACCGCCGACGGGCCGGGCAAGCAGGTGACCGGTAGACCCGCGCCGACGCAGGCCGCCACCAGCCGATAGCCCGGATCGCTTATCAGCGGCATGCCGGCGTCGCTGACCAGCAGGACCGTCGCCCCCGCTTCGATCTCGTCGACCAGCGCCGGAACCCGGGACGCCTCGTTGGCGTCGTACAGGCTGACCACCTTGCCGACCGGCTTGACGTCGAGCGCCTGGGCCAGGGTGCGGATCCGGCGGGTGTCCTCGGCGGCGATCACATTGGCGCTCGCCAGGGCGCTGACCAGTCGCGCGGACGCGTCCGACGGCTGGCCCAGCGGCGTGGCGCCGATGAGCAGTCGGCCTGTGGTCATTCCGGCGGGCAGGTGGGGGCACCTCCCGCCCGAAGGGCAGGGGGACGGAGCGATCGGGGGATCGTCATCAGCACAGCCTACGATCGCTGTCGTGACCGCCCCGGCCGATGAACTCGTTGCCAAGGGGCGCGCGGTCCCCGTCATCAGTCCCGCGCCCCTGGTGCCCGTCGCCGACTTCGGGCCGGTCGACCGGCTGCAGGGCTGGGCGATGACGGCCGTAATCACGGCGCTGGCCGCATTGACGCGTTTCCTGAACCTCGGCTCGCCCACCGATGCCGGCACGCCGATCTTCGACGAGAAGCACTACGCGCCGCAGGCGTGGCAGCTGCTGCACAACCATGGTGTGGAGGACAACCCGGGCTACGGGCTCGTGGTGCACCCGCCGGTCGGCAAGCAGCTGATCGCGATCGGCGAGGCCTTGTTCGGCTACAACGGGCTGGGCTGGCGGTTCTCCGGCGCAGTCTGCGGGGTCATTCTCGTCCTGCTCGTCGTGCGAATCGGCCGGCGGATCAGCCGGTCGACGTTGGTGGGCGGGATCGCTGGGCTGCTGTTGATCTGCGATGGCGTGAGCTTCGTCGCGTCGCGCACGGCGCTGCTGGACGGCTTTCTGACGCTCTTCGTCGTCGCGGCGTTCAGCTGCCTGATGGTCGACCGCGACCAGGTGCGGGAGCGAATGCACGTCGCGCTGCTGGAGGGCCGCATCGGCGAGACGCCGTGGGGTCCGCGGCTGGGTGTGAGGTGGTGGCGGTTCCGCGCAGGCGTGCTACTCGGATTGGCCTGTGCGACAAAATGGTCCGGGCTGTACTTCATCGTGTTCTTCGGTCTGATGACACTGGCGTTCGACATCGCTGCGCGCAGGCAGTATCGGGTGCCACGGCCGTGGCTCGGAGCGGTCCGGCGGGACCTCGGCCCGTCGTTGTACGCGCTGGTGATTATTCCGTTCGGCGTGTACCTGGCGTCGTATGCGCCGTGGTTCGCATCGGAGACCGCGGTGAACCGGCACGAGGTCGGCAATTCGATCGGCCCGGACAGCGTGCTGCCGATTCCCGATGCCTTTCGCTCGCTGTGGCATTACACGTACGCCGCATACAGGTTCCATGCCGGGCTCACGAACGCTGCGGGCAACCACCACCCGTGGGAGTCCAAGCCGTGGACGTGGCCGATGTCGTTGCGGCCGGTGCTGTACGCGATCGACAACCAGAACGTGCCCGGCTGCGGCGCGCAGTCGTGCGTGAAGGCCGTGATGCTGGTCGGCACGCCGGCGATGTGGTTTATCGCGCTGCCGGTGCTGGCATGGGCGGTGTGGCGGGCGTTCGTCAAGCGGGACTGGCGCTACGCAGCGATCCTGGTCGGCTACAGCGCGGGCTTTCTGCCCTGGTTCGCCGATATCGACAGGCAGATGTACTTCTTCTACGCGGCGACGATGGCGCCGTTCCTGGTGCTGGCCATCGCGATGATTCTGGGTGACATCCTGCACAAGCCGAACCAGAATTCCGAGCGACGAACGCTCGGGCTGATCGTCGTGTGTTGCTATCTCGCGCTTGTCATTACGAACTTCGCCTGGATGTACCCCATCCTGACCGGCATCCCGATCTCGCAGTCGACGTGGAACCTGCAGATCTGGCTGCCTTCCTGGCGCTGACCCATTTGCGCCGACGGTATGCGCCGATTTCTACATGAGGGTTGCTGCTTTGGGGCAGGAATCTACGACCCTCAGGTAGAAATGGCGCAAACGCTAGAGCGGGTCGCGGGCCGCGGGGCAGGACATGCAGCGGGGGCCGCCACGACCCGTCCCCAACTCGGACGCCTCGATCGGCAGCACCTCGATGCCCGCATCCGCAAGGCGGGCATTCGTTTCGGTGTTGCGCTCGTATGCGACGACCACACCCGGTGCCACCGCCAACGTGTTGTTGCCGTCGTCCCACTGCTCACGCTCGGCCGTCACGGGGTCCAGACCTGTCGCGATGACCCGCAATTTCTCGATTTGCATCGCGTTCGCGGCGGCCTCCACAAACGGCGCGGCGTCGTCAATCCGAACTCCACCCTGCCCGTCGCGGTGAATCGTGAACGCCGATAACGAGTCGACGATGTTCGGGTACATCACCGCCGCGTCGACGTCGACCATCGTGCACACCGTGTCCAGGTGCATCTGCGCGCGCTCCTGCGCGATCGGCACGGCCAGCACCGTGTGGGCCAGATCGTCGTCGAACAGGCTGCGCGCCAACGCTTCCGCGCCCGCAGGTGTGGTCCGCTCCCCCACGCCGACCGCAACGACACCCGCCGCCAGCAGTAGCACATCACCGCCCTCGATCGGCGCCGACCGCGACTCGTATGCCCGCCGCACGCCGAGGAACCGCGGGTGATGCGCGTAGATCAGGTCCGTCAGCGACGTCTCGCGCACCCGCGCACGCAGCGCCAGCGACGTGATCGCCACCCTCGGCCCGATCCAGAACGACGAGTCGCGCGTGAACAACAGATTCGGCAGCGGCTCGATGACGAAATCCCCGCCGTGGTGCATGCGGCGCACCAGCGACAGCTCACCACCGCTGAGCGGCAACTCGTTGAACGTCATCCCCGTCATCAGCACCCGCGCCAGCGGCCCCGCTTCCAGCGTCCGCAGATACGTCGAAAGCTCCTGCGCCAGCGGCAGTCCCAGCCGTCGCGGATCGACCGCCGCCGCGATTCCATGCATGCGCGCCGCGCCACTGTGAGACAGCGCCTCGGTCAACAGGTCCGCCAGCAACAGCACCTCGACGCCACGGGATTCCAGCACCGCGGAGAACGCGTCGTGCTCCGACTGCGCCTTGGCCACCCACGGCAGGCCGTCGAACAGGAGCGCGTCGTTGTTGCGCGGGGTGAGCCGCTGCAGCTCGGCCCCCGGGCGGTGCAGGATGACGGCGCGCAGCCTACCGACTTCGGAGTCGCAGCCCAGCGCAGCGTTTGTCACATCTAGCACCGTAGCGTCACCGGTCACCTCAACTATGGTTTAGGTCATGGAGCTGATCCACGAACTCACTCCGGCCGAGATGTCACACCGCAGCGGCGTGGCCGTCTCTGCGCTGCACTTTTACGAACGTGAAGGGCTCATCGCCAGCAGGCGCACTAGTGGCAACCAGCGCCGCTACGCCCGTGAGACGCTGCGGCGCGTCGCGTTCATCCGCATGTCACAGCGCCTGGGCATCCCGTTGGCACGCATCCGCGAAGCCCTGGCCACCCTGCCCAACGATCGCGTGCCGACCAGCAAGGACTGGGCGCGGCTGTCGGCGGGCTGGCGCCAGGATCTCGACGACCGCATCGTGCACCTGGAGCGCCTGCGCGACAACCTCGCCGGGTGCATCGGCTGCGGCTGCCTGAGCTTGAAGACCTGCGCGCTGTCGAACCCCGGCGACGTGCTCGCCGACCAGGGACCGGGCGCCGTCCGCCTGTGACTCTTCGAACGCCTGTGCGATAGACTGGCTGTCATGGAGCTAGCTCTACAAAGCTCTCTGTTTGAACACGCCGAACGGCGCGAGCTCGGCAGCGGCGCGTGGGTGGAGATGCGCTCCGGCTGGCTCACGGACGCCGGCGGGCTGTTCGACGAGCTGATGGCGCAGATCCCGTGGCGCGCCGAGCGCAGGCAGATGTACGAGCGCGTGCTCGACGTGCCGCGGCTGGTCAGTTTCCACAACCTCGTGGAGGAACCCGCACCACATCCGCGGCTGAAGCAGATGCGCCGTCGGCTCAACGACACCTATGGCCGCGAGCTCGGCGAGCCGTTCACCACCGCCGGTCTGTGCCTCTACCGCGACGGCAACGACAGCGTCGCCTGGCATGGTGACAAGATCGGCCGCAGCAGCACCGAGGACACCATGGTTGCCATCGTCAGCCTCGGCGCCACAAGGGTTTTCGCGCTGCGTCCGCGTGGTGGCGGCAAGTCGCTGCGGCTGGCGCATCGGCACGGTGATCTGTTGGTGATGGGCGGCTCGTGCCAGCGCACGTGGGAGCATTCGATCCCGAAGACGACGCGCCCGGTCGGCCCGCGGATCAGCATCCAGTTCCGCCCGCACGACGTCCGCTAGACGCCAATCAGCCCTTCACCGCCGCGACGGCCGCCGTCAGCAGGTCCCGCGCCCGCTGGGTGTTGACCGGTGCGACCGTCTTGTCCGGCAGAACGAGCGGGTTGGCGGTGACGATCACCAGGAAGGTGCCAAAGCTGGCGACGTAGTTGTAGAGCTCGCCGGTGCGTGGCTTACCGTCGACGGTCGTCTGCAGCACTCGATGGGTGCCCACTGTATGGACGCCCTCGAACTGCGGCGCCTCGACAACCTCGACAAGACCGCGCACCCCCGGCCCGGTGAACCCGACCTTCTGGCAGTTCTGCGCGGGGTCGGTGCGCGGCACCGCGTCGGACGTCTCGACGGCGATCGCGATGAACCGGTTGCCCTCGCCCTCTGCCGTCGTGGCAGCCATGTTGCCCTTCACGCCCGGCGGCACGACCTGTTGGCTGGCGGCCTTCGCACAGTCGGCGGGGTCGAACGTCATTCCGGGCGGCAGGGTCTGCGGCCCGAGCAGCCGGGGGTCGATGCCCGTCGGCGCCAAGCTGGTGACCTTGAACTCCGACCCGAAGCTGGATTTGACGTTGGCGACGTGGGCGATGTCGGCATGCGAGAAGTCATGCTCGGCGGACTGTCCGGTGGCGCATGCGGTCAGCACGCCTGCGCTTGCGATGACGAGCATCGTCCTCGGGTTCGACATCGCCGCCAATGTACCCGCAGGTCCCCGCTCAACCGCGTAATGCCGACACGGTTTTCACCAGCAATTCCGCCGCGAAATCCTGTCCGAGTGCAGGATTCGGCGAGCCAGGATCGCTGACGACGGTGACGAACGCGATGTAGTCGCCCAAATACGCGGTGAAAGTGTCCGCATGCGAATGCGTTTCGGTGCCACCCTCGACGACGGTGGTGGTCGCGGTGGACAGGCCGACGGTCGTGGCGCCGTCAATCGGGGGCGCCGCGACGAATGCGACGGTTCCGATGGTGTGCCCGGCCGACACCGTCCACTGGCCGCATTCGTCGAGTAGCGACGGATCGAGCGTCGCGGCCGAGCCGGCGACCACGGCGTAGACGATCCCGCCGGCGCCCGAAGCGGACCAACCCCGCGTCGTCGACGCGGCGGCGACGGGATCGGCGAGCGCTAGGCACCGCGGCGGGTCGGCGGCCCAGGCCGAGCCCAGCCCCCAGAACGCGACGGGCGCCGCCCTGGCCGACAGCGCGGCCACCTCGAAACCGTTCGGCAGTTCGGTGCGCACGCGCTCGATGCGCGCCGGATTCACCGAAGCCGACGAAGTCGTTGTCCCCGTCGACGGGGCTGACGAGGGCGACCGAGCACACGCCGCCACGCACAGGGACAGCGCTGCGAGCAAGGCAAACAGCCGCACGCCCGTTAATACCACAGAGATTGCTCAGAAAACCCTTGCAACATCCTGTGTCCGCCGAGCGATCATACAAATACCAGGCAAACAGAAGAACGGAGACTGTCATGCGCACAGGCTGGGGTGTGGCAGCAACATTTGCGGCGGCGAGCGTTGTGCTCGCACCCGCAGGACTAGCAACGGCGGAGCCGACCCAAAACGGCAACGCCTATCAAACGATCGGCATGCTTGAGGATGAGGGCTACGACGTCATCATCGACCGCGTCGGCAATGCCCCCCTCAACCAGTGCATCGTCACGAGCGTCCGCAATCCGCAGACCCAGACCAGGACGTTGTGGGTTGGCGAGGGCAGGCAGCGCCGCCTGATCACCGTCGTGGTCAGCAGGTCGATCAACGTAACGCTGAACTGCGACGTCTGACCCTCAGACGCTTGCTGAGGGCGCGTATTCGGTTTCCGCCTACCCCGAAATCAACTCACGCATGCCTGCATACGGCCACGTCTCTTGAAGTCGCGGAATCAAATTGCGCTACTGCGAGTTTCACTAATCAGACCGCGGTGACCGGGGGGGTGCCGTCGGTCCGAAGGAGCAGACGTGGAAGGCACCACAAATGAATAGACTGACGCTTGCCACAATTGCGGGAGGAACATTCGTTGCACTCGCGCTGGGACCCCCCGCAAGCGCGGTGGCCGCGCCGTCGGGCATCGGATCGGCGCAGGACACCGTCAATGAGTTGGAGAACAACGGCTTCAAGGTCGTGCTGAATAAGACGGGCGTCAGCCCACTCGATCACTGCACCGTCGACTCGGTTCGTCCGGGTGAGACGGTTACCCGCTCCGTTCAGAGCGGTAACGAGCTGGTGAACCAAATCGTCTATCAAACCGTGTATTTGACGGCCAAATGCTGACGACCCGGTGATCTGCTACGCGGCGTCCTTGAGCTCCGAATCCGGGGCGCTGTCCGAATCGGACGTCGGGGTGGAGCTCGTCTCGGTCTGAGATGTCTCTGCGGTAGCGGGTTCGTCGCCGGAAGGTGTGGACGGAGATTCCGTCGGCGTCTTCTGTGAGTCGAACTCGATCGGGCCGCGCACCTTGGGCTTGTCGGTGTGCTTCGCGGTTGTGTCGGGGCTTCGTGTGTCCCGCGCTGTCGGCTCGACCTCGGCTCCGGAACAGACGGCGTGGTATCCGGTTGAGCCGATCCGGTTTTGGTTTCGTTGCTGTCGTTGCGAGTGACCGCGTCGGGTGTCGCCGGCTGAGCTGATGGTGCATCCACGGTCAGCGAGTCCGCCTCGGGCGCAACGTGTTCGGAGGGTGAAAGTGCCGATAGGGCCGACACGTTGCTCATCGCAGTGGTCGGCGGAGCGCAGCACGGCTGGATTTTGCACCCCCCGCCAGCAACGCAATGTCGAGTCCCGCATCGACAGCTAAGCGATACCTGAGTAGTCAAGTATCCCGGCTCGCATGGTCAACGAAATCTCTGGCAGCAACCGCGTTCATCGGCTGCTGAGAGTCCGTGGCCTTCGCAGCCTAAGTCGTTTGCGAATTCAACAACTGGTGGCGCCGGCCGAGTGTCGCCATGCGCCCTTGGCGGCCTCTGGCCGGCCTTGAGACCACGTCGGTTACAGGGAGATTTCTGTCGCGAACCGCTACCCCGCGCGGCGATTCCACATGCGGCCGATGTTTGCCGACCGTAGGCTACGCCCGAGATTTCTTACCGACAGGAGACCCAATGACACGCTCACTTCGGGCCGGCGTTATCGCCATGGCGGCGATCGCAATCGGTATCGGCCTATCCGGATGCGGATCGGCCACCAAGGCGGATCCGTCCACCTCGCAGCAGACGTCCACCGAATCGTCGGCGACGAGCAGCAAAGCCGCCCCGACGACGTCGGCGCAGGCCTCGGGTCCGAACAAGACGATCGTCGACTACATCAAGGACAACAACATCACCGAAACCCAGGTGCACCGGGGCGATCCCGGCTCGCCGACGATCAATTTGCCGTTCCCGCCCGGGTGGCAGGACGCCGGAAACCGCACACCGGCCTGGGCTTACGCCGCCATCCTGTTCAGCGATCCGGCGATGGCCCAGGATCCGCCGACGATCATCGCGCTGGTGTCCAGGCTGACGGGCAACGTCGACCCGGCCAAGATCCTGGAATTCGCCCCGGGTGAGATCAAGAACCTGCCCGGATACGAAGGAGCCGAAGAAGGAAGCCCGAGCACCCTCGGCGGGTTCGACGCGACCCAGATCGGCGGCGGCTACACCAAGGACGGCGTGAAGCGGGTAATCGCCCAGAAGACCGTGGTGATCCCGGGCCAGGACGGGCTGTATGTGCTGCAGCTCAACGCCGATGGCACCGAGGATCAAATGGGCCCGTTGATGGACGCCACGAGCGTCATCGACGAGCAGACCACCATAACGCCGTAGTGCGAGGAACCGGGGCGGGTATGTGACCGTCCCGGACCACGGCCTGCCAGAAACCAAATGACTGCCGTACCCCCGCCCGCACGGAACGAATCTCCGCAGCCTCAGCGTGGGCTGATCCGCGAGCAACGTGGCCGTTGCGCAACGGCACACACCGGTGACGGTCCTGTTTGCGGTGCCGTTGCCCGAAGATGAGCGGCCGAGGCTGTGCACTCGTCTCTGGTGTGGTTTCTCGAGGCGACGCTGATGTATTCGAAGTGGACCCAGGGCATCGAGAAAGTGCGCCGTCAGATCGTGGTGGTCAACGCGCCATGACGCGTCAGGCCCGTGAAATCGCGGAGGCCTGCGCTACCTGCTCGGATGTCGGACGCACCCCGGTGTAACGCTCGAACTGTTCTGCGGCCTGCAGCGCGATCACCTCGGCGCCGGTGATAACGGGCACGCCGGCCGTGCGCGCCGCCTTGATCAGCGGGGTCTCCGACGGCAGCGCCACCACGTCGAACACCGTGTGCGCGTTGGCGATTGTCGCCTCGTCGAAGGCAGCGTCTCGCTCTTCTGGACCGCCCGCCATGCCGATCGGAGTGACGTTCACGATGATCGGCGCCGTGAGGTCTCCGACATCGGATGCATAGCCGTACCCAAGCCGGTCAGCCAGTGCACGCCCCGCCTCGGGATTCCGCGCAACAACGATGCCCGAGTGAAAGCCGTTGTCGCGGAACGCGGCACCGACCGCGTTGGCCATCCCACCACTGCCGCGGATGAGCACCGCGTCGCCGGGCTCCAGGCTGTGCTCGTCGATGAGTCGTTGTACCGCAATGTAGTCGGTATTCGAGGCGGTCAGGCGACCGTCGTCGTTGACGATCGTGTTGACCGAGTGGATCGCGCGCGCCGACGGCTCCACGTTGTCGACCAGTGGAATAACGGCCTCCTTGAAGGGCATCGACACCGAACAACCGCGAATGCCCAGCGCCCGCACGCCACCGATCGCGGCGACGATGTCGGTTGTGGTGAACGCCTTGTAGATGAAGTCAAGGCCGAGCTGGTCGTACAGATAGTTGTGAAACCTGGTCCCGATATTGCTGGGTCGACCCGCCAGCGAGATACACAGGCGAGTGTCCTTGTTCAGCGGTGGCCGCATCAGCCGACAACCCTGACGACTCGAGAGGTCACGTCGCGAATCTGCTTGGTTAGCTCGGGTGAGAAGGGCGGGTCGGGCGGATGGGGAACGTCGATGATGGTGGTGACGACGCCGGGGTCATCCCGGTCCCATATCGCGCCGAACTGATCGAGGATTGCGCGCATCGGGTGGTTGTCTGTGAGCACCCGGGCCGAAAAGCGTTGGACGCCATGGAAAGTTGCCGCCACGGCAAGAGCGCCCATGAGAAACGTGCCGATTCCCCTACCCTGGTAGTCGTCACCGACGATGAAGGCGACCTCAGCGGCCGTAGGGTCCTCCTCATCGCGCACAAAGCGCGCGTCAGCCACGACGGGTCCGTCGAAACCGTCGGTCATCACCCACACGAAGTGGTGGACATAGTCGACCTCGAACAGGTACCTCATCAATGCATCGGTGGGGGTCTGCGGGGTCTGGAAGCGGCGGTACAACGTCTCGCTGGAGAACTCAACGGGGCCGTGCGTGGTTCGTTCGTTGTCGCCGGGCAGCGCCGGCCGTAGATGGAGCTGGGTGCCGTCGCGCATTCGCACCGGGACCGGCGTGATGAACGCGGCGAGGCGTTGGCGCCCGATGCGCAGGAGCTTCTCGACCATGCCCGCCAGCTCGAGCATCGTCGCGAAGGCTTCTCGGCCGCCAATCCAACCCGACAACGGTTCCTTCGCGACAACCGTCGCCGTGCGGGGCCCGTCCCGCAGCAAAGCGATCTCACCGACAATCATTCCCGCGTGTGACTCCGCCACGGTGTCGTGCCCGTCGACGCCGTTGTGCGTCACCTCCGCACGCCCGGATCCGATGAGCAAAAAGGAGACTGCGAGCTCGCCCTGCTGCATGAGCACTTGGCCGGGCGCTGCCGTCAGTGGGTGCAGCTGTGCGGCCAGCGGCACGAGAGCCTCGGTGGGGCAGCCGGCGAACACTTCCAGCGCGGCCAGTTCGTCGGCGTGGACATTGGTCAGGCCGGACACGTCACGAGGCTACGGCGTCGCCGTCACGACGAGCAAGGAATACGCGGTGTCTCGGGTCACGGCGCGAGAGGCGGACCCAGGATCTCGATGCCGTACGACTTCGCCATGGCCGCAAGCGCCGCTTGGTCGGGCCATGGCTCCTCGGGTGGCATCGTGGTCGTGCCAGTTGCGGGCGTTCCGACAGCGAGGGTGAACCTGTCGAACCCTCCCGGTGTGTGCACGGTGAGGAACCAGGCCTGCGGGCTGGTCACCACGAAGGCGTGCGGCAGCTGCCGCGGCAGGAACGCGACCGCCCCGGGTCCAGCGGCATGCGCTTCACCACCCACCTCGACACGCAGTTCGCCGTCGAGCACGAAGAAGGTCTCCTCTTCGGCCAGATGCCGGTGCAGCGGACTGCTATAGCCTCGCTCACCCTTGTGTTCCAGGACGTCCAGGCATCCGGCTGTGTTCTCCCCGCTGGCGCGGACGCGTACCAGCGCGCCCATGAACCACACCGCCTGCTGAACCTGCGATGCGAGGATTGCCGGTGTGCCCGGCGCGCCGTCGTTCTTCTGAAAGGTCATGCACCCAATCAGACACCGGTGAACCCCCGCAGCACCAAAGGTCAAAGGAGACTTGTGCGTGACTACTCGTCGAGGCGCGGGTGATGTATTGGCCGCTGGAGTCATTGCTGGTGGAGTGGGACTCGTCGCCCCTGCGGCTGCGGCGGCTCGTCAGCTGCCCATCGAGATGGATGACCTCGCAGCTGCATCGCAGGTGCCTGCGCATGGCGCCCGCTGACCCGCGAATGAGGGGGACTCAGCGAGCACGACGCCGGTTCGGGTCAAACCTCGTCAGTCACCGGCTGTTCGACAAGGAGTGACGCACCTTGGTGAGGATGCAACTCCACGGCGAAGCTGTTCAGGTCGTCGACCACGCCTACCTCCTCGCCGGTGAACATGTCCGATACGTGCGCGCCAGATGGGAGCTTCTTTGAGCGGACCGTGCCAGCGACCTGTTCGTTGGCGAAATTGAGGACAGTCAGTTGGAATCGGTTGAGATCGTCGAGTTGATGGACCATGACGAGCATCCCCCGGTGGGACACATCGGGGATGTCAATCTGCTCGCTGGTGGCAATGCCGTAATGCGAGCGCACCCGCAGGATGGCCTGCAGCTGGCGCACAAAGCTAGTGTCGTCTGCAAGCTGTTCGGGAATCGGACCGTAAAGACTTCGCCCACGCGGCATTCCGGCCATCGAGTTGGTCGCTTGAGGATTGACACCCATGAGGTCATGGGCCGCCCGGTGGATCCAGCGGGTGTCGCCACCGCGCAGTAGGTCGGCGACCTCCTCGGCAGGCAGTGTGAGCATCCCGCAGAGATCCCACCCTGACAGCGCAAAGACGCCCGGCTGCAGTGCATTGAACATCGCCAACAACAGGTGTGCTCGACGAATGCGATCGATGTCATCGATCATGTCCAGCTCGGTGATGCCGAGCGTTGCCGCGATGACAGTCGCTGTGGTGCAGGCAATTCCGTTGGTGGTGAAGACCAGGTTGTATGGCGCGTTCTTGCCGGTGAGCTTCTCGGTGAGATCGCCGCGGACCGATGCGCCCAGCATCTCGCCCGTGACCTCTTCCCCTTTGTAGGTGTAGAGATCGTCGCGGTGGCCCGTCGACCAATGAACCAGCTCATAGGTCAGTTCGTCGTGATTCTGCAGCGCGTGGACCAGTGAGGCGGGGTCCACCCCGTGCTCGAGAGTGGTGCGCAGCGTAAGCCGCAGGAACTCGGTATCAGCCGTGGCCAGCGCGTGCTGATAGGCCGGCCGGTTGATGAAGTCGTAGGAAAGATCCGCCCCGGCCTCACCTATCTCCCGGATGTCGTCAATGGTCAGATTGAGCTCCTGAAAGGTGAACCCGCCGACCTTGCGGACCATGCTCGCAATCAGGTGGTTGGCGGCTTCTGAGAGCGGGTGACCTTCCGACCAAGCGGCGCCGTCTTCTGCTGCGGTTTTCTCCGCACCGAGGAAACCGTTGGCGTCCAAACGAAGTCCACCGGTACCGAGATCGGTCAGGGAATGCAGAGCGTCGCCGATCACGAGTCGCATGCCTGCGAACGAGGGGTCAAGCCAATTTATGGACGGCTGGCCGTCCTTGAAGTAGTGCAGGTAAACCCAGCGACGCTCGACCCCGTCGACACCGAGAACGGGCCTTGTCACACTCCAATTGGTTTCCTTCACGCCCTCGGCATAAAAAATCACCCGCTGCAATCGACCGATGATGTATCCGGCCTTATCCAGCCACTCCTCGGTTGCGGCGTCGATATTGACCGAGTCCGCACCAGCGAGGACGTCGGGAAGGTGGTCCCAGTCCCGCGGGTCGATCTCGACCATGTGGTAGATGCCGGGATAGTCGGCGTACTTCATCTCGGCGAGGCGGAAGTCGGCGCCTTTGCCGGTGTGGCCGGGCACGATGTCGTCGATGACCGTGCCGCCGTACCAGTTCGCGGTCCCGCACATCTGCCGAAATTCGTCTTCGGTGCCAAAGGCCGGATCGATTTCGGTACTGATGCGGTCGAAGTGCCCATCGACACTCGGGGTGAGTTGCCATCCGGAGATGCCGCCCGCGCGCTTTACCGGCCCCGTGTGAATCGCTTCGATGCCGATTTCGGCGAACGCCTCCCACATCTTTTCGTCCGCCAAAGCTTTGAGGAACGACTCATCGGGACGGGTGATCAGGGACAGCGGGTAAGCAGTGAACCACACCGACGCGGTGTCGACGGCACCTCGGGGACTGGGCGTGGCATAAGGGTTCTGCCACATCGACCCTTGGCCGGAAAATTGTTGGCTGATCTCATTGGCGTCGGCCAGCATCGACTGCGAGAGCAGCCATGACACGTAGGCCGTGTTGTCCCCGGTTGCCGGCCCGTCCTGTGCGACCGAGCGGCGAGTGAATGGTGCCTTGACGCGGGGTCGGAACCGCAGCGCCCCCGGACGCGCAGGGTGAAGATGCTCGTCGAAGGTGATCTCGGTCGGCTCATTGCCCTGATCGTCGGGTTCCACCTCTGCCGGTTGAGACATGTATCCGTCCACCCTTTAACGCGAGTCGATCGTGTTGCCAGTATTGCCATGCTTCCGACGATCCAAAACGAAGCATCCACCACCGGCATTTGACGTTCCTTCGCCGACCACCCTACGGAGCAGCGAGTGGTGGTGCGCCACCGCGCATCGCACTCGTCTCGGTTCGGGGTGGGCTGTCCACTTGACGAACGACACTCAACCCACCACATTCAATTTTGACTAATTGTCGACAGTAGATCAATTAATAGATGATTTCGGCGGGAATCCGCCGACACCTTGCAGAAAGAGAGCGCATCCATCGGCACCCTGCTCGCAGGAAAGACGGTCATCATCACCGGCGCCGGCCGCGGAACCGGACTGGCGACCGCACTACACCTGCACGACGAAGACGCTCAAGTAGTGGCCACCGTCCGGTCGCCCGAGCACCTGACGCAGCTCAAAGTCGACGACGACCGTCTGATCGGTCGCGTCGTCGACGTCACCGACGAGACCCAGGTCAAGGACTTGATCAGCTTCACGGTGGAGCGATTCGGCAAACTCGACGGCATCGTCAACAACGCCGGCATCCTCATTCCCGGCACCATCCTGGATGCCACGGTGGAGGACTACCAGAGAACCTTCGACGTCAACGTCAAGGGCGTGTTCCTCGGTTCGAAGTACGCCATCCCCGAACTGCTCAAGGCCGGTGGCGGCTCGATCGTCAACTTCGGGTCGATCAACTCGATCGGCGCGGAGAAGCTGTTGACCACCTACACCGCCAGCAAGGGTGCGGTTCTCACTTTGACCAAAGCGATCGCCCTGGACTTCGGTGCGCAGGGCATCCGGGCGAACACGGTCTGCCCCGGTTTCGTCGACACCCCGCTCAACGTGCCCCACTATGAAGCGCTGGGCGGCCGCGAAGCCCTCGAAGCAGGCCTACCGGACTTTCAGCCCATCGGCCGCGCCATCGAACCGATCGAGACTGCCCACTCCGTGGCGTTCCTCCTATCGGATCACTCCACCGCGATCACCGGGACCGCCTTCGTCGTTGACGGCGGCGTACTGGCAGGGGCGTAAGTCCTCTCCAGGGCCGCGTCCACCTCCGATCGTCGACACCATGCCAGCACCGACCACTATTGAGGCGGCACAGCCTCCAGCCGCCGAGTCCGACAGGAAGTGAGGGCGAATCGTGGAATCCCAAAAACCCAGCGACACAGCCGAAATCGTCGACGTATTGGTCATCGGCGCCGGCCCGTCCGGCGCGGTGGTCACCCACACCGCCGCAGCGGCCGGGCTGAGCGTCATCTGTCTGGAACAGGGCGACTGGATCAACCCCAGCGACTTCCCGGCCAACTTCCCCGAGTGGGAACTGCTCATCCAGCACAACTGGGCCCACGACCCCAACGTGCGCGGCCTGCCTGCGGACTACCCGATCGACGTCGAAGACTCCGACATGTGGCCGGTGATGTTCAACGGGGTCGGTGGCAGTTCTATCTACTACGGCGCCGAATGGCCACGGCTACTGCCGTCGGACTTCCGAGTCAAGACCCTCGACGGGGTGGCCGATGACTGGCCCATCAGCTATAACGACCTCAAGCCCTACCACGACGAGGTCGACGAATTCATCGGCGTGGCCGGAGTCGGCGGCGACACCGCCTACCCCGAAGGACTCGACTATCCCCTTCCACCGCACCCGATGGGCAGGGCCGGTATCAAAGCCGCGCAGGCCGCCAACAAACTGGGCTGGCACTGGTGGCCCGGCACGAATGCGATCGCCAGCCAGAAATACAAAACGCTGGAGCAGTGCGGCCGCTGGGGTGTGTGCGAGTGGGGCTGCCCGCAGGGTGCGAAGGCCTCCTTCGACCTCAT
>Ga0164301_10000199_pt1 | contig 16596 bp, 13 predicted proteins | sample Whisoiple_231_MG_FD_109711 | JGI IMG/M metagenome (GOLD analysis project Ga0164301, IMG submission 109711) | Unamended control soil microbial communities from upstate New York, USA - Whitman soil sample_231_MG | ecosystem: Environmental > Terrestrial > Soil > Agricultural land ... | reverse complement strand
TGCAGAGGGGGGTCGTGTTGCAAAGTGGGGGAGAGTGGGTTATTGTGGCGATCGAGTTGAAGCCCAGGACCGGGGTGGTGAGGCTCCTCCCACCTCATCACTCCGGTCCAACTCTTTTCCGGCTCTCAGAAAGGACTCGGCCGAAGTGGCGTTCAGGGGTCTCTACGAGCACAGCCTCGATTCCAAGGACCGACTTACGGTTCCCTCTCGCTTCAGGGCTTCACTTGCCGATGGAGTCGTTCTCTCCAAGGGCTTCGACCCCTGCGTCTGGGTGCATACGACCGAGGAGTTCGAGCAGCTCTCCGACCGCTTCCTCTCGCCGCACAGCCCCTTCGGGCGCGACGCGCGCCAGCTGCGTCGCCGCTTCCACGGCGGCTCCTTCGACGAAACGCTCGACTCCGCCGGGCGCATCCGCATCCCCAAGCCGCTGGTCGAGCACGCCGGGCTCGACGGCAATTGCGTCGTGATCGGCGCCGGCGAGTACCTGGAGATCTGGAACGCCGACGCCTGGGCCAAGCAGGAGGAGGAGCTCGACGCAGCCGCCCCCGAGATCGCCGAGGGCCTCGCCGCCGCCGGGACCGCGTGATCATGAGACTGAATGCGAGGCAGATCGAATATGTGGACCCCACGCCGAGGACCAGGACCCACCTGCGTCCGGTCGAGGTCGTTTTGAGCGAGCACGAGCCCGTCCTTGCGCCGGAGCTGGTCTCGCTGTTGGCGCCTGAGCCCGGGCAGACCGCGGTCGACTGCACCTTTGGCGGCGGCGGTCACGCCCGCCAGGTGGCCGAGCTGCTCGGGCCGGAGGGGACGCTGATCGGGATCGATCGCGACCCCGCCGCGCAGGAGCGCTTCAACCGCTTCGCCGCCGAGGCCCCCTGTCGCACCCTCTTCATCAGCAGCGACTTCGCGGCAGGACTTCGCGCCTTACAAGGCGAAGGAGTGCGCCCAGACATGGTTTATGTAGATCTGGGGATGTCCTCGATGCAGGTTGACGCGCGTGAGCGGGGCTTCTCCTATTCCTACGACGCGCCGCTCGACATGCGGATGGACACGCGGCAGAAGTTCACCGCCGCCGACCTCGTCAACGAATGGCCCGAGTCGCGGATCGCCCAGGTCCTGCGCCGCTTCGGCGAGGAGCGCCACGCCGGCGGCATCGCCCGCGAGATCGTCCGCCGTCGCCCACTGGCGACGACCGGGGAGCTGGTCGCCGCGATCAAGGCCGGGATGCCGGCCTCGGCTCGCTTCGGCGCCGGCCACCCGGCGAAGCGCAGCTTCCAGGCGATCCGGATCGCCGTCAACGGCGAGCTCGAGGCGCTCGACGAAGCCCTGCCGCTGGCCTGGTCGCAGCTGAAGGTCGGCGGCCGCTTCGCCGCGATCGCCTTCCACTCGCTTGAGGACCGGCCGGTGAAGCAGTTCCTCGCCGGCAAGGCGCGGGGCTGCATCTGCCCGCCCGAGCTTCCCGTCTGCGTCTGCGGCCACGAGCCCGAGGCCGAGCTGCTGACCCGCCGCGCGATCTCGCCCGGTCCCGAGGAGGCGGAGTCGAACCCGCGCTCGCGCTCGGCGCACCTGCGGGCGGCGCTGAAGATCGCCGAGGCCCAGCCCGTGGGGGAGGCCGGCTGATGGCCGTCGCCGCTCCTGCCCGCCGCAGCACCGCCGCCCCGGCGCCCGCGCCCTCGCGGACGACGCCGCCGAAACGCAAAGCTCCGACCCGCAAACCGAAACGCGCCCGGGCGATGCCCGCGCCGGCCAAGGCGCCCGCGCGCCGTGCTCCCGCCCGCAAGCCGGCGACCAGACGCCGCCCCGCCGCGACCCAGCCGAAGCTGGTCGTCGCCGCCGGCCGCACCGCGGTCGCCGTCCGCCAGCTCCCCGACTCGGGCCTGGTCGTGCGGATGACCCGCGGCCGCGCCTGGATCGCCGTGCTCGGCGTCCTCCTGGTCGGGATCGTCGGCCTCAACGTCGCCACCCTCAGCTTCGCCGCCTCCTCGGGCAAGATCGACGAGCAGATAACCGCCCTGGAAAAAGAGAACTCGATGCTGGAGAGCCGCGAAGCGCAGAAGTTCAGCACCGCCCAGGTGCGCAGCAAAGGCGCCGAACTGGGCCTGGCGATGCCGACCACCGAAGAGCCGGGCTTGATCGAGTACGAGCCCGCCGACGTCGCCACCGCGGCCGCCCGCCTCGCGGCAGCCGGGGGCTGATCGAGTTGTCCGGAAGCTGCCGATGCGCCTGATCGAGCGTCGGATCGGGCTTCTTTTCGGCGTCTTTCTCCTCTGCTTCCTCGTCGTCGTCGGCCGCGCCTTCTGGCTGCAGGGGGTGCAGGGCTCGAGCCTCGCTTCCCAGGCCGTCTACCAGCAGACCGAGGTCGTCACCGTCCCCGGCCTGCGCGGTGATCTGCTCGATCGCAGCGGCAACAAGCTCGCCGCCTCCGAAGACGCGGCGACGATCTACGCCACGCCCTACCAGGTGAAGAATCCGCCGCAGGCCGCCGCGCAGCTGGCGCCGATCCTCAAGCAGCCGAAGGGGGAGGTGCTGGAAGCGCTGAGCGCCGAAGGCGGCTTCTCCTACGTCGCCCAGAAAGTCGACCTCGCCACCGCCGCCAGGGTCGAAGCGCTCGACCTGGAAGGAATCGGCGAGCTGCCCGACAGCCGCCGCACCTACCCCCAGGGCGAGATGTCCGGCCAGGTGATCGGCGCCGTCGGCTCCGAAAACGAGGGGCTGACCGGGCTCGAGGCGGGAGAGGAAGACGTGCTTGGCGGCAGCGACGGCGAACGGCGGATCGTCAACGACGCGCTTGGCGACCCGATCCGGCTGGAAACGGTCGAGGAAGCCGAAGACGGCGAAGACATCCAGCTGACCCTCGACCCGGTGATCCAGCGCGAAACCGAACGTGCGCTCGCCGGTGTCGGCGAAACGTACTCGCCGAAGGGGGCGACGGCGATCGTCGTCGACCCGCGCAGCTCCGAAGTCCTGGCGATGGCCAACTGGCCGCCGGTCGACCCCAGCAACCTCGAAGAAGCGACCAACGAGGATCTGCTGAACAAGGCGACCGGGTTCACCTACGAGCCGGGCTCGACCTTCAAGGCGTTCACCGTCGCCGCGGCGCTGGAGGAAAAAACCGTTACCCCGACGAGCGAATTCGTCCTGCCGCCGGTGCTCCAGGTCGCCGACCGGACGATCGAAGACTCCCACCCCCGCGGGACCGAAACGATGAGCGTGGCGACGATCCTCGCCCACTCCTCCAACGTCGGGGCGGCGACGATCGGGCTCGGCCTGGGGGCCGAAAAATTCGACCGCTGGATCCACCGCTTCGGCTTCGGCCGCCCGACTGGGATCCAGTACCCGGCCGAGGAGCAGGGGCTGCTGCTCGACCTCGACGAATACTCCGGCTCGACCCTCGGCAACGAGGCGATGGGGCAGGGCCTCTCGGTCACCCCGATCCAGATGGTCGCCGGTTACTCGGCGATCGCCAACGGCGGCATGCTGCGCCCGCCGCAGCTGATCAAGCAGGTCGGCGACGAACCGGTCGAAGAGCCGAAGGGCAGGCGGGTGATCTCGCCGCAGGTCTCGAGCGAGATTCGGGAAATGCTCGAGGGGGTGCTGGCGCCCGGCGGGACCGCCTCGGAGGTCAGCGTTCCCGGCTACACCCTGGCCGGCAAGACCGGCACCGCCGAGGTGGCCGAAAACGGCGAATACTCGGACACCAAATACGTCGCCTCCTTCATCGGCTTCGCCCCGGCCCAGAACCCGCAACTGCTGGCGGCGGTGATCGTCGACCAGCCGCAGGGGGAAATCTACGGTGGGTCGGTGGCGGCTCCGGCGTTCGGGCAGATTGCGGAATTCGCTTTGCCCTACCTGGGCGTCCCGCAGGAATAAGGGTCACCCGATCCCACACCTAGAATCGCCTCGATGAGACTGGACGAGCTTGTCGCCGGCATCTCGGGCGCGCGCGTGGTCGGCGACGGGTCGGTTGAGGTCAAAGACCTGGCTTATGACAGTCGCAAGGTGGAGCCTGGGACGTTGTTCTTCTGCGTGGTGGGGGAGCAGGTGGATGGGCATGAGTTCGGGGCTCGGGCGGTGGAGGAAGGGGCCTCGGCTCTGGTGGTGGAGCGGGAGCTGACTGAGCTGGCGGTGGCTCAGGTGGTGGTGCCTTCCTCGCGGGCGGCTATGGCGCCGTTGGCGGCTCGGTTCTGGGGCGACCCGACGGCGAAGCTTCGGGTGGCCGGGGTGACCGGGACCAACGGCAAGACGACGACCGCCTTCCTCGTCCGCGAGATCCTCCAGGCGGCCGACGTCTACTGCGGGCTGCTGGGGACGGTGAAGCAGGTGGTCGGCGGGGTCGAGCGGGAAGTGGTGCGGACGACGCCGGAGGCGATCGAGCTGCAGAAGACCTTCCGGCAGATGCTCGAGGGCGGCGACGAGGCCTGCGCGATGGAGGTCTCATCGCACGCGATGAGCCTGCACCGCGCCGACGCGATCCACTTCGAGGTCGCCGTCTTCACCAACCTGACCCAGGACCACCTCGACTTCCACGCCGACATGGAGGACTACTTCCTCGCCAAGCGCAAGCTCTTCGAGGCCGGGCCGAAGGTGGCGATCGTCAACGTCGACGACCCCTACGGCCGCCGCCTCGCCGGTGAATTCGAGTGCCTCACCTTCTCCGCCGAGGGCGCCGAGGCCGACTACAGCGCCCGCGGGGTCGAGTTCGACGCCTCCGGGGCGACCTTCGAGGTCGGCGAGATGCGGCTGCGGACGGGGATGCCCGGCCACTTCAACGTCGCCAACGCGCTCGGGGCCTTCGCCGCCGCGGAGGCGATGGGGGTCGGCCCGGAGATCGCCGCTGCCGGTCTGGCGCGGGCGGCGCGAGTGCCGGGTCGCTTCGAGCCGATCGACGAGGGGCAGGGATTCTCGGTCCTGGTCGACTACGCCCACACCCCCGACTCGCTGGAGAACGTGCTGCGGGCGGCGCGGCGGCTGACCGAGGGGCGGCTGATCTCGGTCTTCGGCGCCGGCGGCGACCGCGACCGCGACAAGCGGCCGAAGATGGGCCGCGCTGGGGCCGAGCTGTCCGACCTGACCGTGATCACCTCCGACAACCCGCGCTCCGAGGACCCGGAGGCGATCGTCGCCGCGGTCGCGAGCGGGGCGGAGGGCGCCGCCGAGCTGGAGGTCGTCGTCGATCGCCGCGAGGCGATCGCCCTGGCCCTGGGTCGCGCCGAGCCCGGCGACACCGTCGTCATCGCCGGCAAGGGGCACGAGCAGGGGCAGGAGTTCGAGGGGGGCCGCAAGGTCCCCTTCGACGACCGTGAGGTTGCGCGCGAGGAGCTCTGGAAGCTGGTCAGCCCGGCGTGAAGCTGACGCCGGAGGAGATCGCCGCCGCGATGGGCGCCGAGGTCATTGCCGAGGGCGAGCCGGATTCGCCGCGGCGCGCTGTGATCGATTCCAGTCAAGCGGGCCCCGGCGACCTCTTCTTCGGCCTGCGGGGCGCCAATCGTGACGGCGGCGAGTTCGCCCCGGCGGCGATCGAGGCGGGCGCCTGGGGCGTCGTCGTCGGGCCCGAGGCGCGGCAGAGCTTTCTTCCGGATTGCGAAAGAAACCTCTGCCGCGCCTGGGTCTTCGCCGTCGAGGACCCGCTGGCGGCGCTGCAGGCCCTCGCCCGCGCCTGGCGGCGTTCCCTCGGCGCGCGCGTGGTCGGGGTCACCGGCTCGGTCGGGAAGACCTCGGTCAAGGACATCTCCCGGGCGCTGCTGCCGGGCAGGGTCCACGCCAACCGCGAGAACCTCAACACCGAGATCGGGTTGCCACTGACGATCCTCGAAGCGCCCGACGACACCGAGACCCTGGTTTTGGAGATGGCGATGCGCGGCGCCGGCCAGATCGCCGAGCTGGCGGTGATCGCCGAGCCCGAGGTGGCGGTGATCACCAACGTCGGCCCGGTCCACGTCGAGCTATTGGGATCGGTGGCGGCGATCGCCGCGGCGAAGGCCGAGATCCTCGCCGACCTGCCGCCGGGAGGCACCGCGGTGGCCCCGGTCGACGCCGGCGAGCTGGAGCCGCACCTGGCGCCGGTCGCCCGCCAGCTGCGCTTCGGCCCCGGCGGCGACGTGGAGGCAACCGAGGCGCGGATCGTCGACGGGGTCACCGAGGCCGTGGTCTCGACCCCGCTCGGCTCCCAGCGCTTCCACTTTCCCTTCACCGAGGCCCACAACCTGACCAACGCGCTGGCGGCGATTGCCGCCGGGGTCGCCCTCGGCGCCGACCTCGCCGGGATGGCCGACCGCGCTGCGAGCATAGGATTCTCCCGCTTCCGGGGTGAGCGACTGGAGCTACCCGGCGGAATCGTCCTCGTGAACGACTGTTACAACGCCAACCCGGTGTCGATGCGCGCGGCGCTCGACCATCTCGCCACCCTCGAGGCGCTGCGCACGGTCGCGGTGCTGGGAGAGATGGGCGAGCTGGGGCCCGGCTCGGCCGACTTCCACCGCGAGGTCGGCGAGCACGCCCGCGCCGCCGGGATCGACACCGTGATCGGGGTCGGGTTGCCGGCCCGCGACTACGCCCCCGACGAGCTGGTCGCCGACCCCGGCGAGGCGGCGGAACTACTGGCGGCGCGGCTGGAACCGGGCGACGCGGTCCTGGTCAAGGGCTCGCGCTCGGCCGGGCTGGAGGCGGTCGCCGAGCAGATCGTCGACCTGATCCCGGCGGAGGAGGGCTGATGGGCGAAGTCCTGATCGCGGGGATGGCGGCGATGCTGATCTGCATCTTCCTCGGCCCGAAATTCATCGAATACCTGCGGGTCAAGGAGTTCGGGCAGCACATCCGCGAGGACGGACCGCAGGAGCACCACACCAAGGCCGGGACGCCGACGATGGGCGGGCTGATCGTCTTCGCCTCGATCTGCGTCCCGTTCCTCGTCCTCTCCGAGCGCGACGCCCAGAGCATGGCCGTCTTCGGGGTGGCGATCGGATGCGCCGCCCTCGGTTTCGCCGACGACTACATCAAGATCGTCAAACGCCGCTCGCTCGGCCTCGCCGGGCGCTGGAAGCTGCTCGGCCAGCTGCTGCTGGCGCTGGCGCTGTGGTGGGTCGCCCGGCACGAGGTGGGGCTCGAGCCGACGCTCTACTTCCGCATCGGCGACGCCAGCCTCGACCTCGGCCCGGTCCTCTACTTCGTCCTCGTCTTCCTCGTCATCGCCGGCACCTCCAACGGGGTCAACCTGACCGACGGCCTCGACGGCCTCGCCGCCGGCTCCTGCGCGATCGTCCTCCTCGCCTACACGGCGATCTCCTTCATCTCCAACGAGCAGCAGGACCTGGCGCTGCTCTCGGCCTGCCTGGTCGGCGCCTGCATCGGTTTCCTCTGGTACAACGCCTTCCCGGCGTCGATCTTCATGGGGGACACCGGCTCGCTCGGGCTCGGCGGCGCGATCGGCGCCCTGGCGGTGATGACCCAGACCGAGGTGCTGCTGATCATCATCGGCGGCATCTTCGTGATCGAGGCGCTCTCGGTCCTGCTCCAGGTCTTCGCCTTCAAAACCTTCCGCCGCCGGGTGTTGCTGATGGCGCCGCTGCACCACCACTTCGAGATGATGGCCTGGTCGGAGACGAAGATCATGCTCCGCTTCTGGATCATCGCCGCGGTCTGCTCCGGGATTGGGTTCACGCTCTACCAGCAGTCGATAGGCAGCTGATCTGTGTGACCGATTCGCTGGGAATCGCCTCTCCAGACCGGGAGGATGTCGGGTCGTGCCCGAGATAGAGGTCAGCGCCGGACCGATCGACTACGGCGACAGCGGGGGAGAGGGGCGGCCGATCGTCTTCATCGGCGGGCTGCCGCACGACGAGCGCCTCTGGGACGGGGTGATCGCCGAGCTGCCGCAGTTCCGCTGCCTGACGCCGGTGCTGCCGCTCGGCGCCCAGCGCAAACCGCTGCGCCGCGACGCCGACCTCTCGCTGCCGGGCCTGGGCCGGATCGTCACCGAGTTCCTCGAGCGCCTCGACCTGCGCGACGCGGTCGTCTGCTTCAACGACTGGGGCGGCGCCCAGACGATGGTCTCCCACGGCGGCACCGAGCGGGTCGGCGCCCTGGTCCTCGTCTCCTGCGAGACCGACAACAACTACCCGCCGGGAGTCGCCGGCCGGATCGCGGCGCTCTCGGGCTTCATGCCCGGCGGCTTCGGGGTGATGCGCTTCGCCCTCTCCTCGCCGCTGCTGCGGCGGCTCCCCTTCACCTACGGGCGGATGAGCAAGCGCGGCGTCCCCGACGAGCTGATGCACCACTGGCTGCAGCCGCTGAAGCGTCCTGAGATCCGCCGCGACACCCGCCGCTACGTCCGCGACGTCCGCCACGGCCGCCGCGAGATCCAGGCCGCGACCCCGAAGCTGCGCTCCTTCGAGCGCCCGGTCCTGGTCGTCTGGGACGAGGAGGGGACGATGATGCCCAACGCCGAGGGCCGCCGCCTCGCCGACTCCTTCCCCGACTCGACCTACGTCGAGCTGCCCGACTGCTACACCCTGATCCCGATCGACCAGCCGGTCGCGCTGGCACGGGAGATCAGGCAGTTCGCCGCCTGATCGGATTACGGGAAGTCCACCGGTACGACGAAGTCCTTTTGAGGATCGATTCTCTATCCTCGCCCCGGTGCAGAGGGGCGTCACCTGGCGTGGCCGCGTGAGCAATCGCTGGAAGGGGATTCGCTGGAGGCTGCACGCACTGCGCAGGATCCTGCGCCCAGGAGCGCGGCCGGGGATGGCGCTGATCGGCCCCCGCCCGCCTCGCTTCATCAAGCCCGTCAACATCGGCAGGATCGACAGCCCGCGACGGGGAGCGGCGCTCCAGGAGGGCACGCTGTCGATCCGCGGCTGGACCTGCTTCTCGGAGGGCCGCGTCAGGCGGGCCGAGGTCTACCTTGGAGACCGCCTTCTGGGCTCGGCGCGGGTGGGCGTGCCGCGGCCGGACGTGGCCGAGGTGATCGACTATCCCCATGCCGCCGTGTCCGGCTTCGAGCTGACGCTGCCGGTCGAGGCCGCGCAGCGGTTCGGCGGCAGCGGTCCGACCGAGGTCCGGGTCCTCGTCACCGGCATCACGGGCGACGTCTTCGAACCGAAGCCGGTTCCGATCGGCCTCCTCGACGCCGCCTCCGGCAAGGGCCCGCAGCTCCCCGACGTCGGCCATGTCGACGCACCGATGTTCAGGGCCGAGATCAGCGACACCCTGATGGTCCAAGGCTGGGCCTGCCTCGCCGACGGGGCGGCCCGGCGAGCCGAGGTCTGGCTCGGCGACGCGATTCTCGGGCGCGCCAGGGTCGGGGTCCCTCGACCCGACCTGGCGGACGCCCTCGACCGCCCCGAAGCCGTCCTCGCCGGCTTCGAGCTGACGGTCGACGCGGACGAGGCCCGCCGTCTCGTGGGGGCGGGGGAGGCCGAGGTCCGGGTGGTCGTCACCGGCGTCTCCGGCCGAGTCTTCGAGCTGGCTCCGGTGCCGATCGAGATCCTCGACACGGCTCCCCGGGGAGCGGGGGAGCAATCCGCCCGCGGCGTCATCGACTTCCCCTCCGCAGGGGCCGAGATAGGGGAGGGGGCACTGTCGGTCAAGGGCTGGGCCTTCTTCGCCGCCGGTCGCGTCCGGCGCGCGGACGTCTACCTCGGCGCCGAGGCCCTCGGGCAGGCGCGGGTCGGCGTTCCCCGCCCAGAGCTCGCGGTTAGCTCCCGCTATCCCCAAGCCGCGCTCGGCGGCTTCGAGTTGACCGTGAGCGCCGATGCGGCCCGCGCGATCGCCGGGGTCGGGGAGACCGAGATCCGGGTGGTCGTCGAGGACACCGAGGGGAGAACCTACGAACCGGACCCGGTCGAGGTGAGGCTGGCCCCGGCCGACGTGATCTCGGCGGTCGAGCCGGCGGGCTTCGAGGTCTCGATCTCGAGATCGCGGAACGGTCCGAAGACCCTGGTGGTGACCCATCAGCTCACCCTCGGCGGCGCTCAGCTCTTCCTCATGGACCTCCTGGGCGGGATGGCCGCGCTCGACGCGATCGACCCGGTCGTGGTCAGCAGCCTCGACGGCCCGCTGCGGCCCCGGCTCGAAGCCGACGGCATCCCCGTTCACCTGACCGACCTCCAGCCGACCGGGAAGCTCGGTTCCCACCTGGGGCGGATCGACGAGTTCCTCGCCTGGGCCGAGCCCCTGGGCTTCGACCTGGTGCTGGTCAACACCGCCACCTCGGCGGCCTTCGCCGGCGGCGAGATCGCCACCCGGCTCGGCATCCCCTCGGCCTGGACGATCCACGAGAGCTTCGAGCCGGCCCTCCTCTGGGCAGACCTGGAGCCGGAGGTCCGCGCCCATGCCGAAATGGTGATCGCGAACGCCTCGCTGGCGATCTTCGAGGCCGACGCCACCCGCTGCATCTACGAGCGACTGATCGACCCGGATCGCTGCCTCGTCCTCCCCTATGGGCTGGATCTCCAGCCGATCGACGAGGCGCGGGCCGATTTCGATCGGGCGGCCGCCCGCCGCGCGGCCCGGATTCCCACCGATGCCCAGCTGATCGTCTGCGTCGGGAGCATCGAACCCCGCAAGGCGCAGGTGCCCCTGGCGGAGGCCTTCGACCTCGTCGCCGAGCGGCATCCGCAGGCCCGCCTGGCCTTCGTCGGCGGCAAGGCCGGAGAGCCGAACACGATCGCGCTCGAATCCTGGATCGCCCGTTCCTCCCTGGCGGAGCGGGTGGAGCTGATCCCGATCACGCCGAACGTCGGCGAGTGGTACGGGATGGCGGACCTCCTGGTCTGTGCCTCCGACGTCGAGTCGCTGCCGCGCACGGTGCTGGAGGCGATGGCCTGGGAAACGCCCGTGCTCGCCACCAGCGTCTTCGGCCTGCCCGAGCTGATCGACGACGGCGCGACCGGCTGGCTCTGCGAGCCGCGGGACACCTTCGCCCTCGCCACCGCCCTCAGCCGCGCCCTCGATGCCCCTGAGGAGACCCGCGCCAGGATCGCCCGCGACGCTCGGGAGCTGGTCGAGACCCGCCACTCCCTTCCGTGCTACGCGGAGCGGGTCAGCGAGCTTCTCAGGTCGGCGGTCGACGAAAAGCCGGCGATGTCCGCTTCGCTCGCCGGTCGCTGAGAGCCCGCGCGACAGGTCCGCCCGATCCGATCGCGAAGCTTTCGGCGTGGCCATAGACGTCCCCGCCAAGGAAGTTCGCCCGCCCCTGCCGCGCGGGCCGTTTCTGGTCGTCGGGCTGGCCCGCTCCGGGCAGGCGGCGGCGCGGCTGCTGGCGGGCGGGGGGGAGACGGTGCGGGCGGTCGATTCCGCTCATCCCGAGGGGGCGGCAGGGCTGGAGGGGGCCGGCGTCGAAGTCTTCCTGGATACGGATGGACTGGCCCAGCTGGAGGGAACGCGAACCGTCGTCAAGAGCCCGGGTGTACCCCGGGAGGCAGCGGTGATCGCGGCGGCGCTGGATCGTGGGATCGAGGTGCTGGGAGAGGTGGAGCTTGCCTGGCGGGCGCTGCCCAACCGCTTCGTCGGAGTCACCGGCACCAACGGCAAGACGACCACGGTCGAGCTGCTCGGCCACCTCTACCGCAGCGCCGGTGAGCCGGTGGCGGTGGCCGGCAACGTCGGCACCGCGCTCTCCGAGCTGGTCGGCGAGGTCGAGCCGGACACGACGGTCGTCTGCGAGTGCTCCAGCTTCCAGCTCGAAGACACCGTCGCCTTTGCCCCCGAGTGCGCCGTCTTCCTCAACCTCGCCCCCGACCACCTCGACCGCCACGCCGACCTCGAGCACTACCTGACGTCGAAGCTGCGGATCTTCGCCAACCAGGGCAACGACGACGTCGCCGTCTACAACGCCGACGACCCGATGCTGGCCGGGACCGACCTCGGCGGTTGCGGGCGGCGGATCGCCTTCTGCGTCGGCGCCGCGCCGGACTGCGAGGTGGCGGTCGCCGAGGGGACGATCTTCTACGACGGCGAGCCGCTGCTGCCGGTCGCCGAGCTCGGCCTCTTCGGCGAGCACAACGTCGCCAACGCGATGGCCGCCGCCGCGGCGGCGCTGGCGATGGGGATCGACCGCGAGGCGGTGCGCGACGGGCTGCGCAGCTTCGCCGGCGTCCCGCACCGGCTGGAGCAGGTCGCCGAGATCGGCGGCGTCCGCTTCGTCAACGACTCGAAGGCGACCAACGTCGCCTCGGCGATGGTCGGGATCCGCGCCTTCGAGGGCGGCGTCCACGCGATCCTCGGCGGCAGCGAGAAGGCCGAGCCCTTCGCGCCGCTGGCCGAGCCGCTGGCCGAGCGTGCCCGCGCCGCCTACCTGATCGGCGCCACCAGCGAGCGCATGGCGGGGGAGCTTGCCCCCGCGGTCGAGGCGGGGGTCGAGCTGCACCGCTGCGACGGGCTCGAGGACGCCGTCCGCCGCGCCGCCGCCGCGGCGGCGCCCGGCGAGGTCGTCCTGCTCTCACCCGCCTGCGCCAGCTTCGACGCCTTCGAGAACTACGAGGCCCGCGGCGACCGCTTCCGCGAGATCGTCGGGGAGCTGAAATGAGCGCGATTGGCGCGCTGACGCTCGGCCGCGGCAAGGGCGCGAAGGCCAAAGCAGCCAAGAAGCGCCGCCGCCCGCACTCGACCGAGTACAACATGCTGCTGACCGCGACGCTCTGCTTGCTGGCGCTCGGCGCGGTGATGGTCTTCTCCGCCAGCTCGACCACCCGCGTCCTCCAGGACGGCGGCCTCTCCGACAGCGCCTTCTATCTCAAGCGGACGCTGATGTTCGGCGCCGTCGGCCTGGTGATCATGCACCTGGTCGCCCGCCACGGGCTGAAGGCGGTCCGCGAGCTGACCCCGGTGATCCTCGGCGTCTCCTTCTTCCTCCTGCTCGCCGTGCTCGCTGTGGGGACCGAAGTCAACGGCGCCAGCCGCTGGATCGGTGGCGGCTTCCTCCAGATCCAGCCCTCGGAGATCGCCAAGGTGGCGCTGATCCTCTACGGCGCCGACCTGCTCGCCAACAAGCCGAAGCGGGCGCGCTCGATCGAAGGCTTCATGCCCTTCTTGGTCGTCGTCGGCATCTCCTGCGTCCTGATCATGGCCGAGCCGGACATGGGGACGACGATGGTGATCACCTTCGCCGTCGCCGCGACCCTGATCGCGGCCGGCGCCCGCCCCGTCGACCTCGGCAAGATCGCCCTGGTGATCGGCGCCCTGGCGCTGCTGATGGCGGTCATCGAGCCCTACCGGATGGCCCGCCTGACCGCTTTCCTCAACCCGACCGCCGACGCCGCCGGCGCCGGCTTCCAGGCAGCGCAGGCGAAAATCGCCCTCGGATCCGGCGGCCTCTTCGGGGTCGGGATCGGCAACGGGGTGCAGAAGGCCTTCTACCTGCCCGAGGCGCACACGGACATGATCTCGGCGGTGATCGGCGAGGAGCTGGGGCTGGTCGGGATCGCCGGCGTCGTCGGCCTCTTCGGGATGTTCGGCTACGCCGGCTTCAAAACCGCGCAGAAGGCGCGCGACAACTACTCGAAGATCCTCGTCGCCGGCCTCACCTCGCTGATCCTGGTCCAGGCGACGATCAACCTCTTCGCGGTGATGGGGCTGGCGCCGCTTACCGGCGTGCCGCTGCCTTTCGTCTCCTACGGGAACAGCAGCTTGATGGCCTGCCTCTTCTCGGTCGGCCTGATCCTCAACGTCGCCGGTGGTGGGCGGGCGGCGGCGCGCAAGTCAACGCCCACCCGCGCTGGCAAACTGCGCGTCGTCGAAGGCGGGCGGTCGCCCGCGCGCGAAAGGAGCCGAGCGAGCGGTGCCAGGAAAGCCAAGAGTGGTGGTGGCGGCGGGGGGAACCGCGGGGCACGTCGTGCCCGCCATGGCGGTCGCCGACGAGCTTCGGGCTAGCGGCGCCGAGGTCAGCTTCCTCGGCACGCGAGAGCGGATCGAGGCGGAGCTGGTCCCCGCCGCTGGCTACGAAATCGACTTCGTCAAGGTGCGCGGCATCGACCGCCGCAACCCCCTGCGCGCGGCGCGGGCGAGCCTCGAGGCGCTGGGCGCTGTCGGGGCGGCGCGCAAGGTGCTGCGGCGGCGCGAAGCAGACGTGGTGATGGGCGGCGGCGGCTTCGTCGCCGGGCCGGCCGGGCTGGCGGCGACGCTGACCCGCACGCCGCTGGTGCTGACCGAGGCCGACAGCCACCTGGGCCTGGCCAACCGCCTGCTGGCGGGACGGGCGCGGCGCGTCTGCCTCGCTTTCCCGATCGAGGGGCGCGAGGGAGATCCCTACCTGGTCACCGGGCGGCCGGTGCCGAAGGCGGTGCTGGAAGGCGACCGGGGCGCGGCGCGCGCTCGCTTCGGGATCGACCCCGAGGCCCGCTGCCTGTTGGTGGTCGGCGGCAGCCAGGGAGCGCGCTCGATCAACTTCGCCGCGATCGAGGCCTTCGCCGGGCGCGACGGCCGCGACTTCGACGTCGTCCACATCGCCGGCAGCCGCGACTACGCCGAGCTGCAGCAGCGCCTCGCCGACGCCCCGCACGCCGACCGCTACACGCTGCTGGAGTACGAGCCGAACCTGGGCGACGCGCTCGCCGCCGCCGACCTAGTGGTGGGACGTTCGGGCGGCTCGATCTTCGAGGTGGTTGCCACCGGGCGCCCGGCGATCCTCGTTCCCTACCCCTTCGCCACCGCCGACCATCAGACCGCCAACGCCGAGTGGATGCAGGCGGGCGGCGCGGCGCGGGTGATCGCAGACGGCGCGCTCGACGCCGACGCCCTGCGCGACCAAGTCGACGCGGTGCTGGGCGACCCGGCCCGCCTGGAGGAGATGGCCGCCGCCGCTCGCGCGCTGGCCAGGCCAGACGCCGCCCGGCGGATTGCCGACCAGGTTCTGGAGGCGGCGCGATGAGCGACTGGAGCGGGCGCCGGCTGCACTTCATCGGCATCGGCGGCGCCGGGATGAGCGGCTTGGCGCTGGTCTGCGCCCGGCTCGGGGCCGCGGTCACCGGCTCCGACCGCGCCGACTCCTCTTACATGGAGCGCCTGCGGCAGGCGGGCCTCGACCCGGCCGTCGGCCACGACGCGGCGAACCTGCCCGACGGGGCCGAGGTGGTGGTCTCGACCGCGATCGCCGCCGACAACCCGGAGCTGGCGCTGGCCCGCGAGCGCGACATCGAGCCGATCCACCGCGGTCAGCTGCTGGCCGAGCTCTGCGCCGAGAAGCGGCTGATCGCGATCGCCGGCACCCACGGCAAGACGACGACGACGGCGATGGTTGCCTGGGCGCTGCGGGCGCTCGGCGCCGACCCGGCCTTCTTCGTCGGCGGCGAGGTCCCCGGGCTGGGACCGGACGGCGGCACCGCCAACGCCGGTTGGGGCGAGGGGGAGTGGGTGGTCGCCGAGGCCGACGAGAGCGACGCCAGCTTCCTGCGTCTGCGCCCCGAGGTCGCCGTCGTCACCAACGTCGAGATGGACCACCACTCGCGCTGGGGGTCGCTGGCCGAGCTGCACGAGGCATTCCTCGCCTTCGCCGCGCCGGCCCGCGGACTGGTCCGCCCCGCCGATGAGGAGATGGGCTGGCTGGACGGGGTCGGGGGAGAGACGGTCGCCTTCGACGGCACCGTCCCCGGCCCGGCCGACCTCGGCCTCGCGGTTCCCGGCGAGCACAACCGGCGCAACGCCCGGGCCGCTCTGGCCGCGCTGCAGCTGGCGGGCTTCGACACCGGCGCGGCGGCCGAGGCCCTGGCGGGCTTCCTCGGCGTCCACCGGCGCCTGCAGCCGAAGGGGTCGCGCGGCCCGGTCCATATATATGACGACTACGCCCACCACCCGACCGAGGTCCGCGCCGCACTCGCGGCGCTGCGCGAACTCGAGCCCTCGCGCCTCGTCGCCGTCTTCCAGCCCCACCTCTACTCGCGGACCAAGGCGCTCGCGGTCGAGTTCGGCGCCGCACTCGCCGCGGCCGACGAGATTGTCGTCCTCGACGTCTACCCGGCGCGCGAGGAGCCGGTCGGCGAGCTGGCCGGGGTCAGCGGCCTGCAGGTCGCCCAGGCCGCGGCCGAGCGGGCAGGGGGGAGGCCGGTCTGGTGGCTGCCCGGCGCCGATCTCGCCCAGCGGGCGCTGGTCGACCGCCTGGACCGCAACCCGGATCTCTACGCCGAGGGCACGGTCCTGGTCACGATCGGCGCCGGCGACGTCTTCAGGCTGGGCGAGTCCCTGGTCGCCGAGGACCCGATCGAGAGAGGAAGCGATGAACGCACCGCCTGAGGGAGTCAAAGCGGGTCACCCTCTGGCGCGGTTCACGACCGTACGGACCGGTGGCGCCGCCGACTGGTTCGCCCACCCTCGCGACGTCGACGGCCTGGTCTCGGTCCTGCGCTGGGCAGACGCAGAGGGCATCGCCGTCGGCGTCATCGGCTCGGGCTCCAACCTGCTGGTCGCCGACGAAGGTTTCCACGGCCTGGCGCTGAAGCTCGGCGGTGGGCTGGCGACGATCGAGCGCGACGCCGACCGCATCCTCTTCGGTGGCGGCGCCGGACTTCCCTCGGCCGCCGCCAACACCCCCGCAGCGGGCCTCTCGGGCCGCGAGTTCGGGATCAACATCCCTGGCACCACCGGCGGCGCGTTGCGGATGAACGC
>Ga0164301_10000195_pt1 | contig 16653 bp, 20 predicted proteins | sample Whisoiple_231_MG_FD_109711 | JGI IMG/M metagenome (GOLD analysis project Ga0164301, IMG submission 109711) | Unamended control soil microbial communities from upstate New York, USA - Whitman soil sample_231_MG | ecosystem: Environmental > Terrestrial > Soil > Agricultural land ... | reverse complement strand
GGCGACCCGCTCGCGCAGGTCGCGGACGTCGTCGACCGAGCGGTTCGAGGCGGCGTCCATCTCGATCACGTCGACCGAGGTGCCGGCGGCGATCGTCACGCAGGACTCGCATTCGCCGCAGGGGGTGACGGTCGGCCCGCCGCGCTCGCAGTTCAGCGAACGGGCGAGGATCTTCGCCATCGAGGTCTTGCCGGTGCCGCGCGAGCCGACGAAGAGGTAGGCGTGGTGGACCTTGCCCTGCTCGACCGCGTTGCGCAGGGTGCGGACGACGTGGGCCTGCCCCACGACCTCGTCAAAGGACCCGGGACGGTGGCGTCGGTAGAGGGAAGTCGACTCGCTCATCGGCTCCGGCTGAGTGTATCCACGGGCCTGAACCGCCCCCGGGCGGGTGGCCCGGTACCGTGCCGCCCGTGCCGAAGGGGGCCCGCAACTGGCTGACGCCCGCCGCCTGGGTCGCCGCGGTGAGCGGTGTGCTGCTGCTCGTCTTCCCGGTCGGCTTCCCCAATTACGACACGATCTACGCGCTGGTCTGGGGGCGGGAACTGGCCCATCTCGAAAGCCCCGACTACGGCGCCGCGCTGCCGCCCACGCCCCATCCGCTGACCGAGCTGTGGGGATTGGTGACGACGCCGCTGGGCGACGGGATGGTCACCCTGACGATGATCGGCGCCTACGCCGCGCTGGGGCTGATCGGCTACTTCGTCTACCGGCTCGGGGAGGTCTGGTTCGACCGCTGGATCGGCGCCGTCGCCGCGGCGATCGTCCTCACCCGCGCCCCCTTCCTCTCCAACGGCCTCCGCGCCTACATCGACCTCCCCTACATTGCCCTCTGCCTGGGCGCCCTCCTCATAGAGGCCAAACGCCCCCGCGCCGGCTGGCCCGTCCTAGCCCTCCTGGCCCTCGGCGGCCTCCTGCGCCCCGAGGCCTGGCTGTTCGCCGTCGTCTACCTGCTCTACCTCTCGTTCGATGACCAGCGACGATTCGCGCGGCCGTCATCGGCCCTCATCCTCCTCGCCCTGGCAGGCCCGATCCTCTGGGCCCTCTTCGACCTGATCACGACCGGCTCCCCCACCTACTCCTGGACCGGGACCAAAGAAACGGTCGAGACCCTCGAACGCCAGACCGGCCCGGTCGACCTCGTCCTCTACGGCCCACGCCGCCTCGGCGAGGTGCTGCAGTGGCCGGGGATGGTCGGCGCCTTCGGCGGCGTGGTCCTCGGGCTCGCCTTCCTGCGGCGCCGCTCGGCCCTCGGGGTCGCCGCCGCGGCGCTGGCCCTCGGCGCTTTCGCCCTGCTCGCCTGCGCTGGCCTCGCGATCCTCCCCCGCTACACGATGCTCGCCGCCGCGATCATGGCGATCTTTGCCGCGGTCGGGCTGCTCGGCTGGCGACTGCTGGAGCCGAGCCACCCCTGGCGGCGCCGCTGGCAGGTCTTCGCCGCGATCGTCCTGGCGATGTTCCTCGTCTGGCTACCGAACCAGTGGGACCTCGACTCCAAGGTCGACACCGACCTGACCAACCAGGCGCGGATTGAGCGCGATCTCTCCGACCTGGTGAACGACGGGGCCTTCGAGCCGCTCTGCGGCAAGGTCGCCGTCCCCAACCACCGCGCCGTCCCCCGCCTCGCCTTCAACCTCGACGTCAAGCCAACCGAAATCGTCAGCGCCAGCGAGGAAGGCACCCCCGAGCGCGGCTACTTCGTCGCCCCGGCGAACCAGTTCGTGATTCACAACTTCATCCTCGACCCCAACGACCCGACCGACTTCTCCCTGCCGCCCCCCGACGGCTTTAAGGAAGTCGCCCGCAACGAGTCCTGGATCGTCTACCGGCACTGCCCGTGACCGGGTCGCGCCTCACGCTGCTGCTCGCGGCGCTCTGCGCGACCGCGCTCCTCCTCGCTCCCACTGCCTCCGCCCGCTGGCGGCCACAACCGACCACCGCCGCCTGGCAGTGGCAGCTGCAGGGCAAGATCGACACCTCCGTCGACGCCGGCGTCTACGAGGTAGACGGCTTCGAAGTCCCGGCCAAGACCGTCGCCAGGCTGCACCGGCTGGGACGGAAGGCGATCTGTTACCTCGACGTCGGCTCCTGGGAGAGCTACCGGCCCGACGCGGGCCGCTTCCCGAAGGCGGTCCTCGGCCGCGCCTACGAGGGCTACCCCGACGAGCGCTGGCTGGACGTCCGCCGCATCGACCTGCTGGCGCCGATCCTCCGCGACCGCTTCGACCTCTGCCGGCGCAAGGGCTTCGACGCGGTCGAGCCCGACAACATCGCCGGCTACGAAAACAAGACCGGGTTCCCGCTCACCGCCGCCGACCAGCTCCGCTTCAACCGCTGGGTCGCCCGCGAAGTCCACCGCCGCGGGATGTCGATCGCGCTGAAGAACGACCCGGGCCAGGTCGGGCAGCTGGTCGGCCGCTTCGACTTCGCGGTCGTCGAGGAGTGCTTCGCCTACGACGAGTGCGGGATGTTCAGCCCCTTCGTCGCCGCCGGCAAGGCGGTCTTCGTCGCCGAATACGAGGAACCGCTGACGGCGATCTGCGACCAGGCCGAGCGCCTGCGCTTCAGCGTGATCCGCAAGGGCTACGACCTCTTCGCCCGCCCCTGGGAACCCTGCTTTCCCTAGCGAGCGCTACGGAGTCGGCGACTCGAAGCCGCGATGGAAGCGCAGCGAGCTGACCCCGTCGCAGCTCTCCGCCGCGTCTTCAGGACCGAGGCCGGCACGATCTTCGGGGACGATCACGGAGGCGTTGAAGACATCGCGGACGCCGAACTTGATTTCGGCGCTGACCTGGCCGTAGCGACCTTCGGCCCGTTCGTTCCAGTTGAGGATGAGCTTGCCGTTGGCGGGGATCGTGCGCCCCTGCGGAGCCTGGGCGCCGGCGCCGAAGTAGCGCTGTTCGCTGCTCGGCGCGTCACTGGCCTGGCAGGTGATCTGCAGGTTGAAGTTAAGGTCGCGCACCTTGCGGTTGCGGACGGTGAAGACGACGTACTCGCCGCGCGGGCCGAGCACGCCATAGGTGCCGTTGGGGACCACCGCGGTAGGCGGCCGGTGGACCGGCCGAGCCGAGGAGACACCGGTTGCCAGCAGGCAGGCGACGACAGCAAGCACCAGGACGGCGACCATCGCAAATGCTTCGCGCCTGAGGGAGGGAGCAGTGGAGAGCATCCCCCACCCTGTCGGCCTCGGGACCCTCCGACTTGAGCGCCGCAACCCCGCTAGTCGGAAAGGCGCTCGACCGCCGCCACCGCCGCATGCGTCTCCTCGGCCAGGTCGGGGTCCTCCAGCTCGACCTCGGGCGGGAGCTCGACGTGGAGATCGTCGGAGGGGTCGATCCGCACCCGCAGCCCACCGGTGCGCGACGCGAGCACGTGACCGCCGCGACTGCGGTCGGCGCTGATGAAGTGCAGGTGGTAGCCGCCGACCTCGATCCCCTCGGCGTAGCTGGGAAAGCGGAAGCCCAGCATCGTCCCCTCGACGTCGACCAGCTCGAAGACGTGCTGGTCGGCGACCACCTCGGTCAGCGGCCGGTAGGGCGGGCTCTGGCGCGGCACCGAGCGGGCGCGGACGAGGGGGAAGCGGCCGTCGAGGCGGATCGCGCAAGAGGAGGCGTCCGCGGGAACCAGCTCGTCGAGGCGGGCCAGCAGCTCGTCGTGCGAGCGCCTGGCGACCGGCAAGCGCTGGTCGATCGTCGGCTCGAAGCTGGTGACGACCGCGAACGGCGTCCGCTCACCCGGGCCGACCCGGTGGATCTTGCCGTCGACGTCGGCGCGGAAGAACTCGCCGTCGAGCGCGATCATCTCGCCGTCGAGGTGGTTCAGCGTGCCGAGGCCGAGGTCGCCGTGCTCGGCCAGCTCGGCGAAGCTGAGGTCGCCGTCGTAGGCGCCCTCGAGCAGGGCGCCGATCGTCGAGGCCTGGAAGAGGACGTGCGCCTCCTGCTCGCGGTGCAGGTCGGCGCGCCGCATCGACTCGACGTGCAGGGAGCGGATCCAGTGCTCGTCCAGCATCGGCGGCAGTCTGCCAGGCGACCGCGCGGAGGCAAAAGGTCCGGTCGTGAAACCATCAGGTCGATGGCGGCGATAGAGCTACGCGACGTGGTCAAGACCTTCGGCCCGATCACCGCGGTCGACGGGCTCGACCTCGAGGTGCCGGAAGGCATCTGCCTCGGCCTGCTCGGCCCCAACGGCGCCGGCAAGTCGACGACGATGCGGCTGCTGACCGGCCAGGCGGTCGCCGACTCCGGTCAGCTCCGCGTCCTCGGCTACGAGCTGCCCGACCAGTCGAAGCCCGCCCGCGCCGAAATGGGCGTCGTCCCCCAGCTCGACAACCTCGACGTCGACGTCACCGTCGAGGACAACCTCGCCGTCTACGCCCGCCTCTACCGAGTCCCGGACGTCGGCGCCGCTGTCGACCGCTGCCTCGACATCGCCCGCCTGCAGGATCGTCGCCGGGACGCGGTCGACAAACTCTCCGGCGGGATGCGGCGGCGCCTGCTGCTTGCCCGCGGCCTCGTCCACGAACCGCGCCTGGTGCTGCTCGACGAGCCGACGGTCGGCCTCGACCCGCAGATCCGCACCGAGCTGTGGACGCTGATCGGCGACCTGAAATCGCGCGGGACGACGATCCTGATGTCGACGCACTACATCGAGGAGGCCGAACGCCTCTCCGACGAGGTGGCGGTCATGCACCGCGGCAAGATCATCAGCCGCGGCCGCCCCGCCGACCTGATCTCCCAGCACGCCGGCCGTCAGACCGCCGAGGTCTACGCGTCGCCGCAGCGGCTGACCGAGCTGCGCGCAAGCGCCGAGGCGGCCGGGCTGAGGGTGCGACCGGCCGGACCGGCGATCGCGATCGTCGGCTCCGAGGGGGCGGACGACGGCGCCGTGCCGGAGGACGCGGTGGTGCGGGCGGCGACGCTCGAGGACGTCTTCGTGCTGCTGACCGGCGAGGAGGCGGAGTGATGGAGTCCTCGACCCAGGCCCGGCCGCAGCAGCGGAAGATGCGGCGACTGGAACCCGCGGCGATCGCCGGGGTGATGAGCCGCGAGGTGGCGAACTTCCAGACCTACTGGAAGGGAACCACCTTCTCCAGCGTGCTCGAACCGCTGGTCTACCTGCTCGCCTTCGGCCTCGGCCTCAGCGCCACCCTGGTCGACGAAGTCAACGGCGTCCCCTATATCCAGTTCGTCGGCACCGGCATGGTGGCGACGGCGGTGATCTTCTCCAGCGCCCTTCCGTCGATGTTCGGCACCTTCGTCAAGCACCGCTTCCAGAACACCTACGAAGCGATCCTGGCGGCGCCGGTCGACGTCGAAGAGCTGGTCAGCGCGGAGGTGCTCTGGATCGCCACCCGCTCGGCTGTCTACGGCTGCGTGCCACTCGTCGTCACCTTCTTCTGGGGCCTGACCCCCGAGCCGGGGATGCTGCTGGTGCCGCTCTTCGCCTTCGTAACCGCGCTCGGCTTCGCCGGCTTCGGGGTGGCGATGGCGGCGACCGTGGAGAAGATCGACCAGTTCAACTACGTGACGGCCCTGTTCGTCACCCCGCTCTTCCTCGTCGCCGGGACCTTCTTCCCGATCGAAGGCCTGCCCGAGGGCTTCCAGATCGTGGCGCAGTTCAACCCGCTGCACCAGCTGGTCGAACTGGTCCGCGGCGGCGCCTTCGGCTTCGAGTGGGTGGACTTCCTCCGCTTCGCCTTCCTCGTCGCCTTCGCCTTCGCCACCTGGCGGGTGGCGATCCACCAGATGAAAAAGCGCCTGATCGACTAGGGCGTATAAATGGACCGTGCACCCGTCCTTCGAAACGAGGTCACCGGGCGTGTCCGTCGCTTATGGCTCGAGCCGGGCTCGCCTGCGGCACCCGCGGCATCCGCTTAAGGCTGCTTCCTTCCGGACCTGACCTGGTTCGCGTGCCCACGTCGCGCAGGACCCGGCCGTCAACGCCGCCACAACGCACTGACCCCGACGGCCAGTCCCTCGAAACGGTATTCGGCCCCGCTAAGCGGATTTCGGGTCACAAGGCACCGCTGACACCCCGCCTAGCACGGTCCAGTGGTGATCCTACCCGGCCGACCATAGGATGGTCCCTTGCTTGCCCTGCCCGCCGCCGCGATAGAGGTCGACTCCGGCTCCTTCTTCGCGATCGTCACCGTCGCCGCGATCGCGGCGATCACCGTTGCCACGGTGCCGAAAAAGTTCGCACCGCCGGTCGTCGTGGTCGAGCTGATGATGGGGATCCTGATCGGCCCTGAAGTCCTCGGCCTCGCCCACAGCGACGACTTCGTCGAATTCTTCTCCAACCTCGGCCTCGGGATGCTGTTCTTCTTCGCCGGTTACGAGATCGACTTCCAGCGGATCAAAGGGGCGCCGCTTCGCCTCGGCGCCTTCGGCTGGCTGCTGTCGGTGGTCCTCGCCTACGGACTCGGCGGCATCCTCGCGGCGGCGGGGGTGATCGTCTCCTTCCTCTACACCGGCTCGGCGATGGCAACCACGGCGATCGGCACCCTGATCCCGATCCTGCGCGACAACGGCGAGCTGAAGACCCGCTTCGGCACCCACCTGCTGGCCGCCGGCGGTGCCGGCGAGTTCGGCCCGATCCTGCTGGTGACGCTGGTCCTCTCGACCACCAACCCATTCCGCGAGGCGGCGATCCTGCTCGCCTTCACCGCCTTGGCCCTGGTCCTCGCGCTGGCCTCGGTCCGCTACGCCTGGCGCGGCTGGCCGGCGCTCGAACGCACCTTCGAGGCGAGCAGCCAGCTGGCGGTGCGGGTGACCGTCGTCCTCGTCTTCGGGCTGGTCCTGCTCGCCGGCACCCTCGGCCTGGACATCCTGCTCGGCGGCTTCGTCGCCGGGATGATCACCCGCCTCGCGCTGAAGGGGCACGAGCTGCAGGTCTTCGAGTCGAAGCTGACCGCAGTGGGGTTCGGCTTCTTCGTCCCCTTCTTCTTCGTCACCAGCGGCATCGAGTTCGACCTCGCCGCGCTCGGCTCGGCGGAAGCGATCGCCAAGCTCTTCCTCTTCCTCGGCCTCTTCCTCGTCGTCCGCGGAGTGCCGGCGATGGTGCTCTACCGCCGCGTCCTCGCCACCCGCGACCGCATGGCGCTGGCCTTCTACTGCGCCACCGAGTTGCCGCTCGTCGTCGCGATCACGACGATCGCGATCGACGACGGCAAGATGAAACCTTCCACCGCCGCCGGGCTCGTCGGCGCCGCCATGCTTTCGACGTTGATCTACCCGTTCGTAGGCATGGCGCTGCGCCAACGCTCCCGCGACGAGGCGCCTAGCGACGCAGCAGTCGCAACCGCTTGAACGCGGTCGCGTCGGCGTTGCCGGCGTGGACCTTGACCTTGAACAGCAGGCGCTTGCGGGCGACCAGCTTGCCCTTCGCCCGCGGCTTCAGTTTCAGCACCAGCCGTTTGGTCTTGCCCATCGCGACCTTGACACGGCGCGGAGCGGTCGCCGGCTTGCGCCTGCTGAGCAGGCCGAGGACCGGGGTCCGGCAGGCGCGGCCGATCTTGGCGGGACATCGCGCCTTGACGGAGAGCCGCTGACCCTTCAGCCTCGCGGGTCCGGCGAGCGTCGCCGGTGCGAGCTCGGCGACTCGCGCCGCAAACGAGCCTCCGGATCCGGCGCCGTTCGCGCCGACGCCACCGTTCGCGCCGCCGCTACCGACGGTGAGGGCGACGTTGTCGAAGCGGGCGCTGGTGGCACCGGAGAGAAGGCCGGTCCCGGCCACCGTCGAGGAGGTGCGGGCCGTGATGACGATCGCGTAGGTATGTCCGGCGGCGACCGTCGCCGCGCCGTCATCGCCACTCCAACCGGAGCCGCCACTGACGGACCCGGCGATCGAGGTCGAGACCTTGCCACTGGTCCGGTCGACCAGCTGGACCGAGTAGTCAAGCTGGGGCGCCAGGTCGACGAGGGAGCCGGACACGAAGCGGCGATCGAGGTGCAGGCTGCCGGCGCCGCCGTCGCCCACCTTGAAGTCGGGCGACTGCAGGGTCACCGTCGACTGGAACGCCGAGACCAGGTTGAGGGCGATGTCGGTGTCGGCGGCCAGCGACCCGGCCGGCTTTCCATCACCGGCTTCGTACCCCCCGCTGGCCGAGCAGAGCACGGGGACGTTGCAGCTCGCCGCGGTCACCTGCCAGCCCTCCGCGCCGCCGTTGAACTCACCGCCGCCATCGGGATAAACGCTCGTCGCCGCCCCTGCCGGGGCGATCTGTGCAAACACCGCCGTCACCGCGACGGCAACCAGCATGAGTCCTCCTCTCCAGGTCCGCATTCGAAGCTCCTCTCATCGGTTGGTCGTCTCCCCTAAAGCGATCAAGGGGGTCATCAATACTTAGTACTTAGTACCCATGAGTTCGCAGCAAACCGGTCCCTGGACAGATGTCCCGATCACGCCCCGAGGCACGCCCGTCATACAATCCCCGTCCCGGGCGCGTAGCTCAGTGGGAGAGCGCTCGCTTCACACGCGAGAGGTCGCTGGTTCGAAACCAGCCGTGCCCATCAAGAGTCGTCGGGACCCGACCGCCAGAATTCTTCGGCGCGCACGTTCATTTGCTTCAGGCGCAGGCGCACGCTCAAGGCGAGTCCGCCAACGACGACTATCCCGAGGATGGTCTGGCGACAATCCCGGCCAGTATCAGCAGCGGAGTGACCACGAATGCCATAACCGCAGCTGCGATCCAAACCCTCTTGGGGGGAGGCCACTTGTCTAGCCCGGGCCAAAACAACATGCCGATGAGCCTACCCCTGCCCCACGAGCTCCCCGTCGGCTGAATCGGAAAATCCGTCCTCAGTCGGGATGATCAGCTCTATCCCCTGGCTCTTGAGCAGGTCGACGAGGTCCAGCCTCGGCTCACGCGGCAACAGAACCGCAAGGTGTTTGGGCTCGCCTCCGTCGACGAAGCGCTTGTAGTCGGCTAGCTGGCCGATGGCCATCCGGATTGCTCCCCGCTCGACCGTCCCCTTCGCCTCCACCAGGGTTCCCGTCGTCGCGTCGTAGAGGTCCGTGAACAGCGGCCGCGCCTCGGCTTCCGGGACGATTCGCTGGCGGGCGACCTCGTGACCGAGGCGCCGCAGATGCGCCTCCAGCTCCAGCACCAGACGCTGCTCCCGCCGCTCCGCCTCGTAGGGCTCATGGCTCGGGGCAACATAGGCGCGCTCGGTCTGCTGCTGCTCGATTGGCACCTCCTGGCTCGTCGGGCCAGCGAGGACCGCGGCGAGCTTCGAGGTCGGCCTAGGCGCCTCGATGCTTTTCGGCCGCAAGCGGAAGACGATCACCTCCCGCAGCGGTCCACCCCCCGTCTCGGGGGCATCAGTTCGGTAGAAGGGCTCGTCCCGATCGAGTTCGAACTCGTCCAGGTAGGTGACGACACCGCGGGCGCCTTCGAAGACGCGCAGGGCCCTTCCCTCCTCGAGGTGGTTGAGGATTGCTGCATTGCCCGACTTCAACTGCTGGTCACCCCTCTGTCCCTCGCCGGTGTAATGAAAGCAGTTGTCTGCCTGCCAACCGTCGTAATACCCGTGGGGCTCCCCCGCTACGGGATCGGAGAACACGAACACATTTGGGCTTTTTCGTGAGGGACCAATGCCACCCTGGGTGCGCCCCCCGTATTGCGCTTGCAGCACGGTGCGTTCGATCGTCTCCCCGGGCCGCAGGGTCCACTCCATCTCCGGATTTTCAACTTCGATGGGCAAATCGGACCTCCATTTTGGGTGTCCGATCTTAGCATTGGTGCCCCGCGAGCTGTTCCTGCTTAGCTCCGAGGGAGTGACCCCGATCCACATCCTCGAACGCCAGCAGCGAATCGAGCGGCCGATCGACGAGGTGTTTGCCTTCTACGGCGACGCGCGCAACCTGGAGCGGATCACGCCGCCCCTGCTCGGTTTCGAGGTGACGACGCCGGGGCCGATCGAGATGGGCGCGGGGACGCTGATCGAGTACCGGCTGCGGCTACACCGGGTGCCGGTTCGGTGGCGGACGCGGATCGAAGCTTGGGAACCGCCGCGGCGGTTCGTCGACGTCCAGGTCAAAGGGCCGTACTCGCTCTGGGAGCACACCCACACCTTTGAGGAGGACGGTCCGGGGGCGACCTTGATCGAGGACCGTGTCCGCTACTCGATCCCCTTCGGCCCGCTCGGCGAGTTGGCCGGCCGGCTGCTCGTCCAGCGAGACCTGCGGCAGATCTTCGACTACCGGCGCGACGCGGTGGCCCGGGAGCTGGCTCCGCGCGGCAAACCCTCCTAGCGCGTCGGCTTTCCCCGGATGTCGTCGCGGCGGGTGCCGCGCAGACTGGGGGCATGAGTTCCCTCCGCGACGCCTACGTGCCTAACCGCCGCGTGCGGCTGGCCAGCGACGTCGCCGGCATCTGCGCCGCCCTGCTGCTGATCGGCCTGCTGGGGACTGCCTTCACCTGGTGGGGGCGCTCGGACCTCTTCGACCTGGCGAGCAACTCGCGCGAGTCGATCAAGATCGACACCGGCTTCCTGGTCGGCCCGGTCCTGATTCTGATCGCCCTGCCGCTGGTCCTCGGCCGCTCGCGCCAGGTGGCGCTGACCCGCTACTTCAGGGCCCGGCTGGCAGCCGCGGCGCTGCTCTGGCTGGCGGGGCTGTGGATCCTCTTCGCGAAGATCGTCGACCTCGACAGCAGCTACACGCTGGAGGCCGGCGCCTACGTCTCCGCCGGCCTGATCATCATCGGCTTCGTCGCCACGGTGGCGATGTGGCCGCACGACCTCCAAGTGGTGCAGGTAGACCGCAAGGGACTGGTGCGCGAGCCTACGGTTGCTGCATCACCGCGATGACGTTGCCCGAGGGGTCCTCGAACCAGGCGATCGAGGGACCCGGCCCGCGGACGATCCCCTTCTCGTCGTGGTCGAAGCCCTCGTAGCGCTCGAAGCTGACCCCGCGCTCCCCGAGTTCCTCGACGGCGGCGTCGATGTCGCCGACCTCGAAGTTGAGGATCGTGTAGCTGGCCGGGGTCATCTCCTCGCTGCGGTACATCAGCACGTCGTAGCCGCCGGCCAGTTTCAGCGCCGTCACCCCGAACTCCTCGGAGAAGACCTCGATCTGCAGCCCCAGGGTGCCCTCGTAGAACTCGCGCGCCGCGTCCAGGTCCTTGACTGCAAATCCGCTGGTCGCTTTCTTGTCGCCGAGCATCCGTTCTTACTCTAGCGGCGGTTTTCGCCGCGTCCGCTTTTTCTCGCCCGTGCGCCGCTTCTGCTCCAGCCACCGCCGGCGCGAGGCGCGGGTGGGACGGGTGGCGCGGCGCTTTCGCTGCACCCGCAGCCCGGCGGCGATCTTCGCCGCCAGCCGCTGCAGGGCGAGCTCACGATTGCGGGACTGGCCGCGGGCGTCCTGGGCGACGGCGGTGACGACCGGGCCGAGCCGCTCCCGCAGCCGCTCGCGCTCCCCCTCGTCGAGCGCCTGCGAGGCCTCGACGTCGAAGACCGCTTCGACCCGCGAGGCGGTGACGTTCGCGTGCTGGCCGCCGGGGCCGGAGGAGCGGCTGGTCCGCAGCTCGATCTCGCCCAGCGGCAGCGAGAGCCGGTCGGTGACGCGCAGCTCGTCGGCCACCGTCAGCCGGCCAGCTCGGGGATGTGGCGCTCGAGGTGCTCGGCGATCGTCTGCCGCACCCAGCGCTGGGTCTCGGCGTCGGCCATCCGGTAGCGGCCGAGCAGCATCTTCTGGTCGGTCAGCGGCAGCTCGGCGATCTCCCAGCGCACCGCGAGCCGCTCGAAGAGGACCTCGGAGCGGCGGTGCCAGGCGTCCTCCTGCGAGGCCGCGTCTCCCGCCGGCGGCTCCCCCACCTTGGCGATCGTCCCGGCGCTGAGCGTCTGCCGCAGGGTGAGGACGTTACCCTCGGGGTCGACGTAGTCGACGGTCGGCGCCTTCTCCTTCGCCCGCCGCTGCTTCTTCCGCTTGGCCACGCTCAGGCGAGGTCGTCGATCTTCGCCGCCAGCTCGAAGTCGGCCGCGGTCAGCCCGCCCTCGGAGTGACTGGAGAGCGAGACCGTCACCGTGTCCCAGGAGATCGCAAGGTCGGGATGGTGGTTCATCGCCTCGGCCGGCTCGACCAGGCTGTCGACGAAGCGGACGCTGCCGACGAAGTCCTCGCGCTTGAAGTCCTTCTCGATCGCCTCGCCGGAGCGTCGCCAACCAGAGAGGCTCGCCAGCCTCTCCTCCACCTCTGCGTCGCCGAGCAGTGCCACGCGCTTATGCTGGCAGGCGAACGATGGCGGCGCAAACCGAGCAGAAGCCGACTCTCTGGCAGATCGACATCTCGCACTACAGCGAGAAGGCGCGCTGGGCGCTCGAGTACAAGGGGGTCGACCACCGGCGGCGCTCGCCGCTGCCGGGGAGCCACATCCCGATCGCCCTGGTCCTGACCCGCGGCGCCCAGCCGACGATGCCGGTCCTGCAGATCGACGGCGAGAACGTCGGCGACTCGACCGCGATCATCGCCACCCTCGAGGCCAAATACCCGGAGCCGCCGCTCTACCCGAGCGACGCGGCAGAGCGCGCCCGGGCGCTGGAGCTGGAGGACTGGTTCGACGAGAACCTCGGCCCTCACGCCCGCCTGCTGCCGTTCTACGAGCTGACCCAGGAGCCCGACGTCTTCGCCGAGGTCGCGGCGGCCGCCGTGCCGGGCCCGCTCAGCAAGGCGAAGCCGCTGATCGGCGCCTACGCCCGCACCTACACGCGGCTGCGCTGGAGCGCCGACAGCGATGCCGAAGCCGAACGGGCGCGCGAGGCAATCGTCGCCGCGCTGGACAAGCTCGAGGCCGAGCTAGAGCAGGGCGACGGCGAGTTCCTCGTCGGCGGCAGCTTCTCGGTCGCCGACCTCACCGCGGCCTCCCTCTTCTACCCGCTGGTCGTCCCTCCGGAGGGCCCGCTGCCGACCGACCTGCCGCGCGCCTCAGCCCTCGAGCGCTTCCGCGAGAGCCTCAGCGACCGCCGCGGCTACAAGTGGGTCGAGGAGACCTTCCGCAAGCACCGCCATCGCTGAGCAGAAGTTTCAGAGAATTTACTTTCTCAGACAAAATGTTGCATTTGTTTCGCTAGGCTGCTTTCATGCAGACGATGGCACCGCCCGACCCCCCGAGAGAACGACCCTCGCAGACTGCCGAACGGTTTGCTCGTGTCGATGAACGGTTCGATGAGGTCAACCGTCGAATCACCGAGGGAAGGGAAGAGACGAACCGCCGCTTCGACCAGTTCGAAGGTGAGACGAACCGCCGCTTCGACCAGTTCGAAGGTGAGACGAAACGCCGGTTCGACCAGTTCGAAGGTGAGACGAAACGCCGGTTCGACCGGGTCGAAAGCGATATCGGAGACCTGAAGCGCGGCCTCGCGGCAGTTCAGACGACCCTGAACCGCGTCGGCGTCGGCATCATGCTCACGTTCGCCTCCGTGCTCATCACCAAGGGGCTCTAATTAACCGCCGATAGGCGCTCTGGGATTCGCCCCCCAGAAGACCACCGTCCCGAGCATGCCGATGATGTGGACGGCGACGATGTTGAAGACCATCGACTTGGCGGTCGCGGTGCCGACGCCGACCGGGCCGCCGGAGGCCGTGTAGCCGTAATAGCAGCCGACCAGCACGATCACGGTCGACATCACCATCCCCTTGATCAGGCTGAAGATCAGGTCCGGTGGGCTCTGGTACATCCAGAAGATCAATAAGTAGCCGCCGGATGAGACGTCCCCGACCTGGTTGACGACCGAGAAGTAGCTGGCGGCGTAGATGATCACGATCCCGATCAGGTAGAGGAAGGGAAGCGCGATCCAGGCGCCCAGCAGGCGGGTCGCGCAGAGGAAGGTGATCGGCTGGATCCCCATCACCTCCAGCGCGTCGATCTCGTCGGAGATCCGCATCGCCCCGATCTCGGCGACGATCCCGGTCCCGACCTTGGCGGCGAGGATGTAGCCGAAGGCGTAGGGCAGTCCCTCGCGCAGGTCGCAGTAGGCGGAGAAGAGGCCGGCCAGCGACGGCGCCCCGATCGATCGATTGAAGTAGGCGCCCTGGAGCCCACACTGGAGGCCGAGGATGAAGCAGAAGGCCCAGATGATCAGGGCGGAGCCGAAGATCAGGATGCCCGCCTGCCGCACCCCCTCGCCGAAGAACTTGAACACCCGGCCCGAGTAGACCTGCCCGGCGACATTGAGGCCGAAGCGGCCGATCTCCCCGAAAGAGTCGAGCCAGGAGCGGGGGACGTCGAGCCAGCCGATCATCGGACCGCCTGCAGATCGGGGTTGGTGGCGAGCAGGATCGAGCTGACGACGAACTGGAAGAAGAAGACGGCGACGAGGGAGATCACCACTGCCTGGTTGACGGCGCGTCCGACCCCGGCGGCCCCGCCCGAGGCCGACATCCCTTTGTAGGAGCAGACGATCGCGACGATCGCGCCGAACATCGTGCACATCATCACCGAGGACCAGAGGTCGGTGATCGTCGCGTTGCTGAAGAGCGTCGCGAAGAAGCCGCCGAGCGGCTGCTTGTAGAGCAGCTCGGCCGCGATCCCGGCGCTGAGCCCCATCACGATCGCGAAGATGTCGAGCAGGCCGGTGATGACCATCAGCGCCAGGAAGCGGGGCACGACCAGGTTCTTGACCGGGTCGACCCCCAACACCTGCAGGGCGTCGAGCTCCTCGCGAATCTTGCGGGCGCCGAGGTCGGCGGTGATCGCGGTGCCGGCCACTCCCGACACCACAACCGCCGTGACCAGCGGAGCGATCCAGCGGATCGCGATGACGACGAAGAAGCCGCCGAGCCGGTCGAGCGCACCGAACAACGAGAGCACCCCGGCCGCCTGCAGCCCGGGCGCGCCGAGGTTGAGGGCGAAGGTGGAGATGAGGAGAGGGAACCACGAGAGCTTCAGCACGAAGAGGAGCTGCCAGACGAGCTCCTCGCCGTAGGGGTAGGGGGGCTTCACCGCCGAGATCAGCGTCTTGACGGTGAGGATCATCATCACCCCCACCTCTTCGAACACGTTCTTCGCGGGCAGCAGCCCGCGTTCTAGCGCGCTGCCCGCCACCGGCTCATCGCCCTGCCGAGGGGGCCGCGGTCGCTCGACCGTCGCCGCACCTCCTGCTCGCTTTCCCGTTGCGCCTCGGCCAACTGCGCGATCAGCGTGTCGCGCGTCTGCTCCAGCTCCTCGACCCCCGCCACGTGGGCGACGGCGCGCCGCGGCGCCGTCGCCAGGTCCGCTTTGAGGTGGCCGGTGTAACTCGCAAGCTCTGCCTCCAGCCGGGCAATCTGCCGCCGCAGCTCCTGCCGCACTTCGAGCGTTTCGCTCTCCTCCGCCGGCAGACCGGCGCAAGCCATCGCCACGATCGCCAGGTCGCGGAGACCGAGACCGGCCTCCTCGGCCCGGCGCAGCGCGTCGGAGGCGATCTCCTCCAGCTGCGGCGCCGCCTCGACCCCGTCGGCGACGAAGGTGCCCTGGCCGTGGCGGGTGACGACCAGCCCGTCCGCCTCGAGCGTCTCGTAGACCGCCCGCACGGTGCCGACGTTGACGCCCGCCCAGCCGGCCAGCTGCCGGAAGCTCGGCAACCGCTCCCCCGCCGCCAGCTCCCCGGTCCGGATCAGCGCCCGCAGCCGCCAGCCGAGCTGCAGCCCGACGGGAACCTCATCGGTCGGATCGATCAGGAACGGGTTGGCCTCAAGCTGTGTCACCAGCTCGCACAGTAGTACCCGCGACTGTGCGAGTCAACTGATACAGCAGCTACGGCGTCAGGACGATCTTCAACGCTTCGCGGTTGTCGTAGACCCGGTAGGCCTCGGCCGCCTCGTCGAGCGGCATGTGATCGGTGACGAGCGGGCCCGGGTCGAGCTTGCCGGCCTCCATCAGGGCCAGCACGCGGTCGACGTGGGCGATCACGTTGGCGAGGCCGAGACGCAGCTGCAGCCCCTTCAGCCAGGCGAGCCCCAGCGGCACCTCGCCCTTGCCGGCGTAGGCGCCGATCCCAGAAACGGTGCCGGCGTCGCGGGCGAGGCTGACCGCCAGCGCCAGCGGCCCGGGGTCGCCGACCGCGTCGACGACGACGTCGACACCCAGCCCGTCGGTCGCCGCCCGCACCGCCTTCTTCGGGTCTTGCTCTTCGAAGTGAAGCGGCACGGCACCGAAGGACGCCGCCATGTCCAGTCTTTCCTGCACCGAGTCGATCGCGAAGACCTGGACGGCGCCGCCGGCGAGCGCGGCCTGCACCGCGCAGAGCCCGACCGGGCCGAGGCCGAGGACCGCGACCGTGTCGCCGGCCTGCATCCCGGCGTGGGCGACCGCGTGGTAGCCGGTCCCCATCACGTCGCCGGCGAAGAGGGCGACGTCGGCCGACATCCCCTCCGGCACTCGCCGCAGGGTCAGGTTCGCCCGCGGCACCAGCAGCAGCTCCGCCTGGGCGCCCTGCAGGTCGCCGAGGTGGGCGCCGTGGCCGAAGGTCCGCTGCTTGCGGCAGCGGTGGTAGTCGCCGCGCAGGCAGGAGGTGCAGGTGGCGCAGGCGGTGTGGAAGGTGCCCAGCACCCGGTGGCCGACGGCGACCCGCTCGACGTCGTCGCCGGCGGCGAGCACGGTGCCGACGAACTCGTGGCCGATCGTGAAGCCGGGCTCGACCGGCACCCGGCCGTGGTAGATGTGGAGGTCCGAGCCGC
>Ga0164301_10000194_pt1 | contig 16671 bp, 19 predicted proteins | sample Whisoiple_231_MG_FD_109711 | JGI IMG/M metagenome (GOLD analysis project Ga0164301, IMG submission 109711) | Unamended control soil microbial communities from upstate New York, USA - Whitman soil sample_231_MG | ecosystem: Environmental > Terrestrial > Soil > Agricultural land ... | reverse complement strand
TGACCCGGCGCCACCGGCGGCGACTGGCGGAGCTGTTCCCGATCTGGGAGGTCCGCAACGGCTCTCGGGCCGCCGAGCTGAACATGCCCGCCGCCGTCTACGTCGAGACGCACGGCGGCACCGGCATCGGCGGTTCCGACGACCATGCCGGCGTCGACATCGGCCGCACCTACACCGAGGCGCCCGCGGCCGCGACGCCGGAAGAGTTTCTTGGGCATCTGCAGATGGGGGACGCCGAAGCGCATGGCGAACAGGGCAGCGCCGCCAAATGGGCTCATGCGGCGATGGCTCTGGCGACCCGGGCTCTGGTGGTGGGGGACGGAGGGGAGTACCTCGGCGGACAACGGCGGGGAGGGTCCGGCGAGGTACTCCCCTCCGTCCCCTCGGGCGTGGATGGTCCTCCGCGGGGTCCGGATCCCGCCGCTGTGCTGAGGATGGCTGAGCGGGTTATTCGGGAGGGGGCTGCCCGGGAGGGGAAGATTGCTGCTGACGTGGGGCCTGAGGATGCGCGGGCGCTTTTGGAGGCTTGGCTCGACGGGGTTGGGCTCGAGATGCGCGGTCGGGATCTGATCGCTTACTTGCAGGCCGACGAGTTCTCCCATGGCGACCTCTACCGGCGTGCCCGCCGGCGGCACGACCGTGGTTTGCGGGCCGCAGTCGAGGGCGGCGCCAGGGCGGTGGACGACGGCGACTTCGCCGCCGCCGTCGACGGGCTTTTCGCGGCGCTCGTCCCCGCCGTTCCCTACGCGCCGGCGACCGCCTTTCTCGGCGCCGAGAAAGCGAAGCTGCGCGACCGCCGCGGCGAGCGGCGCCGGGTCGCGGTGATCGCCGACGGGATCGGCTCGATGCACGGCGTCACCCACACGATCGAACAGATCCGCGAGCATGGGGTCCCTGGCTTCGAGGTCGACATCGTCGGCACCGACCCGGGCGTCGACCGTCGTCTCCCCGCCGCGGCCGAGCTGGAGATCCCCTTCTACGAGGGGATGACCCTCGGCGTCCCCGGTCTCCCGGACCTGGTCGAGGCTCTGGCCGAGGGGTCCTACGACCTCGTCCACGTCACCGCCCCAGGCCCGGCCGGGATCGCCGCCACCCTGATGAGCCGGATCACCGGCGTGCCTCTGCTCGCCAGCTACCACACCGAGATCGCCGCCTACGCCGGCATGCGCAGCCGCAACGAGGGGCTGGAGGCGCTGACCCGCGCGGGCCTCGGCGCCTTCTACTCGGCCCCCGCCGCGGTGCTCTCGCCGAGCCCCTCGGCCGATGCCTCGGTCCTCGCCCTCGGCGCCGACCCGGCCCGGGTCGGGCGCTGGGAGCGCGGCGTCGACACCGATCGCTTCGATCCCGCAAAAGCCGACCGCGACGCCTTCCCCGGCGAGATCAAGGTCCTCTACGCCGGACGCCTGACCCGTGAGAAGGGCGTCGACCTGCTGGCCGAGAGCTTCCTCCTCGCCCAGGAGCGCGACCCGCGCCTGCACCTGCTGCTGGCCGGCGGCGGCCCCGAGGAAGGCGAGCTGCGCGAGCGGCTCGGCGATCGGGCCACCTTCCTCGGCTGGCTCTCCGGCGAGGACCTGCCCCGCGCCTACGCCAGCGCCGACGCCTTCCTCTTCGCCAGCAGCACCGACACCTACGGCCAGGTGATTCTCGAGGCGGCAGCCAGCGGCCTGCCGATCGTCGCCGTCGCCGAAGGCGGGCCGGCGGCGCTGGTCGAGAACCGCCACACCGGTCTCCTCTGCCGCCCCGACGCCGACCACCTCGCCGGGGCGCTGCTGCAGCTCGCCTCGCAGCCGCAGCTGCGCCGCCAGCTCGGCGAGGCCGCCTCCCGCGCCGCCCGCGAGCGCTCCTGGGAGCGCTCGATGGCGCAGCTGGCGGTCGGCTACCGGCGGGCGCTCGACGGCGCCGCCGCGACGCGCCCGCAGGTCGTGGCCCGTGCCGCATAATGGGCCGATCGACGAACCCGCCCTCTACTTCAACCGCGAGCTCTCCTGGCTCGACTTCAACCAGCGAGTTCTCGAACTGGCCGAGGACCCCGATGTTCCGATGCTGGAGCGGCTCCGCTTCTGCGGGATCTACGCCAACAACCTCGACGAGTTCTTCATGGTCCGGGTCGCCGGCCTCTTCGACCAGCTCGATGCCGGGATCGAAGCCCGCGGCCCCGACGGCCTAACGCCGAAGGAGCAGATCGACGCGATCCAGCGGCGGGTGCTGGAGCTTGACGACCGCCTCTGCGAGTGCTTCAACGGCAACATCCGCCCGGCTCTGGAGGAGCAGGGGATCCGGATCGTCTCGCTCGACGACGCCAGCGAGGAGGAGCGGCGCGACATCGACGCCCGCTTCGAGCAGCAGGTCTTCCCGGCGCTGACGCCGCTGGTGATCGGCCTCGGCCGGCCCTTCCCCTACATCTCCAACCTCTCGCTCAGCCTCGGCGTGCTGCTGCGGGACCCCGAGAGCGGCACCGAGATCATTGCCCGGGTCAAGGTGCCGAAGGAGCTGCTCGGGCGCTTCCTGCCGGTCGGCGACGGCGGCACCGTCTTCGTGCCGCTGGAGGACGTGATCGCCGCCAACCTCGACGCGCTCTTCCCCGGGACCGAGGTCGTCGACTACGGCTACTTCCGCGTCACCCGCGACGCCGATTTCACCGTCTCCGACGAGGCCGACGACCTCCTGCAGGCGGTCCAGGACGAGCTCCGCCGCCGCCGCTTCGGCGAGGTCGTGCGGCTGGAGGTCGCCTCCGGGATGAACCCGAAGCTGCGCGAGCAGCTGGTCGGGGCCCTGCGGCTCGAAGACCGCGAGGTCTACGACGTCGAGGGCCTGATCGACCTCGCCGACCTGGAGACGATCGCCGACGTCCCCGGCCACGCCGAGCTGCGCTGGCCGCCCTGGACCCCGGTCACCCAGCCGCGCCTGCAGGGAGAAGACGAGGAGCCGGTCGACATGTTCGCGGCGATCCGCCAGCGCGACCTGCTCGTCCACCATCCCTACGACTCCTTCAACACCTCGGTCGAGCGCTTCGTCACCCAGGCGGTCGCCGACCCCGACGTGCTGGCGATCAAGCAGACCGTGTACCGGACCAGCGACGACTCGCCGCTGGTGCCGTCGCTGATCCGCGCCTCCGAACGCGGCAAGCAGGCGGTCTGCATGGTCGAGCTGAAAGCGCGCTTCGACGAGGAGGCGAACATCCACTGGGCGAAGAGCCTGGAGGAGGCGGGCGTCCACGTCGTCTACGGCATCCCGGGGCTGAAGACCCACGTCAAGGCGATCGTCGTCGCCCGCCGCGAGGGCGAGGAGGTGCGCGAGTACGTCCATGTCGGGACCGGCAACTACAACCCGAAGACGGCCCGGCTCTACACCGACCTCGGCCTCTTCACCGCCGATCCCGACGTCGGCGCCGACGTCGCCGAGATGTTCAACTTCCTCACCGGCTACGGGCGGCCGGCGGAGTACCGCAAGGTGCTGGTCTCGCCGACGACGATGCGCGACCGGATCGTCGAGGAGATTGAGCGCACCGCCGAGGCGCACGAGGCGGGGGAGGAGGCGCGGATCGCCCTGAAGATGAACTCCCTGGTCGACCCCCGCTGCATTCAGGCGCTCTACGACGCCTCCCAGGCGGGGGTGCGGATCGACCTCAACGTGCGCGGGATCTGCTGCCTGCGGCCCGGGGTCGAGGGGCTCTCGGAGAACATCAGCGTCAGCTCGATCGTCGGCCGCTTCCTCGAGCACTCGCGGGTCTACGTCTTCCGCCGCGGCGAGGAGACGCGGGTGCTGATGGGCTCGGCCGACCTGATGCCGCGCAACCTCGACAGCCGGGTCGAGCTGGTGGCCCCGGTCGAAGACGCGGCGCTGAAGGCGGAGCTGCTGGACGTGCTGGAGCGCTCGTTGGCCGACAACGCCAACTCCTGGGACCTGGCCGCCGACGGGACCTGGACGCGGCGGGCGCCGGACGGCGAAGAGCGCAGCGTCCAGGAGGAGCTGATGGCCCGGCATTCCGCACGTGCCGCGGAGCACCTGGCCACCACTCCCGCCTAAGACGCGCCCGCGCCTCCCGCGTCACTAGGATGCGGAGCAGTGGCGCGCTTCTCGCTCCTTCCTCGCGACCGGACCTTCTTCGACCTCTTCATCCAGGCGGGTCAGAACTCCGTGCAGGCGGCCAAGCTGCTCGACGAGATGATGCACACCTGGCCCGATTCGGGGGACCTCTCGCGGGAGATCGTGATCGCCGAGCAGGAGGGCGACAAAATCACCCACAACATCGTCCAGCGGCTCAACTCGACCTTCGTCACCCCGATCGACCGCGAGGACATCTACAACCTGGCGACGCAGATGGACGACATCGTCGACTACGCCGAGGAGGCCGCCGACTTCCTCGGCCTCTACAAGATCGAGGCGCCGATGGTCCAGGCGCAGGCGCTGACCAAAGTCCTCGTTGCCTCCTGCGAACAGCTGGCGATGGGGCTGGAGAAGCTGCCCTCCTTCAAAGATCTCGACAAGTACTGGATCGAGATCCACCGGCTCGAGAACGACGGCGACCGGATCTCCCGCGACGCCGTCGCCTCGCTCTTCTCCAACGGCATCGACCCGATGGTCGTGATCCGCTGGAAGGACATGTTCGCCGTGCTCGAGGAGGCGATCGACGCGACCGAGACGGCGGCGCAGATCCTCGAGGGCATCGTCATCAAGAATTCGTGACGGCCGCGGACCTCGTCACGCCTCGATGAGCTCTGACGTCATCCTCTTACTGGTCATCGCCACCGCGCTGGCGTTCGACTTCACCAACGGCTTCCACGACACTGCCAACGTCGTCGCCACCTCGATCTCGACCGGGGCGGCGCGGCCGCAGGTGGCGATCGGGTTCGCCTCGCTGCTCAACTTCGTCGGCGCCTTCATCTCGATCAGCGTCGCCGCGACCGTCGCCAAAGACGTCGTCGACGCCGAAGTGATCACCCCGACGATCGTCTTCGCCGGCTTGATCGGGGCGATCGCCTGGAACCTGATCACCTGGTACTTCGGGCTGCCGTCGAGCTCCTCGCACGCGCTGATCGGCGGCGTCGTCGGCTCGGCGGTGGCGGCGGTCGGGTTCGACGCTGTGCTCGCCGAAGGGCTGGTCGGCAAGGTCCTGATCCCGGCGGTCGTCGCCCCGATCCTCGCTTTCGGAGTCGCCGGCTTCGCGATCGGGCTCTCCTACCGGGTGGTGGGGAAGCAGCGGCCCGGCATCGTCAGCCGCGGCTACCGCTACGGGCAGATCGTCTCCGGCGGCCTGCTGGCGCTGGCCCACGGCACTAATGACGCGCAGAAGACGATGGGGATCATCACCCTGGCGCTGATCGCCAACGGCACGCTCGGGGCCGAAGCCGACCCGCCCTTCTGGGTGATCGCTTCCTCGGCGACGGCGATCGCGCTCGGCACCTACAGCGGCGGCTGGCGGATCATCAAAACCACCGGCACCCGGATCATCAAGATGGACGCCGCCCAGGGCTTCTCGGCCCAGGGGGCCGGCGCGGCAGTGATCCTCGCCTCCACCCACTTCGGCTTCCCGCTCTCGACCACCCACGTGATCAACGGCGGCGTGATGGGCTCGGGCGCGGCGAAACGGCTCTCGGCGGTGCGCTGGGGCGTCGCCGGCAACATCATGGTCGCCTGGCTGCTGACCCTGCCGGCGGCGGCGGCGATCGGCGCTCTCACCTACGGGTTTACGCGGATCTTCGGCACCGGGGCGCTCGGCCCGATCCTGGTCACGATGATGGCGCTCTCGCTGATCGCCGCCGCCTTCGCCCGGCGCGCGCAGAGCGGCGCCCCCGTGGAGGCGACCGGCACGTGATCGCGACCATCGTCCACACCGACGAACTGCTGCAGACCGTCGCCGCCTCGCTGATCGCCGGGATCGGCGTCACCTTCCTCTTCTCGGTCGGGATCTGGGGCGCCGGTCAGTTCACCGAGCTGAGCCGTGCCAACCGGCCGGTCGCGGCGAGCGCGGCGGCGGTCATCGGCGTCCTCGGCCTCCTCTGCGTCGCCGCCGCGGTGATCACCGGCATCGTCGTGATGACCCACAAGTAGGGCCTTCGGGAGGGCCGGGGGGAGGGCTCGCCGGACAACAGCGGGGAGGGTCCGGCGAGCCCTCCCCCCGGCCCTCCTCTTCGTCTCAGCTCAGGGTGTTGGCTTCCATCCAGATTCGCCAAATGGCCGCCGCAGCAGTGGCGAAGAGGAGGAGCCAGAGGACCGTGCCGCCGCCGGTGGCGAACATCTTGTCGGCGCCGGCGATCAGCAGCGCGATCAACCCGAAGCCGCCGTAGAAGATCGCCCGGCGCCCGTCGCTGAGGGTCGCCAGGGTCAGCTGGTTCTGGCGGCTGAGGGTGTAGAGCATCCAGGAGATCCCGGCCAGGAGGCCCATCGTCAGGGCGGCGAGCAGGGCTTCGGCGGCGTTCTCGCCGTTCGGCAGGAAGGCGACCGGCAGGGCCAGGGCCATGACGATGGCGACGTTGCGAGCTGCTCGCATGCCCCCAGTTTACGAAGGCGCCCGTAAACCGCGACGAAGATTTTGCGTTCTGCGCACCACGGGTGCGGCCTGCCTCGGCAGGTTTGGCGCATGCCACCGGAAGCCAGGGACGCAGCGCACGGGGAGGAGGGGACCGCGTCGGTCGAGCTGGTCGCCGCGGTGCCCTTCCTGCTGCTGGCGCTTCTGGTGGCCGCGCAGATCGCGCTCGCCGGCCAGGCGCTCTGGTCGGCGGGCGTGGCGGCGCGGGCGGGGGCGCGGGCGGCCGCGGTCGGCGGGGACGCCTCCGCCGCCGCCCGCGCCGCCCTGCCGGCCTCGATGCGGGAGGGAGCGCGGGTCGAGGACGATGACGGGGTCGCGGTCCGGGTGGAGGTGCCGCGGCTGATCCCGGCGCTGCCGGAGCTGCGGGTGGGGGCGCGGAGCGGACTGGAGCCCGTTGATGGCTGAGCGGGGACAGGCGACGGTCGAGCTGGTCGCGGCGCTGCCGGCGCTGCTGTTGGCGGCGCTGGTGGCGCTGCAACTGCTGGCGGCCGGCTACGCGCTGACGCTCGCCGACGGAGCGGCCGAGGCGGGCGCGCTTGCCCTGGCCTCGGGAGGTTCGGCCGCCGGCGCGGCGCGGGAGGCGCTGCCGGGGTGGGCGGAGGACGACGTCTCGGTCTCCGTCGAGGGCGGCAAGGTGTCGGTGCGGCTGCGGCCGCCCTCGCCGTTGCGGGCGCTGGCGGATCGGCTGACGGTGACGAGCAGCGCCGCCGCGAGGCCGGCCCGGTGACGGTCCTGCTCAACCCGCTGAAGGTCGCGCCGACGGTGCTCGTCAGCGCGGTCGGCGGGGCGGAGGGGGCGCGCGGCGCGGCGGCGGCGCTCGCCTGCGCCGGCGCCGACCTCGACCTGGCACCGCTGCTGGTCGACGTCGGCGGCCGCCCGCCGCGGCCGACCCTGATCGCCTCGGCGGCGGCGCGGCAGTTGGAGGAGCGGGTGGGGGCGCATCTGCCCGAAGCGAAGATCGCCGCCCGCGGCCAGGTCTGCCACCTCGGGGTCGCGGCGGGGACCGAGGGCCTCGACCTCGCCTCGGCCGCGGCGACTCTCGCGCGCGAGGCGGGGGTCGTCGTCCACCTCCCTCCCACGCTGCTGCACGAGCTCCTCGCCGCGCCGGACTGGAGCCCTTCCGGCGTGCTGCTGCGGGCCGACCTCGGCGAGGACCGGGCGTTGGTGGCCTTGGCGGTCCGCGCCCTGCTCGACCAGGGGCTGACGGCCGCGGTCCTCAAGCGCCGGCTCGCCTGGGTCGCCGAGCGGCGCGCGCTGTTCGGGGTGCTACCCGCCGGCGTCCCCGGGGGACTGCCAGAGCGGCTGGTCCGGCGTCTGGCTCCGGTGGCGCGGTGACCGCGCGCGAGGAGTCCGGGCAGGCGCTGATCCTCGCCCTCGGCGGGGCCCTGGCCTTGATCGCCGGCGCCCTGGCGCTGGTCGCGATCGCCGGCGCGGTGACCGGCAAGGGGCGGGTGCAGCGAGCCGCCGACCTGGTCGCGATCTCGGCGGTCCGCTCGATGCGGGACGACCTGCCGCGGCTGCTGGCGCCACCGCGTCTGTCCGACGGCAGCTCGAACCCGAGGCGGATAGCCAAGGCGCTATATCTCGAACGCGCCCGGGCCGCCGGCCTGCTGGCGGCGCGGGCCAACGGCGTCGATCCCGACCGCGTCCGGATCGGCTTCCCCGACGCGGGCTCGTTCGCGCCGGTGCGGGCCGAAGCGAAGGTAGTCGCCGCCCTGCGGGGGAGCGACGGGCACCGGGTGGAAGCCTCGGCGGTCGCCGAAGCGGGGGCGGCCTACGGAGCAGGGGCCGAAGCGACCACCATGGCCAGCGGCGGCGGCTACGGCGGACCGCTGGTGGTGCGCAACGGCGAGGGGATGCGTCCCGACGTCGCCGCCGCCTACGACCGGATGGCCGCCGCGGCACAGGGCGACGGGATCGTCTTGATGGTGGTCTCGGGTTTCCGCTCCGACGCCGAACAGGCGGAACTGTTCGCCGCCCACCCGGACCCGACCTGGGTGGCGCCGCCGGGGCAGTCGCTGCACCGCTGCGCGACCGAGCTCGATCTCGGCCCCTCCTCTGCCTACGACTGGCTCGCCGCCAACGCCGGCCGGTTCGGCTTTGTCCAGCGGTATTCGTGGGAGGCCTGGCACTTCGGCTACGCGGCCGGACCGGCGCCCTGCTCTGCGGCGGGCGAAGCCGTCGCGGCGGACGGGGGAGGGGCTTCGTCCTTCGCCTCGACCGACCTGCCGTCCTTCGTCCCGGCCCAGTTCCGCCAGCCGATCCTCCGCTCGGCCGCGCGCTGGGGCGTGCCGCCGGCGCTGATGGCGGGCCAGCTGATGGCCGAGTCGGGGTTCGACCCGACCGCGGGCTCGCCCGCCGGGGCACAAGGCATCGCCCAGTTCATGCCCTCGACGGCAGCTGCCTACGGGCTCACCGACCCCTACGACCCGGTCGCCGCGATCGACGCCGAGGCTCACCTGATGTCCGACCTCCTGCGCCAGTTCGGATCGCCAGAGCTGGCCCTCGCCGCCTACAACGCCGGCCCGGCACCGGTCGAAGCCTGCGACTGCATCCCGCCCTACCCGGAGACCCAGGCCTACGTCACCCGCATCCTCGCCCTGGTCGGCGGCGCCGGGGCGATGGCGATGCCGAGTTTCGAGGTGAGGCTGATCGAATGATGGATAACTGCCGTATCACGCGTGATACATTGGAGGAATGAGCAACGTGAGCATCAGGGAATTGAGGAATAACGGAGGGGAGATCGTGGATCGGGCGGCAAATGGCGAGCAGATCACGATCACCCGTGGTGGCAAACCGGTGGCGCGGCTGACCCCATTGGATTCGGAGCCGACGTCCGAGGTCATTCTCGAGCGATTTCGGCATCTGCCCCCGATTGATTACGACGCCTTTCGCGCCGATATCGACGAGGTGATGGGGGCTTCGATCTTCGATGACTGAGTCGAGCGGCGTCCACCGGCGAGGGGTGCTCGACACCTCGGCGCTGATCCTCATCGATCGGGTGGCGAACGTCGACCTCCTGCCGCGGCTACCGTTGATCACTGCTATCTCCCTTGCGGAGCTGAGCGTCGGCCCATTGATCGCGAGAGACGAGATCGAGCGCAGCCGCCGATTGGCACACCTGCAGAAGGTCGAGGCGACCTTCAGTCCGATCCCATTTGACGTCGAAGCAGCGAGAACCTTCGGTGGTGTCTCAGCGTCTCTGCGAAAGGCGGGCCGGAAGGTCGAGGCTCGCCGGAAGGACGCGATGATCGCGGCGATCGCGCTGGCGAGGGAGCTGCCGGTTTATACCTGCAACCCACGCGACTTCGCAGGAATCGAAGGCCTCGAGGTAGTCCCGATCCCGGTGCCTTCCTAACCAATGGCGAAGCCAACCCTGCTCGTCCAGCTCAGCGACATCCACATCGGCGGCGACGAGGAAGGGCTCGACCCGATCCCGCGCCTGGAAGCGGTGATCGAGGCCGTGCGGACGCTGCCGAACCGGCCCGACGCGGCCTTGATCTCGGGGGACCTGAGCGACGACGGCAGCGCCGAGGGATACCGGCTGGCGGGGGAGATGCTCGCCCGGCTCGAAGTGCCGCTGCACGTCATCCCCGGCAACCACGACGACCGCCGGCGGCTGCGGGAGGCGTTCGACCTGCCGGGCACGGAGGACGAGCCGATCAACTACTGCGCCGCGGTGGGAGACCTGCGGCTCGTCGCCTTCGACTCGATCGTCCCCGGTCAGGACCCGGGCGACTTTCCACCCGAGCAGCTGCGCTGGCTGGATCGCGAGCTGGCGGCGGCGCCGGAGGCGCCGACCCTGCTCGCGCTGCACCACACGCCGCTCACCACCGGCATCCCCGAATGGGACGCGATCAACCTGCTGGCGCCGCAGCGCGAGGCGCTGGCCGAGGTCGTCGCCCGGCATCCGCAGCTGCGGGCGATCGTCGGCGGCCACCTGCACCGGGTCGCGGTCTCGGCCCTGGCCGGCTGCCCCGTCCTCGCCGCGCCCAGCACCTACTGGCAGGTGCGCCCCAACTTCGAGCAGGACAGGGTCGATCCGGTGGACACTCCCGGCTTCGCGATCCACTCGCTGCGCGACGGCGAGCTCTCCTCGCAGGTCGAGTCGGTTCCCTTCGTGGCGCCCTAGGCCCCGGGATTACTAGGACGAAACCGGGTTCGGCGCCAGCTCGTCGTGGATGAAGCGGACCACCGCCGCGCCCTCGCCGACGGCGATCGCGCAGCGCTTGATCGAGCCGGCGCGGACGTCGCCCGCCGCGTAGACCCGCGGCACGCTGGTCTCCAGCAAGCCCTCGGCGCCGACTTCCGAGCCGGTGCGGATGAACCCCTTCTCGTCGCGCTCGACTGCCTCGCCGAGCCACTCGGTGCAGGGCGAGGCGCCGAGGAAGAGGAAGAGGAACGAGTAGGGGCAGCGGCTGCCGTCGCTCAGGGTCACCGCCTCGAGCTTGCCTTCGTCGCCGTGCAGCTCGACGATTTCGCTGCGGTCGCGGACGTGGACCCCGAAGCGGTCGAGCTCGTCGAGCAGGTAGCTCGACATCGTCTCGGCGAGGTCGGCGCGCCGGTGCAGGAGGGTGACGAGGGCGCCGCCGCGCGCCAGCCAGACGGCCGCCTGCCCGGCCGAGTTGCCGCCGCCGACGACGGCGACCCGCTGGCCGCCGCAGATCTGGGCCTCGGGCGGGCCGGCGGCGTAGAAGACGCTCAGCCCCTCGTAGTCCTCTAGGTCTGCCACCGGCAACTTGCGGTATTCGGCGCCGGTGGCGACCACGACCGCGCGGGCGGCGATCTCGTTGCCCTCCTCGAGGCGAACCAGGTGGTGCCCGTCGCCGGGCTCCAGCGCCTTCGCCCGGTAGGGGGTGGCGGTGCGGGCGTTGAACTTGCGCGCCTGGGTCACCGCCCGGCTGGTCAGCTCGGTACCGGTGATTCCGGCCGGGAAGCCGAGGTAATTCTCGATTCGCCGCGAGGTCCCCGCCTGGCCGCCCAGCACGGTGCTCTCGACGACCAGGGTGTCGAGTCCCTCGGAGGCGCCGTAGACGGCGGCGCCGAGCCCGGCAGGGCCACCGCCGATCACCAGCAGGTCGACCTCCTCGCGGTCGCCCAGCTCCAGCCCGATCCCCAGCGCCCGCGAGAGCTCGCCCTCGCTCGGCGCCCGCAGCTCGGCCCCGCCGGGCAGCCTCACGAGCGGGATCTCATCCGGCTCTAGCCCTTCCAGAGCCTGGGCTGCCTCCTCGTCTTCCGCCGGCTCGGTCCAGGTGAAAGGCAGCCGCTGCCGTTTGGCGAAGTCGACCAGGCGGCGGGTGGGCGCCGAATCGCGCGAGCCGAGGATCTCGACCCCGATGCCCTGGCGCTGCTGCAGCAGTTCGCGCCGCTGCACGAAAGCCGAGAGGAGGATGTCGGAGAGCGGCGCGTCCTCGCGCAGCAGCTTGCGCAGCTCTTCGCGCTCGACCGCGATGTAGCGCATCGGATCGACGACGACCGCGGTGAGGAAGACCGTTTGCCCGGAGAGCAGGTTCATCTCGCCGAGGAAGCCGGAGGCGCCGTGGCGGACGATCTCGTTGCCGGCCTCGTCCAGCACCGCCGCTTCGCCCTCGAGGATGGCGATGAACGGGTAGGTCTCGTCGCCGATCTCGAAGAGCTTCTCGCCGACCTCCGCCGTCCGCTCCTCGCCGTGCTCGGCGAGCAGCGCCAGCTGGGTACTGGAAAGGACGCGACTTACCGGACCGGCCACGCGTCAAGGCTACCCATCGGGGTAGGTTGCCCGTGAGGCCAGCGACCGAAAGGACCCGATGCGCAACCCCTTCACCCACAAGAAGATCGAGGACGTCAAGGACTCGGCGGCCGACTTCGGCCACAGCGACAAGATGGAGGCCCGGTTCGCTAAAGGCGACCTCGAGACCGAGGAGACCGGCTTCAGCTTCCACCGGCTGAAGCCGAACAAGCGCCAGCCCTTCGGCCACAAGCACGAGGACGCCGAGGAGGTCTACGTCATCGTCCGCGGCGACGGCCTGTTCAAACTCGACGACGAGATCATCGAGGTCGAGACCCTGGACGCGATCCGCGTCTCCCCCGAGGTGACCCGCGCCTTCGAAGCCGGCGACGACGGCCTTGAGGTCCTCGTCTTCGGCCCCCGCAAGGACGGCGACGGCTCCCTCGACCACGAGTTCTGGACCGACTGATGGCGACCGCAGAGGTGAACGGGGTCGAGGGGATGCAGGCGCTGGTCGGCGAGGAGATCGGCCCGACCGGGTGGCGGACGATCTCCCAGGCCGACATCGACGCCTTCGCCGAGCTCTCCGGCGACCACCAGTGGATCCACGTCGACCCCGAGCGGGCGAAGACCGAGAGCCCCTACGGCACCACCATCGCCCACGGCAACCTCACCCTCGCCACCGTCGACGGCTTCCGCACCGAGCTGATCAGCTCCACCGGCTTCGCCCTCGGCGTCAACTACGGCTGGAACAAGATCCGCTTCCCGGCCCCGGTCCCGGTCGACTCGAAGATCCGCTGCAAGGCGGAGGTCGTCTCCGTCGAGGAGAAAGGCAGCGGCTGGTACGAGGTCGTCACCCGTTTCACCATCGAGGTCGATGGCGGCGAGAAGCCCTGTTTCGTAGGCGACTCGGTGACCCGGGTTTTGGCCGCCCAGGCCTCTTAGACTCCGAAGAACCGCCGCAGCCGATTCACCGCGGCGGGAAGTTGCGCGGGTCGCGCTTTTCCTCGTGCCACCAGTGGTCGCCGGTGTAGGCATAGATCTCGGCGGCTGAGCCGAGGACGAGGAGGACGATGAAGGCGATCCCGAGCAGCACTGTCTTCAGGGCCTAAGCGGCGTCAGCCGACTGACGGCAGCCGGTCGAGCACCTCGACCGTGTGGGCGCAGGCCCGGGCGGCCTCGGTGCCCTTGGTCTCCAGGTGGTCGAAGAAGAAGCTGCGGTGGGTCTCGTGCTCGTGGAAGTGGTGCGGGGTGAGGACCGCCGAGAGGACCGGGACGGCGGTTTCGAGCTGGAGCTGCATGAGGCCGCCGATCACCGCTTCGGCGACGAACTCGTGGCGGTAGATGCCGCCGTCGACCACCAGGCCGGCGGCGACTATGGCGTCGTAGGTGCCGGTCTCCGCCAGTCGGCGGGCGTGGAGGGGGATCTCAAAGGCGCCCGTCACCTCGAAGAAGTCGACGTTGTCTGCCGGGATGCCTAGCTCGGCGATCTCGTCTGCAAATCCCTTCTTGATCTGGTCGACGAGATCCTTGTGCCAGCAAGACTGAACGAAAGCGATGCGCGGTTTGCGGTCGTTCATCTGGTGCGCTCCCTCTCTTCGAATCGTGGCCGGAGCAACAGCGGTGCGCCTTTTGTTCGCCATGGGGACAAAAGGCGCACCGCTGTGCGAGTCCGGGCTACTTGACCGTCAGGGTGCCTTCCATGCCGGCCTGGCGGTGGCCCGGGATCGAGCAGAAGTAGGTGTATTCGCCCGGCTTCAGTTCAACCGTGGCGGATTCGCTGCTTTCGCTGATCACTTCGGTGCCGCCGACCTCTTCGCCGCCGGAGCTTTCGATCCGCACGTCGTGGGGGACGGGGGAGGAGTTGGTGAAGTTGACGGTGACTTTGCCGGCCTTGGCGCTGGCTTCGTCGCTGGTGAACGCCAGCTGGCCGCTCGGGTCGGCTTCGATGTCGACCGCGGCGGCGGAGCCGGCGGTGCCGCCTTCGGCTTCCTTTTCGCCTTCGGCTTCCTGGGTGGTTTCGGGCGCCGCGGCGGTTTCTCCGCCGGTGGTGTCGCTGCCGCCGCCGCAGGCGACCAAAGCCAGCGCGGCGAGGAGCAGGGCGAACAGTGCTGCGATCTTCTTCATTGCGTTCCTTTCCCGCAGAGAACGGTCAACTCGACTGTAGCCGCGATACGCGCGCCGTGAGCGGCAGGTTCAGCGGCCGTGGAACTCGGGGGTGCCGCCGCTGAAGAAGGTCTCGACCCCGTTGCGGAGGTCTTCGGTCGCCATCGAGTCGGCGATCCCGTGCCGCTCCAGCTGCAGGTGGTCGTTGATCGAGTTCTCGATGCTGACCCCGACCAGCTTCTTCGCCATCCGCACGTAGTGCGGCGCCTTCTTCGCCAGCTCGCCGGCCAGCGCCTGCGCGCTCGCCATCAGCTCGTCCGGCTCGACTACCTCGCGCACCAGGCCCAGCTCCTTCGCCTCGGCCGCGCTCAGGTTCGGGTCTTCGAGCAGCAGTTCCAGCGCCTTGCTCGGACCGACCACGCGCGGCAGGAAGTAGGTCATGCCGCCGTCGGGGGAGGCGCCGATCCGCCCGTAAGCGGGGGCGAAGAACGCCGCGCTCGAGGAGATCCGCATGTCGCAGGCGAGCGCCAGCGAGAAGCCGGCCCCGGCCGCCGGCCCGTTGATCGCGGCGACCACCGGATACGGGATCCGCCGCAGGTCGATGATCGCCTGGTGCAGCGCCTCGGCGCCGCGGCGCACGTCCGACGGCAGGTCGATCTCGTCGGACTCGACCCCTTTGCGGAACCAGGTGACGTCGCCGCCGGCGCAGAACGCCTTCCCCGACCCGGTCACGATCAGCCCCCGCAGCGGCGCCCGGTCCGCAAGCCAGCCGAAGGCGACGATCATCTCGCCGATCATCTCCGGGCTCATCGCGTTGAAGGCGTCGGGGCGGTCGAGGGTGAGGGTGCCGATCTCCCCGTCGATCTCGATCCTGATCGTGTTCAGCTGCGGCGGGTTGACGGTCTCGCTGGTCATCTCTCTCCCTCGTGGCATCGGAAATTGGCCGAGTGGCCAGCAGCCTACCCTTAGTGGGATGGCGAAAGGCAGGCGAAAAGACGGCGGCGGGGACGCCGGCGAGAAGGCGCTGAACCGCGCCGAGCGAATCGCGCAACAGCGCAAATCGCTGCCCGACCAGCCCGGCGTCTACCTCTTCTACGACCGCGACGGCGAGCTGCTCTACGTCGGCAAGGCGCGCTCGATCCGCAAACGGATCGCCTCCCACTTCTCCGGCGGCGACACCCGCCTCACTTCCCGCATCGACCGCATCGAGAGCCTCGTCACCGCCAACGAGGCCGAGGCGCTGCTGACCGAGCAGAGCTTCATCAAGCGCCACCGGCCGCGCTTCAACATCCGCCTGCGGGACGACAAGTCCTACCCCTACGTCGCCGTCAGCCTCGACGAGGACTACCCGCGGGTCTACTTCACCCGCGAGAAGCACCGCAGCGGCCGCGCCTACTTCGGCCCCTTCTCCAGCGCCAAGCGGGTGCGGGAGACGCTCGACCTGCTCGGCAAGCTGTTCCAGTTCCGCACCTGCGAGGGGAAGGAGCCCGGCCGCCGCTCCGGCAGCCCCTGCCTCGACTACTACATCAAGCGCTGCGGAGCGCCCTGCGTTGAATACATCACCAAGGAGGAGTACCGCCGCAACATCGACGCGATCGTCGACTTCCTCTCCGGCCGCTACCGCCAGATCGAGCGCGAGGAGGACGCGAAGATGAAGGCCGCCGCCGAGGGGCAGGAGTTCGAGCGCGCCGCCCTGCACCGCGACCGGCTGAAAGCGATCCGCTCGCTGTTCGAGCGCCAGCGGGTGGCCGGCGTCGGGATGGGGACCGCGGACCTGATCGGCGTCGCGGTCGAGGGCCAGGATGCCAACGCCCAGGTCTTCCAGCTCCGCGACGGGATCCTCGCCGAGCGCCAGAGCTTCTACCTCGAAAACCAGGGCGAACGCGAGCCGGCCGAGGTCGCCGAGGAGTTCGTCTCCCAGTACTACGCCGCCTCCCCTTCGATGCCGCGGACGGTCGTCGTCGGCCCCTACCTGCGCGACCGTGCCGAGCTGCTGGCCGAGGCGCTGAGCGAGCGCCGCGGCGCCCCGGTCGAGGTCCGTGCCGCCGAGCGCGGCGACAAACGGCGGCTGCGGGAGATGGCCGAGCGCAACGCCCAGCTCGCCCTCGACCAGGACCGGCTGCGCCGCGAGCACCGGCGCACGCGGCGGGTCGAGTCGCTTTCGGCGCTGGCCGCGGCGCTGGGGATGGAGGAGCTGCCGGTGCGGATCGAGGGCTTCGACATCTCGACGATCGGCGGCGAGCACACCGTCGCCTCGATGGTCGTCTTCGAGGGCGGGGCGACGAAGAAGTCCGACTACCGTCGCTTCAAAGTCCGCGGCGACCTGCGC
>Ga0164301_10000193_pt1 | contig 16717 bp, 14 predicted proteins | sample Whisoiple_231_MG_FD_109711 | JGI IMG/M metagenome (GOLD analysis project Ga0164301, IMG submission 109711) | Unamended control soil microbial communities from upstate New York, USA - Whitman soil sample_231_MG | ecosystem: Environmental > Terrestrial > Soil > Agricultural land ... | reverse complement strand
GCACTCAAATTCATCAAGGATTATGCGGCGGCGTTCAGCGGCAAAATCCCGCTTTGGGGGCCGAGCTTCTTGACCGACGGCGTCGAGCAGGCGGCGGGCACCGCCGGCAACGGCGTCAAGACCGTCGGCCATTATGTCGAGTCGCTCGACAATCCGGAGAACAAGGACTTCACGAAATTGTTCATCGATGCCTACAAGCTCCCGCCGGATGTTTACGCCGTGCAAGGCTGGGACACGATGCAGCTTCTCGACATCGGATTGAAGGCTGTCGGCGGCGATGTGTCGAAGCGCGCGCAATTGAACGCCGCAATGGCGAAGGCGACGATCGCCAGCCCGCGCGGGCCGCTGCGTTTCTCCTCCTCGCACAATCCGATCCAGAACTTTTATCTCAGAGAGCTACGCGGCGGCGTGAACAACTATCTTGGCATCGTCGAGAAGGAATTGAGCGACGACACGACCGGCTGCAAACTGGCGTAATTACCTGGGTCGCGCCTGAGGATCAGCCACCTCCCCGGACGCATGGAGCAAAGCGGAATGCGATCCGGGGTCGCGCAGATATGTTTGCTCTGGGTCCCGGATGTCCCGGATTTAATCCGGGGTTCGCGGCTCCGGGAATGTGGACACTAAGCCACATGGATCTCGTTCTCATCCAGATCCTCAACGGCCTGCAATATGGATTGCTGATCTTTCTCGCCGCCAGCGGCCTGACGCTCGTCTTCGGCATTCTCGGCATCATTAATCTATCGCATGGCTCATTCTACATGCTCGGCGCCTACGCGGCGATGACGTTGACGGAGCCGCTCGGCGATGTCTTTCGCGCACTTGCCGTCGGCATTCCCCTTGCCTTCCTGTTTGGTCTCGCGATCGAGTGGCTGTTCATCCGCCATCTCTACAAGCGCGATCACCTGCAGCAGGTGCTGCTCACCTTCGCGATGATCCTCATCTTCAACGAATTGCAGCAGACGATCTGGGGCTCGCATCCGCATTCGATTCCGACGCCAGTTTATCTTACGTCGACCATTCGGCTGACCGAGACACTGAGCTACCCCGTTTATCGTCTCGTGCTGACGGCGATTTGTCTTGCCCTGGCGCTCGCGATGGTTTTCGTGATCCAGAAGACGCGCGTCGGCCGGCTGATCCGCGCCGCCGAATCCAATCGCGAGATGGTTGAAGCTCTTGGCTTTGACTCGCAGCTGCTGTTCCGCTTCGTCTTTGCAACGGGTGTGGCGCTCGCCGCAGTGGCGGGAATTATTGCCGCGCCGGTCGAGAGCGCCTATCCCGGCATCGGCGACAAGGTGCTTATCATCTCATTCGTGGTGGTGGTGATCGGCGGTATCGGCAGCATCCGGGGCGCCTTCGTCGGCGCATTGTTGATCGGTCTCGCCGATGCGATGGGCAAGGTGTTCCTCCCGTCTTTTGCCAGCGTGATGATCTATGGCGTCATGGCGCTCGTCCTGGTGCTGCGTCCGGCCGGTTTGTTCGGGCGCGCCTGATGTTCCGCCGGCCCTCGCTGCCTATCGCCGTGGCGCTCTGCATCACTGTTATCGCGCTCGCCTGCGTGCCCGTTGTGCTGAGCCCATACGCCGTGAAATTCACGACGCGCGTACTGGTCCTGGCGATCATGGTCATAAGCCTCGATCTTCTGATCGGAATTACCGGGCTCGTCAGTTTCGGTCATGCGGCGTTCTTCGCGCTCGGCGCCTATGCCGTCTACTTCGTCTCACCGGAGAGCGAGAGCGCCAATGCACTTGTGGTGCTAGCGGCGGGTGCCACTCTCGCAGCCGCCGGTGCGTTCGTCATTGGCGTCTTCGCCATGCTGACGCGCGGCTTCTATTTCATCATGGTGACGCTCGCCGCCGGGCAGATGGTGTTTTCGATCTTTTACGACACCGATATCGCCAAGGGCTCGGACGGCGCTTACGTCAACGTCAAACCGGACCTGACCATCGGCGGCTCGACATTGCTCGACTTCGATAATCGGCGGCAGTTCTTCTACGTCTGTCTCATTCTGCTCGCAGCGACTTATCTCTTCCTGCTTTGGCTCGTGCGCTCGCGTTTCGGCCGTGTGCTGCAAGGGATCAGGATCAACGAGCAGCGGATGCGCGCGCTCGGCTACGATACCTATCGCTATCGGCTCGCTGTGTTCGTGATTGCCGGCGCAATCGCCGGAATCGCCGGTGCGTTGTTCGCCTGCATCGATGGTTTTGTGACGCCGGAGCTCGCGAGCTGGCGTGAATCCGGCCTCGCCATTATGATGGTCGTGCTCGGCGGAACCGGCACGCTTTATGGCGCGGTTATCGGCGCCTTCGCTTATTCCGTGCTCGAGGAAATCTTGAAGAGTGCGAGCATGGTCGGGCCGTTCGTCGCCGAGCATTGGCGGTTCGGCATGGGCGTTGCGCTCGCGGCCGCGGTGCTTGGCGCGCCGCGAGGGCTTGCGGGCCTGTTTCAATCAAGGACCTGGCGCGCGCCGGTGCCAATAGGGACCAACTTCGTCCATCGCGATTTCGCGCGGCCGGAGCGGCGCGCGCACACGCTGTCGATACGCGACCTCGCGCGGCATTTCGGCGGATTGCGGGCAGTCGACGGCGTCAGTCTCGAACTTCAGGCAAATTTTGTCCACGCGATTATCGGGCCGAACGGCGCCGGCAAGACGACGCTTATCAATTTGCTTTCCGGAGAGCTCAAACCGAGCGGCGGCAAGGTTTATCTCGACGAGCTCGACATCACCGGCTCGCCGCCGCATCGCATTGCCCGCGCCGGCGTCGGCCGCAGCTTCCAGCGCACCAATGTTTTCGGCGATTTCACCGTGCGGGATAATTGCGCGCTTGCGGCGGAGGCGCGTGCAGTCGCAGATCGAAAGCGCATCGCACATGCGCTCGACGTCGCCGGTCTCGCGCATCGCGGCGATTCGATTGCGGGACAGCTCTCGAGCGGCGAGCAGCGCCAGCTCGAAATCGCGATGCTGATCGCGAGCGGCGCCGACCTGCTTCTCCTCGACGAGCCGCTCGCCGGCATGGGGCTCGAAGAGACGCAGCGCGTCGTCGCGCTCTTGCGCGATCTCGCACGCGATCACACGATTGTTTTGATCGAGCACGATATGGATGCGGTCTTTGCCGCCGCCGACACGCTCACCGTGCTGGTGCAAGGCCGCGTTCTCGCGCATGGCGCGCCCTCGGAGGTGCGGCGAAATCCGGCGGTCCGCGAAGCTTATTTGGGCGAGCAGGACGCCGCGTGAGCAAGCTTAGTTCAGCACGCGGTACCAATCGTCCTTGGCGATAATTTCGACCACGCGCTGCGCGGCATCCGCCCATGATGAGCGGCTGACCTTGGCAGGATCGGTCGCGATCTCTCCGCCCGACCAGCGGCGGATCGTCTGCGCCAGCGCATCGGGATCGTCGACGCGGAAATAGGCCGCACCCTCGCCGCCGACTTCACGGAAGACCGGGATGTCGCTGGCAATCACCGGCCGCTCGCGGCGTGCGGCTTCGGCAATAGGCAGCCCGAAACCCTCGGCATAGGAAGCGCAGATCACCGCGTCGGTTTGCCCGTAAGCATAATCAAGTTCGGCATCGTTGCCGTTCTCGAACCAGAATAGGCGCTTGCCGAATTCAGCATGGGTCGCAATCGCCGCAGCGATGCCTTCCACATACCAGCCGCGCCGGCCGAAGATGACGAGCCGTGCGTCAAAGCCGGATTGCCATAGGCGATCGAACGCCGCGAGGATCACGTCGTAGCCCTTGCGCGGTTCGATCGTACCAACGGCGAGAAATTTGCGCTGCGCCGGTCCGAACGCCTGTTTCACCGCCTCGCCTACCGAAGTCTCGCGCCGCAGCGGCAGGTCGGAGCCGCAATGAAACCAGCCGATCTTCAGGCCGGTGCGATGCGGTACGTCGCGCTCGCCAATAAACTCGACGGTCTCATCCGCGACCGTGCGCGAAATCGCGATCATGCCGTCGCAAAGCAGCGCGGAGGAGCGCAGCCAATGTTCATGCACTTCCGGCGTGTCGCCCCAGGTCACTGCCGGCAACAGCACGGGAATGAGATCGTAAACGCAGGTGAAGACCGCGCCGCCTTTTGATCGCACCTCGCGAAAGATTGGCGCAAAGGCATCGAATTCGCGCCAGGAATCAGCCAGCATAAACAGCCGGTCGCCCGGCCCGATCGTCACTGGCGCTTCTGGTCCGGAGAGGGCTTCGCCCAAAAGCGAGGCGACAAAGTTCTCGCAAGAGATGAGCTTATCGCCGGCAAGTCTGACGGCGAGCGGCCGCAGCAAAGGGTGCCGCTCTCGCGCTCTATAGAATTCGGCAACGAGGCTTTTGACGACGCGCTGGATTCCCGTGTGCGGATCCATCTTCGTGGTCGCGGTGACGTCGATCAGGAGCCGCGCGCGCTGCGCTTCCGAGATCGGGATCGGCGCCGTTGAGCGTCCCGAGTCTGGCGGCTGCGCAATATCGGGCAACGCCGCTGGCGGACGCCGTCGCTCGATTAACGGCGCCGGTCCCCCCGCCGAACCGGTCCAGGCGCGAATCCTTCGATTGAGCCAAAATTCGAGCGCGAAGAGCGCGCGAAAGACCTGCCAGCTCGCCGTGTAGGTTCGCTGCTCGCGCCAGCGATGCAGGAAGTGAATCTCACGCCGTAGCGATTCGGCTTGCGCCTCGAGCAAACGAATGCGCTCTCGCGATGCGGAGCGGCGCGGGTGGCTTCCGTTGTCGCTCATCGGCGCGGGTCGGCGGAGGCGACACGCTTGCGCCAATAGACGAGCAGGCGCGACAGCATGTCGTCGATTGAGCGGGCCGGAGCCCAGCCGGTCGCCTGGCGCAGCTTCGATGCGTCGCCGACAGCGCAGGCAACCTCGGACGCGCGCACGCGGTTCGGATCGACGTTTATCTCAAATTTGGTCCGCGCCAGCGCGCGCAGCCGCTCGAGCACATCGCTGATCGCATGCGCGTTGCCGGAGGCGATGTTGAAAGTTGCGCGCTGCGGCAGGCTCTCGGCATCGATCAGCCGCAAGTAGGCATCGACGACGTCCTCGACGTCGAGGAAGTCGCGTTGCGCGGAGAGATTGCCGACCGACAAGCGCGGCAGCTGTTCACCTCTTTCGATGCGCGCGATCTGTGCGGCGAAGGCCGGTAGCGCGAAGCGCTCGTCCTGGCCGGCGCCGGTATGATTGAAGGAGCGCGTCACAATCAATCGGGCGCTCTGCGGCAGCACGTCGGCGAGCATTGCCTCGGCCGCGGCCTTCGATCGCGCGTAAGCGTTTAGCGGCATGAGCGGCGTGTCTTCAGTCACCGGCTGGCCCCGGAAATTGCCGCCATAGACCTCGCCGCTCGAGACGAACAGGAATGTCGCCTGCGGACAATGACGTGCGACTGCGCAGGCAAGCCACATCGTGCCGCAGAAGTTCACCCGCCAGGTCTCTTCTGCCCCGACGCTCGCGTCACCGACAGACGATTGCGCCGCGAGGTGGATGACGCCGTCCGGGCGCACGTGTCTAACGGCTGCGTCGACCGCAGCCTCATCGGCGAGTTCAGCGGTAAGGAAGTCGGCGCCAGCCGCCGACTTTTCTCCCGGACGGCACAGAAGGATGAGCTTTGTGTCGGGAAAACGCGCCGTGAAAGCCGACGAAAGATGGCTGCCGACGAAGCCGGTGCCGCCGGTCAGCAGCACTGTTTCGAACCGGGCCATGTCGCTCGACCTCTGGCAGGACCGGTACAGATCAGGCGAGCTTTTTCAGCCGCGCCAAATCCGCTTCCACCATTTCCAAAATCATTTCCTCGAGCGAGGTTTGCGGCGACCAGCCGAGCTTCGCTTTCGCTTTTGATGAATCGCCGAGCAGGATGTCGACCTCCGCCGGGCGGAAGAAGGCGGGGTCGATGATGACGTATCTACCCATATCCAGTCCAGCGTGATCGAAGGCGATTTTGCACATGTCGCGGATTGTCGTCGTGCGCCCCGTCGCAACGACATAATCGTCCGGCGCGTCCTGCTGCAGCATCAGCCACATCGCCCGGACATAGTCGCGCGCATGGCCCCAATCGCGCTTCGCATCGATGTTGCCGAGCCGAAGCTCCTTCGCAAGACCGAGTTTGATGCGCGCAACACCATCGCTCACCTTGCGGGTGACGAACTCGATGCCACGCAGCGGGCTCTCATGGTTGAACAGAATGCCCGAAGACGCGTGCAGCCCAAAACTCTCGCGATAATTCACCGTGATCCAATGGCCATAGAGCTTCGCGACCGCATAGGGCGAACGCGGGTGGAAGGGCGTGAGCTCGTTCTGCATCGGCTCGCGAATCTTGCCGTACATTTCCGAGGAGGAAGCCTGGTAGAATCGCGCCCGTGGAGCGCCGATCCGCATCGCCTCCAGCATGTTCACGACGCCGACGCCGGTGATCTCGGCCGTCAGGATCGCCTGATCCCAGGATGACGCGACGAAGCTTTGCGCGGCGAGATTGTAGATTTCGTCCGGCTTTACCTCCTGCACGATGCGCAGAAGACTCGAAAGGTCGGCAAGGTCGCCATAGATGAGCTTCACTTTCCCATCGATGCCAAGCCACTGGAGACGATGCTCCTCAAGGCCCTTATGCGAGGATCGCCGGACGATCCCGGTCACCTCGTAGCCTTTCGATAGCAGGAATTGTGAGAGATAGGCCCCGTCTTGTCCGGTAATGCCGGTCAGGAGCGCACGTTTTGCCAATTGTCGGTTCCTAGCGCCGCCGAACCTGGCCGCGGCCGGGCGGACTTAGCAAGACCGCTCGCGAAATGGCAAGCGTGGGGCGACTGGCATACGGCTGGCCCGTCCTCTAGTTTGCGCCATGTGCCCGCCGAACGGCGTGACAGGAGACATGAATGAGTTTCATCAACCCGGCGCCGTTCACCACCCGACCCGAAATCCAGGGCACGTTCGGCGTCGTCGCCTCCACGCACTGGATCGCGACGGCGGTCGGGATGGCGACACTCGAGCGAGGCGGCAACGCCTTCGACGCTGGTGTGGCAACCGGATTCACCCTGCAGGTGGTCGAGCCGCATCTCAATGGGCCCGGCGGCGATGCGCCGATCATCGTCCATGACCGCCGGCTCGGAAAAACCCAGGTGATCTGCGGCCAGGGGCCGGCGCCGGCCGGGCTTACCATCGACTATTGCCGCTCGCTCGGTCTTGACCTGATCCCGGGCACCGGCCTTCTCGCGGCGTGCATTCCCGGCACCTTCGACGCGCTGATGCTGCTCTTGCGCGACTACGGCACGTTGCGGCTCCGCGACGTACTCTCGCCGGCGATTGCCTATGCCCGCAACGGCTATCCCGTCGTCGAACGCATCTCGGCCACAATCGCCACGGTCGAGGCCCTCTTTCGCGATCATTGGCCGACCTCGGCGGCGGTCTACCTGCCGGGCGGCCGCATTCCCGAGCCGGAATCGATCTTCGCCAATCCGACGCTCGCCGATACGTTTTATCGCATCCTCAGTGAAGCCGAAGCGGCAGGGGGCGACCGCGTTGCGCAGATCGAGGCGGCGCGCCGCGCCTGGTCGCAAGGCTGTGTTGCCGAGGCGATCGACCGCTTCTGCCGCAGAGAGGAGCTGATGGACGTGACCGGGCGCCCGCATCGCGGCGTGCTCTCGGCCGCCGACATGGCGGGCTGGCAGGCGAGCATCGAAGAGCCGATCCACTACGATTACGGTCGTTACCGCGTTCAGAAATGCGGGCCGTGGGCGCAGGGGCTGGTGACCCTGCAGCAACTGGCGATCCTCGCCGGCTTCGGCCTCGATGGAGCCGATCCGACGGGCACAGACTTCATCCATCTTGTCGTCGAAGCCTCGAAATTGGCCTTTGCCGACCGCGAGGCGTTTTATGGCGACCCGAAATTCGTCGAAGTGCCGGTCGAGACGCTGCTTTCGGCCGAGTACAACAAAAAGCGCCGCGCGCTGATCTCCGACCGGGCCTCGCTCGAACTGCGGCCGGGCCACATCCCGGGCTTCGGCGGCGCCGTGCATGCGCGCGTGAGCAATGACGCCCGCGCGGCGGTGAGCGCCACGGGCGCAGGCGAGCCGACGGTCGGCCGCATCGGCCAGCTGCCGGAGCCCGCGGTCGCCGGCGACACCGTCCATTTCGACATCATCGACCGCGACGGCAACATGGTCTCCGCCACCCCGTCCGGCGGCTGGCTGCAATCCTCGCCCGTCGTCCCGGAACTCGGCTTCTGCCTCGGCACACGGGCGCAGATGTTCTGGCTCGACGACGACCACCCCGCCGCGCTCGTCCCCGGCAAGCGCCCCCGCTCGACGCTCTCGCCGACGATGGCACTTCGCGACGGCGAGCCCTACCTCGCCTGGGGCTCGCCCGGCGGCGACCAGCAGGATCAGTGGATCACGCAAATGTTCCTGCGCCACGTCCATTGTGGCATGAACCTGCAGGAGGCGATCGACGCGCCGGCCTGGCACAGCGAGCATTTCCCCTCGTCCTTCTGGCCGCGGCAGTCGCGCCCCGGAGTGCTCGTGCTCGAGAGCCGCGTCCCGGAAAAGACAGTCAGCGAGCTCAAGCGGCGCGGCCATGTCGTCGAGATGGGCGAAGCCTGGAGCGAGGGCCGCCTCACCGCGGCGCGGCAGGATGGGCCGAACCGCCGCGCCGCCGCCAATCCGCGCGGCATGCAGGGCTACGCCGCCGGACGCTGAGCGGCGATGGCCGAGCTCACGAATCTGAAGATTGACGGCGCGCGCCTGTGGGATTCGCTCATCGAGATGGCGAAGATCGGCGCGACGCCGAAGGGCGGCTGCAATCGCCTGACGCTGACCGATCTTGATCGTCAGGCTCGCGAGCTTTTCGCGCGCTGGTGCAGCGACACCGGCTGCAAAATGTCGGTCGACCAAATGGGCAATATGTTCGCGCGGCGCGCCGGCGCGGACGAGTCTTTGCCGCCGGTCATGATCGGCAGCCATCTCGACACCCAGCCGACCGGCGGCAAGTTCGACGGTGTGCTCGGCGTTCTCGGCGGTCTCGAAGTGTTGCGCACGCTGAAGGATCTCGGCGTCGCGACGCGCCATCCGATCGAGGTCGTCAACTGGACGAACGAGGAAGGTTCGCGCTTTGCGCCGGCGATGATTTCGTCCGGCGTGTTCGCCGGGATTTATCCGCGGGATTACGCCTATGCCTGCACCGATCATGATGGCGCGACGCTCGGCGGCGAGCTCGCGCGCATCGGCTTCAAAGGCGACGCGCCGGTCGGCAAGCGGCCGATCCACGCGATGTTCGAACTGCATATCGAGCAGGGCCCGATTCTCGAAGCCGAGGGCGTCGATATCGGCGTTGTCACGCATGGGCAGGGGCAGTTCTGGTACGAGGTGAGGCTCACCGGCTTCGAGAGTCACGCCGGCACGACGCCGATGAACCGCCGCAAGGACGCGCTGGTCGCGGCTGCGCGGGTGATTAGTCTCGTGCATGAGATCGGCGAAAAGTACGCGCCGCCGGGGGTCGGCACGTGCGGGCTGATCGAGTCTTTTCCGAATTCGCGCAACGTCATTCCCGGCGCGGTGTTCTTGACCTCGGAGTTCCGCAATCCCGATGCGGAGAAACTTGCGGAAATGGACGGGGCGTTTCGGGCGCGCGTAGCGGAGATCGGTAGGAACAGTAGCGTCGAATATGATCTCAAGGTGGTCTTCGATTCACCGCCGATCGCTTTTGACGAATCCTGTGTCGCCGCGGTGCGCGATGCCGCCAAGCGTCTCGGCTACTCGCATCTCGACATCGTCTCCGGCGCCGGGCACGACGCCTGCAACATCGCCCGCGTCGCGCCGACGGCGATGATCTTCACGCCGTGCGTCGACGGCATCAGCCACAACGAGACGGAGACGATCTTTCCCGAATGGGCGAGCGCCGGGGTCAACGTGCTCTTGCAGGCCGCCTTGGAGAAGGCGGAGATTGTTGCCTCCTGAACGCAGGTCCAACCCGGGCATGAACGATCCGCACGTACTCCAGCGATTTGTCAGCGCGCAGGAAGTGAATTTCGCCTCGGCTCGCGAGGAGCTTCGTCGTGGGCGCAAAACCAGCCATTGGATGTGGTATGTTTTTCCGCAGATCGAGGGACTCGGATATTCATCGACATCGCAAAAGTTCGCGATCAAATCGAAAGCGGAAGCGCTCGCCTATCTCGCGCATCCGGTGCTCGGGCCTCGGCTGAAGGAGTGCACAGAGGTTGTGAACGCATTACACGGCTCGTCCGCACACCAGATTTTCGGCAGCCCGGACGACATGAAATTCAGATCGTCGATGACGCTGTTCCACAAAATCTCTCCCGAAACGGGCAGCTTCAAAACAGCACTGGAAAAATATTTCGGCGGCGAACCTGACCGACGAACGCTCGAACGTATGCGCGCCAACCTCTCCGCGTGGGCGTGATATCCGGCATGGCTCTCGAACCAAGCTTACGCGACCGCATCGTCGCTTCCGTCGAGCAGGGCTTCGCGGACCAGATCGCGTTCACGCAAGACCTCGTCCGCTTCCGCTCGTTGCGCGGTGAGGAGCACGCGATCCAGGATTTCGTCTTCCGCGCGCTGCGCGATCGCGGTTTCGCAATCGAGCGCTTCGCCATGGACCAGGAGGCGATCTCCCGCCATCCCGGCGGGGCGGCGTTCTCGCCCGAGCACTCTGAAGTGCCGATCGTCGTCGGCATTCATCGCCCGCGCGAGGAGAAAGGCCGCTCGCTCATTCTGCAGGCGCATGTCGACGTTGTGCCGGAGGGTCCGCACGACATGTGGACGCATCCGCCGTTCGAGCCGGTCATTGAAGGTGACTGGCTCTATGGCCGCGGCGGCGCCGACATGAAAGCCGGGCATGCCGCCAATCTCTTTGCGCTCGATGCATTGAAGCGCATTGGCCTGCAGCCCGCCGCAACCGTTTATGTGCAGTCGGTCGTCGAAGAGGAATCGACCGGCAACGGCGCATTGATGACGCATCTACGCGGCTACAGAGCCGATGCGGTGCTCATTCCCGAGCCGGAAGAAGAAATGCTGGTGCGCGCCAATACCGGCGTACTCTGGTTCCAGGTCGAGGTGCGCGGCGTGCCCGTTCATGTGCGCGAGATGGACGCCGGCGCGAACGCGATCGATGCCGCCTATCGTGTCATCGGCGAATTGCGCAAGCTCGAAGCCGAGTGGAACGCGGACAAAGTCGGCCGGCCGCATTTCGAAAACGAAGAGCACCCGATCAATCTCAACATCGGCAAGATCGCCGGCGGCGATTGGGCCTCATCCGTGCCCGGCTGGTGCCGGCTCGATTGCCGCATCGCCATCTATCCCGGGGTTGCGGCGAAGGATGCGGCGTGGGCGATCACCGAGCGAGTCGCCGCATTTGCCCGTGCCGATCGGTTCCTTTCGAACAATCCGCCGCAAGTCACCTTCAACGGCTTTTATTCCGAGGGTTACGTGCTCGAGCCGGGCTCGGACGCCGAAGCCGTGCTCGCCGAGGCCCATCGCGCCGCAACCGGCAAGGACCTCAAAAGCTTCATGACGGCCGGTTATCTCGATGCCCGTGTCTACGCGCTCTACGACAGGATTCCGGCGCTCTGCTATGGACCTATCTCGCAGAATATCCACGGCTTCGACGAGCGCGTCAGCCTTGCCTCGGTGAAGCGAATCACGGCCGCCACGGCGCTGTTCATTGCCGAATGGTGCGGGGTCGAGCCGCTGGAGCCGCGGGAATAGTGCTGGCTTTTCAGCCACACCTCTGAAAAGTCACGAGAAGCGCCTTCGCCATAGAGGCCGCGCCATTGACTTCCGTGCGCGCAGCCACGATTTTCGCCTCGGGACCTTTGGGGCTTCGTAGCTTCGGCTGCGGAGTGCTTTTGCTTACGTCCCGCTTGCGCAACCTGCATGGAGAAAATGCCATTCGCCGTCCGATGAAAGCCACTGCGGCGCCGCAGAAAGAAGGACCCCGCACCAACCGCGATATTCGCGTTCCGATCGTCCAATTGATTGACGCACAGGGCCAGAATCGAGGCCCGACCCCAACGGAAGAGGCCCAGCAGCTCGCCGAAGAAGCCGGACTGGATCTCGTCGAGATCGTCCCCAACGCCAACCCGCCGGTCTGCAAAATCCTCGATTACGGGAAATTCCGTTTTCTCGAGCAGAAGAAGGCTGCCGAAGCGCGCAAGCGTCAGAAGGTGGTGGAGGTGAAGGAGATCAAACTGCGGCCCGGCATCGACGACCACGATTACGATGTGAAGATGAAGGCGGTGCGCCGCTTCTTTGAAGAGGGCGACAAGGTGAAAGTCACGTTGCGCTTTCGCGGCCGCGAGCTCGCCCATCAGGACATCGGCTTCCGTCTGCTTGAGCGAGTGCGCGACGAAACCTCCGCGATCGCCAAGATGGAAACCGCGCCTTCGATGGAAGGCCGCCAGATGGTGATGATTCTGGCGCCCAAATAATCATCCCCGCGCCAATAAACCGCTGGAGCATCAGCGATGCTCGATGATGCTCTCGCCGCCTTCCGGCAAATTTTCACGCCGCCATTCCGTGCGGTGCTCGTCAAGACGCTCGGCCTGACGCTGCTTATCCTGACGCTCGCGTGGCTCGGTCTCGACCGGCTCGTCCTGCACTTCGTCAGCGTGCAGACGCCCTGGGTCGCGACGCTTCTGTCGATCGTCACGGGGGTCGGGCTATTTGTCGGGCTTGCCTTTCTGCTCGCGCCGACGTCGTCGCTTGTCGCGGGTCTTTTCCTCGATGAGCTTGCAGAAATTGTCGAGCGCGAAATCTATCCGCCGGGCGCAACCGGCCACACGCTGCCTGCCGGTTACGCGGTTTGGCTTGCGATAAGATTCGCGCTTCTTTCGGCGCTCGTCAATTTCATCGCACTCATTCTTCTGCTCGTGCCCGGCATCAACGCGATCGCATTCTTTGTCGCCAACGCCTACCTTTTCAGCCGCGAATTTTTCGAGCTTGCCGCTTTGCGCTATCGCCCGCTCGAACAGGTGCGTGCACTGCGCCAGCGCTATCGCCTGCGGATTTTCATCGCCGGCTTGCTGATTGCGGCGTTTCTTGCCGTGCCGATCCTCAACCTGCTGACGCCGCTTTTCGGCACCGCGTTCATGGTGCGTCTGCACAAGCGGATCGCGCCGCCGGTTCTGCCGCGCCCGGCTTAGTGCGTTGTCGTCGAGGTCAGCCGCTCGTCGGCATATTGGCCGGTCTTCCGATAGCGATAGAGGTAGGTCGGCACAATCGCTTTGATCGTCTCCGCCTGAATGCCGAGCGCTTGCAGGGTACGCCCGGCGGCGATCGCTTCCTCCGACACGACGTTGTCGCGACGCAGGAGCATCACCTGGTCACGCGTTGCGCGGAGCATTTTCGGCAAAATGCCCATCGACAGGGTCGTCGCGACCTCGAGTCCCCAGCCCATATAATGCGCTGGCCCGAACGGCACCGGCAATAAAAACCGCTTGCGGTTGGCGAGGGCGCAGACATAAGCGACGATTTCACGCAACGAATAAATGTCCGGCCCGCCGAGCTCCCAGGTGCTGCCGGGCGGCAGCGCGCCATCGAGCCCGCGGGCGATCGCTTCCGCGACATCGCCGACAAAGACCGGCTGGAATTTCGTCTCCGCGCCGATCAGCGGGATGACCGGCATCACGCGTGCCATCGCGGCGAAGCGGTTGAAGAAATCGTCCTCCGGACCGAACACGACCGATGGCCGCGTCACGATCGCTGCGGGAATGAAGTCGCGCACCGCAGCCTCGCCGCGCGCTTTGGTGCGCGCATAATCGGCGGGCGAATTCGGATCGGCGCCGAGCGCCGACATGTGCACGAGACGTGTGATGCCGGCCTCCTGCGCCGCCCGCGCCACCGCGCGCGCGCCGAAGGCGTGCACCGCCTCGAAATTTTGGCGGCCGGATTCGGCGAGAATGCCGACGAGATTGACGATCGCCTGCGAACCCCGCAGCGCCCGGGCGACGGAGGCCGGATTGCGCAGATTGGCCTGGACCGCATGGATTTGGCCGACGCGGCCCGAGGGTTGCAGGTGGAAAGCCAGATCCGGCCGGCGCGTTGCGACGCGGATGCGCCAGCCGCGCTTGGCAAGCTTGCGCACAACCTGCCGACCGATGAAGCCCGAACCGCCGAACACCGTGACGATGTGGCCCGTCGGGATCAGTCCTTCTGCCATTTTGCCCTCGCGCTGGTGCAGAGCGTCATCTAGTGCAATTTCGCGCCGCTGGGAAATAACGCCGGCTCGATTGGACCGCGCGCCTCGCCCTGCATATTACGGGGTGGTACGAAGACGTTTGAGCCGCCTGCAGATTGAGAGACGATGCGAGTTCTGGGAATTGAGACGACCTGCGACGAAACCGCCGCCGCAATCGTGCAGCGCGGGCCGGATTGCGCCGGCGAAATTCTGTCGAACGAGGTGATGAGCCAGATTGCCGAGCACGCGGCCTATGGCGGCGTCGTCCCGGAAATCGCCGCCCGCGCCCATATCGACGTGCTCGACCGGCTGGTTGAACGCGCGCTCGCAGATGCGGGTTTGGACATTTCCGAAATTGACGGAGTCGCCGCGGCGGCGGGTCCGGGCCTCATCGGCAGCGTGATCGTCGGCCTCACCGCCGGCAAGGCGCTGGCGCTCGCGGCGGGCAAACCCTTCGTTGCGGTCAATCATCTCGAAGCGCACGCGCTGACCGCACGTCTCACCGATCGCGTCGATTTTCCCTATCTGCTTCTCCTGGTGTCCGGCGGCCACACACAGCTCGTCTCCGTGCGTGGCGTCGGCGATTATGAGCGGCTCGGCTCGACGGTCGATGACGCGATCGGCGAGGCCTTCGACAAGGTCGCCAAGATGCTCGGGCTTGGTTATCCCGGCGGACCGAATGTCGAACGCGAGGCGATCGACGGCGATCCGCAGCGTTTCGATCTGCCGCGGCCGATGTCGATGCGGCCCAAGCCGGATTTCTCGCTGTCGGGATTGAAAACAGCCGTGCGTCTCGAAGCCGAACGCATCGCGCCACTGACGCGCACGGACGTTTCGGATCTCTGCGCCTCGTTCCAGGCCGCAATCATCGATGTGGTGGTCGACCGCTCGCGCGCGGCGTTACGTGTCTTTCGCGAAGCCTATGGACACCCGAATGCGTTCGTCGCCGCCGGCGGCGTTGCGGCGAATGGCGGCATTCGCCGCGCGCTCGGCCGCTTCTGTGCGGAAGCCGGCATTCGGTTAGTGACGCCGCCGCTCAATCTCTGCACCGACAATGGCGCGATGATCGCTTGGGCGGGCATCGAGCGTCTTGCGCTCGGACTGGTCGACGATCTCACCTTCGCGGCGCGGCCGCGTTGGCCGCTCGATGCAAACGCGGAAGCGATTCATCACGGCAAGGCATAATGAACATCGTCGTGCTTGGCGCGGGTGCGTGGGGAACCGCGCTAGCTAATCTTGCGGCAGCAAATGGCGAACGCGTTCTCTTCTGGGGGCGCGATCCCGCGCGCATGGACGCGATCGCGCGCGAGCGCGAGAACAGCCGCTATTTGCCGGGCGTGCAGCTTGCGCCGGGCGTTGAGCCGGCTTCAGATATTGCCTGCGTTGGCGGCGCCGATCTCGTCTTGGCTGTCGTGCCGACGCAAGCCTTTCGCGAGGTGGCGCGTGCCGCGCGTCCTTTCGCGCGCGCCCGTGCGCCTTGGGTGATTTGTGCCAAGGGAATCGAGCGCGCCAGCAAGCGCTTTCTCAATGAAGTGCTTGTAGAGGAAATACCTGAGGCGGTTTCTGCCGTTCTCTCCGGCCCGAGTTTCGCTGCCGATGTCGCGAGAGGATTGCCCACCGCTGTCACCGTTGCCGCGAAGGACGAAAGTGTCGCCCAACAGATCGCGGAGCGCCTCGCGACCCCGGCGTTCCGCCTCTATCGCTCGACCGATATAAGCGGCGTGGAAATCGGCGGCGCGGCCAAGAACGTGCTCGCAATCGCCTGCGGCATTGCCGAGGGCGCCGGCCTCGGCGCGAGCGCCGGCGCGGCTTTGATTGCTCGCGGCTTTGCCGAACTCGCGCGTTTCGGGCGTGCGTTTGAAGCGCGCCCGGAAACGCTGATGGGCTTGTCGGGACTCGGCGACCTCGTGCTCACCTGCAGCTCGGAGCAATCGCGCAATTTTTCTTACGGGCTTGCGCTCGGGCGAGGCGAAACGCCACAAACGGCGACTCACGGCTATCTTGTCGAAGGCGCTTTCACCGCGCCGGTTCTGATCGCATTGGCGCATGCGGCAGGTGTCGATATGCCGATCTCGCACTGCGTCGCGCGGGTCATTGTCGGCGAGTTGACGATTGCGGATGCAATCGAGGCGCTGTTGCAGCGCCCGCAGAAATCGGAGTGGTGAGGAAAGATCATGGCGCATTGGCTGATGAAGAGCGAGCCGTCGAGCTGGTCTTGGCAGCAACAGGTCGAGGCTGGCGAAAAGGGCACCTTCTGGAACGGCGTGCGCAACCATCTCGCCAAGAAACATCTGAAGGAGATGAAAGTCGGCGACCAGGCTTTCTTCTATCACTCCGGCGAAGAGAAGGCCGTTGTCGGAATTGTCGAGATCATCAAGGGCTACTATCCCGATCCATTGGACAAGACCGGCGTATTCGGCATGGTTGATGTGAAGGCGGTGAAGCCGCTCGCAAAGCCCGTCACGCTCGCTGAGATCAAAGCCGATCCGCGGCTGAAGGACATGGTGCTGGTGAAGAGCTCGCGCCTATCGGTGCAGCCGGTCACCGACGCAGAAT
>Ga0164301_10000192_pt1 | contig 16730 bp, 12 predicted proteins | sample Whisoiple_231_MG_FD_109711 | JGI IMG/M metagenome (GOLD analysis project Ga0164301, IMG submission 109711) | Unamended control soil microbial communities from upstate New York, USA - Whitman soil sample_231_MG | ecosystem: Environmental > Terrestrial > Soil > Agricultural land ... | reverse complement strand
GTTGTAAATAACGTTTAAAATAACCAAGCCCTTTTTTTTGGATACCTGCAAAAAAGTAGGTCACCGACGTTAGTAAAGCAAGAGCTCCTGCTGTGTTGATATCATTCGTGGGAGCAGCTAGTTCACCGCTTGGAAGTTCAATAAGTTTCCAAGGAATTAACGCTCCTGCCCAATTACAACCAAAAATAAATAAAAATAAAGTACCAATAAAAGGCAGCCATGGACGATATTCGCTTTCTCCTAATTGGTTAACTGCAATTTCTTGTGTAAAATCAACTACAGATTCCATAAAATTTTGAAAACTTTGTGGTTCTGGTATTGCTTTTGCATTCTGACTTCCTAAAAAAGCAAAAATGACAATTAAAGCAATTACAAACCAACTAACAATAAATACTTGGCCATGAAGTGTTAGCCCGAAAACTTCCCAGTAAAAATGCTTGCCAACTTCAACATCCGCTAAAAGAATAGGTGAACTAATAGTTTGATACGAATTCATATGTAATTTTACTGAAATAACTAAAAAAGACGCTGTAAAATATGCTGTGCAATCAATGTCCACACATAAGCTAATTATAAACGAAGGCTAATAAAAAGAAGACTTTTTTAAGTAAAAAGCTTTTAAAAAGGAACAGAGTTTAACTTATTCACCTAATTGAAGTCTTGTAAAACGGCTTACTTTAATATTTTCGCCAACTTTAGCGATGGTTTCTTTTAGTAATTCGTCAATTGTTTTTGTGTTGTCTCGAATAAATGGCTGATCCAATAAGCTTTGAGTTTTCAAAATTTTTGAAATTCGACCTTCCACAATTTTTGTTCTCACATCGACTGGTTTTTGGGCTAAGTCTTCTTTTTGTGCTTCTATGTTTTTTTCTTTTTCAATCACTTCGTCTGGAATATCCGCGACTGAAACAAAGTTTACACTTGGGCAAGCTGCGACTTGCATCGCAATATTTTTTGCTAATTCTTGAAACTCGGGACGTCGTGCAACAAAGTCTGTTTCGCAATTGATTTCTACAATCACACCTAGTTTCCCACCTGTATGAATATAAGCTTCAATCAAACCTTCACTTACTTTTCGTCCTGATTTTTTATCAGCTGAAGCTAATCCTTTTGTACGTAAACTTTTAGCTGCCTCTTCAAAATCAGCATTATTTTCTTGTAAAGCCCGTTTGCAGTCCATCATTCCTGCACCTGTTTTGTCACGAAGTTTTTTTACGAGCGTTGAACTAATTTCGGCGTTCATTTTTTCTCCTTTTTCGTTAATTTAAGCTTCACTTGTTGAATTAAAGTCTTTTGTTTGTTTACCTAAAGAAATACTGTCCGCAAGTTTTTGTACAATAAATTTTATTGAACGTATTGCGTCGTCATTTCCAGGAATAGGAACAGTTACAAGATCAGGATCACAATTTGTATCTAAAATAGAAATAATTGGAATATTTAACGCAATTGCCTCTTTAATTGCCGTAATTTCGCATTTTTGATCGATGATTAACAAAATATCTGGTGGGGCTTCCATAGTTTTTACACCCATAAAATATTGACGTAATCGATCAAGTTCTTTGTTCAACTTTGCTGCTTCTTTTTTTGGTAAGCTTTCAAAACTTCCTTGTTTTTGTTGTTCTTCTAAATCTTTTAAACGTTGAATTCGTGTTTTTAGTGTTAGCCAATTTGTTAACATACCTCCCAACCAACGATGATTTACATAATGTGCTCCACAACGTTGTGCCTCTCGAGCAATTACTGCTGCAGCTTGTTTTTTTGTACCAACAAATAAAAACGTTTTTCCTTCTTCACTTGCGGCTTGCGCAAAATCGCAAGCTTGTTTTAAAAGTTCGGCTGTTTGAATAAGATCTAAAATATGAACACCATCTCGTTCTGTATAAATGTAAGGAAACATTTTTGGGTTCCATCTACGTGCTTTATGCCCGAAATGTACACCAGCTTCTAATAATTGGGCCAATTCAATTTTAGCCATTTAATTTTTTCTCCAAGATTTTGTAGTTAAGAAAATTAGCAATTCTATTGATTTAGAATTGCTTTCTTTTAATGTTTTGATTGTACCTAAAAAAACAAAATTTTTAAAGAAGTTGACTACAGAATTGTAAATTTCAAACGATTTTTTAAAATTTTGTTTTTTTTCTGTGTAATTTTAGAAATTTCTTGTCCAGAAACTCGTGGAGTATCTTTTATGTTAGGAATCTTTACGTTTAAGTGTGACAAATCATTGTAAACAGTAAAACCTGTGCCAGCTGGGATAAGTCGTCCAACAATTACATTTTCTTTTAATCCTCGTAACCAATCTGTTTTTCCTTGAATTGCTGCTTCCGTTAATACGCGGATTGTAGATTGAAAACTAGCAGCTGATATAAAACTGCTTGTTTTTAAAGCAGCTTTTGTAATACCAAAGAGAACAGGACAAAATTGTGCGTTGTCTTTATTTTTTAAACTTTTATTAATTGAAAAAACTTGATGTAAATCTAAAAATTCTTCTTTTAACAAATGAGAATCACCTGATTCTGTAATTTGAACTTTTCGAGTCATTTCTTTCACAATGATTTCAATGTGTTTATCTGCAATACTAACACCTTGAGAATAATAAACAGCTTGAATAGAATTTAACAAAAAAGCTTGCAATTTGCGTAGACTACGATACGCTGATTGATATGGTGTTAAAAATTTCAACGAATTATAATAATCAAAGTAAATTGTTAAAAGAGTGTGAGGATTAATTGTTGCATCCGTCAAAGGTTGACCCACATTAATGTATTCAAATTTTGAAATAAGCAAACGATGAGAAGCATCAGTAACATATTCTTCTTTTAAAAATGGTGCAACAACTAATATCTGTAATTTTCTTTTATGACTATTGGAAGAATTTTTTGGAAGAAGTCCCTGACTTTTAGCAACTTGCGTTTCTGAAAAAATATTTGCAATAATTCCAGGACGTTTTGCTATTTGAGCTTCAATTGGAGGCTTTCTAGCTTCTAAAATTTTTTCAACTAACGGTAATCCTTGAACAATATCTCCAGTTTTTGCTAACTCATAAACCAATTTACCTAAGTTATCTCCTTTTAAAACTAAATCATTTTGATCTTTAAGAATGGTTCCTCCTTGTAAAAATAAATAAGGTTGCCCAAGTTGTAAAAAAACTGTGTTTCCGGATACCTTAGAAATTAAGCCAGAATTTTTTAAAAAAAGATTTGTTTTTGTAGTTTCTTGAAAATTTACAAAAGTATTTTCGTTTAAAAAATTGTTTGCTTCTTCTAGATATATTTTGTTGGAATCTTTATTTGTAAAAAGAAAAAGTTTTCGTTCCTTTTTTAAAATCTGTTCTTTTATCGATTGTATTTGATTTTTCTCAGTGTTTAATACTTGAAAAGAAGTCACAATAGAAGACGGTTCTAAATACTGATTTTTCTCAACAAAAGTGACCGTATTTACGTTTTCTTTTTTTAATTCTTTTGGTAAATGTTCATCAAAAATAATTTTTTCTAAAAGTAATAACTTTAATTTTAATTGCTTTTTTTTGCCTACTTTTAAACTAAAGCTCAGCTGCATTTCATAAGTAGAAGCAATTGATTGCGGGTGAAAGTAAATTGCACGTTTAATAAGTTGAATTGGTATATTGCCTTCTATTTTTCTTTCAAATTTGAATTGTGCTGGTTCTATATTAATGTCTTTCAAACCACTCTCTTTATGATTGAAAAAAGTCGAAAGTTCATTTTGTTGATCTGTCAGTTCATACCGCACAATGGGAAAAAGTCGAATATAAGTTTGTCCACCAATTGTTTTAGCATCAATGAAGCTTAAGTGTTCAACTTCAATAGAATTTAATAAGATTTCTCCTGGATAAACCAATTTTTGTTGAAAATTTTTAAAGCTTTTCTTTTTTTTTAATACGTAAATTTTTACTGGTTTAATCAGAATTGTTTTTGCTAGTTTTTTCTGAGTTTTTACTTCCACAAGGCCACTTACAGAAGAAAAAGTATTTTCAAAAAGCTCTGTACCATTTTGAATTAAGTCGCCTGTTTTTACAAAAAGCGCAGAGTTTTCTTTTTCTGTTTTTTCTAAATGATAAGTAGATTCCGGCATATAGAAAAGTGTCTTACAACTTTTAAGTTCATTGTGTTTTTGTTTAAGTGTAGAAGAAAACTTAGTTTTTCCTTGAGCAGTAAAGTTTGCGCAATAAAGACTGCCGCCAGTTCGGGTTTTATAGTCTAAATTAACTAGATAACCGATAATAGGTAAACTAGTAGAATCTAGTGTCAAGCTATGAAAAATAAGTTTTCTATTTTGACTTCCATAAATTACTGGTTTTACAAATTCTTGAAAAGTTTTTTCAAAAACAACACTTAACCCTTTAAGACTTGAAGAATTAGATAAAAGTTTTAAATCTTTTTTTTCAGAAAGATGTTTAAGATTACCTTCTAAAAAAGTTATTAGTCTTGATTCTGCTAAAACCTGTTTTTTTCGTAGACTAACTTTAGGCTTCACTTGAATCTGAGACTCTAAAGGAACACTAAAGACTTGTCCAGATAAAACCCATAACAAATAATTAGAGGAATCACTAACTATAGATTTTGATAAACTTTTTTTCTTTTTAGTTTTTTTCTCTTCAAAAACAACTTGCCCTGAAAAATTGGCAAAGACATTTTTAGAGGCTCGACCACTCCGTGTTTTTTTTGTTTTTGAAGAAAGTTCAAAAAGAATCTGATCTTTTTTAATAACTGAATTATTTTTTGCTAAAATTAAGGTTTCTGGTAAAATTTCAAGATCAATTTTTTCATTTTTATAGGTTAGTAAGCCTAAACTTGCTTTATTTTGGCTGGTGCAAACAATTTTTCCATACTGAGTGCGAGTTTTTTGAGTTTTTAAATTATTTGAATACAAAAGTCTGCCTGAAAAAGGCGCTCGAATTTGGCGACTTGCTTCAGTTGTAAAAACTCCACCTGTATGAAAAGTTCTCATTGTTAATTGTGTTCCAGGCTCACCAATTGATTGTGCTGCAATAATACCAACAGCCTCTCCTAAATTAATTAGATTGCCGTAAGCCAAATTCCAACCATAACAATATTGACAAACTGAGCGAGCAGACAAGCAAGTCAATGGTGATCGAACAATCACTGTAGATATACTTGCATTTGATATAGCTTCTGCTAAATTTGCATGAACTTCTTCTTCCGCATGCTTGTCCAATGATATTTTCTTTAAAAGAGTTGTCATAGGATAAGCCAATCGACGACCTAAAATTCTTTCTTCTAAAGGTACTACAACATTATTTCCATGAAGAACTTGTGTTAGCTGAATACCGTTTTTAGTTTTGCAATTTTTTTGACGGACAATTATACTTTGAGCAACATCGACTAATCTTCTTGTTAAATAGCCTGAATCTGCAGTTCGAAGAGCTGTATCTACTAACCCTTTCCGCGCACCGTAAGAAGAGATAATATAGTCTGTAACTGTTAACCCTTCTCGAAAGTTTGTTACAATTGGTAAATCAATAATTTGCCCATTGAAATCCGCCATTAAACCACGCATGCCTACTAATTGCCGTACTTGTGATAAATTTCCTCGAGCACCAGAAAAAGCCATGATGTAGATAGAATTTAAAGGATCTGTTTCTTTAAAATATTGAACTACTCGATCTTTCAAGGTTTCACTTGTAGTATTCCATGTGTTAATAACTTTTTGAAAACGTTCAACTTCTGTAATCTCACCACGTTTTACCTCAAGTTCAGCAACCGAAACATTTTCATTTGCTGAACGTAACAAGTTTGCTTTGATTGGTGGAACACGCAAATCTTCAATACTAAGAGAAAGACCTGCTTGAGTTGCATAATGAAAACCAATGTCTTTTAATTTAGTAGCTAAATACGAAGCCTTCATTAACCCAAAGTCTTGAAAAGACGATGTCATGATCTGCTTCAATTGTTTCTTATCAACACTTTTGTTTCGGAAAAATTTTCTTGCTTTTGTCATTTTTTTACACCTTTTCTTTTACATCAATGAATAGTTTCAATTGTATTTAAAATTTTATTGAAAAGAATACGGCCTGGGGTAGTTCGTACATATTGACTAATACATTCTCCGGTCTTTGATTCGCGTCGTTGAAAATTTGGAAACAAAAGAAGTTTTGTTTCATCATCTAAAAATAGAACTTTCGGTAGTTCCGTTGCTTTGACAAAATCAAAAGTTTCAGAACATCGAACCCAAATAGAAGAATGTAATTCGAGCTGTTTATGCTCGTAGGCAAAAATAGCATCATCAAAAGTACTAAAATAATGATTTGAACCTTTAAGATTTAAACGATTGTTTAAACTTAAGTAATAACACCCTAACAACATATCTTGTGTTGGTTGAATAATAGGTTCTCCTGTCGCTGGAGATAAAAAATTATTTGTGGCTATCATTAAAATTCGCGCTTCAATTTGTGCTTCAAAAGATAATGGTATATGAATAGCCATTTGATCACCATCAAAATCAGCATTAAAGGCAGGGCAAACCAAGGGATGCAATTGTATTGCTCTTCCTCTTACTAAGAGAGGTTCAAAGGCTTGAACTCCAAGTCGATGCAAGGTTGGTGCTCGATTTAACAAAATTGGGTGACCTTCAATTACTTCTTTGACAAAGTCCCAAAGAAAAGTTTCATTTGAGTGAAGAAACTTTCGTGCATTTCGAATTGTGCTAACAAAACCTTTTGTTAAAAGTTGATGAACTAAAAAAGGATAAAACAATTCTAAAGCCATTTCATAAGGAAGACCACACTGATTAAGATCTAAAGTCGGGCCTACCACAATTACTGATCGTCCAGAATAATCAACTCGCTTTCCTAACAAATTTTGACGAAAACGCCCTTGTTTTCCCTGAATAGTGTCTGCTAGCGACTTTAATGGATGACGATTTAAGCCAAGTTCTTTAGGACCGCGTTTTCCATTTTCAATTAATGCATCAACGGCTTCTTGAAGTAAGCGTATACCATCACGTAAGACAATTTCAGGGGCATGTTTTGATTTCAATTTTTTAAAACGATTGTTTCGATCAATAACTCGTTTGTACAATACATTTAAATCTGAATTTGCAAAAACACCGCTTTCTAAGGGAGATAAAGGTCTTAAACTTGGAGGAAGTACTGGAAGAACCGTTAAAACCATCCATTCCAATTTAGAATTTGTTGATAAAAAACTTTCAAGTACTCGAGTTCGTTTAATTGCTCGTTTTATTTTTACTTGTGATCTCGCGTACTTAATAGTTTGTCGGCAAGCACTAATTTCATCGACAAGATCAATATTTTTTAACCAACTATGGATTAACTCGGCTCCCACCTTTTGACTTTCTTTTTCTAAAAAAAAGTCTTCATCACTAGAAAAACTAAAAAAATCTTCTAGATTTAATTCGGGTTCTTCAATTGAGCCTTCAAGATAAACAATTTCTTCAACCTCTTTAACTTTCATATCGAGAATTAAAGCAATATAACTTGGAATTCCTTTTAGATACCAAACATGGGTAACAGGAGTGGATAAATTAATGTAACCCATACGGTATCGTCGAACTCTTGATTCTGTAAGTTCTACACCACAATTTTCACAAACACTGGCTTGACGACGAACTTTTTTATATTTGCCACAATGACATTCCCAATCTTTCACGGGCCCAAAAATTTTTTCACAAAACAAACCATTGATTTCCGGCTTAAACGTCCGATAGTTCAGAGTATCGGATTTTGTAACTTCTCCGACTACTTGCCCATTTGAAAAAATGCGTTCACCCCAATGTTGAATTCGTTCGGGTGAAGCCAAATTAATTTTAATATAGTCGATGTCTTCATTGATTCGTGTCATTACAAATTTTCCATGATTTGAATATTTTTGCTCGAATTCGTCAGATTGACTTCTATTGCTTTACTATAATCTAAAGTTGATTTTTTTATTTTATAAGTTCGAATATCTAAACCAAGGGCTTGTAATTCATTAATTAAGACTTTAAAAGATTCTGGGATTCCTGATTTTGGGAAAGACTGACCATTTACAATTGCATTAAAAACAGCATTTCGTCCTTCCATGTCATCTGACTTTAAGGTTAAAAGCTCTCGTAACGTGTAAGCAGATCCAAAGGCTTCAAGAGCCCAAACTTCCATTTCACCAAATCTTTGACCACCGTGACGTGCTTTTCCTCGAACTGGTTGTTGAGTCACCAAAGAATAAGGCCCTGTTGCTCGTGCATGCATTTTATTATCAACAAGATGATTTAATTTTAAAATATAGCTTTTTCCAACTAAAATTGGGTTTTCAAAACTACTTCCTGTTTGTCCATCAATAAGTTTTATTTTGCCAGGACAATGTGGATTAAAAATCCAGGCTTTGTTTTGAGTCAAAGCTGCTTCTTTTAACTTGGTATTGACTAAAATACGAGATGCTTCAGTACTGTACATCTCATCAAAAGGTAAAATTTTAAAGCGTTTATTTAATTGATCTCCAGCAAATCCAAGCAAAGATTCAAAAATTTGGCCAACATTCATTCGGGAAGGTACACCCAAAGGATTTAAAAGAAGATCCACAATGGTTCCATCAGGAAAATATGGCATATCTTGAATTGGAAGAATTTTAGAAATAATACCCTTATTTCCATGACGGCCTGCCATTTTATCCCCAACTTTTATTTTTCGAAGCTGGGCAACATATACTTTAATTAAACCAACAACCCCTGTAGGTAAGTCATCACCAGTGTACTTTGAATATTCAAGTACATCAATAACTCGACCATAGACTCCCTTAGGTACAACCAAAGATGTGTCTCGTACATCTACTGTTTTTTGGCCAAAGATTGCCTTTAACAGTTTGGCTTCTGGCAGTAAATCAGATTCACCTTTTGGAGTAACTTTACCCACTAAAACATCACCAGGTTGAACAAAGGCCCCTTTTTGAATTCTACCGTTGGAGTCCAAATGACGAAGCGATCGTTCGCTTGCATTTGGAATATCTGTTGTCATTTCTTCTAGGCCTTGTTTTGTTTGTTTAAGTTTGACTTCATATCCTTCTATATGAATGGACGTAAATAAATCAAGATAAACCAATCTTTCACTTACTAAGATGGCATCTTCATAATTATAGCCTTCCCAAGGCATATAGGCGACAGTTAAATTTTGTCCTAAGGCTAACTCACCACTGTGAGTTCCAGGACCATCAGCTAAGACTTGTCCAGTGCAAACAAATTCGCCAGGCCAAACAATAGGTTTTTGATTGATGCAAGTATTTTGATTTGATCGACGATATTTTTCAAGCTTGTAACGTTTACATTCTTTTAACGATTTTACAAATTCTTGTTTTTTTCGCTTTTTTTTCCTTTGTTTCGAAGGTTGAATAATTATTTGCCGCCCACTTACATAAGTAACAACCCCATCTGTAAAATTAACTAAATCTGGGTAAGAATTTGTTACAATTTGTGATTCCAATCCTGTTCCAACAATAGGTTTTTGAGGACACAAAAGAGCAACCGCTTGTCGTTGCATATTTGACCCCATTAATGCCCGGTTTGCATCGTCGTGTTCTAGGAAAGGAATAAGTCCTGCAGCGGCAGAACTAATTTGAATGGGCGAAATTGCAACTAAGTCAATTTCAGACGGTAAAGCTAAGGTAAACTCTTGATTATAACGAATTGGTACCAAAGAATTTTCAAAGGTTTCGGTTTCTTTCAACCTCATATCTGCAGGAGCAATTTTATATTGCTTTTCTTTTTCTGCACTTAAATAAAGTGGACGAAAGTTTTTGACAACTTTTTCTTGAAAAAGATGAAAAAATGGTGTTTCAATAAACCCATATTTATTTAATCGCGCATGACTAGCAAGCGAAGCAATTAATCCTGCGGTTTGACCTTCCGGAGTTTCAATTGGACACAATCGTCCATATTGCGTAGGATGAATATCTCGAACTTGTTTTGACACATGTGCGGTATTTAAACCACCAGGACCAAGGGCACTAATTCGACGTTTGTGAGTTAGTTCTGCTAATGGATTAATCTCATCCATGTATTGCGACAATTGGCTGGAACCAAAAAATTCATTAATAACAGCATTCAAAGGTTTTGAGTTTACAAAAGCAATAATTCTTAGTGAATCGACTAAAGAACCGCTTAGTTTTTCACGAAAATTTGTAGTTTTATCACTTATGTTTCGACGCATTCGTGTTAAACCTAAATTGATTTGAGCTTGAATTAATTCACCGACACAGCAAACACGACGATTAATCAAACTATCAATATCATCAACTTCACCATTGTCAAATTTAACGTCAATAAGATAATCAATTGTTTTCAGAATATCCTGCGATGAAAGTTTTGTTAAACTTAAAGGTAAATTTAATCCTAACTTTTTATTTAGTTTAAGACGGCCAACCTCGCTTAAGTCATACGAACTAGATTTCAAAACACGACTATAAAGTAGCTGGCGAGCTTTTGTTAAGTCTAATATTGCATTGGGTGTTTTTTTTTCTAATAATTTTTCAATTTCCTCTTTCGTCTGAAGTAAGCATGAAAATAAAAATTTTGAATTTTTTGTTTGTTGGTATATTTCTTGATTGCTTAATTCCAAGGCAGCTAAAAAGAAATTTAGTGGTATTTTTTCTTTTTTATCTACTTTTACCCACATTAAATCAGAAGGCAAAAAGTCTGATGCAGCATCTTTTGCAGTCTTAGAAATCAATTCAAAGGTTAACCAAGAACCCCGTTTTGTAAGTATTTTTGCTGAAGACTGCTCAATATTGAATTGCTTTGTGTGTCTTTTTTCTTTTTTGTAGTAAACCCCTGGACTCCGAATTAATTGATTTACAATTACTCGTTCACAACCATTTACAATAAAAGTCCCTTTATCGGTCATTAAAGGAATTTCGCCAATTAAAAACATTTGTTGTTCAAGAATATCGACTTTTGTTTGTAAGATTTTGTTTACAAAAAAATGCGTTTTTTGAATAATTTCTATATGTATGTAAAGTTTGACAGAATAGGTTGCTGTTTTTTCTTTTGCTTTAGAGGGAAGTAATTTGGGGCGCCCTAGTTTATAATTATGTCCACAGACTTTTAGTTCAATGCTTGTCTCTTTTTTGTCTAAGCGGTCTATGGCTCCTTTTGTGGTTGCAGTATTATCTGTGTTTTTTTCTAAAAGATATATATGTGAAAATTTATTTAATTCAGCAGCCAACCCTGTAGATAAAAACCAACAAAAGCTTGACCGTTGAATTTCTAACAAATTAGACAGATTCTCAATTTGTATATTTTTACTCATAGGATTTGATTAACTTATTCACTTAATTTAGGTAGTTTTAGTAAAAAAAACACAAGATCGATGCATATCAAATGCAAAAAACAACTCTTTTCCCTCCCCCCCCAGTAATCTTTTTTATGTTGTCTTAAGTTCTATCTTTGTAAGAGCTTTTCCTAATCGTGATTTTTTTCGTGATGCAGTATTTTGATGAAAGATTTTTTTCTTTTTAGCTTTGTCAATTTTGCTGTAAGCTAAACTTAAAAAGGTTTTTACAACTTGAAGATTTTCTTCTGTTGGAGTTGTTTCATAAGTTTCTAAAACCTTAAAATACTTTTTCATAAAGGTTTTCACTAATGACTTATAAGGTGTATTTTCAAGTCTTTTTCTTTTGCTTGTTTTAATTCTTTTAATTGCAGATTTATTATTTGCCATAGTTTCATTGTTTTTATAATTAATTGAGGACACTAGTTTTTAACTAAAATGAAGGATAGTAGTTTGTCTATTATGCTATAAAAATTAGAAGAAGTGCAAGCTACAAGCAAAAGCTTTCCTTGAGTTTTTTATTGATCTTGGGCCCAGTAGGATTCGAACCTACATTGGAAACTTAGAAGGTTTCTGTCCTAATCCCTTAGACGATAGGCCCTAAACATTACAAAGACTAAAGTTAATTTAATAAATTTAAATTAAGTTTATCAACTGATGGACGGTACTGGACTTGAACCAGTGGCCCTCTGCTTGTAAGGCAGACGCTCTACCACTGAGCTAACCGTCCTTTTCTATAGTTTAAAATATATAGAACGTTTTGTAAAGTGATAAATTTTAAATTTAAACAACTTAAAAAAAGTCTACTAGACGTAGAAAGAACAAAGGATTATACTTTTTTATATACTTAAAGGTTTGCTGGTATAGCTCAATTGGTAGAGCAACTGATTTGTAATCAGTAGGTTGAGGGTTCAAGTCCTTTTACCAGCTTAAAACTTAGATCTCAAAAATTATTGCAAAGATTCTACATTTACTAAAAATAGACTAAGATAACCATAGTAAGTATTTTTGTTTACTTAAATCTCTCATTCTTAAGTTTCTCGAAGGGATTAACCCTTGAATGGGTATTTTTTGAAATTTATTTTTTATTAAGACAACATTTAAAAAAACTGAAACCATATGTTAAAATTGAAAGAAGTTCTTTTTGTTTTTCTAGCCTTTTTTTTAAGCTTTGGAAATCCAGATCGTAGTTTTGCGGATGTAGCTGGATTGATTCCCTGTAATCAATCTGCAGTCTTTACAAAACGCCTTGATACAAGTGTACGAAAATTAGAAGGACGTTTAAAAAAATATGAAGCAGGTTCGCCATCTGCTTTAGCCTTAGAACAACAAATAGACCGTACAAAACAACGTTTTGATCGTTACAGTAAGTCAACTTTACTATGCGGAAAAGATGGCTTGCCTCATTTAATAACAGATGGACGCTGGAGTCACAGCATTGAGTTTGTAATTCCTGGTTTAATGTTTTTATACATTAGCGGATGGATTGGTTGGGTAGGTAGAAAATACATTCGTACGGTAGCACAGGTTTCAAACGCAACTGAAAAAGAAATTATTATTGATGTTCCATTAGCTCTGAAAATTATGTCAACAGGCTTCAGTTGGCCAATTGCTGCTTGGCAAGAATATGTTGGTGGTACATTGTTGGCTGACGTTTCTGAAATTACAGTTTCGCCTCGTTAATCAATTTGTCAAAAATTTATTTTGATCTAACTTAAAAGGAGTTATAATTGTGGAAAATCTATTAAAATATCTTTCAACAGCGCCTGTTCTTTTTGCTGCATGGATGACCTTTACTGCAGGATTTATTATTGAAGCCAACCGTTTTTATCCCGATGCTCTGACATTCCCAACCTTTTAAAGGTTTTCTTTTCTTTCAAATTTTTGTGTTAGAATAGAAAGTAAAGAAGTTGGAAAGAAAAGTCAGACTAGTTGAAGATCACTTTACCATCTAAGAAGAGTGATCAAAATTTATTCGTTTTACGTCTATTTTTTTAGACGTAAGATCTTAAGTCTACTTTAAAAAAAATTATTTAGTATTTTGTAAACTCAATAGCTATATTACAATTGCAATAGGACAAAATCAAGAACGAGGCGCTTTTGATCTTGTAGATGATTGGTTAAAAAGAGATCGTTTTGTTTTCGTAGGCTGGTCAGGTCTTCTTTTATTTCCCACGGCTTACTTAGCTCTTGGTGGTTGGTTCACTGGTACAACTTTTGTAACTTCTTGGTACACTCATGGGTTAGCAAGTTCTTACTTAGAAGGATGTAACTTCTTAACAGCTGCAGTATCTTCACCTGCAAACAGCATGGGCCATTCTTTAATTTTATTATGGGGTCCAGAAGCACAAGGTGATTTTACTCGTTGGTGTCAAATTGGTGGACTTTGGGCATTTGTAGCTTTACATGGAGCTTTTGCTTTAATTGGTTTCTGTTTACGTCAATTTGAAATTGCACGTTTAGTTGGAATCCGTCCATACAACGCCATTGCTTTTTCAGGTCCAATTTCTGTTTTCTTATCAGTTTTTTTACTTTATCCATTAGGTCAAGCTAGTTGGTTTTTTGCACCAAGTTTTGGTGTTGCAGCTATCTTCCGTTTTCTATTATTCTTACAAGGATTCCATAACTGGACTCTAAATCCCTTCCACATGATGGGTGTTGCTGGAATTTTAGGTGGAGCTTTACTATGTGCAATTCATGGTGCAACTGTAGAAAATACTTTATTTGAAGATGGTGATGCGGCAAACACATTCCGTGCATTTACACCAACACAATCAGAAGAGACTTATTCAATGGTTACAGCAAACCGTTTTTGGTCTCAAATTTTTGGTGTAGCTTTTTCAAACAAACGTTGGTTACATTTCTTTATGCTATTTGTTCCTGTTACAGGTTTATGGACAAGCTCAATTGGTATTGTAGGTTTAGCTTTAAACTTACGAGCATATGACTTTGTATCACAAGAACTTAGAGCAGCAGAAGATCCAGAATTTGAAACGTTCTACACTAAAAATATTTTATTAAATGAAGGTATCCGTGCTTGGATGGCAGCACAAGATCAACCGCATGAAAACTTTGTATTCCCTGAGGAGGTTTTACCACGTGGAAACGCCCTTTAATAATGTTGCCGGTAGAGATATTGAATCTACTGGGTTTGCTTGGTGGGCTGGAAACGCCCGTCTTATCAATGTCTCAGGAAAATTATTAGGTGCTCATGTTGCTCATGCCGGCATTATGGTTTTTTGGACTGGTGCAATGACTTTGTTTGAAGTTTCGCATTTTATTCCAGAAAAACCTTTGTATGAACAAGGGTTTATCTTAATTCCGCACTTAGCAACACTTGGCTGGGGCGTTGGTCCAGGTGGAGAAATTACAAATACATATCCGTATTTTGTTGTTGGTGTATTACACCTAATTTCTTCAGCAATTTTAGGTTTTGGTGGAATTTACCATTCTTTAATTGGGCCTGATACTTTAGAGGAGTCATTCCCATTCTTTGGTTATGATTGGCGAGATAAAAACAAGATGACAACTATTCTTGGAATTCATTTAATTCTACTTGGATTAGGGTCGTTTTTATTAGTTATCAAAGGTATGTTTGTTGGTGGTCTTTATGATACATGGGCTCCGGGTGGAGGCGATGTACGTTTAATCACTAGCCCAACCTTAAATCCGCTTGTAATTTTTGGTTACATCTTAAGATCTCCATTTGGAGGAGACGGTTGGATTACTTCTGTTGATAACATGGAAGATCTTGTTGGTGGTCACATCTGGGTTGGAATTCTTTGTGTTGTTGGTGGAATTTGGCATATTTTAACAAAACCATTCTCATGGGCTCGCCGTGCTTTTGTTTGGTCAGGCGAAGCTTATTTATCGTACAGTTTAGCAGCTTTATCTGTTATGGGTTTAACAGCTGCAACTTTTGTATGGTATAACAATACAGCATATCCAAGTGAATTTTTTGGACCTACTGGTCCTGAAGCTTCACAAGCTCAAGCATTTACTTTCTTAGTTCGTGATCAACGCTTAGGTGCAAACGTAGCTTCAGCACAAGGTCCAACTGGTTTAGGTAAATATCTAATGAGATCACCAAGTGGTGAAATTATTTTTGGTGGTGAAACAATGCGTTTCTGGGACATGCGTGCTCCATGGGTAGAACCATTACGTGGACCAAATGGATTAGACATCAATAAAATCAGAAATGATATTCAACCTTGGCAAGAACGTCGTGCAGCAGAATACATGACACACGCACCTTTAGGTTCTTTAAACTCAGTAGGTGGTGTAGCAACAGAAATTAATTCTGTAAACTATGTATCACCGCGTTCTTGGTTAACAACTTCACATTATTTCTTAGGCTTCTTCTTATTAGTAGGTCATTGGTGGCATTCTGGTCGTTCAAGAGCAGCAGCTGCAGGTTTCGAAAAAGGTATCAACCGTGAAACTGAAGCTGTATTATCAATGCGTCCAATTGATTAAGAAAAAATAAGTTTTTTTTTAAACAGTAGACTTTACGGCAAGTTTTAAAGCAAGGATTTTGTACAAATAGATTTGTACAGAATCCTTGCTTTTCTTTTTTTAAAGGTAATAAAAAACTTTTCTTAAATTTAAATTCTTTAATCTTTTATAGAAGAAAAAACGTTTTTGTTTTTAACCACCAAAATTATCCCAAAAACCGTTGTTTTCCATTGTTTTACTATTTAGTTTAAAATAGTTTTGTTTTTGTTATTAATTCAAAAAGCAGTAATAAAACAAATCCCACCATTGCTGCTCGGCCGTTAATTTTTTCACTATAGGTTTTAAAACCCCAACTTTCATTTTTAGACGGTTCAGAAATAGATTGATTCAACAACGTCGGTTTTGATTTAGTCATTTTATTTTCTTGATTTTTAACTCTTTGTTGATATATATATAACTAACATAAGTAACTTGTTTATATTTTAAAAATAGACTCTTAGGAAAATTTAACTATGGAAAATATTGTTTTAGAATTAGTTCAGTCTTTTGCAACAAGTGTAGGCTCAATCAGCGGAACTCTTCAAAGTTTTATAAACAACTCTCCAATACTTCAGCCTGTTTTTAAGGTTTTTCTTCCTTGTTTAATTGCTTATTTTCAATTTCTTTACTTATGTCTTATGCTTAGATTTTTTTTGTATTGGTTTCCAAATATTAATCCGTTTACGGTGCCTTACATTTATCTATTTATAGTGACTAGTCCGTACGAACGGTTTTTTGAAAAATATACACCTCTTTTGTTTGGAATGAATTTTGCCTTTTTACTTTTAAATGTTTTCTTAGAAAGGCTTATAACTATATTAAGCCAATTTCAGTCTGCAGCTTTCTAATTTTTTCTTTCTTTTTATCTATTGTCCTAAAAAAATAATAATTGTATAGTATATATAAACCAATTTTTGTAGATAAAAAATAAGTAAGAACAAAT
>Ga0164301_10000191_pt1 | contig 16753 bp, 12 predicted proteins | sample Whisoiple_231_MG_FD_109711 | JGI IMG/M metagenome (GOLD analysis project Ga0164301, IMG submission 109711) | Unamended control soil microbial communities from upstate New York, USA - Whitman soil sample_231_MG | ecosystem: Environmental > Terrestrial > Soil > Agricultural land ... | reverse complement strand
GTCTATCTGGTGGAGAAGTGAGGTTTCCTCAGTGCGCGAGGAGCCTTGCGCGTCGGTGCGGCCTGACACCCCTAAATTCAGAGTGGTCGGCGGACGATCGCTTTGGTGCGCTCAGGTCGGGCATCGCATGTGGTCCGCTTCGGGTCCCATAAGCAGACTCCGCAGCCATCATCCCCTCACTCGATCACGTCATCGGAGAGCAATTGCATCGAATTGGCCCAGCGCTTTAGCGGCTTTCAACAGCAGCCGCGGAAGCGGCCCTTGCCGACAGCGTAGCGAGCGTTCTGGCGCTCCACGAAGAATTCTTCGTACGTCATTATCGGCTCATCCGGATGCGTCTGCCGGCGATGCGCCACGTAGGTCTGATAGTCGGGAATGCCGACCATCAGACGCGCGGTGCGTACCGACCATTCTTTCAGCGTCATGATGTCAGGCAAGGTTCGCTCCTGGGATGTTCGAGGGCAGGCCGATCTCGATGGCGGTGATCTTCGGGTCACCCAATGCCCGGCGTATGGCGATGACACCGTAGACGATCATCGCCACCACCACCATGACGAACAGCGCGGACAGTGTGGCGTCGACATAGTCGTTAACGATGACGCGGTGCATCTCCGCCATCGTCTTCGCTGGCGCCAGGATCTTGCCCGCCGCGGCGGCGTCGCCGAATACCCACGCGTGGGCAACGAAGCCGATCGCCGGTTCGGCGCTAAAGATTTTCTGCAACCCCGCCGTCAGCGTGCATACAAGCAGCCATAAGGTAGGCACGATCGTAACCCAAGCGTAACGCTGGCGCTTCATCTTGAACAGGACGACCGTGCACAGGATTAGCGCGATCCCCGCCAGCATCTGGTTGGAGATGCCGAACAGCGGCCAGAGCGTGTTGATCCCGCCCATTGGATCGATTACTCCCTGGTAGAGGAAGTAGCCCCAGGCGCCCACCGCCAGCGCCGATCCAACCAGATTGTTTCCCCACGACTCGGTCTTCCGGAACGACGGCACTACGCTGCCGATCATATCCTGGATCATGAAGCGGGCGACGCGAGTTCCTGCGTCGACGGTGGTGAGGATGAATAGCGCCTCGAAAAGGATGGCGAAGTGGTACCAAAGTCCCATCAAAGCGCGACCGCCGAACATACCGGACAGGATGTGTGCCATGCCAACCGCGAGTGTCGGAGCGCCGCCGGTGCGCGACAGCAGCGTCTTCTCGCCGACGTCCTGGGCGATCTGGGTTATCATGTCGGGGGTGACGGTGAAGCCCCAGCCGGAGATCACCTGCGCCGCCTGCGCGGCGGTGGTGCCAATCACCCCGCTCGGGCTGTTTATGGCGAAATAGATTCCGGGCTCTAGCACGGTCGCGCCGATCATCGCCATGATGGCGACGAAGGATTCCGTTAGCATGGCGCCATAGCCGATGAAGCGGAGCTGGTTCTCATTCTCTACCATTTTAGGGGTCGTGCCCGAGGCGATTAGCGCATGAAAGCCGGATACCGAGCCACAGGCGATGGTGATGAAAAGGAACGGGAATAGGCTGCCCGACCACACCGGGCCGGTGCCGTCGATGAACTTGGTGACCGCCGGCATCTTCAAGTCTGGCTGGACCAAGATGATGCCGATCGCGAGCAGCGTCATTGTGCCGACCTTGAGGAAGGTCGACAGATAGTCCCGTGGCGCCAGCAGTAGCCACACCGGCAGCACCGAGGCGACGAAGCCATACCCGATGATGATCAGCGCCAGCGTCTCGCCGCTTAGATCAAACCATGTTGCGATCGCGGGGTTTTCCGCCACGGTCCGGCCGTAGATTAGCGACGCAAGCAGCAACACGACGCCGATCACCGACATTTCCGCGATGCGGCCGATCCGGATGAAGCGGGCATAGACGCCCATCAGCATTGCAATTGGAATGGTGCAGAACACCGTGAAGGTGCCCCACGGACTGCCGACCAGCGCCTTCACCACAACCAGCGCCAGCACGGCGAGCAGGATGACCATGATCAGCAGCACGCCAACGAGCGCAATGCCGCCGGCCACCGGACCCATTTCAGAGCGAACCATGTCACCGAGCGAGCGGCCGTCGCGCCGCGTGGAGAGAAAGAGCACAGTCAGATCCTGCACCGCGCCGGCGAAGACGACGCCGACGAGAATCCAGAGCGTGCCAGGCAGGTAGCCCATCTGGGCGGCGAGCACCGGACCAACCAGGGGACCGGCGCCAGCAATGGCCGCGAAGTGGTGACCGAACAGCACGTAGCGGTTGGTCGGCACGTAATCGAGGCCGTCATTGTGTTGGTAGGCCGGGGTCTGGCGCGTAGGGTCGACGCCCAGTACCTTTTCGGCGATGAACAGCGCATAAAAGCGGTAGGCGATGAAGTAGATGCACACGGCGGCGATGACGAGCCATGCCGCGTTGACGTTCTCGCCTCTGCTGAGCGCAACGATCCCGAAAGAAAGCGCACCGAGCGCGATCACTGCGGCCCAGAGCAGCTTTGACTGAAGCCCATTTCCCTTGATGGCGAGCGAACTCATGTCTGCCTCCACATCCTCGGTTGCTCAGTGCCAACTCGATCCAATTTCTGATGTTGGGCTAGTTCGGCCGACACAATTTACCATTTCCCCGCCGAAAGAGCCCGCGTTAATTCGGATCAAACTGTGAGCAATATAAAATGGAGTGCGGCAACGACGAGTGCAGCGCAGCAAGTAGCCCCGCGCAACCATGCGCCCATGTCCGAGAAGGGTCCAGGCTGTGTGAAAACATCGTCAATGATATGATTCTTCGGCGATTTGGCCGGAGGATTTGATGACGCGCTTTGTCGATGCGATGACCGCACTCAGAGCACTTTGTTTCCCGAGCCGTTAATTGACTATTGGGCGAGGACAATACGGGGCGATCGATGTCTTTGTCGATGAGCTTGATCTGGCCGGGCTTGGCTTTGAAGGCGTCGAGCAAAGGCGGCAGGAAGGCCGGCCTACCATCCGGCGACATTGTTGAGAATTTACGACATCGCTAAACGGAGGCGTGCTGCTGTGCTCCGCGTCGAACACCCACAATCGCAAGAACCTCAATCGCAGCATCGACGAGGCGCTTACCGGATTCGCCGAGGAGGCCGCGAAGTTGCGCGAGGCGGACATCGACGTGCTGGGAACCGCTTGCGGCAGCGCGACATTCCGGGATTTCGCAGGTTCCGCGCAATTTCACGACCAAGGCAGGGCATCATTGCTTTCCGCAATCAATAACTTGCATAACCGCGTCGATGTTGCACTGAGATGACACGAACACTGCTCTAAAAGAGGGCTGACGGCACCGCAATGCACGGCGTAATGTGCCGTTACAGCGCAAGGAGGAGGAACCCATGATCAATGCGCGTGGGTGCGCGGCGCCCGCGTCAATCGCTGGCGCCGTGGCTGCGTCCTTGACGCTGTGTTTGGCTCACCCGGCGGGCGCGCAGACACCCAGCGCGGCGTTCGTCCCGACCTACACGGGGACGCTCAAGAAAATCGACGAGACCGAAGCCGTCCAGATCGGCTATCGCGATAACTCGCCGCCGTTCGCATTCCTCGATGCGAACAAGAAACCGATCGGCTATTCGCTCGATCTTTCGAGGTCGTTGTCGACGAAATCGCCGCAGAAGCGCGCATCGCTTGCGCTTTTCGCAGTCGTTACACAGAACCAGTAGCCAGGAGAGAAGACCATGGGAACGATGCAGGACTACGACCCGGGCGAAACCCAGGAATGGGTCGACTCGCTGAAAGCCGTCATTGCGCACGTCGGGCCCGAGCGCGCGCGGTATCTGCTGGGCAAGCTACGCAATGAAGCGCTGCGGGCCGGCGTGATGCCGTCTTTCCTCGCCACGACGCCGTACCGCAACACCATCCCGCCGGAGCAGGAAGAAAAATCCTCGGGCAACCGCGAGATCGAGCACAAGATCCGCTCGGCGATCCGATGGAACGCGGTGGCGATTATCCTCCGCGCGAACAAGGAATCCTCCGAACTGGGCGGCCATATCGCCAGTTTCCAGTCGTCAGCACTGCTGTACGACATCGGCTTCGGTCACTTCTGGCGCGGTGCGTCGGGCGATCACGGCGGCGACCTAATCTATGTGCAGGGCCATGTCGCACCGGGGATCTACGGACGCGCCTACGTCGAGGGACGCCTTACCGACGAGCAACTCAAGAACTTCCGCCGGGAAAGCGACGGCAAGGGCATACCGTCTTACCCGCATCCTTGGCTGATGCCCGAGTTCTGGCAATTCCCCACGGTGTCGATGGGACTGGGTCCGCTGATGGCGATCTACCAGGCGCGCTTTCTCAAGTACCTCGAGGGCCGCGGCCTCGCGAAGACCGAAGGCCGCAAGGTCTGGGCGTTCCTCGGCGACGGCGAATGCGACGAGCCAGAGTCGCTCGGCGCAATTTCGTTGGGTGGCCGCGAAGGTCTCGACAACCTGATCTTCGTCATCAACTGCAACCTGCAGCGACTCGACGGCCCAGTGCGTGGCAACGGCAAGATCATCCAGGAACTCGAGGGGATCTTCCGCGGCGCGGGCTGGAACGTGATCAAGGTCGTATGGGGCTCGGCGTGGGATGCGCTGTTCGCTAAGGACAAGGCGGGCATTCTGCTGAAGCGGATGGAGGAATGCGTCGACGGGCAGTACCAGGATTTCAAGAGCAAGGACGGTGCGTACGTGCGGGAGCATTTCTTCAATGCGCCGGAGCTGAAAGCGCTGGTCGCCGATCTGTCCGACGAACAGGTGTGGAAGCTCAATCGCGGCGGCCACGATCCGTTCAAGGTCTACGCCGCGTACGCCGCCGCGGTGAAGCACAAGGGCCAGCCGACCGTGATCCTCGCCAAGACGGTGAAGGGTTACGGCATGGGCGAATCCGGCGAAGGCCAGATGATCAGCCACCAGGCCAAGAAGATGACGCAGGACGCGCTGAAGCAGTTCCGCGAGCGCTTCCAGATCCCGATCACCGACAAGCAGTTCGAGGAGATGGCGTACCTGCGTTTCGCCGATGACAGCCCGGAAGCGAAATACCTGAAGGAGCGACGAGCCGCGCTGGGTGGCTACCTACCACAGCGGCGGCGCAAGTCGACGGCGCTGACGGCTCCGCCTCTCGCGAACTTCGACCGTCTGCTGCAAAGCTCCGGCGAGCGGGAGATCTCCACGACGATGGCGTTCGTGCAGATGCTGGGCACGCTCGTGCGTGACAAGGCGATCGGCAAGCATATCGTGCCGATCGTGCCGGACGAATCGCGGACGTTCGGCATGGAAGGCATGTTCCGCCAGCTCGGCATCTACTCGTCGGTCGGCCAGCTGTACAAGCCGCAGGATGCCGACCAGCTCATGTACTACCGCGAAGACAAGTCGGGCCAGGTGCTGCAGGAGGGCATCAACGAGGCCGGCGCGATGAGCTCATGGATCGCCGCGGCGACGTCGTACAGCACCAACAATGTCCCGATGATTCCGTTCTACATCTACTACTCGATGTTCGGTTTGCAACGGGTCGGCGATCTCGCGTGGCTCGCCGGCGATATGCGCGCGCGCGGGTTCCTGTTGGGCGGCACGGCGGGGCGTACAACGCTGAACGGCGAGGGACTGCAGCACGAGGACGGCCATAGCCACGTGCTAGCGTCGACGATTCCAAACTGCGTCTCCTACGATCCCACGTTTGCGTACGAAGTGGTTGTGATCGTCCGCGACGGCATCCGCCGCATGATGCAGGAACAGGAAGACGTCTACTACTACATCACACTGATGAACGAGAACTATCCGCATCCCGACATGCCTGCGGGTGCCGAAGCGGGAATCGTCAAGGGGATGTATCTGCTGAACGAAGGTGACAAGGGGAAGGGGCCGCGCATACAGCTGATGGGCAGCGGTACTATTCTGCGCGAAGTGATGGCGGCAGCGGAATTGCTGAAAAAAGATTTCAAAGTCGACGCCGATCTCTGGAGCGTGACGAGCTTCAACGAACTGCGGCGTGACGGCATGAGTACGGAGCGATACAACCTGCTTCACCCGACCAAACCGCGCCGGAAGAGTTACGTCGAGGCGACGCTCGAAGGCTATGCGGGTCCTGCGGTGGCCGCAACGGACTACATGCGGATCTACGCCGACCAGATCCGCAACCAGATTCCGCGGCGCTACGTGACACTCGGCACCGACGGCTTCGGCCGCAGCGACTACCGCGTCAAGCTGCGGAAATTCTTCGAGGTGAATCGCTACTGCGTTGCGGTCGCCGCGCTGAAAGCACTCGCCGACGAAGGCGAGATCAAGGCGGACATCGTCTCCGAGGCGATCAAGAAGTACGGACTCGACACCGAGCGGCCGGATCCGTGGACGGTATAGGGCCTTTGGCATTCCAACCGTAAGGGGTCGCACATGGCAGCAGTGATGGAAGTAAAAGTGCCGGACATCGGCGATTTCAAGGACGTGCCGGTGATCGAGGTGATGGTGAAGGCTGGTGACCACGTCAAGCCGGAGGACTCGCTCGTGTCGCTGGAATCGGACAAGGCGACGATGGACGTGCCCGCACCGGTCGGCGGCGTCGTCAAGGAGGTCAAGCTCAAGGTCGGCGACAAGGTGAGCGAAGGTGCGCTCATCATGCTTCTAGACACCACCGGAACCGGTGCCGCGGCAACCGCCGCCGCGCCGAAGACATCGGTCGCCACACCGCCGGCGCCCACCAGCGCACCCGCCGGCATTGCCGAAGTACGCGTGCCCGACATCGGCGATTTCAAGGACGTACCGGTAATCGAGATCTTGGTCAAACCGGGTGACACGGTGAAGGCCGATGACGCTCTCGTCACGCTCGAATCGGACAAGGCCACGATGGACGTGCCGGCGCCGCTGTCTGGCAAGGTGCAGGAAATGACGATCAAGGTCGGCGACAAGGTCTCCGAGGGCACACTGATCATGACGCTGGTCACGGACAGTGCTGCGACGGCGATCGCTCCGGCCGCCGCCGCTACTCCGGCAATCGCCGCTGCAGCTGCGGCTCCGGGACCCGCCGCGCCAGGCGCCAAAACAGGCACCATCGACGAAGCCGCGTTCGCGCAGGCATACGCCGGTCCCGGCGTGCGCAAGCTCGCGCGCGAACTCGGCGTCGACCTCGGCAAGGTGAAGGGCAGCGGCAACAAGGGCCGCATCCTGAAGGAGGACATCGATAATTTCGCCATGGGCGCGCCGGCGGCCGCCGCGGCGCCTGCCGACGCCGGCATCGGTGGCATCGATCTCCTGCCGTGGCCGAAAATCGACTTCACCAAATTCGGCGCGATCGAAACCAAGCCGCTATCGCGGATCAAGAGGATTTCCGGCGCCAACCTGCACCGCAACTGGGTGATGATTCCGCACGTCACCAACCACGACGATGCCGACATCACGGACCTCGAGGCATTCCGCGTGCAGTTGAACAAGGAGAACGAGAAGAGCGGTGTCAAAGTCAGCATGCTCGCCTTCATGATCAAGGCGGCGGTGGCCACGCTGAGGAAATTCCCCGAGTTCAACGCGTCGCTTGACGGCGACAACCTGGTACTGAAGAAGTACTACCACATCGGCTTCGCCGCCGATACGCCGCAGGGTCTCGTCGTCCCGGTGATTCGCGACGCGGACAAGAAAGGCGTGATCGACATCGCCAAGGAAATGGGCGATCTCGCAAAGCTCGCGCGCGATGGCAAGTTGAAGCCCGACCAGATGCAGGGCGGATGCTTTACAATCTCAAGCCTCGGCGGCGTCGGCGGCATCTATTTCACACCGATCATCAACGCGCCCGAAGTGGCGATCATGGGCGTCTGCCGCTCTTTCTGGAAGCAGGTATCGACCGACGGCAAGACGTCATCGTGGCGCTTCATGTTGCCCCTGTCGCTGTCCTGGGACCACCGCGTCATCGACGGCGCGTCTGCCGCACGCTTCAACAACCATTTCGCCGGTCTTCTCGCAGACATGCGGCGTGTGCTTATCTAGGGGACTCGAATCATGGCTATGCTGGTCGAAGTGAAAGTCCCGGACATCGGCGACTTCAAGGATGTGCCGGTCATTGAGGTGTTGATCAAGCCCGGTGACGCGATCAAGACGGAAGCGGCGCTCGTCACGCTCGAATCGGACAAGGCAACGATGGAGGTGCCATCGCCCGTCGACGGCGTTGTGAAGGAGATCAAGGTCAAGGTCGGCGACAAAGTGTCCGAAGGGTCCTTGCTGCTGACCGTCGATGCCGATGCCGCGCCCGCCGGTGTCGCTCCTGCGCAGAAAATCAAGGAAGGCGCCCACTCCACGGCGCCGGGTGCACCGGCGGCCGACTATGGCGCCGCAGGCGTCTACGAGGCGATCGACGTACGCGTGCCCGACATCGGCGATTTCAAGGACGTGCCGATCATCGAGGTGCACGTGAAGCCTGGCGATACGGTCAAGTCCGAGGATTCCCTGATCACCCTGGAATCCGACAAGGCGACGATGGATGTGCCGTCGCCGGCCGCGGGCAAGGTGGCCGAAGTGAAGGTGAATGTTGGCGACAAGGTTGCGGAAGGCACGCTTATCCTGACGCTGTCGACCGATGCGGCGGATGCGGCACCCGCACCGAAGGCCAGCACACCGAGCGGGGCCCCCATCGCGGCGCCTAATGCAGCTTCCTACGCGGGCAGCGCGGACATCGAATGCGAGATGCTCGTGCTCGGTGCTGGTCCCGGCGGCTACTCCGCCGCATTCCGTTCTGCCGATCTCGGCATGAAGACGGTGCTCGTCGAGCGATACGCAACACTTGGTGGCGTGTGCCTCAACGTCGGCTGCATTCCGTCCAAGGCGCTGCTGCACACAGCCGCGGTGATGGACGAAGTTACCGCGCTCTCCGGCCACGGCATCAAGTACGCTGCTCCGCAGGTCGACATCGGCGAGTTGCGCGGCTTCAAGGAAGGCGTGATCAAGAAGCTTACCGGCGGCCTGGCGGGAATGGCCAAGGCGCGCAAGGTCGAAACGGTCCGTGGAATCGGTCGCTTCCTAGATCCGTATCACGTCCAGGTCGAACTCACGTCGGGCACCGGTCAGGACAAGACCGGCGAAAGGAAGACGATCCGGTTCCAGAAGGCGATCATCGCCGCGGGCTCGCAGGCGGTGAAGCTGCCGTTCATTCCGGGTGATCCACGTGTCGTGGACTCGGCCGGTGCTCTTGAGCTCAAGGCAATTCCGAAGCGGATGCTGGTGATCGGCGGCGGCATCATCGGCCTCGAAATGGCGACCGTCTATTCCACGCTCGGCACCCGCATCGACGTGGTCGAGATGCTCGACGGAATGATGGCCGGCGCCGACCGCGACCTCGTCAAGGTGTGGGAGAAGAAGAACGCTGGGCGTTTCGACAACGTCATGCTGAAGACGAAGACAGTGTCGGCGGAGGCGACCGCATCCGGTATCAAGGTGGGCTTCGAGGGCGCGAAGGCGCCCGCCGAGCCGCAGCTCTACGATCTCGTCCTGGTTGCAGTCGGTCGCAGCGCCAACGGCAACCAGATCGGCGCGGACAAGGCCGGCGTCGCGGTGACCGACCGCGGCTTCATTCCGGTCGACAAGCAGATGCGCACCAACGTCAGCCACATCTTCGCGACCGGCGACATTGTCGGCCAACCGATGCTTGCCCACAAAGCGGTGCACGAGGGCCACGTCGCCGCCGAGGTCGCTGCCGGACAGAAGTCGTACTTCGATGCGCGGCAGATTCCGTCGGTCGCCTACACCGATCCCGAAGTCGCATGGGCCGGACTCACCGAGGAGCAATGCAAGGCACAGGGCGTCAAGTACGGCAAGGCGGCGTTCCCTTGGGCGGCCTCGGGGCGCGCGATCGCCAACGGCCGTGACGAAGGTTTCACCAAGCTGCTGTTCGACGAAGTCACTCACCGCTGCATCGGCGGCGGCATCGTGGGGACCCACGCGGGCGATCTGATCGGCGAAGTCTGTCTCGCCGTCGAAATGGGCTGCGATCCAACCGATATCGGCAAGACGATTCATCCGCATCCGACGCTCTGCGAGTCCATCGGCATGGCGGCCGAACTATTCGAGGGGGTGTGCACCGATTTGCCACCCGCAAAGAAGAAATAGGAGGCAACATGGCTGAAGAGCGAAGCGAAGGCGCGACGACCGAAGGCCCTTCGGTGACATCGACTGTGGATGCGAACGAGCGTCTGCCGCGCCTTGGGGACGCTGCATCGGATCGTTACGTCGGTGGTGGTGCCGGCGGCCTCGAACTTGCCACGAGCCTGGGTGACAAGCTCGGCAAGCGCAACAGGGCGCAGGTCACGTTGATCGAGAAGGCGCGGACGCATTTCTGCGAGGCCGCACTGCACTTGATCACGAGGCGGAGATACGGGCGCTCCGGAACTGTTACGCATCCCTCAGCCATCGCGAACGGGAGGTCATGGCGTTGGTCGTCTCCGGCCTGTTGAATAAGCAGGTCGGTGGCAAGCTCGGCATCAGCGAGATCAGGTGAAGGCTCACCGAGGCAGGGTGATGCGAAAAATGAAGGCCACTCGCTCGCCGAGCTAGTGAAAATGACCGCGAGACTCAGCCTCCCACATGCGCCGAAACGCTGACACTCTACCGACCGGTCGTTCTCTGCTGGTTACCGGACATCGTCGCCTGCCGACGGCACTTGAAAAGGTCTGCTTACGGGGGAAGACCGTCTAGAACTGTGGTTCACAGCGTGGAGATCGGTTGAATTTCGCGTTCGCTCCTTCCGGGCCACGGTACTGATTTTGCCCGGACGGACGGGCAAGACACCGAAACTAGCCCCTGCGAAGAACGCTTTTCCCGGCATAAAATGCTGCAGAGCCGAGTTCCTCCTCAATCCGTATCAGCTGGTTGTATTTGGCCAAGCGGTCGGAGCGCGACAGCGAGCCTGTTTTGATCTGGCCGCAGTTGGTGGCGACCGACAAGTCGGCAATAGTAGTGTCTTCCGTTTCACCCGAACGATGTGACATCACGCACGTGTATCCGGCCCGGTGCGCCATATCGACGGCTGCCAGTGTCTCTGTCAGCGAGCCGATCTGATTCACTTTGATGAGGATTGAATTAGCGACGCCCTTGGCGATTCCGGTGGATAGACGCTCGACGTTAGTGACGAAAAGATCGTCGCCGACGAGTTGGCACCGCCGTCCCACGAGATCGGTCACGGCCTTCCAACCTTCCCAATCGTCCTCCGACATTCCGTCTTCGATCGACATGATTGGATAACGACTGACCAGTCCCGAAAGATACTCGGCCTGGGCTTGCGGCCCACGTACCAGGCCTTCCCCCTCATAATGGTACTCGCCGTTCTTGAAAAACTCCGTTGCGGCGCAGTCGAGCGCCAGCACCATATCCTCGCCCGGCGTGTAGCCTGCCGCCTCGATCGAACTCATGATGAAGTCGAGCGCCTTTTCGGCTGATGACAAATTCGGAGCGAAGCCTCCCTCGTCGCCGACATTTGTATTGTGGCCGGCGTCGCTCAGCGCTTTCCGGAGCGTGTGAAACACCTCGGATCCCATCCGAACTGCGTCCGCGACAGTCGATGCGCCGACTGGAACGATCATGAATTCCTGAAAGTCGATCGGGTTATCCGCGTGAGCACCGCCGTTGATGATGTTCATCATCGGTACCGGCAACGTCCTCGCCGGCGTTCCGCCAACGTAGCGGTAGAGTGGCAGTCCCGTTGACTGCGCCGCTGCTTTCGCCACCGCCAGTGACACACCGAGAATGGCGTTTGCGCCGAGGCGGGCTTTATTCGGGGTTCCGTCGAGTTTGATAAGCGCCTCGTCAATTGCGACTTGATCCGTGGCGTTCATTCCGCGAACAGCATCAGCGATCTCGGTCCGGACCGACTGAACGGCCTTCAGGACGCCCTTGCCCTGGAACCGCTTGCTGTCTCCGTCTCGAAGCTCGACAGCCTCGTAAGCGCCGGTGGACGCGCCGGAGGGAACTGCGGCACGGCCGGTCGCGCCATCGTCGAGCGTCACGTCCACTTCGACAGTTGGATTACCGCGACTGTCCAGGATTTCGCGGGCTTGGATTCCAATAATTTCGGTCATGATCGTTTCCCATCTTGCGGCGATTATACCCGCAGAATCTTAAGCATGTTCGTTGTCCCAGAGATGCCGACTGGGGTTCCGGCCGCAACGACAATGGTGTCGCCCTTCTTGGCAAATCCCTCTTTGAGGGCTGTCTCACAAGCAAACGAGCTCATCTCGTCCAGCGAACCAATTGCGGGCACTTCCACCGAATGAATTCCCCAGGCAAGGGTCAGCCGTCTTGCCGTCTCCACACTCGCGGCCATGCTGAGAATGGAAGTCGCCGACCGTTCGCGGGATGCCCGCAGACTGCTCGATCCAGAGCTTGTATAGGTCACGACGGCGGCGACCGGCAGCAGCTCAGTTGCCAACCGCATGCTTGCGCAGATCGCATCCGGAATGGTAGCGGAGGGCGCGGGTCGGGCCGCATCGCTCATCGGCCGGTAATAACTGCGATCGTTTTCCGCCGCCTTGATGATGCGATCCATCATCGTCACCGCTTCTAGCGGAAATTTCCCGGACGCCGATTCAGCGGAAAGCATCACCGCGTCGGCGCCGTGATAGATCGCCGAGGCCACATCGGAGGCTTCGGCGCGTGTGGGCGTCGGGACTTCGATCATCGATTCCAGCATTTGCGTTGCCACGATGCTGGGCTTACCTGCCTGCCGGCATGCCCGAACGATTTGCCGCTGGATCGGCGGGACCTGTTCGGGGGCCATCTCGACACCCAAATCACCGCGCGCGACCATCACGGCGTCAGAGAGAGCCACGATCGCCTGGAGGTGTTCGACGGCGGAGGGCTTTTCCAGTTTCGACATCACCCCCGCGCGCCCTGCGACGATGCTGCGGACTTCTTCAACGTCCTCCGGACGCTGAACGAACGACAATGCTATCCAGTCCGCACCGAGTTCCAGACCGTAGGTAAGGTCAATTCGGTCCTTGGGCGTCAGGGCTGAGAGCGGCAGCACAGCGCCGACAACACTGACTCCTTTGCGGTCGGACAATGCGCCGCCCACCAGAACCCGAGTCGTTGCGTTAGCCTGACCGCAAGACTCGACTTCCAACCGGACCTTGCCGTCGTCAAGCAGGAGCTGCACCCCGGGAGAGAGCGCCTGGAAGATCTCTGGATGCGGTAGACTGACCCGCTCCTTGTCTCCGGGACCGCCATCAAGGTCGAGAGCAAATTTGGCGCCAGTGGTCAGGGTCACGCGGCCGGTGGTGAACGTGCCGACTCGCAGCTTTGGCCCCTGCAGGTCCACAAGAACTCCGATAGGCCGACCCACGTCCTTCTCGATGGAACGAATAATGTCGCAGCGTTTCTTGTGATCCTCGTGGGTGCCGTGGCTGAAGTTCAATCGGAATACGTCCACCCCGGCGTCATACAGGCTGCGTACAATTTCCGGACTAGAGCTTGCAGGTCCGAGGGTGGCGATGATCTTGGCGTTGCGATGACGGCGCATTCTATGTCGCGGCCTTAACCGGCCGGCCTTTCGTGGGCTTGAAGGATGAGGATGGCGCGGAAATCGTTGACATTGGTCAGGGTGGGACCGGTGATGATCTGATCACCGAGGGCCTCGAAGAAGGAGTGGCCGTCATTGTCAGCTAGTCGCGCCTTGGCATTGATCCCGCGGTCGACCGCGCGGGCCAGAGTGTCGGGAGTTACGATGGCGCCCGCGATCTCTTCGGCCCCATCCACGCCATCGGTATCACCGGCCAGTGCGAACACGCCCGGCAGCCCGTCAAGCTCGACGGCCAGAGAAAGCAGAAATTCGACGTTGCGGCCTCCGCGTCCGTTTCCCTTGACGGTGACGGTCGTTTCACCCCCGGACAGCAAGACCACGGGCGCTGGTGCCGGTTGGCCGCGTAACGCCGCTTGACGCGCGATCCCCGCCATCACCCGGCCGACCTCGCGCGCCTCACCCTCAATTGCGTCACCCAGAATGAGTGGTGTCACTCCGTTCTTCCTGGCGACGTCTGCCGCCGCCTCCAGCGAAAGTTGCGGCGTGGCGATGATGGCCGTGCTGGTGTTGGCCAGCCGGGGGGCGCCTTGCTTTGGAGTTTCATCCACAGCACGCTTGAGGTGCTCGATTGCGGAACGCGGTTCAGTGATCCGGTACTTTTCCATCACCGCCCAGGCTTCGGCAAAAGTCGACCTGTCGGGAACAGTCGGACCGGAAGCGATCACGGCCGGATCGTCTCCTGGGACGTCTGAGATCACGAGAGTTACGAGCCTTGCCGGATAGGCCGCCGCGGCAAGCCGACCTCCCTTGATCGCTGAAAGATGCTTGCGTACGACGTTCATCTCTCCAATCGACGCGCCGGACCGGAGCAAAGCGGCGTTAACGGCCTGCTTGTCTTCCAGGGTCAGTCCTGTTGCGGAAAGGCTGAGCAGAGACGATCCGCCACCCGAGATAAGCGCCAGAACAAGGTCGTCGGGTCCGAGTCCCTGGACCATCTCCATCATGCGCCTGGCCGCCTGATGGCCGTTTTCATCGGGAACGGGGTGTCCCGCTTCGACGATCTCTATCCGTTTGCAGGGAACGGCGTGGCCGTAGCGCGTGACGACGAGTCCTGTCAGCGGGCCGGCCCAGAGATCTTCGACCGCCCTGGCCATTGCGGCCGACGCCTTTCCCGCGCCGATGACGACGGTGCGCCCCTTCGGCGGCGGGGGAAGATAGGCGGGAATCCGAAGCTTGGGCGAAGCGGCGCCAATGGCCGCGTCGAACATCGCCTTGAGCAGTTGTCGTGGCTCACCAAGCATTGGACTTTTCCTGCGACACCACGAAAAGGCAGACGCCGTGGCATCAAGCTGAAACAATGCCGGCCCCAAAGGCGGGCCGGCAGAACGGTTTCTAGTCGTTAGCCTTTCGCAACTCCTCGCACACGGCTTCGGTAACTTGCTTCGTAGTTGCCTTGCCGCCGAGGTCGGGCGTGTGCAGCGACGGATCGGCCGTCACGCGCTCTACTGCCTTCATGAGTCGCTTGGCAGCCGACTTCTCGCCCAAATGCTCCAGCATCATGGCCGCGGTCCAGAACGTCCCGACCGGGTTTGCGATGCCTTTGCCGGTGATGTCGAAGGCAGAGCCGTGGATGGGCTCAAACATCGAAGGCGTATTCCGCTCCGGGTTCAGGTTCGCGGTCGGGGCTATGCCGAGCGAACCGGCCAGCGCCGCCGCGAGATCCGACAGGATGTCCGCGTGGAGGTTGGTTGCGACGATCGTGTCCAGGGTTTGCGGCTTCATGGTCATTCGCATGGTCATCGCATCGACCAGCATCTTGTCCCACGTCACGTCCGGAAACTCCTTGGCGACCTCGGCAGCAATCTCGTCCCACATCACCATGGCATGGCGCTGCGCGTTGCTCTTGGTCACCACGGTCAGCAGTTTGCGCGGACGCGACTGCGCCAACTTGAAGGCGAAGCGAATGATCCGGGCCACTCCGGTTCTTGTCATGATGGAAACGTCGGTAGCCACTTCTTCCGGCAGGTTCCTATGCACGCGGCCACCTACGCCGGAATATTCGCCCTCGGAGTTTTCGCGCACGATGACCCAGTCCAGCTCCGGACCGGAGACGTGACGGAGCGGGCTGGTGATGCCCGGTAGAATCCGGGTCGGACGCACGTTGGCATACTGATCAAGCGGCTGGCAGATCGCCAGACGCAGACCCCACAAGGTGATGTGGTCCGGGATGTCGGGAGCGCCGACAGAACCAAACAGGATTGCGTCGAATTTGCGCAGTTGATCGGCGCCGTCTTCCGGCATCATGACGCCGTGCTTCTTGTAGTAGTCCGAGCCCCAATCGAAATCCTGAAAGTCCAGCTTGAATTGACCGTCGCGCTCGGCGCAGGCTTTAAGAGCCTGCACACCAGCCGCGACAACCTCGGGGCCGATTCCATCTCCGCCCAGGGCGGCAATCCGGTGAGTACGCATTTGTTGCTCCTTGTGTTTGATGAACGGTTTTTGGAATGTGCTCACCTTCAGCCGAAGGTGTGCTGCCTTGGTCTTTTCCGGATAAACCGGACGTCTAGTGATCGAAGTGGGGTTGAGCCGACGCTGGCACCGTGCGTTGCGAGCGCGAGAGAACCAGCGTGAGAACAGCCGATAGGACGAGCAAGCCGGATACAAAGTACAGGCCGCCCAGGAAGCTGCCGGTGACATCCTTGATCCAGCCGATGATCGCCGGCCCTGCAAAGCCACCGAGGTTGCCGATCGAGTTGATCGTCGCGATGCCGGCGGCGGCCGCGGATCCAGACAGGAACATGGTTGGCATCGCCCAAAGCGGCGGTTTTGCCGAGCTGATGCCGATATTGACGAGCGTGAGTGCGGCAACAACCGACACCCAGGACCCGGCGGATCCGGCGAGCGCAAGGCCCACGGCTGCGGCGATGCAGGCTGCAACGACATGCCAGGTGCGTTCGTTGGTCTTGTCGGAATGGCGAGCCCACAGAACCATTGCGATAACGGCGACGGTCGGCGGGACAGCGTTGAGAAACCCAACCTGCAGTGTCGACAGGCCGAATTCCTTGATGATCTGCGGCGCCCAGATGCCGAGTGTATAGAGGCCGGCCGAGGTTCCGAAGTATATCAGCGAAAGCGCCAGGACGCGCAGGTCGGCCAGTCCGCGCCAGATGCTGTGGCTGGCGGTAGCAGCTTTCGCCGCATGTTCTGCGTTCATTTCGTTGACGAGCCACTGACGCTCGTCATCTTTCAGCCACGTCGCCTTTTCCGGCTTGTCTGTCAGGTATCT
>Ga0164301_10000188_pt1 | contig 16822 bp, 16 predicted proteins | sample Whisoiple_231_MG_FD_109711 | JGI IMG/M metagenome (GOLD analysis project Ga0164301, IMG submission 109711) | Unamended control soil microbial communities from upstate New York, USA - Whitman soil sample_231_MG | ecosystem: Environmental > Terrestrial > Soil > Agricultural land ... | reverse complement strand
CTACACCACCTCCGACATCAGCGACGGCAAGACCCTGCTGGAAGTGCTGAAACTGCTCGCCGCCTCGCGCAACTCGACGATCAACGAGGTCCACTTCCCGGCCGAACTCGGGCCCAGCTTCGTCTACACGACGAAAAGCGCCCTCGACGCCGCGGTGCAGGAATTCCTCGGCGGCGAGACGGTGCAGGAGGCGAAAGCGGCCCAGAAGCAGAGCCGCGAAGAAGCCGAAGCCGGCAAGAAGGGCAAGAATCAGAAGAAGCCGAAGAAGAAGCAGCAGAAGCCGAAGAAGCCGCAGGTGGAAGCGGTCAAGGCCGGCACGGACGGCCTGGTCCCGGCCGGGGAAGCGGGCAAGGCGGAGGCGAAGATCGCCGCCCGGCGCTCGCGCGGCTTCTTCCCGGTCTACTACCCGACGCGCCTGCCCGAAGGCACCCGCTTCGTCGAAACCGATCCCTACGAAAAGGTCGTCGATCCCTACGTCTACAACCTCAAAGACGAAGACGGAAACCGCCACCTTGCCTACCGGATGGTGTTGGTGGCTGAAATGAGTGACGGCACCCATTACTTCGGCGTGCAGGGGATCCGCGGCTGGTCCGACCCGCCGATCCTCGACGACCCGAGCCTGACCAAGACGATCAACGGCCGCGACTACGACATCTACGTCGACGGCGAAAATGTGAAGATTGTCGCCTGGCACCGCGGGGACAACGTCTACTGGATCTCCAACGACCTGCTGCGAACGCTGACCAACGATCAGATGATCGGCATGGCGCGGTCGGCGAAGGTGCTCGTCCCGAAGAAGAAGCCGAAGCGTGGAAGGAGCAGGTGATGAGTGAGCAGAGGGAGCCGATCGGCGTCATCGGAGCGGGCTGGGTAGGGCTCGTCACCGCCGCCTGCTTCGCCGAGCTCGGCCACCCGGTGATCGCCCGCGACATCGTCGAGGAGAAGGTCGAAGCCCTCTCCCGCGGCGAGGTGGCGATCCACGAGCCCGGCCTCGAGGACCTGCTGCGGCGGAACGCCGAGCGCCTCACCTTCACCACCGACATGGACGAGCTGCTGGCCGGGGCGCGGCTGCTGTTCGTCTGCGTCGACACGCCGCCGACCTACTCGGGGGACGCCGACCTCTCGCGGGTCCGGGCCGTTGTCCAGGACCTGCCGAAGGACGGCGACCACGTCCTGATCATGAAGAGCACGGTGCCGGCCGGGACCGGCGAGTCGATCCGGCGTGACATGCCCGGCCTCTCCTACGTCTCCTGCCCCGAGTTCCTCAAGGAGGGGACCGCAGTCGAGGACTTCATGAACCCAGACCGGGTGGTGGTCGGCGCCGACCCCGGCGACGAGGAGGCGGCCGACGCGGTCGCGGCGCTCTACCGGCCGCTCGGCGGCGCGATCCTTCGCACCGACGTCGCCAGCGCCGAGATGATCAAGCTCGCCTCCAACGCCTTCCTGGCGACCAAGATCTCCTTCATCAACGAGATCGCCAACGTCTGCGAGGAGGTCGGCGCCGACGTCGGTCAGGTCGCCAAGGGGATGGGGCTGGACGAGCGGATCGGCAGCTCCTTCCTGCGGGCCGGGATCGGCTACGGCGGTAGCTGCTTCCCCAAGGACGTCAGCGCCCTGAAGATGCTGGCGGGCAACACCGGTTACCACTTCCAGCTGCTGACCGCGGTGATCGAGGTCAACGAGCTGCAAAAGCGCCGCGTCGTCGGCAAGCTCGAGAAGCACCTCGGCTCGCTGATCGGCAAACGGGTGGCGCTGCTCGGCCTCGCCTTCAAGCCGGACACCGACGACATGCGAGAGGCCTCGAGCCTGGTCCTCGCGGCACGGCTGCAGGGTGAGGGGGCGGAGGTCGTCGCCTACGACCCGGTCGCCGCCGAGCGCGCCGCCGGGCTGCTCGGCTCGGTCGAGATGGCCCCCTCGGCGACGGAGGCGCTGGAGGGCGCCGACGCCGTCGTCCTCGTCACCGAGTGGCGCGAGTTCGCCGAGCTCGACTGGGCCGCCGCGGCCCAGCGGATGACCCGGCCGCTGATCGTCGACGGCCGCAACTTCCTCGACCCCGACGCCCTGGTCAAGGCCGGCTTCGAGTACGAGGGCATCGGCCGCACCGTCCAGAGCGCCCCGGCACCCACCTCGTAGATGCAGGCGATCGTCTTGGTCGGCGGCGAGGGGACTCGCCTGCGGCCGCTCACCAGCGACGTGCCGAAGCCGGCGGTGACGTTGGTCGACCGGCCCTTCCTCGCCTACGCGATCGAGTGGCTCGCCGCCCACGGGGTCACCGAGGTGGTGCTCGCCTGCGGCTTCCTCCCCGACGTGCTGCGCGAGGCGCTGCGCGACGAGGAGCAGAAGGCGGGGGTGGCGATCACCTACGTCGCCGAGCCGGAGCCGCTGGGGACCGCCGGCGCGATCCGCTTCGCCGCCGACTCCCTCGGCGACCGCCTCGAAGACCGCTTCTTCGCCCTCAACGGCGACGTCCTCGCCGACCTCGACCTGTCGGCCCTGCTGCGCGCCCACGGCGAGCGCGGCGCCAGCGCCACGATCGGCCTCCACCCGGTCGACGACTCCGCCGCCTACGGCCTCGTCCGCTGCGACGAGGTCGGGCGGGTGCTGGAGTTCACCGAGAAGACCGGGGAAGCCGTGCCAGGCGAGATCAACGCCGGCGCCTACGTGCTGGAGCGCTCGGTCCTCGACCTGATCCCACCCGGCCAGACGGTCTCGATCGAGCGCGACGTCTTCCCCCGCCTGGTCGGCGAGGGGCTCAACGGGCTGCTGCTCGATGGCTACTGGATGGACATCGGTACCCCCGAGCGCTATCTGCAGGCCAGCTGGGACATCCTCGAGGGGAGCGTCGAGACGCGGGTCAAGCCGACCGCTCCCGGGCTGCTGGTCGGTGCGGGCGCCGAGGTCGACGCCGAGGCCGACGTCGGCCCCCGCGCCGTCGTCGCCTCCGGCTGCCGGATAGAGCCCGGCGCCACGGTCGCCGACTCGGTCCTGCTCGACGGTTGCACCGTCGGCCGCGACGCGCTGGTGCGCGACTCGATCCTCGCCCCCGGCGCAACGGTCGAACCGGGAGCGCAGCTCGTTAACGCGGTCGTCGGCCGAGATGAAAGAGTCCCCGCCTGATGGGATCAATGATCGACGATGTCCTCGGCCTGCCCGACCAGTTGCGCGACGCGCTGTGGCGGATCGAAAGCGCGCGCCTGGAGGGGGTCGACTGCGCTGGGCTGATGATCTGCGGGATGGGCGGTTCGGCAATCGGCGGCGACCTCGCCGCCGCCGCGATCGGCGACCGGCTGACCAGGCCGCTCGCCGTCGTCCGTGGCTACGAGCTGCCGAGTTGGGCGACGCCAGAGTGGGCGGTCCTCTGTTCCAGCTACTCCGGCAACACCGAGGAGACCCTCGCCTGCTTCGAGGCGGCGGAGGCGCTGGGAGCGCGGCGGTTCGTCGTCAGCACCGGCGGGCAGCTAGTCGACCAGGCGCGCGAGTCCGGCGTCCCGGTGGTCGCACCTCCCGGCATCTACCAGCCGCGGGTCGCCGTCGCCTACATGTTCGTCGCCGCCGCCGAGATTGCGGCCCTGGCCGGGGTGGCGCCGGGGATCCGGACCGAGATCGACGCCGGTGCCGCCTTCCTCGAGCGCGAGGCGCTGACGATCAAGGCCAAGGCGGCAGAGATCGCGGCCAAGATCGGCGCCGCGCCGACGGTGATCTACGGCAGCGACCTGACCGCGCCGATCGCCTACCGCTGGAAGACCCAGATCAACGAGAACGCCAAGCAGCCCGCCTTCGCCTCGCAGCTTCCGGAGGCCGACCACAACGAGATCTGCGGCTGGGCCGCCGAGGCCGGCGCCGGCGGGATGGCCGCGGTCTTCCTCGAAGACTGCGACCAGCACCCGCGCGAGCGCCGCCGCTTCGAGCTGACCGCCGAGGCGGTCGCCGCCTCCTCCGGCACCGTGGTGCGGCTGGAGAGCGTGGGGGAGACCAGGGTCGAGCGCTTGCTCTGGGCGACGCTGCTCGGCGACCTGGTCTCGCTTGAGATCGCCCGCTTGCGGGGAGTGGACCCGGAGAGCATCGTGGCGATCGACAGGCTGAAGGAGGGCATGGCGGGATGAGGGCGATGGTGCTGGCGGCGGGCCTGGGCACGCGGCTGCGCCCGCTCACCTACGAGATGCCGAAGCCGATGGTGCCGGTGCTGAACCGGCCGGTGATGGAGCACATCCTGCGCCTGCTCGCCCGTCACGGCTTCGACGAGACGATCGCCAACCTGCACTGGTTCCCGGAGCTGATCGAGGGCTACTTCGGCGACGGTTCGTCCTGCGGCGTCTCGCTCAGCTACAGCCACGAGGAGCAGCTGCTCGGCACCTCGGGTGGGGTCCGCAACGCCGCCGAGTTCCTCGGCGACTCCTTCCTCGTCATCTCCGGCGACGCCCTGACCGACCTCGACCTCGGCGCGATGCGCGAGTTCCACGAGTCCCACGACGGGATCGCGACGCTGGCGATGAAGCGGGTCGAGGACACCAGCCAGTTCGGGGTCGCGATCGTCGGCTCCGACGGCCGTGTCCAGGGCTTCCAGGAGAAGCCCGAGCCCGCCGAAGCGCTCTCGGATCTAGCCAACTGCGGCATCTACATGTTCCGCAAGGAGATCTTCGACTTCTTCCCCGAGCCCGGGGCCAGCAAGGCGGCGGGCGAGGGCGACCCGCCCGGCTTCGCCGACTGGGCGATGGACGTTTTCCCGCGCCTGCTCGACGGCGACGTCCCCTTCTACTCGCACGAGATCGACGCCTACTGGAACGACATCGGCAACCTCGAGGAGCTGCGCGAAAGCAGCATCGATGCGCTGAGGGGCGAGGTGCAGGTCGAGCGCGAGGGCGAGCTGGTCGACGGCTACCGCAGCGGCGAGCGGATGGAGGGCGAGCCCGACCTGGTCGGCCCTGTCCTGCTCGGCCCCGGCTGCGAGATCGGCGACGACGTCCGTATCGACGGCCCTTCGATCATCGGCGATGGCGTCAAGGTCGGCGACGGGTCGCGACTCAAAGAAGTAATCGCGCTCCCCGGCGCCGAAGTGCCGGCCCGGTCAGTCCTCATCGGCGCCATCGCCGGCGCTCGGGACTGAGTTTCGCGAGTCCGCGAAAACCGGCGCTATACACGGGTTTTCGCGGACTCGGTGAGTTGTACTGATCCTGAGTCGAAGTTGGCCCAAAGAATTTGCGATTTGCGCGCCACGGGTGCGCTTTTGCTCGGCAGGCTCGGCGAATGGAGCTGTTGCCGACTATTGGGGTGGCGCTGGTGCCGCCGCTTTGCGCGTCCTGTGGGCGGTCCTGTCGGCCTGAGGCGGTGGTCTGCACTAGGTGTGGGAGGCGGTTGGCGGATGCGGATCCTTTGTTGGGGAACGGGCCGCCTGGGTTGGACAAGGCCTGGTCTTCGGCCTCCTATGAAGGGGTGGCTCGGAATCTTGTCGGGGCGCTGAAGTTTCGGCGCTTGCTCCCGGTCGCCGATCTGATGGCGGAGCGGATCGAATGGCTTGCTCCGGCCCACATGCTGAGCGGGACGATCGTTCCGGTGCCGCCGGCGCGGGCTCGGTTGCGGCGGCGGGGGTTCGACCCGGCGGGGGAGCTGGCGATGGCTCTGGCGGCCCGGCTGGAAGCGCCGCTGGAACAGTGCCTGGAACGGCGCGGGGCGGGCCGTCAGGTCGGGAAGCGGCGGGCGGAACGGGTCGGGCACCCGCCGCGGATCCAGGCGCGCGCGGCGGCGCCGCGCAGCGTCCTGCTGGTCGACGACGTATTGACCACCGGGGCGACCCTCACGGCCTGCGCTCGCGCGCTTCGGGCCGTGGGGGCGTCCCGTGTGGTTGCGGTGACCTTTGCCCGGCGCCTTTAGTGGCTCTCCGCGGCCCTACGGCCGTGCCTCGGCCGGGCGGCCCCGCATCTGATCGACAAGACGCCGCGTGCGGCGGCGCTTGCGACGCAGCTCTCTGTGCTTCTTGACCTGCCGGCTCATGTCCTCGGCAAGCTCGCGGACAGAGTGGGTCATCTCCGGGCTGCACTCCCGAGCGTGCAGCGTCACTCCCTTCAAGTAGAACGTCGCCTCCGCCACCTGGCTGTCGGCGACCCGCGGGTTGCGCTCTTCGGAGAGCACCACCTCCAAGGTCGCGAGCGGAGAGACCTGGCGTCCCAGCCGCTGGAAGCGTTTCCGCACCGTCTCACGCAGCTCGTCCGTCATTTCGACGTTCCGGCCTCGAATCTCAATCCGCATGAGTACCTCCTTGTGGGTTCTCGCACGAGACTAGAGAAAGGGGCGGAAGGGAGCAAGGGGCAATTGAGCCTGCACCGCTACTCTTGAGCAATGCCAGCGATGGACCTTGTAACGAAGGCGCTGCGCGCGGGAGAGGGACGGAAGTTCAAGGCCTACCAGAAGCGCGTAGCGGCGATAAACCGCTTCGAGCCCGAGATGGAAGCCCTCTCCGACGAGGAGATCCGCAGCGAGGCCGACGGGCTGCGCGAGAGGGCCCGCAACGGCACCCCGCTGGAGGACCTGATGAACGAGGCCTTCGCGCTCTGCCGCGAGGCCTCGCGCCGGACCACCGGCCAGCGCCACTACGACGTGCAGCTGATCGGCGGCATGGTCCTCCACGACGGGGCTATCGCCGAGATGAAGACCGGCGAGGGCAAGACCCTGACCGCGACCCTGCCCGTCTTCCTCAACTCCCTGGCCGGCAAGAGCGTCCACGTCGTCACCGTCAACGACTACCTGGCCCGCCGCGACTCGGAATGGATGAAACCGATCTACGACGCGCTCGGGGTCACCGTCGACGCCCTCCAGGACCCCGACGACCACGCCGCCCGCCAACGCAAATACGCGCTCGACGTCCTCTACGGGACCAACTCCGAGTTCGGCTTCGACTACCTGCGCGACAACATGGCCGACTCGCTCGAGCACTGCGTCCAGCGCGACCACAACTTCGCGATCGTGGACGAGGTCGACAACATCCTCATCGACGAGGCGCGGACGCCGCTGATCATCTCCGGCCAGCCCGAACAGGCGGCCCAGACCTACTACACCTTCGCCCGCCTGGCCAAACAGATGGTCGGCGTGCCGGCGAAACAGAAACTGAAATCGCTGGGCGAGTCGCGCGAGACCCACGAAGCGGATTACGACTACGAGTACGACGAGAAGCACAAGACCGTCGCCCCGACCGAGCAGGGAGTGAAAAAAGCCGAGGACTTCATCGGCGTCGACAACCTCTACCTCGGTGAGCACGGCAGCCTCGTCAACCACCTCAGCCAGGCGCTGAAGGCCGAGTCGCTCTACCGGAAAGACGACGACTACGCGGTGATCGACGGCGAGGTGATGATCATCGACGAGTTCACCGGCCGCATCCTGGAGGGCCGGCGCTGGTCGGAGGGCCTGCACCAGGCGGTGGAGGCGAAGGAGGGCGTGGCGATCCGCGAGGAGAACCAGACCCTGGCGACGATCACCCTGCAGAACTACTTCCGCCTCTACGACAAGCTCTCCGGGATGACCGGTACCGCCCTGACCGAGGCGACCGAGTTCATGAAGATCTACAAAATGCCGGTGGTCGAGATCCCGACCAACATGCCGATGGTCCGGGCCGACCAGAACGACCAGATCTTCAAGACCAAGGACGGCAAGTGGCAGGCGCTGATCGCGGAGATCGTCAGCCGCCACGAAAAGGGCCAGCCGGTGCTGGTCGGGACCGTCTCGGTCGAGGTCTCGGAGATGATCTCCGACGCCCTCAAGCGGCAGGGGATCGAGCACGCGGTCCTCAACGCCAAGCCCGAGCACGCCGAACGAGAGGGCGAGCTGATCGCCCAGGCCGGGCGCAAGGGCGCGGTGATGATTGCCACCAACATGGCCGGCCGCGGCGTCGACATCAAGCTCGGCGGCGATCCCGAGCACCTGGCGATCGCCGAGCTGAAAAAGCAGGGCATCACCCACGACAGCGAGGGCTATCACGAGGCGCTGGCCGCGAAGACTGCCGAGCTGCAGCCCCAGTGCAAAGCCGAAGGCGAAGAAGTGCGCGAGCTCGGCGGCCTCTACATCTGCGGCACCGAGCGCCACGAGTCGCGGCGGATCGACAACCAGCTGCGCGGCCGCGCCGGCCGCCAGGGCGACCCCGGCGAGTCGCGCTTCTTCCTCTCCGCCGAAGACGACGTGATCCGCCTCTTCGCCGGCGACCGGATCTACAACATCCTCGACAAACTCGGGCCGACCGACGACGACGGGACCGAAGTCCCGCTGGAAGCGAAGATGCTGACGAAAACCGTCGAGAACGCCCAGAAGAAGGTCGAGGAGCAGAACTTCCTGATCCGCAAACGCGTCCTCGAGTACGACGACGTGATGAACGAGCAGCGGCGGGTGGTCTACCGCTACCGCCGCGAGATCCTCGAAGGCCGCGACATCTCCGAGAACGCCCGCGACGAAATCGAGGGCGTGATCGAGCGCCTGGTCGAGGAGTACACCGCCGGCGACCTGCTCGAGGAATGGGACATGGAGGAGCTGGAGACCCAGCTGCGGCAGATCTGGCCGGTCGGCATCGAGGTCGCCGGGCTGGCGCCGGAGACGGTTGACAAGACCCAGCTCAAGGACGCCCTCGACGACGACGCGATGAACGCCTACGACGAGCGCGAAGAGCAGCTCGGCGAGGAGCTGATGCGCTACCTGGAGCGCTCGATCCTGCTGCAGGTGATCGACAACCGCTGGCGCGAACACCTCTTCGACATGGACTACCTGCGGGAAGGCATCCACCTCCGCGGCTTCGCCCAGATCGACCCCCTCGTCGCCTACAAAAACGAGGGCTACGCGATGTTCGAGGAGCTGATGCACTCGATCTGGGACGAGTTCTCGAAACTGGTCTTCCGCGCCGAAATCGAAGTCCAGCCCGACCAGGCGGCCGCTGCTGCGGCCGGCAACGGCGGCAGCGCGCCCGCCGCCCTGGCCTACTCGGGCGGCACCCTGGAGAACCAGCCCTCGGCCCTGCAGGAAGTGGTCGCGACCGCCGGTGCGACCGCCTCCGACGTCGCCGCGGCCGGCGCCGGCAGCCCCGGCAACGGCAACGGGGAGGTGGTCGAGACGGTGGTCAAAGACGAGCACGAGAAACTCGGCCGCAACGACCCCTGCTGGTGCGGATCAGGCAAGAAGTACAAGAAGTGCCACGGCGCCTGAGGGCGCTGGATGACCGATCCGGTTAGGGAGTTCATCCGCGCTTTCAACGAGCGGGACCTCGATGCGTTTGTCGCCGTGCTCGACCCCGAGGTCGAGCTGCACGCGATGCGCGGCCTGCGCAAGGGACGCGAGGCGGCACGGGTGTGGGCGACGCGAGCGCCTGGTGGCGTTCAGCAGAAGATCGAGCTGGAGCGGCTCTACGAGGACGGGACCGAGGGCGGCGGCGGTCGCGCCGTGGCGTTGATCAGGCGCCACTGGCACTGGGAAGAGGACGACAGCCTGGCCGGGGTCGACGAGATGGCGTGGTTCTTCGAGCTGCGCGACCACAGGGTCCGCAGTTGGCGTCCCTACGACGACCGCGACGAGGCGCTCCGCGCCGGTCATTTCCACCCCTAGCCGGGGGCGGCCGGGCGCCATACGATGGTCCGCATGTCCGACGTCGCCCCCGACAACGCCGAAGCCACCGAGGCCTGGAGTGGGCCGCTCTTCGACGTCTTCCTCAAATACCGCGACCTGACCACCGGTGGCCTCGGCGCCCACGGCGAGGTGGCAATGGGGGCTAATCCGCCGCGGTCCGGAGAGCGGGTGATCGACATCGGCTGCGGCTTCGGCGACACCACGCAGCGGCTGGCCGAGCTGGTCGGGCCCGAGGGCTCGGCGCTCGGGGTGGACGTCTCCGCTCCGTTCGTCGAGACCGCGCGTCAGGAGGCTGAGGAGGCCGGCCTCGACAACGTCGAGTTCCGGCTCGCCGACGTGCAGACGCTGGAGCTGCCGCAGGAATTCGACTACGCCTTCTCGCGCATGGGCATCATGTTCTTCGCCAACCCGGTCGCCGCGTTGCGCAACGTCCGTGCGGCGCTGAAGCCGGGCGGGCGCTTCACCGCTGTCGTCTGGCGGCGCAAGGACGACAACGAGTGGGTGCGGCGTGCCGAGGAGATCGTCGACGAGTACCTCGACCACCCCGAGGAGACCGACGAACCGACCTGCGGCCCGGGGCCCTTCTCGATGGCCAACGCCGACACCGTCAGCGAGCAGCTGAAGATCGCCGGCTTCGAGGAGATCGGGCTGCGACGCTGCGACCTGCCGATGAAGGTGGGCGCCGACCTCGATCAGGCAGTCGAGTTCGGCATGGCCCTCGGCCCGGCCGGCGAGATCCTCCGCCTCTGGGGAGACCGCGTAGACGAGATCCGCCCCGAGATAGCCGCCAAGATCCGCGCCGCGATCGCCGAGTTCGACGGCCCCGAAGGCGTCTTCGCCCCTGCCTCCACCTGGATCATCACCGCCACCGACCCCACCACCTGATCAACGAGACCGCGAGAAGCGTCGCTATTCGACGCTTTCTGCGGTTTCGCTGAACCAGCTGTTCCTCCGAACGCTGTCGCTAGGAGGGACGGGTGTCCCCTTCCCGACCGGCGTCCCTGATTTTCGTGCTCGCTGAGTCGGCGAGAGATGGGTGCTTAGAGGCGAAAATCCCGGGGAGGGAAGGGGACACCCGTCCCTCCCTACAGCCAAGCGTTTGAGCCCAATAACCTGTGCCCATGGCCGATGCCGCGCAGAGTCAACCTGTTGCGCCTCGCCTGGCCGCCGTCCGGGAGCAGCTGTCCCTGCTCTCGGACTACCTTTGACCCCGCTGCGCTAGAGACCGAGGCTGCGCGGCTCGAGGAGGAGATGGGCAAGCCCGGCTTCTGGGACGACCAGGAGACCGCCGCCCGCACCTCGGCGGCCCACGCTCGGGCGCAGAAGCGGCTGGAGCTGTTTCGGGGCTTGGAGGCCGACGTCGCCGACCTCGACGACCTGGCGGAGATGGCGGCCGAGGACGAGGAGATGGCGGGCGAGCTGGACGCCCAGCTGGGCTCGGTCGAGACGCGCCTGGCCGAGCTGGAGGAGGCGCGCCTGTTCAGCGGCGAGTACGACGCGGGCGACGCGGTCGTCACCGTCCACGCCGGGGCGGGCGGGACCGACTCCCAGGACTGGGCCGAGATCCTGCTGCGGATGTACCTGCGCTGGGCCGAACGCCGCGGCTTCGAGGTGGAGATGCTGGAGGCCTCGCCGGGGGAGGAGGCCGGGCTCAAGTCCGCCACCTTCATCGCCCGCGGCGAGAACGCCTACGGGCTCTTCGCCGCCGAGCGCGGCGTGCATCGGCTGGTGCGGATCTCACCCTTCGACTCCTCCGCCCGCCGCCACACCAGCTTCGCCCAGGTCGACGTCGGCCCGGTGGTCGATGCCGGAGTCGAGGTCGAGATCGACGACTCCGACCTGCGGATCGACACGTACCGCGCCTCCGGCGCCGGCGGCCAGCACGTCAACAAGACCGACTCCGCGGTCCGCATCACCCATATCCCGACCGGGGTCGTCGTCCAGTGCCAGAACGAGCGCTCGCAGACCCAGAACAAGGCGGTGGCGATGCAGCTACTGCGCTCGAAGCTGATCGAGCTGGAGGAGCGCAAACGCTCCGAAGAGCTGGCCAAGGCGCGCGGCGAGGTCAAAGACGTGGCCTGGGGGTCGCAGATCCGCAGCTACGTCCTGCACCCCTACACGATGGTCAAGGACCACCGCACCGAGCACGAGGTCGGCGACGTGCAGCGGGTCCTCGACGGTGACATCGACGAGTTCATCCGCGACTACCTGAACAAGACCGCCGCGGCGTCGGCAAGCTAGATGGCCGAGCCGCTCTTCCAGGTCGAACGGGCGGCGGCGGACGAGCCGGAGGGGCTGCTGGTCCTCCACCACGGCCGCGGCACGGACGAGGGCGACCTGATCCGCCTGGCCGACTTCCTCGACCCCGAGCAACGGCTACGGGTAGTCAGCCCGCGGGCGCCGCTGCAGCTACCGGGTTCGCCGGGCTACCACTGGTACCTGGTGCCGCGGGTCGGCTTCCCCGATCCCGAGACCTTCGAGGCCGCGCGGCTGGCACTCGCCGAGCTGCACGACCGGCTCTGGGAGGAGACGGGGGTCGGGCCGGGGCGGACGGTGCTCGGCGGCTTCTCGATGGGGGCGGTGATGAGCTACACGATGGGGCTCAGCGCGGAGCGCCCTTCGGTCGCCGGCATCCTCGCCTTCAGCGGCTTCGTGCCGAGGGTGGAGTGTTGGGAGCCGGCGCTTGCCGATCGCACCGAGACCCGCGCCTTCGTCAGCCACGGCCGCAACGACCCGGTGATCGGGATCGACTTCGCCGAACGGGCGCGCGAGCTGCTCGCCGAGGGCGGGCTCGACGTCACCTACCGCGAGTCCGACCTGGGCCACCAGATCGACCCCGCGCACCTGAGCGAAGCGAGCGCTTGGCTCGGTGAAGTGCTCCGTTGACCTCGATCTGGCAGTAGCGCGGGGTGTTGACCGCCTGCAGCTCGATGTCGAACTCGCGGGCGGCGAGGACCCGCTCCATCCTCTTCTCGCCGAGGACGAAGGTGTCGCGGAAGGTGCCGGAGCGGCGGAAGCGGGCGTGGTCGGAACCGAGGTGGACGCTGCCCTTGTTGCCGCGGAGGCGGGCGTCGATCGCGACCGAGGCCGGCGAGTCGGCTTCGTAGCGGATCACGAGGGCGACGCTGCCGTTGCCGGGGTTGGCGGATACCTTGGCGGTCGCGTCTTCGAGGACGCACTTTTCGGCTTCGGCTTCTTCCCGTTCTTCGGCGGCGATTTCGGCGCAGAGCTGGACGTCTTCTTCGTCTTCGATCGTGCATTCGCCCGAGTCTTCGCCCGCTTCGTTTTCGTCCGCACCCTGTTCGTCGCCGGCTTCGGCGGCGTCGGTTTCTTCGTCGGGCGCGACGAGCGGCACCGGCGGTAGGGGCAGGGGCAGCGCCTGAGCGGGGACGGCGACCGCGCCCAGCGCGAGCAGGGCGACGAGCAAGGAGGGGAGGAGCTTGCGCATCGCCCCACCATCGGAATTTTCGCCGGGTCGCTTTAGGAACTGGACTTATCGTCCAGCACGCCCTCGAGCTCCAGCAGGGCCTGCTTCATCGGCAGCCCGCCGCCGTAGCCGCCGAGAGCGCCGCCAGTGCGCAGGACCCGGTGGCAGGGGACGACGAGCGGGATCGGGTTGCTGCCGCAGGCGCTGCCGGCGGCCCGCACGGCGCGCTCGTTTCCGGCCTTGCGGGCCATCTCGGTGTAGCTGCGGGTCTGGCCGTAGGGGATGCGATCGATCGCCCGCAGCACCCGCTGCCGGAAGCCGCTGCTGAGCCGCCAGTCGAGCGGCAGGTCGAAGTGGTCGAGCTTGCCGTCGAAGTAGAGGTCGAGCTCTCGTCGCGCCTCGTCCAGCTCTGCAGGCGCCTCGAGCACCCGCGGGGAGACGCGGTCGGCGAGGTCGACGAGCAGCTCATCGGGGTCCTGGTTGGGCAACCCGACTCGCACCAGGCCGCGCTTGGTCGTCGCCAGCAGCAGCGGGCCGAAGGGGGAGTCGGCGCTGGTATAGGCGACGTCGAGCAGGCCCTCCTCGGCGGCCCGCGCTCTGAACTTGTTGATGATGGTGCCGTCGATGGCGTTGTCCGTCGCGGTCTTCATCCCAGTTCCTTTCGCAGTCGTTTCAGTCCCTCGTGCAGGGAGCGCCGCGCCGCCTCCGGCGAGCAGCCGAGCGCGGCGGCGATCTCGTTGTGGCGGAGGTCGCTGCCGTAGCGCAGCGCCACCGCGGCGCGCTGCTTCGGCGGCAGGGCGCCGACCGCCGCCCAGAGCCGCTCGTCGGGCTCCGGCACCCCGTTCTCCGCCGCCGTCTCCGGCACCTCCGCCACCGGGATCGGCCGGCGGCCGTTGGCGCGGTGGTGGTCGATCGCCTTGCGGTGGGCGATCGTCAGCAGCCAGCCGCGCAGGTTGCGCGCGTCTTCCAGCCGCGGGTAGGCGCGCAGGGCGGCGATGAAGGTCTCCTGGAAGCAGTCCTCGGCGCCGTCGCGGCCGACCGCGCCGCGCAAGATTCCCATCACGGCGGCGGAATGCTCGTCGAGGACGGTTTGAAACGGCGGCAGCGGGGTCACTCTGTGGGATTAAACGCGTACGGCGAGCGAAACGTGAGATCCCCGACCCCGAATAAGGTGGCGCGATGATCGAGTTGGCGGAGGAAATCGAGGAGCTGGTCGGCCGCGCCCTGGAAGAGGACGTCGGCGCGGGTGACATCACCTCGAAGGCGACGGTGCCCGAGGAGGCGCGGGCGCGGGCGCGGATCGTGCAGAAAGCGCCGGGCGTCGTCTACGGGCTGGCGGTGGTTGCCGAGACGATGCGCCAGTGCGGGGTCGAGGACGTCGACAACCTCGTCGTCGAGGGTCAGTGGCGCGAGGAGGTGCCGGTCGAGGTGCTGGTCGCCTCCGGCAGCGCCCGGGCGCTGCTCACCGCCGAGCGCACCGCGATCAACTTCCTCGGCCACCTCTCGGGGGTGGCGACGCTGACCGCGCGCTACGCCGAGGCGGTGGTCGGCACCGGGACCACGATCCTCGACACCCGCAAGACGACCCCGGGGCTGCGCCACCTGGAGAAGGCTGCGGTCGCCGCCGGCGGCGGGCTCAACCACCGGCTCGGCCTCCACGACGCGGTCCTGATCAAGGAGAACCACATCGCCCTCGCCGGCGGTCTGGCGAAAGCGGTCTACGGGGCGCGCACCGCGCAGCCGGAGATGGCGATCGAGGTCGAGGTCCGCGACGTCGAAGAAGCCGCCTACGCGCTCGGGACCGGCGTCGACCGCCTGCTGCTGGACAACATGAGCGCCGAGGCGATGCGCGAGGTCGTTGCCCTGCGCGACGAGAACGCGGGCGGCCCCGACGGCGTCTCGCTGGAGGCCTCCGGCGGCGTCAACCTCGACAACGTCCGCGAGATCGCCGAGACCGGGGTCGAGTTCATCTCGATCGGCGCCCTCACCCACTCGGCGGCGACGCTCGACTTCTCGATGCTGCTTGAGACGGCCTGACGGCCACTCACTTCAGCAGTTTCGAGAGCCGGCGGTCTTTGAGGATCCGCCCGCCGGTCTGCTCCTGCGGGCAGTAGTTGGTCTGGTGCTCTGAGAAGTAGACCGCCTCGATCGTCGTCCCGCAGCGCGGGCAGGGCTCGCCCTCTCGCTTGTGGACCCGGAGCGGCATCGGCACCTTGTCCGGCACCTCGGGGCCGATCGTCTCCTCGTAGTGGTCGATCGCGTCGCCGAGGACGTGGAGGGCGGCGTGCAGGCGCTCGACCTCCTCGGGCTCCAGCTCCGAGCCTTTTTTGAACGGCGAGAGCCGCGCCTCCCAGAGCACCTCGTCGACCCAGGAGCGGCCGATCCCGGCGATGTCTTTCTGGTGGCGCAGCAGCGGGTGCAGGTGGCGCGGCTTGTCGATCGCCGCGGCGAAGTCGGCGAGCGGGGGAGGGGGCCAGGCTTCCGGGCCGAGGCTGGCGACCATCTCGTCCGTGGCGACGGCCTCGGCGGGCAGCAGCTTCGCCCAGGCGCGCTGCTTGGTCCCGAACTCCCGCAGCCGCAGCTCGCGCCCGTCGGCGAGCCGGATCAGGACCCGCGAGGCTTTGTCTTTGAGCGAGGCGCGCTTGTCGAAGACCCGCAGCCGCCCGGCAGACATCAGGTGGATCAGCAGCGCCAGGTCGCCGAACTCGATCACCGGCATCTTGCCGACCCGCCGCACCGCGGTCAGCTCGCGCCCGGCCAGCGCGTCCAGCGGCGGGTCGAAGGTCTTCATCACGTTCATCCCCGGCGCCAGCGCCGATTCGACCTCGGTCCCGGCCAGCGCGGTGTTCAGGCGGCGGGCGACGATCTCCACCTCGGGCAGCTCGGGCACCCGCAGAAGGCTAGACGGGCGCCGCCATCGACTAAACTGGCATGCACGTTCATTCGACCGGTCCGGACTCCGTCCCGCCGGCGAACATCAAGGAAGGAAGGGCTCATGCAGGAGCTCCCGACTATCCAACCTACGCTCGCACCGGAGCTGAGCCCGGAGCAGATCGCTGAGATCAGCGACGAGGTCCGCGCGCTCGCGCTGGAGCGGAATGCCGTCATCCTCGCCCACAACTACGAGCTGCCGGAGATCCAGGACCTCGCCAACTACCGCGGCGACTCGCTCGGCCTCTCGCGCCAGGCGGCCGAGACCGACGCCGAGGTGATCGCCTTCTGCGGCGTCCACTTCATGGCCGAGACCGCCTCGATCCTCTCGCCGCAGAAGACCGTGCTGATCCCCGACCTCGACGCCGGCTGCTCGCTCGCCGACTCGATCGACGCCGACCAGCTGCGCGCCTGGAAGGCCGAACACCCCGGCGCGCTGGTGGTGATGTACGTCAACACCTCGGCCGAGGTCAAGGCCGAGACCGACTACTGCGTCACCTCCTCCAACGCCGTCGACGTCGTCCGCCACATCTGGGCCGAGCACGGGCCCGACCAGGAGATCCTCTTCGGTCCGGACATGTGGCTCGGCGCCTTCGTCGAGCGCGAGACCGGCCTGGTCGAAGAACCCGAGCGGCGCGGCAACTTCCACATCTGGGACGGCGAGTGCCACGTCCACGCCGGGATCAAGCCGCTGGACATCGTCCGCACCCGCGAGGAGCACCCGAATGCCGAGTTTCTGATCCACCCCGAGTGCGGCTGCTCGACCCAGGCGATGGAGTACGTCGCCTCCGGCGACATCGAGGCCGAGGGCGTGCACATGCTCTCCACCTCGGGGATGCTCGAGCACGTCGAAGCGCACCCGGACGGCAGCTT
>Ga0164301_10000187_pt1 | contig 16857 bp, 22 predicted proteins | sample Whisoiple_231_MG_FD_109711 | JGI IMG/M metagenome (GOLD analysis project Ga0164301, IMG submission 109711) | Unamended control soil microbial communities from upstate New York, USA - Whitman soil sample_231_MG | ecosystem: Environmental > Terrestrial > Soil > Agricultural land ... | reverse complement strand
TGACGGTGTCGGCGACCGGAATCGCGGGAATAGCCGCGCCCGTACGGCTTGCGGCCTCGATCGCGCGTGAGATCAAGGCCGCCGAGACGAATGGCCGCGCGGCATCGTGGATTAGAACGACATCAGGCATTTGGCTGGCGAGCGCTTCAAGTCCGGCATGTACTGAGGCCTGGCGCGTTGCGCCGCCAGTTGCAGGCGGCTCGTGGCGTAACTCGCTGACGGCATCATTGAAGATAGCCGTGTCGTCGGGATTCAAAACCGGTTGCACGGCAAAGATTTTGGGATGGCGGGAAAAGGGCTCCATCGCCCGGAAGATCACGGTCTGACCGCCGATCGAACGATACTGTTTCGGTCCCCCCGAGCCGGCACGAAGCCCGCGTCCGGCTGCGACAAGGATGGCTGCAGTCCGCTCAAGTTTCGGCATTGGTCTCAATTGCGGGCAAATTGGTCGCGACAAAGCCAGCATTGGTCGGCCGGCGCACTGCCCTTATCATGGTGGCTCGTGAAAACCGAATGATTCACGAAAGCTGCAGAAAAGCATATTTTGCTGCAGTGCACTTGCAAGATTGCGAGAACTGTCTAAAGTGTAGGCATGAAGCTTGACTGCACAAGATTTGTGCTCAAAATGAGCGCCGACAGCCGCGATGATGCGTCTGCCAGAAAAACGAGAAGTCCGTGACCGGCCCGGAAAGTTCACGCCCTAAGCCTTTGAAAATAGGCGATATTGAGGTCGCCAATCGGGTCTTCCTCGCGCCGATGTCCGGCGTCACCGATGCCCCCTTTCGACGCTTGACCGCGGCGCTCGGCGCCGGATTGGTCGTTTCCGAGATGACCGCGAGCGATGACCTGGTCCATGGTCGTCCGATGTCGCGGCTGCGATGCGAGGCGACCGGAATAGGTCCGCATGTGGTTCAACTCGCGGGCTGCGAGACCAAATGGATGGCGGAGGGCGCGCGGATCGCCGAAGCCGCAGGCGCGGAAATTATCGACGTCAACATGGGCTGCCCTGCGCGCCATGTGACCGGCGGCCAGTCCGGCTCGGCGTTGATGCGCGATCTTGAACACGCGCTAAAACTGATCGAGGCGACAATATCGGCGGTGAAAGTGCCGGTGACGTTGAAGATGCGGCTCGGTTGGGACAATCGCTCGCTTAACGCGCCGGAATTGGCGCGCCGCGCCGAGGCCGCAGGCGTCCAGCTGATTACGGTGCATGGCCGCACACGCTGCCAGTTCTACAAGGGAGATGCCGATTGGGCCGCGGTGCGCGCCGTCAAGGACGCGATCCACATTCCGCTGATTGTCAACGGCGATATCACCTCGTTCGAGAAGGCGGTAGCCGCGCTTCAAATGTCGGGCGCCGACGCGGTCATGGTCGGCCGCGGCGCACAGGGCCAGCCCTGGTTGCCCGGCCAGATCGGGCGCCGCCTCGAATCCGGCATCGTCGAACCCGCGCCGTCGCTCGTAGAGCAACTCAAATATATCCGTGTGCTCTATGATGAGGTTTGCGGCCACTATGGCCTGCATATCGGCCTTCGCCACGCGCGCAAACATCTCGGCTGGGCCCTTGAAATCGCCGCCCGCTGCAGCCGCGCGCCGGCCGTGAGGCTCAAGACCTGGCGCGAAAGGATTTTGACGTCCGACGATCCGCACCGCGTGCATCGATCGCTTGAAGATGCATTCGACGACTTTGCATGGAGTGCTGCTGCATGACTTCAGCCGCAGAACATCGCCGACCGGTGCCGTCCGACGGCGAGGCCATCCTCAACGCGTTGCCCAATCCGGTGCTGCTGGTTGCACCCGACGGTAAGATTGTCGACGCGAACATGGCCGCGGAATCGTTTTTCGAGATTTCCGCGCAATTTCTGCAACGTCAGTCGCTGAAGGAGCTTGTACCGTTCGGCAGTCCTTTGCTGGCGCTGATCGATCAGGTGCGCAGTAGCGGTTCGCCGGTCAACGAGTACAAGGTCGATCTGGGTACGCCGCGGATCGGCGGCGACCGCCAGGTGGATCTTCACGTCGCCCCGCTTACCGAGCGGCCCGGCCATATCGTCGTGATGCTGCAGGAACGCACCATCGCCGACAAGATGGACCGGCAACTGACGCATCGAAGCGCTGCGCGTTCGGTGATCGCGCTGGCCGCGATGCTCGCGCATGAGATCAAGAATCCGCTATCCGGCATCCGCGGTGCGGCGCAGCTGCTCGAGCAAGCGGCTTCATCGGAAGACCGCATGCTGACGCGGTTAATCTGCGACGAGGCGGACCGCATCGTCACGCTGGTCGATCGCATGGAAGTGTTCGGCGACGACCGGCCGGTAGCGCGGGGTCCAGTCAACATCCATTCGGTGCTCGACCACGTCAAGCGGCTCGCGCAATCGGGCTTTGCCCGCAACATCAGGTTTGTCGAAGACTACGATCCGTCGCTGCCGCCGGTGCTGGCCAATCAGGATCAATTGATCCAGGTGTTTCTCAATCTGGTGAAGAACGCCGCCGAGGCCGTGGTCGATCTCGGCAGCGACGCCGAAATTCAACTCACCACCGCCTTCCGACCAGGCGTTCGTTTGTCGGTGCCGGGGAAGAAATCGCGGGTGTCATTGCCGCTGGAGTTCTGCGTCAAGGACAACGGCCCCGGCGTGCCTGAGGATCTGCTGCCGAACCTCTTCGATCCCTTCGTCACGACGAAACAGACCGGCAGCGGGTTGGGTCTGGCGCTGGTGGCCAAGATCGTCGGCGATCATGGCGGCATCATCGAATGCGAATCCCAGCCACGGAAAACCATCTTCCGCGTGCTGCTGCCGATGTTCAATACCGCAAAACACCTCGATCAAAGCCATCGCGATGACGTTGCCGGGACGCCGTTGCATGCCTCACAAGAAAGATGAGGAATAACGATGCCCGCAGGTAGCATCCTTGTCGCCGATGATGATACGGCCATCCGTACGGTTCTGAACCAGGCTCTGTCGCGCGCCGGATATGAGGTGCGGCTGACGGGAAACGCGGCGACGCTGTGGCGCTGGGTAAGCCAGGGCGAGGGCGACCTGGTCATCACCGATGTGGTGATGCCCGACGAGAACGCGTTTGATCTTTTGCCGCGGATCAAGAAGATGCGGCCGAATCTTCCGGTCATCGTGATGAGCGCGCAAAACACCTTCATGACGGCGATCCGCGCGTCCGAGCGTGGGGCATATGAGTATCTGCCGAAGCCATTCGACCTGAAGGAACTGATCGCCATTGTCGGCCGCGCGCTGGCGGAGCCGAAGGAGCGCGTCGCGAACCACACCGACGACTCCGAATTCGACTCGATACCGCTGGTCGGCCGGTCGCCGGCGATGCAGGAAATCTATCGTGTCCTGGCGCGCCTGATGCAGACCGACCTCACGGTGATGATCTCAGGGGAGTCAGGCACGGGCAAGGAGCTGGTCGCGCGCGCGTTGCACGATTACGGCAAGCGGCGCAACGGACCCTTTGTCGCCGTCAACATGGCGGCAATCCCGCGCGATCTCATTGAATCCGAACTGTTCGGCCATGAACGCGGCGCGTTTACCGGCGCCAATACCCGCACCTCTGGCCGGTTCGAGCAGGCCGAGGGAGGCACGCTGTTTCTCGACGAAATCGGCGACATGCCGATGGAGGCGCAGACCCGTCTGTTACGGGTGCTTCAGCAGGGCGAATACACAACTGTCGGCGGCCGCACGCCGATCAAGACCGACGTGCGCATCGTCGCGGCGAGCAACAAGGATCTGCGTATCCTGATTCAGCAAGGCCTGTTCCGCGAGGACTTGTTCTTCCGCTTGAACGTGGTGCCGCTGCGTCTGCCGCCGCTGCGCGAGCGGATCGAGGATCTGCCCGATTTGATCCGGCATTTTTTCGCGTTGGCCGAAAAAGACGGATTGCCGCCGAAGAAGCTCGATATGCTGGCGCTGGAGCGCCTGAAGCAGCATCGCTGGCCCGGCAACGTCCGCGAACTTGAAAACCTCGCCCGCCGGCTCGCGGCCTTGTATCCGCAGGACGTGATCACCGGCTCCGTCATTGACGGCGAACTGGCGCCTCCGGCCGTGACTTCGGGCGGCAGCGTTCAGCACGGCGTCGATAATCTCGGCGGCGCGGTCGAAGCTTATCTGTCTTCGCATTTTTCCGGTTTCCCCAACGGCGTGCCACCACCCGGCCTTTATCACCGGATCCTCAAGGAAATCGAAGTGCCGCTGCTGACGGCAGCGCTGGCGGCGACCCGGGGCAATCAGATCCGCGCCGCCGACCTGCTCGGGCTCAACCGCAACACGCTGCGCAAGAAGATACGCGACCTGGACATTCAAGTTTACCGCAGCGGTAACTAGCGACGGTCGATCGCACAGTGCGCTGATCGCCCTGTGGCCACACGCCGCTGGGGATTGCGCATTTTGACAGCAGGATACGCCGCGGAATTGTCGTAATTTGGCAACTTTTACATCTACCGCGCGATTTCAAGGGCTTAACCTTTGCACTAACCTAATTTCCAGACCGTATGATCTTCATGCGTTCTTAGTAATCTGCATCCCGATCCGGCCCGCCACCGCTCAATCAGGCGGGTCCGCATGACCACCACCACGATCCGCCCACGGCTCACCGCAACATCCGCGCAGCACGCCGCAGCGGCGCACCGTCGCGCCCGTATAGATCAGGCAACGCGGACTGACCCGTTCCAGCGGGCGATCCAGCGGGCCGCACGAGGCGGCCGCGAGGTGGTCCGGCGCGCGATCAAGACACCCGGTTTCACGCGGCGGGCGGAGAGGGTGCAGGTCAAGGCTGTTGTCCAATCTGGACAACACGATGATCGAGGCGCTGACGCAACGCCATGGTTTGCAAGGCATTTTCGGAATTCTCCCGCCGACGGGAGAATCTAACATTCGCCCATCATCGTGAGGACGCGAAAAAAAATTTGAGATGATGCGAAAGGAGAACAACACCATTACCGCCATCGAGGTGTTCGCGATCTATGAGGTGGTCGGGCCGATCGCGCTGGCATCAAATTCAGCGTCAACGCTGAATTTGGATGAAGCCACCGCCGTCATGATCGAGGCGCTGACGCATCGCCCATGGTTTGCAAGGCTTTTTCGCAATTATCACGTCGACATGAGAATCTGACATTCACCCACCATCGTGAGAACGCGAAAAAAATTGAGATGACGCGAAAGGAGCTACCGAAGATGACAGAAAACAATTCATCGAATTTCCTCCCCGATCTCGCTCATCGCATTAAGGTCGAGCGTGAGGCGGCAAGGCTCGCCATTAAGCGCGGGGCCGAGCACGCGATGAACGCGGGCGATCTTCTGATCGAGGCCAAGACCCGGTTGAAACATGGTCAATGGCTGCCGTGGCTGCGGGATCATTGCTCGATGCCGGGGCGCACCGCCCAACTCTACATGCGCATGGCCATGCACCGGGCCGAACTGTCGGACGAAAAGCGCAACGTTGCGGATTTGAGCCTGCGCGGTGCCATCGAGATGCTCGTGCCCGAAAGCGAGAGCGACAAAATCCTAAAGCGGATTGTCGAGGCTGACGCCCAGATTCGGGACGCCGTCGAGGGAATAATTGAGGCGCAGCGCGAGATTGCCAATGAGTTCTTTGCACTGCCCTTGACTAAAAGAAGCGCATTTTTGGATGACCTCTACCCCGACGCCAATGTCGTATGTCCCCGCGAGCGCCTTGCTCCGCGCATGCCACGCTGGCGCGATGCCGATGTTAACGAGGTGCTTTGGGAAATAAATCGGATCACCGATTAGCGCATTCGCTTAGACGATGGCGCAAAACATTTCGGGGATGAATGATGAGCGCCGCACATCGTGACCACGCGCGTTCTTGTGCGCGTACCGATTAGAGATCACGATGAAATGCCCCGACGCTCGGACCGACGACCGCTCGTCGGGGCAGAACTTAAAACCGAACCGGCTAGTGAGGCACAGCACAAGGTGCAACCAATAACGGGGGAGCTACCGAGATGCACAACATCATTGAGAGGTTCAACAATGCACGCCACGATCAATAAGCGTCTTGCCGCTGAAGCGCAAGAACCGTTAGCGTCGTCGTCGATCACGAATGTGGAGACGCCGGAAAAATCGCCGCCGTGGGCCGACAAGAAATTGACGAGCAAGCAGCGCGCCGATCTCGGATACCGCTACCAAGATTGGCTGCTGACGATGAAAGTCCCGAAAGGTGGATTCCGGCTGCTTTACGCCATCTCGCAATGCTTCAACAAAAAAAACCCGTTCGAATCGTTTCCCTCGATTGAATGGCTGGCGCTCCGCATTAGGAAAAGGCCATCGACCGTCTGGGCGATGCTTCCGCAGTTGGAAAGATCGGCGTGATCGAGATCAAATGGGGCAGCCGAGGCAGCGGCCATCCGAACACCTACCGGCTGCCAGAGGCGTTTTTGGCATTCTATTTCGGACCGGAAAAGGGGCGGCTGCCGCCCCTTAAATTGGTGCCGAGAAAACCCCGACATGTCGGTGTTTCCAAAGCCGGGTCTGTCGGTGTTTTTTTGTAGAGAGAAAACGCCGGTTCACGGTAAAGAAAACCCCGGTTCACTGCCAATAAAACACCGACATGTCGGTGAGAGCCACCTATTAGCCACCAAGAGCACAGGGTCTAAAGACCCTGTGCGACTCGTGGATAGAAGAAAACTAACAGCTAACAAGACCACCGCCGATGACGCTTCACTTAGCCCAGCCAACATCACCGGCGAATACATCATCGCGCCTGTCGGCGCTGACAATCCCGCCGTTGAGGAAATTCACCACCAGCTTGTAGCCGGAAAGGAAAAACCAATGCCCAAAGCTAAACCAATCGCATCCGATTCAAAAAAACCGGGTACACCCGTTTTGCCTAACGGCGCTGTTCGGCGAAATGGTGAGGCGCTCGCCAACGGCCAAGATGCCGATTGCGGGCATGCAGCATCGTCGCCTGTTCGTTTTTCGCCGCTGCCGGTCTTCAGCACAGCGGGCGGACGAAGAAACGCACCACGGGGCTTCCCTGCACGATTGCGACGCGCCCGCCTATGACGAAAGTTCGTACCAAAAGCTCCGCGAAGTTTTTCCAGATCAGAGTGAGCCCATCAGCATCCGGCTCATGTTCGAGCGAGAATTGCGCGATGGCGCGACGCCCGAGGCGATGATCGATGCCGCGCGGACCTACAATCAGCTTGTTGATGGCGAACCCCCGGGCATAATTCTTGCCGAATTCCTGCGCGATCGCTATTGGCGCGATTGTCGAGCGATTTCCAAGTTTGATGCACTCGAAAAGGAGGCAGCCTAATGACGAAACCTCTCACTCCCGAGGAAGATCGCGAGTTTCGAGCGCGCTTGGCAAAGCCATCAAAAAAGCTTTGCAGCCCTGAACAGCGCAAGCGCGACATCGAAGCGACTTCATACGAGTTTCATGTTTATTGGACCGAACTGGAACATGAACCGCCGGGGACGATGCCGCTCGATGTCATCCAGCGGGAAGCGCTTGCGGCCGAGGCGCTGCGCGCGAAGAACGGCAAACCGCGCCCGCCGCATTTTGGCATCCTAACCCCATGGCATGAATTGCGTGATGCCTGAAAGGCGAGGTTTGTTAGAAAGCCGGTTCCCGCCATCTAACGGCGGAATCTAACGGCCCGATCGAAGGCGAAATCGGACGCTGGCGTCCGATTTGCCGCGCCGCCGAGATCATGGTGATCCGGTGCTGGAAATTCTCGAAGTGACCCAGAGCGTCGACAAATTATTTGAGCTTCATGACCGTTGCATTGCTTCGGGGCTCCCGGAAATTGCCAAGGCCATTGTCGACACCATCGTCAATCGCGCGCCGCTCGAAACGAACGCGGCCGGTGTCGTCGGACGCTGGCGGATCGAGGCGCGCGCCGTGCTGAAGCGGCGTGCAGCGGCCACAATGGCGAAGGTCGCGACCGGCGAGCGCAGCGCGGCTGCCCGGAAGCTTCGCGCTGACTTGCTGGAATACGTGGCCTCCGCAGAATACGCCCGAGCGTGCTCAGGCGGTGTTCCAGCCGCCAAGGACGCCAACCTGTTTGGGATGCTGCTGGCTTCGAATGGGCGCATCCCCTCGGTTGAAACCTTGCGCAAAAGGCGCGCCGCATAGCTGGTCAAACTCGACGCTGTAATCCATCGATGCGCGGCCCTAAAATGAGGAATGATGATGATGAGACTTGGAAAGCAACCCGTGCAGGAATCCGCCGCCGCTGCGGCGCTTGCAAACCTCAATGGTCAGATCGATGCGATGCGCGCCCAAATGCGGGCGACCACGGCCGAGATCATCGCGCTCGAAGCAAAGGGCATCGAGCCGATCAGCCCTTCAAACGATGCCTATGACGTGCACGAGGCCGCGACGCTGAGGCTCAACGGACATGCCTACAAAAACCTCGCGCCGCAGGGGACGAAGCTGGGCATCCAGTTATATTTGAAACGCCGCGAGATCGAAGAATTGAAGGTCACGATTGGTTTGGCTTCGCGGCAATGGGCTGAGGCTTCGATTGACGTCGGCCGCGAATTGCTCGAAAGGCACGGCCCGGAAATCCGCGCTTTGCACAAAAAGCGCTGTCTCGGGATTTTACAGACGTTCGCCGCCACCGCCGAAATTGAGGCTCTTCGGCTCCGCATGCTGCAAGCCGGTTCCAGCGTCTCTTTCGAACTGGACGGATTTTCAAATCGACTGGGCGGCGAGCTAATGCCACCGACCCCCATGAACAACTGGCAGCGAAAATATTTGAGCGAGTGCCTTAAGGCCGGAATAATCATCGATAAGGATTTAGAACTATGACCCGCAAGGCTTTCGCGACCGAAAAATTGGCCCGAGCCGCTGGGGCATATTACGCCGCCCTTTGCGAACAGCCGTGGGCGCTCAAGCGCAACGAATACCCGATCACCAAGGCGCTGGCGGAAGGCGTCAACACGTCCGGCGGCTTTCTCGTGCCGCCCGAGATCACCCGGGCAATTATCGAGCTTCGCGACACGAGAGGCGTTTTTCGAAAGGCTGTTGGCGGTGCCACGCCGATGACGAGCGATAGCCTCTCGATTCCGCGTCGTGTCGGCGGCTTGACCGCCTACTTTAGCGCGGAGGCCAGCACGCTCACGGAGTCGAGCCAGAGTTGGGACAATGTCTCCCTGACGGCGAAAAAGTTGGCGGTGCTGACGCGCACCTCGTCCGAATTGCAGGAAGACGCCGCCGCGAACTTCGGCGAGACGATCAGCCGCGAAATGGCTTAATCGATGGCGAGCCGCGAGGACGACGTCGGTTTTAATGGGACCGGCGTGCAGACCGATGGCGGCATTCGCGGCATCACGCAATTGCTCATCGACGGAAATCACACCGCCTCCCGTGTGAACGCGGCGAGCGGACACGATTTGTTTTCCGAAATTGACGCGACGGACTTGGCGAATCTGGTCGGCACGCTGCCTTCCTACGCGCTCCCGGGCGCGGCTTGGATTCTAAGCCCTGTGGCCTTCGCCCAGACTATGGGGCGTCTTAGCGGCGACAATGGCGGGATTGTTGTGCTCAACGGCGAGCCGACATTTTGGAGCTTCCCGATCCGCATCACTTCAGTTTTGCCGAACAGCACCAGCACGCAGTTGAACAAAGTGATGATTTTGTTCGGGGACGCCTCGCTCTCCTCGACCCTTGGCGAAACGCGCGCGATTGCGCTCGCGCCGCACCGCCTCGTCGGGTTTTTCGACTTGAGCCCTTTAGACGGCCCGCTGCGATACGGCGAGCTTTAGTAGAGGCGGCGCTGCCGCCGAGCGGGTACTTGCGCGCCCCCAAAATAGGGATTGATGACGCACTGGGCAGCGCGGCCCGATGCCGTCGCGTTGCACTGAGGCAGCGACGTGTAGCGGCATTCGTAATAGTTGGCCCCCCGGCCGTACACGTGCAGGCACACCGGGTAAGTCGGATCGTACGTCTGAGCCAGAACCGGTGCCGCTGTCAAAACCATCGCGATCGTCAAAATCAGCAAAGCCGGAATGCGCATCATAGCCTCCTTCGGGATATCGCGGCAGGGCCCGGAGGCGGCCGGGGAGCCCTCGACGGGCGGCACGGCTCGACAAATCCGGAAGGCCGGGCGGCGCTACGCTCAAGCAACAACATGTCGGGCAAGATAAGGGGAAAAATCGAGGGGCGGGAGTCCCGGAATCCGGAAAAAGGACCGCCGATTCGCCGTCTTTGGCCGCATTGACGTTGGCTTAATTGGAGAGCAATAAACTAAACCCTATGGAGTCGATCCGGTGAAACAGGACCTTTCCCTCATTGGCGTCGGCCTGTATTCCCCAGCCGAGGCTGCGGCGCTCACGCACATCCCCTCGCCGAAAATCCGTCGTTGGCTCCGAGGCCACGTTATTGGCGGCCGGGAGTACCCGCGCCTTTGGACGAGCAGGCTCGAAAAACTCGACGTCGAATCGCTTTATTTGAGCTTTCTCGACCTTGTTCAATTGCGCGTGGCCCATGCATTCATCCGCGAAGGACTCAGCCCGCAGAAGGTGCGCCGAGCAATCGAATACGGGGCGGAAATTGTGTCATCGGATTACCCCTTCGCAAGCGCGCGGTTCCGAACAGATGGCAAGACATTGATTCTGCACGTTCTTGATGAAGAGAGCGGCGACGACCGGCTAATCGACCTGTTTAAGCATGGTCAATACCTCATGCAAAAGGTCATCGAGCCCAGCCTGAAGGGGTTGGAATTCGAGGGGGACATAGCCGCGCGATGGTGGCCCCTCGGACGCGCCAAAGGGATCGTCATTGATCCAAGGCGGCAATTCGGACAGCCAATCGATGACGCGACTGGCGTTCCGACCAGCGTTCTTGCGCAGGCTGCGCAAGCCGAGGGCTCGGCCGCTCAGGCTGCCAAGCTGTTTTTTGTGCCAATACGATCGGTCAATCGGGCTGTAGCATTCGAGCTACAACTTGCGGCTTGAATATTTTTTTCGATAATTGCACATCGCCGTTTTTGCGGAATGCCTCGACGCCCTTGTTCGACCGAATGGTCACCGAGCCCGGCACGTTCGCTTTATGCCTGACTACGGCTTTGCCCATAACACGGCTGACGTCGACTGGATTGCCAGACTCGCAAGCGACCCGGCCGTCTGGATTGTCGTAACGGGTGACCAACGCATCCGAAAGAACCTCGCCGAGCGCGCCGCGTGGATACGAGCGGGATTGAGGGGTTTTGTCCTCGCCTCCGCTTATCAGAAAACACCGGTCAACGAGTGCGCGTCAGTGCTGCTCTGGCGGTGGCCGACAATGGAAAAATTTATTTCGGCCGTCGCACCCGGCTCGATGTTTGAGATATCGATTAACCGCCGCACCGGGAATTCAAACCTCTCGCCGTCTAGTTCGGCCCTTTGACGTCGGCCGCGCGGCGCGCTATCCGTCGCCGCCATGCTTGCTCGGTCACCCAACCGGAAAGCCGCCGTCGCCTATTTGGCCGCATGCGGCGCGACCTCGATCACCGTTGCCGAGCGTGATGGCGTTGCTATCGTCACCGGCAAGATCACCGGCACCGTCGCGGCCAGATTGGTGGATCGCTTCGCAGGATGCCGAGCGCGTGGCCAGCGCGGCCCGCTGGTTCGCTGGGCAGAGTAAACGGCCATCGCCGCGCTACACCACGTGTCAATCATGGCCTGCGGCTCCGTCGGGCAGTTACACCTGATACGCCCGTTCAACACATCGGGTCACATCCCCATTCCCCGGGTCGCTGCCCTTGGAGACCCTTCATATTCACCCCTCTGCGGAGTTCCCAGATATCCATGCTCGGACGACCCTTTAGAGCCTCTGCGACGCACTGGTATACGTATTTCCGGCGCGCGAGCCATTTGACCTTCTTGCCTCTCGCCTCCGCCTTGCATGCGATGGTCGCCTCTTTTAAGGCCACCTGCGCGACGGTGTTGGGACGATCTTTGAGAGCACTCGTGACGCAGTTGTTGACGAATTTCCGGCTCGCAGGCCACCTGATCTTCTTGTCCTTCGCCTCCGCCTTGCATGCAGCGGTCGCCTCTTTTAAGGCAACCGTGTCCGCCTTGGACATCTTCGCAGCCTCCGCAGGAGTAGGCACGAATGCAGTACCGCTAATAAGTCCCGTGGCGATAATCCCGCCAAATAAAGCCGCGGCGACATGATACATGATACGCTCCCTTGAGTTGATACGCTCCATTGAATTGCTTGGGCGCAAATAGTGCCGTCGAGAGTGCACCGCGACACGCGCAGGACCGGCCGAGGTTGGACGGGTATTAACACACTCTCTTCCGAGAACTGTCCAGCGGTAAGTCAATTTGGCTTCGGGAAAGATCAGCATCAGGAACCTCGTCGGCCAATCAATCAATTATGTATCGGCCTGAGCCTCAGTGGGCACGTTCGGCGCGACGTGCTGCAGGATCAACCTGCTGCTGAAAATGACAGATTCAGGAATTCCGGAATCTCGCTTCTGTCCCGTCAGAGTTCCGGTCGCGACGCGATCGCCATCGCGGCGATCACCATGGTCAGGTGGTGAGATGGTGACGACCGACACCAGCACCCGGCAAAGCATCAATTTGATGCCTTGCGTCGCCGAAATCACCAAAATTGGTGAATTTTACATCTGACCGGCGACGGCGGCGATCCCGACACGTCAATTTGCGGATTCTAACGCGCGATTCCCCTGCCGGTCGCGGTCCCCCCGATCTGTAGAGAATTTGATCCCCCTCCCCCCATCGATCGAAAATTAAATCGGCAGCGGCGACACGCTGGCGACCACCATCCTGACTTCGACCACGCGCGGTCGAAGTGGAACTGTCATAACGATTCGTTGATGAGGCGTGCGCTGAGTGAGGGCGTCAGGACAAGCGCCGGTTGATCATAGGCGGGCCTGCCTTCATCAAACTGCCGACGCCGATTGAAATTTCGGCGCGAATAAAGGGTCCGCAAGTTATGCAAACCCGATGGGACTGCTAACGCGACAATTTAGGTGGATAGCCGAACGACCGCTGCCCTTGCCGTTGACGCCGCGAGCTTTTCCTTAGCCTTTCAGTAGTTAACGCAAGGGGGTGAGCAGCGAGGGCTTTGTTATGACCACGGTAAAATCCGACAAGTGAATTCAAATGATCCGGCTGCCCGATGATCTAGCTGACTGGATCGCGAAGCTAGCCCGCCGTAACGGCGGCAGTGTCAGCACCGAAATTGCCCGGCATTTTCGCCAGCTAATGGATGCTGACGCGAAGGTCCGCGCCGATCGCTCGCCAACTGGGGAGTAACGGCCATGGACGTGCCCGTCATCCCAATCTCAGAGATCATCATCGGCGAGCGCCATCGCCATGAAATGGGCGACATCGCTGGCCTCGCGGCGAGCATTGAGGCGATCGGGTTGCTTCATCCCATCGTGATCACCATTGACAAGGTGCTGATCGCTGGCGAGCGTCGTATTGAGGCCGCCAAGTTGCTCGGCTGGACACAAATTACGGTCCGCGTCGTCGGTATGGACGAGGTCGTCGGCGGCGAGCTTGCCGAGAACGAAGTGCGCAAAGATTTCACGGTTTCGGAGCGCGTGGCGATCGGTAAGGCGGTCGAGGCGCGGATCGGAAATCGGCGGGGCGAGCGCACCGACAAACTTAGCCAAGAAATTGGCGAAGTTCAAAAGGGCAGGAAGACGAGCGAACAGGCTGCTGCCAAGGCTGGCTTTGGCAACGACGAAACCTACCGCCAAGCCAAGGCCGTGGTCACCGCCGCCGATGCTGAGCCCGAAAAATTCGGCAAGCTCGTCGAGGAAATGGACGCCACCGGCAAGGTGCAAGGTCCGCATAAGAAGCTCAAGACGTTGAAACGATCAGCGGCGGACATCGCGAAGGCCGATCGCGCCGAGGTAAAGGCGGAGGAGGCGGCGAAGGCGAAGCCCAGCGGTGCCCCGCCGCCCGACGAGCCGGAAGACCTTCGACGGAGCCGATCTGCCAAAAAACCTCAACCGCCCAACTCGGCAGGCGCTAAGGCGCTCGCCGAGTTCAAGTTTGCCGTCGATCACTGGTTACCCCAGATGGACGACGACGCCAAAACTCAGGCGGTCGAGTACATCATCGCTTTGTTGGCGAGCATATGGACCGGCGGACCCTGCCGGAAGGAGATGGAGCGCGAACAGGCGAAGGCCCGCGCCGATCGCGCGGCGGCCGGGAAGTGAGGCGATGAGCAGTGGCGATCTAATACCCGCCGAAACGATCCTCGCGCAGAATGCGGAGGTTATCCGCGCGCTCGGCAAGCGCGTTGTCGGTGACATCATCGAAATCGGGCGACGGTTGACCGAGTCCAAGCAGATTTGCGGGCACGGCAATTGGTTGCCATGGCTAGATCGTGAGTTCGGTTGGGGCGAAAGCACCGCGCAGCGATTCATGCAGATGCACGCCTTGGTTGGCAAATCCCCCAAATTGATGGATTTGGATGTCCCGGTCAGCGGCCTTTACATGCTCGCGGCACCATCGACGCCGGAAGAAGCCCAGCAACAGGTGATCGAGCGGCCGGAAAACGGCGAACGCCTGTCGGTCAAGGCTGTCAAGGAACTGATCGACGAAGCGCGCAACCAGCAGAAGATGGAAACCGCCGAACTGTTCGCGGTCCGCGAAGCGCAAATCCGGGCCGAGTACGTTCCGGGGTCTTGGACGCGCAAGCCGCCGCCCGAGCCGGAAGACCGCAGAGCGCATTATGCGCAATTCATTCGAACGAAAGCTCATCCGGTGGCCGAGCTTTGCTCGCGGTTGATGACGCGCGAGGAATTCGCCGGTCTCGTCAAAAGCATCAAGACGCACGGCCAATGCGATCCGATCGTCCTTGTCGAATACGAAGGATCGTCGGAATGGAACGAAAACGCAATGATCGAGCATCTGAAGCTCGTCGAGCCACGCAACGGCGAATGGGTCATCCTCGATGGCCGTTGTCGCGAGATCGCGTGCGTGATCGCGGGCGTCGAGCCCAAGTACAAGAAAATCAAGGTCGACGATCCACGAAGCTACGTTGTTAGCGTCAACCTGCTGCGGGCTAGCTATAGCCCATCTCAATGCGCGATGGCCGAGGCGATGTTGACCAAGCCCGACGAAGACGAAGTCTATGATCCCGATCAGTTGGCCCCGCCAATCGTTGCCGCGCGATATGTCTTGGCTCATTCCAAAATGCATGCTGACGCCGTCATTGCGGGAACGATGAACCTCCGCGACGCCTACGATTCGGCGGTAGACGCCGCTTGGCGGATGCAGCCCGGGCCAGAAGAACTCGCCGATATAGATTGGTTGAGAAGCGACTATTCCTCAAAGGGAAGAAGACGAAATGGTCGAGAAGGTCGACGGCGGATAGCAAGTAAAGACGCACCGGGGCTGGTTGCAACCTCGACTAGAGGCACGAATCGCAAGGGGGGAAATTTCGCGAAAATACGTTAAAAATGAAGGGTTTCCGTCGTGTCCCGAAGGCCCAAAACTGAGACTTTCGGCCCAGAATCCGATAGAATCGCGGGAGTCGGGGGTCATCCGAAACTCGCGGACAGTCTAGCGTATCCACCGCGCGCGCTGCGATCCGACCGGGCAGGGGCCTATCTGTCGATGAGCGAATCCAATTTTCTCAGGCTCGTGAAGGCAGGCAGGCTGCCCAAAGGAAAGAGACTCGACGGCATCGTTTTTTGGGATCGTGTCGCGCTCGATTCCTTCGTCGAAAATTACGAGGGCGACGCCGACGAAACGACCGTCGAAGATAAATGGGCGAAAATCTTGGGGGACAACAAATGAAAACCGTGCGCAGCAAATATCTGCAACGCTACCCGGACGGCAGCATCTACTTTCGTTTCAGGGGCAAGTCGCTGGGCCGTCTGCCCGACGCCGAGGGCTCGGCGGAATTCAATCGCGAATATGATCGGCTGGTCGCCAGCGTGAGCGGGATCAAGGTCCGCAATGTCGGTCGACCGGCCGCGATGCTGAAGCCGAAATCGAGCAAGCCGACCATTGGCCTATTCGTCGAGCGCTACAGGGCATCAGACTTTTTCGCCGATCCGTTGAAGCCGCATCTGAAGGAGAGGCCGCTCGCCAAGGGGACACAAATCAATTACCGGCTAGGTCTCGATCTGCTGCACCGGCAGGGAGTCACAACTCTATCATTTTCCGATCTGACCGGGAACAAGGCCAATTTGTACATCCAAAAAATCAAACGCGAGCATGGCGGCGCGGCAGCGGTGCAGCAGAAAACCCTGCTTTCGAATCTCTGGCAGTTCGCCCGCGAGTTTCCCGACTTCGACGGCGGCGATCGCAGCAATCCGATGACCGGCAAGGAGATCAAGCAGCCCTACACCGTGGCGCAGGAACACGAGCCTTGGCCGGAGCAGGTGCAGGATGATTTCCTCGCCGCCTGCGACGAAAATCTCTACCTCGCGTTCCACCTGCTAATTGCACAGGACAGCGCGTGAGCGATGTCGCCATGATGTAACCGCGCCCGTCTCAAACTGGTTAAAAGCGGTAGGTGAGTCCCGAACAGGGCTCGAACAAACAACCCCCGAAATAGGGTTAGATCATGGTTAAGCATCAGAAATCTCAGGCTTTTTGCAAATTGGCAACATTGTGATATGAATGCATCACCCGCCGTCGGGTATTAACCTTGGTGAGCGGTAAGGGGCCTTCATCTCATCCATAGCCGTATGACCAGCGCAGACACCTCGGCCGCCTCGTTCGATCCGTCGTTCGCCGAACCCAGGGGGTGGTCCCTACGGAGGCTGCTGGCGCCGTTTGCGGTCGGCCTGGCGCTGCTGTCGGCTTTCCTGACCTTCGTTGTGCTGACCGGTCTGACGCCGATCGAGCCGACCCGCGAAGTCGTCGTTTCCTTCCTGCTCATCAATGGTGCGACCATCCTGGT
>Ga0164301_10000179_pt1 | contig 17167 bp, 14 predicted proteins | sample Whisoiple_231_MG_FD_109711 | JGI IMG/M metagenome (GOLD analysis project Ga0164301, IMG submission 109711) | Unamended control soil microbial communities from upstate New York, USA - Whitman soil sample_231_MG | ecosystem: Environmental > Terrestrial > Soil > Agricultural land ... | reverse complement strand
TCGAGACCCTCGCGATCCATCGCCTCGACCTGAGAAGCTGCGTCATATTCTCGCGCGACGGCAAAATCATAGCGGTCGGCCACCTGCTTCTGACCGTGATCGATCACATCGGTGATGCCGCGTAACGTCTCTTTGCCGCCTCCGATGGAAAATTCGACCCTGCCGTGCCTACCGTTTCTTTGTCCGCGCGGAATGCGGTCGCCACATTTTGGATTCATATATTTGGCGTACAGATTCGCCGCATCGTAGACGTGCATATCACTATCGAAACAACGAAATCCGTTCTTCATAAATTAATCTCCTTGTTCCTGTCTTCGGAAAGATTCCTCACTTCGTTTCCAATGACACCCATACATAAACCAAGTGAAACCGCTTGAACGTATTGAACGAGTTGAACCGATTGAACTCGGCCCTCATAAATCCACCGTGTTCGGCGCAAACAACTCTTCCAGTGGCATCTTTCTGTCCGCCAGTCCCTGCTCGTGCAGGTAAGTCGCCAGTGTTTCGACGACGTGGCGATTTTTCTCCAAACCGTACGGCCACGGGTCATGACCGAGAATTCGCTCTTGTTCTTCTACAGGCCCACGAAACCAGGCAAGACTGATTTTGTACGGCGATAAGTCTTTCAATCGCGCGTAGGCATCTTCTTTGGCGCGCTGAAATGCCTTGAAGAGACTGCGTGCGATCCATGGATTGTCTTCCCAAACGTTTTGACGCAGCGCCACGGAATGCATAATCGGGAAGATACCCGTTCGTTGGAAATATTCCGCTTCGACTTTCGGGGCATCCTGGAACAACCGGCGGATATGGGGCGGCGGGTTGAACAATGACGGGAACAAGCTCGGCACCATAATCGCGTCGAGCTCGCCGTTGAAAAACATCTGATCGGGTTTACGATCGGGCATGATCCGCCTGACTTTGTAGCGTTTCGGCAGTTCCATCTCCATGCGCGCGTGTGGCGTCCACAGATACCATTCAATTTCGTCTAGATTGACCCCGTATTCGTGCTGCAGCATGCCACGCATCCAGACCGTAGCGGTTTGCTGAAATTCCCCAAGGCCGACCCGCTTGCCCGTGAGGTCCTTCGGCTCACGAATCCCGCTCTTGGTGTTGATAAAAATATAGGAATGCCGAAAAGCCCGCGCCGGAAAGACCGGAATTGCGGTTAATGGTTTCCCCATCGTCTTCGCGGTAATGTACGAAGACAAAGAAATCTCCGACGCATCGAAATCGTAGTAATTCAGCATGCGCGTCCAGATTTCGAGATGCGGCAGCACGAGCCAGTTGAGCTCGATGCCTTCGGGCTTGATCGAGCCATCGATCAGCGGATGGGTGCGGTCATAATCGCCGCAGGCGATCGTCAGTTGCAGTGCCATAGTACTCCCCATGTTGCTAACTACGAAGAAACGAAGCGCACAAAGGGACCCTCACCCTTCCCTCTCCCACAAGTGGGCGAGGGTCAGAAAGAGACACACATCTGGTCCGCTTGCTTCGGAAAATTCCCCTCGCCCATTCCGATGGGAGAGGACGAGGGTGAGGGCATTTTCAGTGAGCGAGCGAAAATCCATGAAAACCCTCTGTGTTGAGAAATTCTTTACGACAACTTGGCGGCCCATTTTCCCAAAATCTTTTCGCGCAATTCCTGGCTTGAGCGCGATACGTTTGGAAAACTGTCCTTCCATTCGTACGGCCTCGTTGCGTCGATGATGGCGCGCGAGTTGAAGCCTTTTTGGTCTTTGTGAATGATAGGATCCAGTGGTCCGCTCCAGCAGCGGCGCAGTATCTCGATGTCGATCGACGGATCGCTGCGCGTGCACACGGCCCACAGGACTTCGTTCAAATTGGTCGGATCGATGTCGTCATCCACCACGACGGTGTAACGGCCAAGATATGCGGCTGCGTGGCATTCGGTCGCGATCAATCCCGCCTGGCGAGCGTGTCCTGGGTACCGCTGCTTGATCGACACGACGAGGAACAGATAAGCCGCGCCGGCCGCCTCGTGATACCACACTCCGCGCACGTCAGGAACACCGGCCGCCTCCAAATCATCCCACACTAGCGCCGTCTTGAGCGGCGCACGCCACTTCCGCGTATAGCCCAAGAGGATCGGATCGTTTCGATGCATCACGGTGTGAATCTTTACAATCGGCTCCGGACGAGACGAGCTGCCGTAATATCCAGTCCATTCGCCGAAAGGACCTTCGATCTGTTCCGGTCCCCGCACGCACTCGCCTTCCAGGACGATTTCCGCCGTGGCCGGAATCGGCAAACCGGTGAATTCACCGCGGATCACGTCCACGGGCTCGCCCTGAATACCGCCGATAAAGTCGTACTCACAGACTCCGTAAGGCACCTCGAGGGCGCCGGCCAGAAAAATCAACGGATCGTGGCCGACGGAAATCGCTACCTTGAAGGGTTCGCCTCGGGCAAATGCCTTGTCCCGATGAATGCGCCCATGCCGTCCCGGCGCGATATAGAAGCCGACGGTGTTCTCGTCATGAATCATCACACGCGCAGTGCCGAGATTGGTCCAGCCTTCTTCGGGATCATGTGTGATGTTTACGCTTCCCGTGCCGATGTACCTGCCGCCGTCCAGTTCAAACCACCGCGGCGTCGGGAAAGCCAGAATATTCACATCTCTTCCGCGCTGAATGTTTTCCAGCACCGGTCCGTCGCTTAACACCCGCGGGGCGAGATGCTTCAACTTCTTCGACCGACGGCGCCATTCAGAAACAAATTCCATGGCGCTCAAATTTTGCGGCATGCCGAGGCTCAAACCGAGCCGCTTGGTCGATCCCAGCGAATTGACCAGAACGCGATAACCCTTCGGATAACCTTTCACGGAGTCGAACAACACCGCCGGCGAGCTGCCCCGTTCGTTGACGATGTCCGCGACACCGCCGATTTCCAGATCCCAATCGGCCCCCTCGATAGCGCGAATTTCGCCGAGCTCATCGGCTTGCTTGAGCCAACTTCTCAGACCGTCTGGTTGTTTCATGACTCCTCATTAGAGGTTCAAACCGTTCAACGCTTTGCTCGGTTCAAGCCGTTCAAATCGAATTCGGGATCGGCGATCTCAATCGGCGCCCTCAACGGCTTGAACCTTTTGAACGACTTGAACGACTTGAACGCTTTAGAATCCCTTTTGCGCTTCCCTCAACAATCGCAAATCCAGCACGCGCGACAACGGGGTTTCATCTTTTAAAGCCAGGCGCTCGGTCTCGCGCTTGAGTCCTTCGCGGATACCCTTTTCGTCCATATCCCCGTCTTTCGAAAACGCCGGCAACATGGATTTGTAAAGCTCCGTTGCAGAGCTCGAATTCACGCTCCACTCCTTGCTGATGAATTGAATCGAATCCGCCGGCCGTTGCTGAATGAAGCGCAAGCTCTTGATGGTGGCACTCAACATTCTGCGTACGAGGTCCGGTCGATCGTGGATCAATTTGTCTGAAGTTCCCACGCCTGAGAGCGACTGTTCGACGTAATCACCGAAGTAAGCCAACGTTCGATAACCCATCTGCGTCGCCATCGTGTTGAAGGGTGGCGATAACACGCCAGCATCGACGCTGCCGGCCTTCATCGACGTCAAGATATTCGCAGTCGTTCCCGTGCCGATGAGCGCGACCTCGCGATCCGGAATAAGACCGTTCTTGACCAGCACGTAACGCGCGAGCGTGTCCGTGGAGGAGCCGACCGCAGTAATGCCAATAATTTTGTTTTTGAGCTCCGTTATCGACTTGATCTCCGGCTTCGCCACTAACCAAAAAGAGGGTTTGATGGTCAAAAAACCGATCACCTTGACCGGTAGCCCGCGCGCGGCGCCGGCCATCACTTGGGACTGCGCGCCGGAAAAATCGATATCGCCCGTCGTCAGCGCCGTCACCTGAATGGTCGAAGCTACCAGCACCATCTGCAGATCGATACCCTCCGCCTGAAAAATTCCCTTTTCGCGGCCAAGCGTAACCGGCAAATAGTTCAAGCTCTTCGCCGGATAGGCAAAGCGCACTCGGTCTGCCGCATTAATTTCCGTAGCGAATAACCAAAGGACCAACAGAGCGGATGCGAAATACCTTCTTAATATGAGACTCGTATACCCTCCTCAGCATCGCACCATTGTCATCCTGAGCCGGCAGGCGAAGGATCTTCGCTTGCTCAGATGACATTTCTGCACATGGCTGTAACTTGAGAGTGAGTCAAGACAAATAGACCTAGCGAGCACAAAAATCTCCTTTTGCTAACCTAAGCCTCACTTCATCCCCAACTCGTGCAATGCGTCTCTGAGCATCGCCGAAATCGACGACTCTCCCACGCCACCGCTTCCTTCACTTTTGTTACCCGCAAACACATCATCTCGCTTTGATACCCAAGTCTCTTTGCGCTTCCTTCACCAAGGTCAAATCGGCAACTTCGTTCGGTAAAACCTGGCGAGTGACTTTGGCGTCCTTCATCGCTGCTTCGATAACCGCCTGTAGGCCGTCTGCTGGAATATTTCCGTCGCCATTGAAGACGCGTACCACCGAATCGTAGGACAGTGCCGCATTTTCCTTCGAGGTCCGTCCCCATTCCATCAATGTTTGGATCGCTCCGTCACGGTTACTGCGGACGAAGCGATTGGCTTTGATCAAAGCTTTTATGACCCTTTTGATTTCGTCCGGCCTATCGCTGATCTTTTTGAGATTCGCCCCCAAGCCGACAAACGGAAAATTGAACAACTCGTAAGCTCGGGCCAACGCGCGAAAGCCGAATTTTCGCCCCTCCACGTCCGCGGGCGGAGAGATCACAATGACATCGACAATGCCTTCCTTGAGCGCCGTGAAACGCGCCTGGTCGGCTCCCAGAGCGATTATTTTAATCTCCTTCTCTGGATCGATACCTGAGTATCTGAACATCATCCGCGCGGCGATGTCCGCGGTGGCGCCGAACGTGCTCACGCCGAGAGTTTTTCCTTTGAGATCTTTTACGGATTTGAACTCCTGTCGCGCCAGCAGCATCTGAGTCGGGCTGTCGAGAAAGCTCGCGACCACCCGCACCGGCAGCCCGCGAATCGCGGCACGCACGACCGAGCCGAAGATCGTCGTGTAATCGATGTCGCCGGTCGCAAGCGCCGTGATCGAGACATTGGCATTCATCCGGATCACTTCCGCCTCGAGATCCTCCTCTTTGAAGAAACCACGCTTCAGCGCGACTGCGGGAGTCAAAAATGCGGCGTCGAGACTAGACACCGAGATTCTGACTTTATCCGCAGCATTCACCGCTTCGGCGAAGCACGCCAGGACAATAATGACGCCGGAGATTGCCCATCGTTGTTTCATTCTTCTCATCGTCCTTTTTCACTGCCAGCACCGACGGGAGAAAGCCATGTTGAAATTCATTACAAAGATGCGAATTTTGTCCGCGCCATCGCTGCCATCGATGACAACCCAAGCCGCCCATAGGGCAGCCAGCATTGCGATAGCAACTTTTCTCATCGAGAAGCGGAGCCTTTCACTTACGATATTCTTCAGCGGCTTCGAGGATGGACTGCACAATCGCGCCGTAGGCGCCGCAACGGCAGATGTTGCCGCTCAGCCAGGCGGCAATTTGATCGCGCGTGGGGTTGGGGTTCTCGTTTAGCAATGCTTTAGCGGCCATAATTTGTCCCGGCGTGCAATAACCGCACTGCGCTCCGATATTCCGGATGAAGGCTTCTTGGAGTGGATCGAGCTTTTCGCCGGCGGCGACGCCTTCAATGGTCAGAACTGATTTCTGATGAGCCTCAAACGCCAAAAAGTTGCACGAGCTCACGGGTCGGCCATCGACCAATACGGTGCAGGCACCGCAGACTTCGGACTCGCAGGATCGTTTCGTCCCCGTGAGGCGTAAACGGTTGCGCAAAAGCTCGAGCAAAGTTTCCTCGATCGGCACATCGCCCGACCAAGTTTGGTCATTGACGGTAACGGATAGTCTGAAACTCGATTGCGGCGTCATTGGATTGGCAATGGTTCTTTAACCAAGCTTTTAGTATGAATGTGGAATCGAGGGCAATAGCGGCAAAGCGCCGCAGTGCCATTTCACGCTAAACATGGTAAGCAAACGAAAACCGCATCGTTGAAATGAAAAGATCTCGTAATCACTCGTCGAATGAAAGGAGCCTCATATGTATAACGGACAAAAAGTGGTCGATGTCCACGGTCACATGACGACGCCGGCGCCGTTTCGCCAGTTTCTCGCCGAAACGGTTTCGCAGAACACGTCGGGCCGCAAGCTCGAAATGACCGACGAGCAGCTGGCAAACGCGCAACAGCGTCATCTCAAGTTCATGGACGACCGCAACATCGACATTCAGCTCATCGGCCCGCGACCAATTGCCATGTGGCATTGGATGCGGCCGTTCCTGCAGGAATATTGGTGCCGCGTGACCAATGACGTGATCGCGCGTATCGTGAAACTTCACCCCGATCGCTTTCGCGGCATGGCGCAACTGCCGCAGTCAAAAGAAAAAGATACGCGCAGCTGCATCGCGGAGCTCGAACGTTGCGTAAAGGATCTCGGGTTTGTCGGCGCCTATCTGAATCCCGATCCCGCCGGCGACAAGCAGAGCCCCGGAGTGCACGAGGAATATTGGTATCCGCTTTACGAAAAGGCCATCGAACTCGACGTGCCGTTGATGGTGCATCCGTCGATTAGTTACGATCGGCGCCTGGAAATCATTCCGGCCAATTATCAGATGAATAATTACCTTGAAGAATTCGTCGCTATGCAGCTTTATTCGCACAGCAAAGTCTTCGAGCGTTTTCCTAAACTGAAGATCGTCATCTGCCACTGCGGCGGCGGCTTGAATCGTTTCATTCCCACCGATCACCACGTCGGCCAGCGAGACCTGAAGAATAATTTATACTACGATGCCTGCTGCTACGATGTTCATTATCTCGAAGCGGCCATCAAACAGCGCGGTGTGGATCAGATGCTCTTCGGCTCCGAATCCCCGGGGTCGGGTGGCGCCGTGCGGCCGGAAACCGGCAAACCGTCAGATGATCTGATCCCTGTGATCGACGGCCTCGGTTTTTTGAGTACCGAAGACAAAATGAAAATCTTTCAAAAGAATCCCCTTAAAGTATTTACCAAGGTGAAGATCTAAAGATGGAGAGAGATGAATGGCGTTAAAGAACCTCAACAAACCGGTACCCAGAATTGAAGGAGCAGAGAAGGTTTCAGGCCGGATGCGCTATGCGGCCGATATTCCCGTTCCCGCGGCATTGTCGGCGAAGATTCTGCGCGCGTCTTTGCCCCATGCGCGCATTCTCGGCATCGATAGCAGCAAAGCTGTCAAGCTTCCCGGGGTTCGAGCGATTATCACCGGCGCCGATGTCGCCGGCGTGATGGTCGGTTTGCGCATGAAGGACATGCCGCTGTTGGCGCAAGATCGGGTGCGCTACGTCGGCGAGCCCGTCGCGGCGGTGGCGGCCGACAATGATGAGATTGCCGAAGAAGCTCTCGGCCTCATCGATGTGCAATATGAAGAGCTCCCCTTTGTCACCGATCCGGTCGAGGCGATTCGTCCGGGAGCGCCGCTGCTGCACGAGAACCCCGCACAATATAAAAACGCGCCTGAGCGCGACACCGAGTTGCCGAACGTTCAGTCCTACGGCAAATGGTCGAACGGCGATCTCGAAGCCGGTTTTCAAAAAGCTGCGCGTATTTTCGAGCACACCTTTCGGACACCTTTGGGATTTCACGGCTATATCGAACCCCACGCCTGCACGGTGAAGATCAACGACGACAATCGGATCGAGATTTGGGCATCCAATAAAGCTCCATTCACCTTGCGTAGCCGCTTTGCGCGCGATGTTGGGCTCGACGAAACCAATATCAAAATTCATATTCTCCCGGTGGGCGGGGATTTCGGCGGCAAGACTTCCGTCGTCGAAGCGCCGATCTGCTATTTTCTCGCAAAAAAGACCGGCAAACCGGTGCGCATGGTGCTTGAGTACAGCGAAGAGCTGACCGCGGTGTCTCATCGTCATCCCGCGGTGATCACGCTGCGCAGCGGCGTCGAAGCTGACGGCAGGCTCTGTGCCATGCAGGTGCGAGCGGTTTTCAGTGGCGGCGGCTATGCCGCGCTGAAAGCCAATGCCGAAGTGACGGTTCAGGGACCGCGGCGCGCCGCGAGCTACTACCGCATCCCGGCGATTCAGGTCGAGACCATTTGCGCTTACACCAACCAGGTTCCCTGCACACAGACGCGCACGCCGGGCAGCCCGCAGACGACATTTGCCGTTGAATCTCACATCGACATCATCGCCCGCGAGTTGGGCATGGATCCCATCACCTTTCGCATGAAAAATCTGCTCAACGACGGCGATCCAACGCCATTTGGACAGAAGCTCAAAGGCGTGGTCGTCAAGCAGGTCCTCCAGAAAGCTCTCGATGCCGCCGCATGGAAAAAACCCAAGGGGAAAAACATCGGGCGCGGCGTCGCAGTTTACGAACGGCCGTCGGGCGCCGGCAAATCGGGCGCCGCTATTAGCATCGAGCAAGATGGCGCGGTCAGCGTGAATTTGGGCGTGCCCGACGTCGGTCCGGGCATTCACACCGTGGTCCAGCAGATCGTCAGTGAAGTTCTCGATCTGCCGCGTGAGCGCGTGAAGATCGTGGTCGCGGATACCGACACCTCCCCATATGATTCGGGTACCGGCGGCAGCAAATCCACCAACAGCGTCGGCACAGCAGCTTACCAAGCCGTCAACGAACTCAAAGAAAGACTACTCGCGCTGTCGGCTACGAAGCTGGGCTGCCAAACAGAACAGATTCAGGCGGTGAATGGCCGCTACAACGCTCCTGGACGGAAAGCGATGCCGTTCACTGAGATCATCGCACTTGCGGTAGAGCAGAATGGCGCCCCGCTCACCCATCTGAGCATCTACGAGCCGGCCCGTGCGCCGATCACTTCCTTCGCCGCGCAGGTCGCTGAAATCGAGGTGGATCCCGGCACCGGACACGTCAAGGTGAAGAAACTCACGACGGTGCACGATTCCGGCACGGTATTGAACCATCTGAGCTACACCGGACAAATCGATGGCGGCGTGATCACCGGGTTGGGATTTGCTCTTATGGAAGACAATTCATTGGTCGACGGCAGAATGCTCACCGCCAATCTTGGCGAGTTTAAAATGGCCACCATCGCCGACGTGCCCAAGCTCACGACCGTACTGATCGAGGACGCCAACGGGCCGATCCCGTATCACGGCAAAGCGATCGCGGAGATTCCCAATGTCCCCACAGCCGCCGCCATCGCCAATGCCATCGAAGACGCGGTCGGCGTGCGCCTGTACGAATTACCGATCACGTCCGAGAAGGTTTACGCGGCTTTGAACGGGAAAGTATAAATGCCACCCGGGAGTCACGTAGGATGGGTGGAGCGTAGCGATACCCATCCTACCGATGGTTCGTTGCTACGCTCCTTAACTCAGGCTACAAGGAAATCGAATTGGTTGAGCAGTCATCGCGCCGCCCCGACTTAAAGTTGCGACGCGAAACTCGGGACCGGAAGCTCGCTATTTCCCCTCTCTTCCCTTCAGCGCCTCCTTGACCACATTGAACATCGGCGTCATGTCCGCGTATTTGGGATCGGAAACGTCGAAGTATTTCGTCCCGGTTTTTAATCGCATCACCGGCACGAGCATATCCTTGGGAATATCGATGCGCCGGGAATTCGGCGCATCTTCGCCATACAGGTCATTATACTTTTGTAGCGCGAGCTGGCCGCGGCGCGAGAGAAACCAATTGATGAAGACCTTGGCTGCGTTCGGATTCGGGCCGCCTTTGATCACACTCATCGAGCCGCCGCCCGAAGTGAGCTGCACGCCCTCCTTCCAATCGACATTGTCCAGCTCATCGACGGGCAAGCCCTGATTTTTTGCCCGGTTTGTATCGCGACATCCGACACAAAGCGCATATCGTCCCTGCGCCAGCCAATCCGTGATCTGCCGTCGGTCGCGGCCGAATATCGGCTGCATGTCACCGAAAAGCTTCTTGATGTAATCGGCGCCGAGCTCGGGATGGTAATAGTAAAATTGCAAGGAAGCACCGAGGCCGGTGCTGAGCGGGTCCTGAGAGACATACTTGCCCTTCCATTTGGGATCGACCAGATCCCAGTAGGATTTGAATTCCTTTGAATTCACCAGATTCGTGTTGTAGTAAAATCCCGAGGATGACGGGTTCGCGACATAAACGAAAATATATCGTTGCTCCGGGTCTGTGTACCGGTGCCGTCCTTCGAACCATTTAGTCTCGTCGAGACCATCGGGCAGGATGAGAGTCGATTTGAAAGAATCGAGCGCCTTTCCTTCGTAGAGAACTTCGTAGTTCGTATTAGCGCCGCCGCTGAAAAGATCAGCGACCACGTGACCCGCGCGAATTTCTGCGATGATCCTTGTGCCCAAGGAGTTGCCCGATCCGTTCACCGTGACAAGTTTCAGCCAGGGAAACTCTTTCCGAAACTCGTTGAGCAGAGGCTCGCTGCCGTAGCGACCGACATAGAAATTTAGGCGCCCTTCTTTCTTAGCAGCCTCGATCGTCTTTTCCCAGTTTGTTTGCTGGTCCGCCTTCACCTCTCCAGCAATGACCAATCCGCGGGCGAATAAGGTCAGACCACAAAATAACAAAATCGCACTGCCAAGAATTTTCATCTTCATTTGGTCTCGCGCCCTTTGATCACATCCTTGATGAGATTGAACATCGGGGTCATGTCGGCGTATTTCGGGTCGGAAACGTCGAAGTATTTTTTTCCCGCGATCAAGCGGCTCGTTGGCATGAGCATGTCTTTTGGAATATCCATGCGCCGAGAGTTCGGTGCGTCTTCGCCGTAGAGATCACTATATTTTTGCAATGCGATCTGACCGCGGCGCGACAGAAACCAGTTGATAAACACCTTCGCCGCGTTGGGATTCGGACCTCCTTTGATCAAGCTCATCGAGCCGCCGCCAGTGGTCAGCTCCAATCCTTCCTTCCAGTCGACGTTATCAAGCTCATCCACTGGCAGTCCTTGATTCTTCGCCTTTGTCGACTCGCGACAACCGACGCAAAGTGAGTATCTTCCCTGCGCTAGCCAGTCCGTGATCTGCCGACGGTCGCGGCCAAACACCGGCTGCATATCGCCGAATAGCCGCTTCATAAACTCCGGACCGAGCTCGGGATGGTAGTACATGAACTGAAGCCCCCCACCGAGACCTGTGCTCGTCGGGTCCTGGGACACGTATTTGCCCTTCCATTTGGGCATTACCAAATCCCAATACGATTTGAATTCATTTGGGCTCACCAAATTCGTGTTGTAATAAAAGCCCGATGACGAGGGGTTCGCGATATAAACGAAGATATGCCGTTGCTCCGGGTCCGTATAGCGATGCCGCCCTTCGTACCATTTACTTTCGTCGAGAACTTCCGAAAGAATCAGGGTTGATTTAATCGAATCCAGCGCCTTACCTTGATAAAGTACTTCGTAATTAGTGTTGGCGCCTCCACTGAAAAGATCCGCAACTGGTTTGCCGGCGCGCAGTTCAGCAATAATCCTCGTTCCCAGGCTGTTTCCGGTGCCATTGACCGTGATCAATTGAATTTCCGGAAACTCCTTACGAAACTCGTTGAGTAGCGGTTCGGTGCCGTAACGGCCAACGTAGAAGTTGAGCCTACCCTCCTTTTTTGCGGCTGCGAGCGTCTTTTCCCAAGTCGTCTGCCAAGCCGGCTTCACTTCGGCGCCGTCAGCTCGTAGTGATATCACTAATGTAAAACCGGCGACTGCTCCGATCAAAGTGAGGCGACCCACGAGTGCCTTCATTGGACTATCGTTTTCCATGACCTGCTCCTCGCGCCCGATACTCACGCTGCCGAAACCGCGTGAATCCCATGCCCAGGGCTTCGCACAACTCTTCTGTTATGCCGCTATTTTTTTTCGCCCAAGATTTCGTTCAAAAGTTTAATCGCCGGAGTAAGGTCCTTCGTTTCAGCATCGTCGGTATCGAAATATGGCATTCCGTCGCGCCGCTGCTCGTCCGGCGGAATGTGATCTTTTGGCACATCGATTCTGCGCGAGTTTCGCGCATCGCCTGGCACCGAGATTAGCTTTTGGAACAGCGTTTGGCCTTCACGCGATAGCAACCAGTTGATGAAAACCTTGGCGGCATTCGGATGCGGTGCGCGATTCAGCAGGGCAAGCGAGCCGAAGGCCGATGAAAGATTCACACCTTCCTTGAAATGATACGACTCGAACTGATCCACGGGCAGTCCCTGATTTTTCGCCTTGAAGATCGTCCCGCCCTGCACCGGCAGACATAGAGCAAATTTGCCCGTGCCGAGCCAATCCACCGCCTGGCGTAAATCAGCGACCATCGTCACGTCCATTTCGCCGAAAAGCGTTCGAAGAAATTTTGGACCGAGATCCGGGTAATAATACAGAAACTGCCATGGGATTCCGGCGCCCCGCAGTTTTCTAATGTCCGTGGACATGATCTTGCCCTTGAGCTTGGGATTGAGGAAATCCCAGTAGCTCTTATACTCGCTAGGATCGAGCAGTTGAGTGTTATAGCCGGCGCCGGCGCCGGCTGCCACATTGCCCTCGTAAACAAGAATATATTGTCCTTCTTTGTCGGCGTATTTTTGTTTACCTTCCCACCATTTCGTCGGGTCTACGACTTCCGGTAGTAACAGAGCCGGTTTGATCGGATCGAGCATTTTGCCTCGGTAAAGAACTTGAAACAGCGAGTTGCCGCCGCCATTGTAGACATCGACGAGATATCTCTCGGCGCGCCGCTCGGCGGCGATACGCGCGGTGAGATCGGTCCCCGCTCCAGTGATGCTGGTAACTTTTATTTTCGGAAATGCCTTCTGAAACACACCGGACTCGATGATCGCCCCGTAGCCGCCGATCGAGACCGTCACTTGGCCTTCTTTTTCCGCGGCCCGGACCGTTTGTTCCCATTCGTTTTGGCGGGGCGGATTGACCTGCGCCGCAACGCCCGGGTGAGCAATGAGGAAGAGCAAACCAATCGAAATGATGAATTCCGAAATAAGTCTCATCGCCTCACGACTCCCTCGCGGAAGCATCCAGTAGTACATGGTTCTTGGGCGCGTGATTGCGCCGCCGAAATAGGCGAAAACTGTCTTGCTGAGCGCCAGCGAAGCATCTCGCATTTGGCTCGATCGAATGAACAAGATCCTTCGCCTATCGGCCCAGGATGCATGACAGGCAGTGGGCATGGCTTCGCACTATTGTTGTTTTCCGTTCAACGCCCAGTAAATCTTTTCCGATGTCAGCGGCAGATCGAAAATCCGTACGCCGGAGGCGTCGGCTACGGCATTCGCAATCGCTGCCGCCGTCGGCACGTTCGGGTTTTCCGCAATCGCCTTACCGCCGAACGGTGTCGGCCCGGTGGGGCTTTCGACCAGCACGGTTTTTAATGGCGGCACATCAGCTATGCTTGGAAGCTTCGATTCACCCAAGTTCAACGTTGTAATCTTGCCATCGGTCATCGGGTTTTCTTCCATCAAAGCGAAGCCGAGACCTGTCACGACGCCGCCGTCGATTTGCCCCGTAAGCGTCAAATGATTGAGCACCGTTCCGGTATCGTGCGCCGAAGTCAAATTGAGCACCTTAACTCCGCCCGTCGTCGGATCCACCTCGACCTCGGCAATTTGCGCGGCAAAGCCGGTCACTTTGGGCATGTCTTTCGGAACGAAGTTTGTGAGATGAAACAGCGGACCGCCGTTTTGCGCTACGGCAAATTTGATCATTGCCTCGGTGGTGGTGGTTTTTTTGCTCGGCGCGATTAGTTTCCCGCCATCCTGGCGAATCTCTTCCGCCTTACAACCTAATTCCCGCGCCGCCAAGCTAATCAATTTTTCTCGGACTTCGCGCGCGGATTGGTGCACGGCGTGTGCGGAGGTGTTGGTCTGCTTGCTGCCGCCAGTGCCCGGATCGAACGGCAAGCTGTCGGTGTCCTTGAACGCGATGCCGACTTTCTCCGGCGGTAGTCCGAGAACTTCGGAAACGATTTGCTGACTGACTGTGTAATATCCCGGCCCCACATCCGGAACGCCGGTGAGAATCGTCACCCGGCCATCGGTTTCGAGCGTAAGAGCCGAGCTGGCTTTACCTTCCGGCGCGCCGCGATCATACAGCGCGATTCCCCAGCCGCGGTTTTTTCTAGCGCCATTCTTTTTCCAGCCGGAAGCTTTTACCGCGCGCTCCAACACGTCGCCCATCAGAATATGACTCCACTTTTCACCCATCGGATTGGCATCGCCATCACGCAGGATGTTCTTGCGGCGCAACTCGAGCGCGTCTATGCCCATTTCCTTCGCAATGATGTCCATTTGCGACTCGAAAGCGAAAACCACTTGCGGACTACCTGGGGTGCGCGTCTGTGTGCACGGAACCTGATTGGTGTAGGCGCAATAGGTGCGTACCTCGATGGCCGGGCAACGATACATGCTCGCCAGCCGCCGTCCGCCTAGTACCGTGACTTGAGGATTCGCTTTCTGCGCGCCGTAAGCGCCACCGCTGAAGTAAATATCGGCTTTGACGACCTGCAACGATCCGTCTTCACCAATCCCGGTTTTCAACTTGATGACGGATGGGTGACGATGGCCACCGATCAAAATTTCCTCCGTATAATCGAGCACCAGTTTGACCGGTTTGCCACCGGCGGCTCTCGATAAATGATAGGCGATCGGAACATCGATCAGCGATGCCTTGGCACCGAAGTCGCCGCCGACGTGGACGATATGAATTTTGATCTTCTCCTGGGGAATGCCGAAATCTTCGGACATCTGCTCGCGCAATCCCCACGGCCCTTTATTCGACGCCCATACCTCGACACGCCCATCGCTATGCGCCTGTACGGTGCATGCGCACGGCTCGATATAACCGTGATGCGATAAGGGCGTACGGAAAGTGTGTTCGAAAACGCGTGGCGCCTTTTGAAACGCGCCTTCGGGGTCGCCGTTTTTCCAGAGCACGAACGACTGGAGGTTATGAGGCGACACCCCCTCGGGCAATTTCGGCGCATTTTTGTATTTACTTCGATCTTCATGGATGAGCGGCGCCGAAGATTTGAGCGCTTCGAGCGGATCATCCACATAGGGCAACTCCTCGTATTCGACATCGATCAATCCGATCGCTTCCTCGGCAATCGCTTCGCTGACGGCGGCGACCGCCGCCACCGCATCACCACACATCCGCACCTTGTCACGGACCAGCACCGGCTGATCTTTGACGCGCGTGCCAACGAAGATATCTTTCACGTCATCGCCCGTCAGCACCGCGTGCACGCCTTTTAAGGCTTTGGCCTTGGAGGTATCGATGTTGACAATGCGCGCGTGCGGGACGGGGCTGCGCAGCACCTTTGCCCACAAAAGCTCGGGGAACTCCAGATCGGCAGCATATTTGGTTTGACCGGTGACTTTTCCATAACCTTCGATTCGAGGCAGCGCTTTTCCTACGGTACGATAAGCCAAAGTTTCACCTCCCGCAAAAATTGGAGTGATGCCTTCCGGAACCAATACTCCAGTACTCCATCACTCCAGTTATCAATTAAGGTTGTAGAGCCGCGCGCAGTTGTCCCAGAGAATTTTCTTTTGGCTCTGGTTCGACACGCCACCCATCTCGAGAAACTCTTTCACCCCTTCTGGGAAATCCGAATCGCCGTGCGGATAATCAGTCGAGAACACGATATTGTCGTCGCCAATCAGATCGATGATCATCGGCAATTCTTTTTCGTGTTCGGTCGAAATCCAACACTGCCGCGCAAAATACTCCGTCGGTTTGAGCTTTCCCGCGGTCGGAAATCGCCCCTTGGCCATCGCGTTATCCAACCGGTGCAGCAGGAATGAAACCCAGCCGCAGTAGCACTCCAGGAACGCCACTTTAAGTTTGGGATGGCGCTCGCACACTCCGCCACCGATGATATCCACCAGCGCCAGCATATTCTCCATGGGATGAGAGACGACATGGCGCAAGAGTAGATTTTCGCCGAAACGATCGCCAATCTGCGGCACCTCGCCCGCTGCGGTGGCCGAATGAAAACCGATCGGCACCGCCAACTCCTCGAGCGCCGACCAAAGGGTATCGAAATAGCGTGAGTGCCACGGCAAATTATTGACCGGCTCGGGCCGGGAAAAAACGCCGACAAAGCCCAGTTTATCGACCGCGCGACGAGCTTCCTTGACTGCTTCAGCCGGATCATGAAGCGGAATCATCGCTACGCCTTTCAAGCGTTTGGGATCAACCTGGCAAAAATCGTGCAGCCAATTGTTATAAGCGCGCGCGATCGCGGCGGCGAGCTTGGGATCGATGTTTTCACGCATCATGATTCCCAGACCGATGGACGGATACAGTGCCGCGACGTCGAGGCCCTCTCGGTCCATCGCTTCGAGTTGCGTTTTGGCGTCGAACCCACGCGCGCGAAAATCCGCGATTTCTTTATCGATGCGCGTGGCATCGTAAATTCCACCGCGATACGTCGGTTTGTAGCCTTGAAGAATTTTACCGTCGAGCATCACCATCGCCGAACTGCGCGCCGTCGAGCTGAGAATTCGCGGCCCGCGTTCTCGTAAGTCTGGCTCCATGTATTTTTCCCAGAGATCAGCCGGCTCGCGCAGATGCATGTCCGAGTCGAGAATCTTGAAACCGTTTTTCATTCCAAAAACTCCGCTTGTTTTTCACAGGAATATCACGAGCGCGGCTTGCGATGCCAACACCGTTGATAAACACGATTAAAAAGAGTAGGGGCGATTCATGAATCGCCCCTACAAGAATCCTTCGTGGTCTCCGTGGTGAGAATTTGATTACATCAATTCACGGATGAGTGATTTTGCGACGTCCGGAGAAATTCCCAGCGCGCGGCGCGCGAGCGGGCCGCCTTCGTCAAGAATCGGCTCTAGTTGATCCAGCGAGGGAAGATCTTCTCGCTTCCAGAAAAGCCCGATGGGAATCTCATCCCCCCACTCGTAACTCTTCTGTATAGCCGCGGTAAAGTCGGTCGGATCATGCCCCATGTCTTCTAACTTTTTTGTCCGGTGTTTGAAAAACTCGTGGGTGTTGTCGAGATTGAATGTCACGCACGGACTGAAGGCATCGATGAGCGCAAACCCTCTGTGTTGAATGCCGCCTTTGATGAGATCGACGAGATGTTTT
>Ga0164301_10000176_pt1 | contig 17299 bp, 16 predicted proteins | sample Whisoiple_231_MG_FD_109711 | JGI IMG/M metagenome (GOLD analysis project Ga0164301, IMG submission 109711) | Unamended control soil microbial communities from upstate New York, USA - Whitman soil sample_231_MG | ecosystem: Environmental > Terrestrial > Soil > Agricultural land ... | reverse complement strand
CTGCGCGACCTGCTCTACGAGCTGCCGCTGCCGACCCAGGACGCGACCCGGATCAGCGAGCCCTGCCCGCTCTCCGCCCGTGAGCTCGACGTCCTCCGCCACCTCTCCGAGGGGATGGTCTACAAGCAGATCGCGAGCGAAATGCACCTCTCGGTCTCGACCATCCGCACCCACCTTCACAACGTCTACGGCAAGATCGGCGCCGTCGATCGCGCCCAGGCCGTCCTTCTGGCCCGCGACAGGGGTTGGATCTGATGACGCCGCTGACGACCAAGTCCCGCCAGCCGCTATCGCACGAATGGCGCCGCCATTCTCTGGTCAGGGTGCGGCGCCCGGCCTGGGCCGGTCACGCATCGACGGATGGCTCTTCTGAGGGTGCGTCTGCTCAGGCCGTGAACACCGCGCCGCAGACCACCTCGTCGCAGACGACTGCCGACGACATCGCCTGGTAGCGGCCGCTAGTCGATCAGGCACTCGCGGACGGCGATCGCCACCGCGTGGGTGCGGTTCCTCGCGCCGAGTCGGGCGAGGGCGTTCTTGGTGTGGGTCTTCACCGTCTCTTCGCCGAGGTCCAGCCGGCGCGCCGCGACCGTGGTCGACTCGCCGTCGGCGAGCAGCTGCAGGATCTGGCGCTGGCGTTGGGTCAGCTTGCCGCGGCTGCCTTTCGGCGGCACCGCCGGGTCGACGAACCGCTCCTGCTCGACCGCCGCCTCGACCGCTCGCCTCAGTTCCTCGGGGCCGGCGGTGCGGGCGACGTAGGCCGAGGCGCCGGCCTGCATCGCGGCGCTCGCCAGGTGGCGCTCCGGCAGGTCGCCGTGGGCGACGATCCCCAGCCCCGGCGTGGTCCGGTGCAGCATCCGGATCGCGTCCGGGCCGCTGATCGCGCCGCCGTTGCCGTTGCCGCGCCAGCGCATGTCGACGATCGCGACGTCGAAGTCGCCGACGTCGCGGACCAGGTCGAGGCCCTCCTCGCGGCTGGGGGACTCGTGGACGACGAACTTGCCCTCGAGCGTCTCCCGGATTCCCAGCCGGACGAGAGGGTGACCGTCGATCACCAGGCAGTGTGGGGGCTCGCTCAGGACTAAATCCGATTCGGTCGTTTCGCTTGCGCGGAGGGTGGCTGGACCGCCGCTGACTACGCGAGCCGATCCTACCCAGCCGAAGGGTGCGGTAGAAAGTCCAGGTGATCTCAATTACCTCAAAGTCGAGGTATGCCGTAGTCGCTTTGGCGGAGTTGGCCCGGGCGGGAGAGCGTCCGGTGCCGATCAAGGAGCTCGCCGAGCGCCGCGACATCCCCGAGCAGTTCCTCGAGCAGCTGTTCTCGACCCTGCGACGCAACGGCCTCTTGACCAGCCACCGCGGCATGCGCGGCGGCTACACCCTGGGCCGCCCGGCGGAGGAGATCACCGTCCTCGACGTCGTCCAGGTTCTCGACGGCAAAGTCGGCGACGAGGCCGACGAGGCCGGCGGCATCTGGGCCGAGGGGGTGGCCGCACTGCGCAAGGTCTTCGGCCAGACGACGATCGCCGAAGTCGCCCGCCGCGAGGCCGAAGAGTCCGGCAGCGGCATGTACTTCATCTGAGTCGGGCCTTTGGTACGCGGGGTTGCCTCCTGTGAGAGACTTGGGTGGAATGAAGCTGATTGTTCGAAGCTGCGTTGCGGTGGTGCTGGCGGTCCTGGCGTGCGCGGTGCCCGCCTCCGCCCAGGCCACGACCCTGTTCGGCACCACGACCGTCGAAGGGTTCAGCGACTTCCTCAGCGGAACCCACAGTGAGGTGTTCCGCTACGAATCCCCGGTCGCCGGCACGGCCACCGGGGTCTCGCTCTACCTGACGAGCAGCTCCGGGGCGAAGGTCGCGCTCTACGCGGAGAGCGAAGGCAAACCGAGCACCCGCCTCGCCACGGGCGAAGTCAGCAGCAACACCGCGAACACCTGGGTCTCGATCCCGCTCGCAAGCAGCGTCTCGATCGCGAAAAGCACGCACTACTGGATCGGGCTCGCGCCGAAAGGGAGCAAAGTCAACTTCCGCGACCACGGTTCGAGCGGCGGCCAGGTCGACTACGAAGGCAACGGTTTCGCGAATCCCTGGAGCACGATCGCCACCTACGAAGACGGACCGCTGTCCGCCTACGTGACCGGCGAAGAAGAACCCGGAGGATTCACCTGTCCCGGCGGCTCGCTGACTCCGAACGGGGAAGGCGTGATCGAAGTCAGCGCGAACAACCAGCTCGTCTGCGGTCAGGAAGTCGAAGAAATCGTCATCGACCCGGGCGTCGAAGGGACCGTGGTCGAACACAACTTCATCTCCGGCGGCGGCGACGGGATCATCGCCGGCAGCGTCAACTGCAGCGCCCCGAACGCCCCGGTCTACGAAGGCTGCGAAAGCACCCCGCCCTTCACGGACACGCTGATCGCCTACAACGAGTTCGAAGGCCCGTTCGGCGAGGACCCGATCCACACCAACAACTTCGAAGACCTGACGATCGAACGCAACTGGATCCACGACTTCGAAGAGACGGGCAACCACACCGACGCCTGGCAGAACGTCTGGGGCGGCGAAGAAGCGGTGTTCAGGCAGAACGTGATCAGCGACTTCGTCGGCGAGGGCACGCTGCTTAAGGACGGCGACGTGACGAACGTGAAATACGAAGACAACCTGATCCTCAACAGCGGCACCAACGAAGCCGCGCCGTTCGGCGAGGCGTCGCTGCAGACCTTCGGGGTGCACGGGATCGAACTCGTCCACAACACCTACGCCAACAGCGGCGGCGAGGTGATCCGCGCCGAAACGACGGGCGCGACCGCCAAATACAACGTCTTCGACAACCTCACGCTGCTCGAAGGCGGCGAACTGACCGAGTCGCAGAACAACCTCGACGTCGAACCCTGGTCCTTCGTCCCCGACGAAACCGACGTCTTCGGCACGCCGACGTACAACGCGGACTGGCAGACGACGAAGAAAGCCCAGGACGGGACGACGCTCGGGATCACCTTCCCGGCGAGCGAAGTCATCGAAGAAGCCGGGCCCTAGCTCTCGGCATCGCGGATCCGCCCCCCGAGGCGGGGGCGGGCCGGTGGGGGCCCGCCCGCGCGGTCCGGTGATCAGCAGGTCTTGCTGACGCTGATCGCCGGAATGGTGGCACCACTGGTCTTGGTGATCCTCATGATCCATCCTCCTATGGGTAACCAGCGATACCGGAGTACTACCCCGTACTTTCTCTTAATAGAGAGACGCTGAGGCAAATCTGCGGAGCGCGGCTGGGCCGGATTGGCCAGGAGTCAAAGCCCTGATGCGGGTTGCGGCGAACCCTCCTAGACTCCGCGCGATGCGGATCGGAGCGGAGGCATCGGCCGTCGTCGGCAACACCCCGATGGTCGTCCTCGACCGGATGGCCCAGGGTGGCGGGCAGGTCTGCGTCAAGCTCGAGTACTTCAATCCCGGCGGCTCGGTCAAGGACCGGATCGGGGTGGCGATGATCGATGCGGCCGAAGAGCAGGGGCTGATCGAGCCGGGCCGGGCGGTGGTGGTCGAGCCGACCAGCGGCAACACCGGCATCGCCTTGGCGATGGTCTGCGCCGCCCGCGGCTACGAGCTGATCCTCACCCTGCCGGAGGGGATGAGCCGCGAGCGCGGCAAGCTGCTGCGCGCCTACGGCGCCGAGGTGCGGGAGACGCCCTCGCTGGGCGGGATGAACGAGGCCGTCGCGCTGGCCGAGGAGATCCGCGAGCAGCGCAAGGGCTTCATGCCGATGCAGTTCTCCAACCCGGCCAACCCGGAAGTCCACCGCCGCACCACGGCGGAGGAGATCTGGAGCCAGACCGAGGGTGAGATCGGCGCCTTCGTCTCCGGCGTCGGCACCGGCGGCACGATCACCGGCGTCGGCCGGATGCTGAAGGAACGGGCGCCCGAGGCGCTGGTGGTGGCGGTCGAGCCGGCCGGCTCGCCGGTTCTCTCCGGCGGCGCCCCCGGGCCGCACAAAATCCAGGGCATCGGCGCCGGCTTCGTGCCCGAGAACCTCGACCGCGAGGTGATCGACGAGATCGTCGCCGTCGACGACGAGGACGCGCTGGAGACCGCCCGCCGCGTCGCCAAGGAGGAGGGGGTGCTGGCCGGGATCTCCGCCGGGGCCAACATCTGGGCCGCGCTCGAGGTCGCCGCGCGGCCGGAGATGGCGGGGAAGAGGGTCGTGACCATCGTCTGCGACTCGGGCGAGCGCTACATGTCCTTACCCTTCTTCTCACCATGAGCCGCTGGAAGAGGGTCGTGAAGGAGATCCGCGCCGACCTCAAGGCAGCGCGCGATCGCGACCCCGCCGCCCAGGGGGTCTCGAGCTTCGAGATCCTCACCAGCTGGGCCGGGGTGCAGGCGCTGCTCGCCCACCGCGCCGCCCACGCGCTGCTCGAAGCGGGAGTGCCGCTGTTGCCGCGGGCGATCGCCTACCTGACCCGTTCCGTGACCGGCGTCGAGATCCATCCCGCCGCCCGGATCGGCAAGTCGTTCTTCGTCGACCACGGCTCCGGGGTGGTGATCGGCGAGACCGCGGCGATCGGCGACTGCGTCACCCTCTACCAGGGGGTGACCCTGGGCGGGACCGGCTTCCAGCCCGGCAAGCGCCACCCGACCCTCGGCGACAACGTCACCGTCGGCTCCGGCGCGAAGCTGCTGGGGCCGATCGCCGTCGGCGACGGGGCGAAGATCGGCGCCAACACGGTCGTGGTCGAGGACGTCCCGCCCGGCGCCACCGTGGTCGGCAACCCCGGCCACCCGGTGCGGCTCGAGGGGCGCAAGGTCGAAGGCCCCGACGCCGACTGGATCCACCTGCCGGACCCGATCGCCGACGCCATCAAGGCCCTCTCGGAGCGGATCGCCGACGTCGAGAAACGCCTCGCGCAGCTCGACGGCGGCAACGGCCCGAGCGCCGAGACGGCGAAGATCGAGCCCCGCACCGGCCGCTCCTCGGCCGGCGGCTGAGGCGAGGCGCTTTAGTTGGCTCCTGGTTTGCCAAAGCGCCTGATGTCCGCCGGCGGGTTGCTCGTCGCGGTGCTGGCGTTTACGTCATGCGGTGGGAGCGGCGACCGGGAGGCGCTGGAGAAGATGATCCTTGCCTCCATGGCTGAGACGGGACCGGAGAGTTGCTTGAAGTTCAACACGCTCCGCCTTCTCGAAACGACGACCGATCGGGAAGGGAAGGCGGCAGTGAGCGCCTGCGAAGAAGATGCGCGGGATCCATCCCTGGAACAGCCGACCGATGTCGATGTCTCCCGGGTCGAAACTGAGGGTGACTCGGGCAGCGCCGTGCTCGCCTTCAGGGGCTCCATCCTCGACGGTCAACGGGTGCAGTACGCCTTCGTCGAGCGCGAGGACAGGTGGAAGTTCGACGAGACGGTGGGCTTCGTCGATCTCGACGCCACTCACCTGGTCATGCAGATGGGGCGGGAAGGGATGCTGCACGCTGAAACTCCACAGGACGCGGAAAATGTCGCCTGCTGGATCGGCCGAATGGAACGAATGAGCGACAAGGCGCTGGAAGATCTGCTGTTCGGAGACGGCGCCGAATCGAGTAACTGCACTGCCGAATCAAGCGCGATCTGAGGCCGGAGGCCCCGCCGAGGCCATGGCTATGCTCGCTCGGTGAGTCTGCAGGACCAGTTCGACACCGATCCCGAAGGGGAGACCCGGCCCGGCGGGGCGCCGACCGAGCCCGGTGCCGACCGGGTCGAGCGGCTGCTCTCGGGGCTGAACGGTCCCCAGCGCGAGGCGGTCGTGCACGGCGACGGGCCGCTGCTCGTTCTCGCCGGCGCCGGCTCGGGCAAGACCCGGGTTCTGACCCACCGGATCGCCTACCTGCTCGCCACCGGCGCCGCGCGGCCGGGCGAGATCCTCGCGATCACCTTCACCAACAAAGCCGCGGCGGAGATGCGCGAGCGGGTCGGGCAGCTGATCGGCCGCTCGGTGCGGGCGATGTGGGTGACGACCTTCCACTCCGCCTGCGCGCGGATGCTGCGGGTCGACGCCGAGCGGCTCGGCTACTCGAAGGGGTTCACGATCTATGACCAGGCGGACTCGCTGCGGATGCTGAAACGCTGCCTGACCCAACTCGGGGTCGACCCGAAACGGTTCCCGCCGCGGGCGATCCAGTCGAAGATCTCCGGCGCCAAGAACCAGCTGATCGACTCCGACTCCTACAACGACGCCGCCCACGGCGAATTCGAGGAGATCGTCGCCGAAGCCTTTCCGCTCTACGAGAAGCGGATGCGGGAAGCCAACGCGATGGACTTCGACGACCTCCTGGTCCGCACCGTCAACGTGATCGAGCTGTTCGAGGACGTGCGCGAGCGCTGGCGCCGCACCTTCCGCCACGTCCTCGTCGACGAGTACCAGGACACCAACCATGCCCAGTACCGGCTGCTGCAGCTGCTCGCCTCCGAGCACGGCAACCTGATGGTGGTCGGCGACGAGGACCAGTCGATCTACGGCTTCCGCCACGCCGACGTCTCCAACATCCTCGACTTCGACAAGGACTTCCCGGGGGCCGAGGTGGTCAAGCTCGAGCAGAACTACCGCTCGACCCAGACCATCCTCTCGGCCGCCAACGCGGTGGTCGAACGCAACCGCGAACGGCGACCGAAGGAGCTCTGGAGCGAAGGGGACGAGGGGGAGAAGGTCCAGCTCAACGAGCTGACCGACGAGCACCAGGAGGCGCGCTGGGTCGCGGGCGAGATCGAACGGCTGGAAGAGGAGGACGGGGTCGCCCGCTCCGAGGTCGCGGTCTTCTACCGGACCAACGCGATGAGCCGGGTGCTGGAGGACACGCTGCAGCGCTTCGACGTCTCCTATCAGGTGATCGGCGGCACCAAGTTCTACGAACGGGCCGAGGTCAAGGACGCGATCGCCTACCTCAGCCTGCTGGTCAACCCGGCCGACCTCGTCTCCTTCACCCGGGTCGTCAACTCGCCGCGGCGGGGGATCGGCAACACCACCCAGGGCCGGATCGCCTCCCACGTCAACACCACCGGGCAGCCGGTCTGGGAGGTGATCGAGCGCGCCGAGGAGGTACCCGGCCTGAGCGGCGCCGCGATCAAGGCGATCGGCCGCTTCTACGAGACGATGGCCGGGTTGCGCGAACGCGCCGACGAAGGCGGTCCGGTGGCGACCCTGCTGGAGGCGGTCCTGCACGAGACGGGCTACCTCGAAGCTCTGGCGGCGGAGCGGACGATCGAGGCCGAGGGGCGCGGGGAAAACCTGGAGACGCTGATCGGCGGCGCCGCCGAGTTCGACATCGAGCGCGAACGCGAGGGTGAGAGCGAAATCTCGCCCCTGGAGGAGTATCTGCAGCAGATCTCGCTCTACAGCGAGCAGGACGGGCTCAGCGACGAACAGGAGCTGGTGACGCTGATGACCCTCCACAACGCCAAGGGGCTGGAGTACGACACGGTTTTCATCGTCGGCTGCGAGGAGGGCGCCTTCCCCCACATGCGGGCGCTGGAGGAGGGTGGCGAAGAAGAGGAGCGCCGGCTTTGTTACGTCGGCATCACCCGCGCCCGCAAGCGCCTCTACATGACCTGGGCGAAGGAGCGGCGGCTGTTCGGCCGGGCCGAGTACAACCTGCCCTCGCGCTTCGTCGACGAGCTTCCCCCCGAGCTGACCGAGAGCCACTCGACCGCGGCACGCAGCCTCGGCACCAGCTGGAGCACCTCGGTGAGCAGCGAGGTGACGCCGGCGCAGGCGGTCGACCCGGGCCCGGCGCTGGAGCTGCAGACCGGCGACGACGTCGTCCACGCCAGCTTCGGCGACGGGGTGGTGACCGGGGTCGAGCCGGGCGGGGTGATCATCGTCCGCTTCTCCGAGGACGGCACCGAGCGCAAGCTGATGGCCGACTACGCCCCGGTCAGGAAGCGGTAGGCGATGGCGGCGCGGGTAATCGACGGCAAAGCGGTGGCCGCCGCGGCCCGGGAGCGGGTCAAGGTCGATGTCGCCGCCTTCGCCGAGGAGCAGGGGCGGCCGCCGGGCCTGGCCACCGTCCTGGTCGGCGAGGACCCCGCCTCCGAGGTCTACGTGCGCAACAAGCGGCGCCTCTCCGAGGAGGTCGGGATGCGCTCCGTCCACCACGGCATCGACGCCTCGGTCTCCGAAGCGGACCTGCTGGGCCTGGTCGGCGAGCTGAACGCCGACGACGGCGTCGACGGGATCCTCGTCCAGCTGCCGCTTCCCGCCCACATCGACGAGGACGCGGTGATCGCCGCGATCGACCCGGCAAAGGACGTCGACGGGCTGACCCCGGTCAACGCCGGCCGGCTGGCCCACGGCGATCCCGACCTGGTGCCCTGCACGCCGCGCGGGGTGATGGAGCTGCTCGCCCACGAGGGGGTCGAGCTGGAGGGCGCCGAAGCCGTCGTCGTCGGCCGCTCGAAGCTGGTCGGGGTGCCGGTCGCCCGCCTGCTGCTGCTGGCCAACGCCACGGTCACGATCTGCCACTCGCGCACCCGCGACCTGGAGGCGGTCTGCCGTCGCGCCGACGTCCTTGTCGCCGCGGTCGGCGTGCCGCGCCTGCTGGGTGCCGGGGCGGTCAAGCCCGGTGCGGTGGTGATCGACGTCGGCGTCAACCGCCTCGAGGAGGGGTTGGTCGGCGACGTCGACTACGAGGCCGCGGCCGAGGTCGCCGCCGCGATCACGCCGGTGCCGGGCGGCGTCGGCCCGATGACGATCGCGATGCTGCTGTCCAACACGCTGCAAGCCGCCCGGTCTCGAACCGCCTGACCGGCGCGCTGCGGCGTCCTCGGTCGCTCGCGTGCAAAGCACGCCACGCTCCCTGCGTCCTTGCATCGCTTGGTCATGCGGCCCGAGACAAGGTATTTGGCGATCTGTCGCGTATACCCCCTTGAAGCCACTACCGAGGAGGATGCATCGTTATGGACAGGCTCAGTACGGGGGAGAAGATCGCCGGCGGGTCGGCTGTCCTTCTCTTCATATTCATGTTCTTCGACTGGTTCAAGGTCGACGTATCCAGCGGCAACGGCCTCTTCAGCATTAGCGTCGGCGGCAGCGCCTGGGAAGCGTTCAGCTACACCGACCTGTTCCTGATGCTGACGATCATCGTCGCGGTCGCGGTCGCGGTGATCCGCCTCTCCGACGCGCTGGTCGAGCCGCCGGTATCGCTGAACGCGGTGGCGGCGGTGCTGGGCGCGGTCTCGGTGCTGCTGATCGTCTACCGGATCATCGACCCGCCCGGCGACACCGGCGGCGTCCCCGGGGTCGACATCAACCCCGCGATCGGCGCCTTCCTCGGCCTGATCGCCGCGGCCGGCCTCACCTACGGCGCCTACCGGGCGATGCAGGAAGAGGGGACCTCGTTCGGCGAGATCGGCGACCAGTTCTCCAACCGCGGCGGCTCGGGCCCGACCCAGCCGCCGAGCTCTACGCCGCCGTCCCCACCGCCGCCCCCGCCGAGTAATTGACAGGGGAGTCGCCGGCGACCTCGCGCGCGACCTGCTTGGCGAAAGCGATGATGGTCATCATCGGATTGACGCCCGGTGCGGTCGGGAACAGCGAGGCGTCGGCGACGTAGAGCCCCGGGGTTCCGTTGACGGAGCCGTCGGGGCCGCAGACGCCACGGCGCGGGTCGGCTGAGATCCGCGCCGTCCCCATCGGGTGGAAGGCCTCCAGGCGCAGCTCCGATGCCTTGAAGCGGGTGGCCTCGAACTGCGCCAGGTCGCCCGGCTTCAGCACCGGGACCCGGGGGATGTTCGGGTAGACCTCGGTGGCGCCGGCGGCGAAGTGGACTTCCGCTGCGCGGGCGATGCCGAAGGTGGTCTTGCGGGCGTCCTCGTCATTGAGGTTGTAGGAGGCGCGCAGGGCGCCTTCGTTGGCGAGGCCGACGGAGCCGACCGAGACGTCGCGCAGCTGGACGCCGATCGAGCCGATGCGGCCGAAGTTGAGGATCGAGCGCTGGTGCTCCTGGCCGGTGCCGACCAGCCAGGCGCCGCCGAAGGCCAGCGGCGTGAAGGTCGCCTCCAGCAGCACGCCGCGCTCGTGCTCCCACTCGTCGACGTAGTAGCTCTGCATCACGCCCTCCCAGCCGTGCACGTCCTCCTCGTAGCGGGCGCCGACCCAGCAGGCGGGATGGATGCGGAGGTTGCGGCCGACCTGCTTGCCGCCGAGGCCCGAGCGCAGCAGCAGCTCCGGGGTGCCGAGGGCACCGCCGGCGGCGATCACGGCGCGGCTGGCGCGGACGGTGAAGGGTCGGCTGCGGCCGCTCGCGTCGCGGGCCGAGCAGGCGATGCCGACCGCGCGCCCGTCCTCGGTCAGGACCCGCTGCGCTTCGACCCCGGCACGGACCCGCGCCCCGGCGGCGACGGCGCGCGGCAGGTAGCTGACGTGCATCCCCCGCTTGGCGTCGATCGCGCAGCCGTAGGGGCAGGAGCTGCACTGGACGCAGTTGCCGGCGTTGCGGGAGATCGGCCCGCTGCTGACGCCGAGGGCTTCCGCGCCCTCCATCGCCAGCTGCCCGTTGCGACCCATCGTGGCGGGGTCGAGGGGGGTGACGCGGAGGAACTCCTCGGCCTCGGCGAAGTCGGCGTCGAGGTCCCGCGCCCAGGGGATCCCGAACTCGCTCCGCCAGCCCTCGAGGATCTCGTCCGGGGCGCGGAAGCAGGTGCCGGAGTTGATCACCGTGGTGCCGCCGATCACCTTCGCTACCGGAATCGGAATCGGCGGTTTGCCTTCGGCGATCGTCAGCCCGGCTTCGCGGTAGAGCTCGGTGATCGCCTCGAGGCGCCCGGCGGGGTAGTTGTCGCGGTTGTAGTGGTCGCCGGCCTCGAGCACGAGGACGTCGATCCCGGCCTCGGCCAGCATCGCCGCCGCCACCGCGCCGCCGGCGCCGGAGCCGACGATCGCCACCTCGCACTCCTCGCCCTCGCCGCGGGCCACGGTGTCGCCCAGCGAGCCGGCGGGCTCGGGCAGGGTGCCGTCGGCCAGCGCGCAGTCGGTCCTCACCCCGATCCGCGCCTCGACCTCGGGCGCGACCGCGTAGCCGAGGGTGGAGAACAGCTTCGCCATCAGCAGCAGGTCGTGGTGGAGGGGGAAGCTCGAGCGCTCGAGCTTGGCGAGGAAGTCGTCGGCGGCCTCGGGGTCGAGCTTGCTGAAGCGCCAGGGGAAGGGCAGCCACTCGAAGGCGCGCAGGCCGAGGCGCAGCCGCAGCAGCACCCGCGGCGAGAGCGAGCGGAGGAACTCGGCCACCGGGCCGGAGACGTCGATATCGCGCTCTGCCGCCGGCAGGCCGTCGATTCCAGGCGCCTGCGCGGCGCAGATCGCGCTCAGGGTCCGTTGCTCAGCGGTCGAGAGCCCTGGCGGGCGCTGTCAACCGGGAGCGGCGGGGCGGCCGACGCGGCCCGCCAGCACCCACAGCCAGAGCGCCAGCAGCGCCAGGAAGCCGTCGACGAGGAAGTTGAGCAGGTAGATGAAGACCTCTTCCTGGACGACGAAGAAGGCGAGCGAGCCCAGCGAGGAAGCGGTCTTGCCGGCGGCGAGGATCAGCAGCAGCGGCCGGTAGCGGACGACGTCGGCCTGGGCGACGAGGCAGATCCCGGTGATCACCGTCATATAGGCGAAGGCCAGCGCCAGCCACAGGTACTCCTGGGTGTGGGGGGCGCGGTGGTCGTTGCCGAACCATTCGCCGACGTCGGAGATGACGTCGAGGACGCCGCTGGGGACGAGCAGGAAGAGCAGGCCGACGACCGCGAAGCTGACCGCGAGCAGACGGAGGTTAAGGACGACGAATTTCTCGGCGCGGGGTCCCTGCATCGGTCGGCACTCTAACTGGCTGGGCAGCCAGTTTCCATCCCGACCTAGAATCCCGCCGGTGATCGACCGAGACCAGGTGCTGCACGTCGCCAGGCTGAGCCGCCTGCGCCTCTCCGAGGCCGAAGTGGAGACGATGGTCGGCGAGCTCTCCGGGATCCTCGAGCACGTCGACCGGATCGGCAACCTCGATCTGGAGGGGGTCGAGCCGACCTCCCACGTGGTCGCGCTGGAGAACGTGCTGCGCGCCGACGAGCCCTGGCAGAGCCTGCCGCGCGACGTCGCCCTCGCCTCGGCCCCGGAACCGCAGGACGGCGCCTTCCGCGTCCCCTCGCCGCAGGCCGAATGAAGTCGGCCCTCTGATGACCGACCTGCTCGCACTTACCGCCCTCGAGGCGCACGAAGCGATGGTCGCCGGCGACCTCGACGCGGCCGAGTACACCGCCGCCTGGCGCCAGGCCGCCGCCGGCGACGAGCTGAACGCCTACCTCTGGCGCGACGAGAGCGGCGCTGAGGCACCGGCGATCGCGGTCGAGCGCGACTGCATCGCCCCGATCGCGGTCAAGGACATCTTCACCACCGAGGGGGTGCCGACCACCGCTGGCTCGCGCATCCTCGAGGGCTACCGCCCGCCCTACACCGCGACCGCCGTGCGCAAGCTGATCGAGGCCGGCGCCCCGGTCCTCGGCAAGACCAACATGGACGAGTTCGCGATGGGGTCCTCGAACGAGAACTCCGCCTACGGCCCGGTCCTCAACCCCTGGGACCACGAGCGGGTGCCGGGCGGCTCTTCGGGCGGCTCGGCGGCGGTCGTCGCCGGCGGCCTCGCCCCCTGGTCGATCGGCACCGACACCGGCGGCTCGATCCGCCAGCCGGCCGCCTTCTGCGGGATCGTCGGCCTCAAGCCCACCTACGGCGCGATCTCCCGCTACGGAATGATCGCCTTCGCCTCCTCGCTCGACCAATGCGGGCCGCTGACCCGGACGGTCTCCGATGCCGCTCTGTTGCTGGGGATCCTGCAGGGCCGCGACCCGCTTGACTCGACCTCGGTCGGGATCGAGGGCGGCATCGCCCTGCCTGGCCGCGAGGACCTCTCCGGGCTGCGCTTCGGCGTCCCCTCCGAGCTTGCCGGCGACGATCTCGATGCCGGCGTGCGCGAGGTCTTCGAGCAGACCCTGAAGCAGATCGAGGCGCTGGGCGGCGAGGTCTCCGAGGTCTCGCTGCCCTCCAGCGAGCACGGGATATCCGCCTACTACGTGATCGCCCCGGCCGAGGCCTCCTCCAACCTCGCCCGCTACGACGGCGTCCGCTACGGGATGCGCGCCGGCGGCGACGGCGACCTGATCGAGATGTACGAGACGACCCGCTCCGAGGGCTTCGGGCCCGAGGTCAAGCGGCGGATCATGCTCGGCACCTACGCGCTCTCCTCCGGCTACTACGACGCTTACTACGGCCAGGCGCAGAAGGTGCGGACCCGGATCGCGCAGGACTTCGACGGCGCCTTCGCCGAGGTCGACTACGTCGTCACCCCGACCGCGCCCTCGGTCTCCTTCAAGCTGGGGGAGAAGAGCGACGACCCGCTGGCGATGTACCTGAACGACTTCTTCACGGTGCCGATGAGCCTCGCCGGCATCCCCGCGATCTCGATCCCCGCCGGGCTCGCCGAGCCCGAAGGCGGTGGACCGAAGTTGCCGGTCGGGTTCCAGATCGCCGCCCCGGCCTTCGCCGAGCAGCGCCTGCTCGACGCCGCCTACGCGCTGGAGCAGGGGATCGGCTTCGACGCCCGACCGGGAGGCGCAGATGGCTGACCTGGAAGCGGTCATCGGGCTGGAGATCCACGTCCAGCTGGCGACCAAGACGAAGATGTTCTGCGGCTGTGAGCTCTCCTTCGGCGACGAGCCCAACGTCCACACCTGCCCGATCTGCCTCGCCCACCCGGGGGTGCTGCCGGTACCCAACGAGAAGGCGATCCGCTACGCGCTGCAGATCGGCGCGGCGCTGAACTGCGAGATCGCTCCCCGCTCGATCTTCCACCGCAAGAACTACTTCTATCCCGACAGCCCGAAGGCCTACCAGATTAGCCAGTACGACATCCCGATCTGCGGCGCCGGCCGGCTCGGCGAGGTCCGCATCCACCGCGCCCACCTCGAGGAGGACGCGGCGAAGACGATCCACGTCGGCTCCTCGGGCCGGATCCACGGCTCCGCCGCCTCGCTGGTCGACTTCAACCGCGGCGGCACGCCGCTGGTCGAGATCGTCACCGAGCCCGACCTGCGCGACCCGGCCGAAGCCGCCGAGTGGGCACGGCTGCTGCGCGAGACGGTGCGCCAGTTGGGGGTCTCCGACGTCAGCATGGAGGAGGGGAGCCTGCGGGTCGACGCCAACATCTCGGTCCGGCCGGTCGGCAGCGAGGAGCTGGGGACCAAGACCGAGCTGAAGAACATGAACAGCTTCCGCTTCCTCCAGCGCGGGATGGAAGCCGAGTACGCCCGCCAGTGCGCGCTGGTCGAGGCGGGGGGGGCGGTCGAGCAGGAGACGCTCCACTTCGACCCGGCGAGCGGCAGTCTCACCTCGCTGCGCTCGAAGGAGGAGGCGCACGACTACCGCTACTTCCCCGAGCCCGACCTGGTGCCGATCGTCCCGACCGAGGCGATGCTGCGCGAGGCCCGCGAGGCGCTGCCCGAGCTGCCGGTGGCGCGGATCGAGCGCTACGAAAAGGAGCTGGGGCTCGAATCCGACCCGGCCCGCCTGTTCGGCCGCGAGCCGGAGATGGCGGCCTACTTCGAGGCGACCTGCGCCGAGGCGGGCGAGGCCGAGCCGCGGACGATCGCCAACTGGATCACCGGCGACCTCACCGCCGAGCTGCGCAAAGGGGACGTCGACGAGGACTTCACCGACCCCACGGTCCCACCCGCGAGCCTCGCCCGCCTGGCCGAGCTGGTGGCAGCGAAGAAGATCTCCCACGGCAGCGGCCGCAAGGTGCTGGCGATCCTCGTCGCCGAGGGCGGCGACCCGGAGGCGATCGTCGAGCGCGAGGGCCTCGCCCAGATGGAGAGCGACTCCGGCGAGCTGGAGTCGATCGTCGAGAAGGCGATGGCCGACAACCCCGACGCCGTCGAGAAGATCCGCGAAGGCAACGGAAAGGCGATCGGCGCCATCGTCGGCGCCGTCATGCGAGAGACCAAAGGCCGCGCCGACGGCGGCGAGGTCAACCGCCTAATCCAGGAGAAGCTGTAGCCGTACTTAGTGCGTTTTGCACTTTGTAACACGTTGTTACAAAGTGCTAGGTTGGACTCATGGCCTGGAACGTGGTGATCGCTGGTGGTGGGTTTGGCGGTGCTGCGGCTGCTCGGGAGCTGGAGCGGGCGATGCCGAAGCAGTCGGCGCGGCTGGTGCTCGTCAACGAGACGAACTTTGCGCTTTACACGCCGTTCCTGCCCGAGGCCGCCGCCGGGACGCTTGAGCCGCGGCATGTGGTGACGCCGTTGCGGGAGATCCTCAACCGCACGTATCTGCGGTTGGGCTCGATCGTCGGCCACGACCCCGAGGCGAAGACGGTCACCCTGCGCGCCAAGTACGGCGAAACCGAGCAACTGCCATACGACCAGCTGCTGCTCTCGCTCGGCTCGGTCTCGCGGGTGCTGCCGGTGCCGGGTCTGGCCGAGCACGCGGTCGGGTTCAAGAGCCTGGCCGACGCGATCTACCTCCGCAACCACGTGATCGAGACGCTGGAGGAAGCGAACGCGACCGAAGACCAGGCACGCCGCGAACAGCTACTGACCTACGTCTTCGTCGGCGGCGGCTACGCCGGGCTCGAGGCCCTGGCCGAGCTGCAGGACTTCGCTGCCGATGCGATGGACGCCTACCCGCGGGCCCGCCTGCACGGGATGCGCTGGGTGCTGGTCGAGGCGACCGACAGGGTCCTGCCCGAGATCGACCGCGACCTCGGCGAGTACGCACTGCGCGAGCTGCGCGGCCGCGGGATCGACATCCGGCTTGGCACCACGCTGGAGGAGGTGACCGCCGACAGCGCCCGGCTCTCGACCGGTGAGGTGCTGCCGAGCAAAACCGTCGTCTGGACCGCCGGCGTCGCTCCGCAGCCGATCCTCAAAGAGCTGAGCGTGCCGCTCGACGAGCGCGGCCGGGTCCCGGTCGACTCCTACCTGCGGGTGCAGGGCATGGACTCGGTCTGGGCGATCGGCGACTGCGCCGCGGTCCCGGACCCGAGCGGCGGCACTTCGCCGCCGACCGCGCAGACCGCCGTTCGGCAGGGACCGGTGGCGGCTCGCAACATCGCCGCCGAGCTCGGCATCGGCAGCCCCAAGCCCTACGCCTACAAGTCCGAAGCGGCCTTCGTCAACCTCGGCCGCTACAAGGCCGTCGGCAAGATTGGCGACCGCACCTTCCGCGGCTTCCCCGCCTGGTGGATGGCCCGGACCTACCACATGAGCCAGATTCCGGGCTCGGCTCGCAAGGTGCGCGCGGTGCTCGACTGGACCGCCGGCCTGCCGTTCCGCCGCGACCTCTCCGAGGTCGGCACGATCGGCCACCCCAAGCCGCTGCTCTAAGAGCGCGCTTCGCGCCTATTCGACGACCAGCGTCGTCGCCATCCCTTTTTCCTCGTGTTCGGGAAGGGAGCACCAGAGGTTGTATTTGCCCGCCGGGAGGTCGAAGCTCGCGACGTTGCGCTGTTGGGAGGCGGTTTCGGGGATATGCAGCGGTTCGCCATCATCGCCCTCCGGTCGCAGGTTGAGGTTGTGCGGGTCTTCGCCCTGGTTGTTGAGTTCGATCGTCACTTCGCCGGCTTTGACGCTCGGGCGCGAGAGGACGAAGTAGAACTCGGCCGATTTGACCGCCAGCCGGTTCGCTTCCGGTTCAGGCTCGGGAGCCGGTGGGGTCGACGGGGCGAGAGCGGGTGCCGTGGGGACCGGCGCCGCCGCCACCGGGACGCAGGCCCACCGCACCCTGCGACGGACGACCCGGCGCACCTTGCCGTGGCGTTTCACCCGTTTCACCACCCGCTTGACCTGGCGCTGCCAGGCGCAGTCGGCGGCCGCGGCGCGTTCGGGCGCGAGCGGCGGCGAGCCGGGCACGTCGGCGAGGGACGCGATCAGCGCGACCGCGAGCGCCAGCGCGCCGATCAGGGTCAGTCGCGCCCGGCCGTCTCTCACGGCTTCACCAGCACCGGCCGGGCGAAGCCGGAGGCGCCGGGGATGATCGCTTCGGCGTCGAAGCCGAGCCACTGCTCCAGCAGCGAGCAGTACATGCCCCGGAAGTCGCTGGTCGCCCGCAGATTGTCCTGGGGGTCGAGCGTGGTCAGGCCGGGGAACTCGCCGACCATCTGGCCTTTGGCCTGCGAGCCGATCACGAAGGCGCAGCCGGCGGCGCCGTGGTCGGTGCCGAGCGAGCCGTTCTCCTCCGGCCGGCGCCCGAACTCGCTCCACATCTCGACCATCACCCGGTCGGCGAGGCCGCGCGCTTCGAGGTCGCGCTGGAAGGCG
>Ga0164301_10000170_pt1 | contig 17428 bp, 17 predicted proteins | sample Whisoiple_231_MG_FD_109711 | JGI IMG/M metagenome (GOLD analysis project Ga0164301, IMG submission 109711) | Unamended control soil microbial communities from upstate New York, USA - Whitman soil sample_231_MG | ecosystem: Environmental > Terrestrial > Soil > Agricultural land ... | reverse complement strand
GGATGAAATCGTCGGCGCCCATTTTGAGGCCGAACAGCTCGTCGATTTCCTCGTCCTTGGAGGTGAGGAAGATCACCGGCAGATCGGATTTCTGGCGCAGACGCCTGAGCAGCTCCATCCCGTCCATGCGCGGCATCTTGATATCGAAGATCGCCAGGTCGGGTGGATTGGTCTTGAGACCGTCGAGCGCGGTCGAGCCATCTGTATAGGTCTGGACGCGGTAGCCTTCGCCCTCGAGGGCGATGGAGACCGAGGTCAGGATGTTGCGGTCGTCGTCGACCAGCGCGATTGTCGGCATGAAGAAATTACCCTTGAACGAGGCGGCGTCGGTTACGAGGCGCGGATCGCGTCATGATCCGCAGGGTGGATGGAGCTCAACAAGTTGCGTCCAAAGCCAAGATCATTGCAACCGTTGACCGCCGAACGTGGCGCCGCACGTTTGGCGGGACCACAGCTGCCGGGCGAGTCGCACCGGCGCGGAGGGCCTTTATAGCCGTGGAAGAAAAGGAAATCACCCCCTCGCCACAATTCCGGCGGCAAGCGGAAGCTTTGCCTGGGGAAACGCAGGTGCCGCCGCAAAGCGAATACGACGCGATCGGTGAGGCCAAACGCTTGCTACGCGTGATCCGCGCCGGCGCATTGGCAAGCTTGACTGAGGACGGCCATCCCTTCGCGAGCCTCGTCAATGTCGCGACCGATCATGACGGGTCGCCGCTGCTCTTACTGTCACGCTTAGCGGCGCACACGCTCAATCTCGAACGCGACCCTCGTTGCTCGTTGCTCTTGTCGCAGACCGGCAAGGGCGATCCGCTGGCGCATCCGCGGCTGACCGTGATCGGCAGCGCCATGCGCACGCAGGATGAGCACGTGCGCGGCCGCTTCCTGCGCCGCCATCCGAAGTCGGAGCTTTATGCCGGCTTCGCCGATTTCTCCTTTTGGCGGATCAAGGTCGCACGCGCGCATCTCAACGGCGGCTTCGCCCGCGCTGCGGATTTTCCGGGGCATGCGGTTTTGACGCCGCTCGACGGCGCCGACGCGCTCATCGCGGCGGAAGCGGGCGCGGTCGAGCACATGAATGACGATCATCGCGAGGCGTTATCGCTTTATGCGACGAAGCTGCTCGGCGAAGCGGACGGACCCTGGCGCGCGACCGGCATTGATCCCGAAGGCATGGACCTTGCCGCCGGCGACCGCACCGCGCGGCTGACCTTCGAGCAGCCGATCAAGACGCCGGGCGAATTGCGGTCTGTGCTTGTGACGTTGGCAGCAAAGGCGAGATCGGAGGCGTGATCAGGAGGAGCGAGTGGCGAGTTGGCGGCCGTGCGCTACAGGAACATGCGTACTTGTGCCCAGGACCCCCGGTTGCAGACGGACCACACGGCACTCGCGTGGATTGCCCTCGCCTTTGCTGAGCGAGGCGATGATCTCCTGGGCCGATTCAAATCCGACTTGCTCCACGCCTGAGATCATCGGATTTGCAGGCGCTGCCGCGCGCGTGAAAAATCGCTTCTGCGCGTCGGCGATGCGGCGGTTGAGTTCGGCTGCGCCCCAATCGGCACTGCGCTTCTTGATCTGCGTCGCGACGAAGAAAAAGATCGGCTTTGGCCCGGGCAAATCCGGATCGTCCTTCAGAAACTCGGTGTTTGCCGTCGAGCCGGCAAAACAATCGTAGAGGAGATTTTCGCCGAAATGCGCGTGGATGCGCGCGCGTAGTTTCGCGTCGCCGGAGAAATCGACGTAAATGGAAGGCACGCTGTCATCCACCGTCGCGATGCCGTCATAGGTGACCGTCTCGTCATAGCATCCGAGCGTCTGCACGAAATCGGCGTTCTTCGCCGAGGTGAGGCCGGTAAGGCAGATGCCATTCCGCGCATCAAGACAGAACGCCGTTCCAAATGCCGTCTTGCTCGATGCGCTCGAGACCATGACGCGGCGCGCGCCGAAGAACGCATTGTCCTGCAGGAAATCGGCGAGCATGAACGACATGATGAAAAGCGGGCGCAAAAGCGCCTGGATGTTTTCCAGTTCCGGCAGATAGACAGGATCGGCCGCACAGCGCGTATATTGATTGTAGATGGACGGCAGCTCGCTGCGATGTTCGGTGCCGTCGTAGAAGCCGCGTTGCGTGAGGCGTTCCGGGCGCAAGTAAACATGCGTCGCGATTGGCAGAAACCATAGAGGCGCTCGCCTAACTCGATGCCCTCAACCGCCGAGGCAACCACATCGGCGAAGCCCCAGACCGGCATATGTCCCCACTCAGCGTGCGGCGAGCGGAAGAATTGCCAAAACTTCATGGTCTCGCCGAGCGCCGCGTAGGTCATGTTGTTGGCGCTGAGCGAGAAGCGATCCACCCTCAGCAGGATTTCTCCCTCGCCTAATTCGCAGGCTTGCGGGGTGGTCTCGATGCGCGTTCGGCCAATATCGCTCTTCGCCGTGAGCAGGCGTGTGACGGTCAGCGTGTCCGGCATGCTAGTATCCATTTGAAAGAGCGAGCCATGCCTAGCAAAACCGCGCGGCGGATGGGTTCGGATTCGCACGGGCGCACTGCGCCGACACGCAAATCCTTGCCAAGGCCGAAGAAACGGCCGACGCAGGAGCGCGCTAAGTTCACCATCCAGGCGGTTTACGACGCTTTCGTTCGGATTTGCCGCCGCGACGGATTGAGCGCGGTCACGATGAAAGATGTCGCGGCAGAAGCCGGGTACGCCGTTGGCACCCTCTACGATTATTTTCCGGACAAGCGCGCCTTGTTCTCAGGATATGTGCGCTACACGCTCGATGACATGCTTTCGCGGATCGATCGCGAGGTCATCGCCGACGGCGGCGCCGATTGGCGCACGCGCTTGCATCGCCTGGTGGCGATCACGTGCGGCGCCGATGACGCGGCGCCGTATTTCGATCGCGACATGCTGAAGCATGTCAGTGCGATCGCCGAGGATAAGCACCACAAACGCGTTTTCGAGGAACTGACGGCGAAATGGCGCGAAGCGGTCGGCGCATGGCAAGACATGCCTGGCCGCGCGTCGCCCGAGACGATCGGCGCGCTCGCCCTCGCGCTCTGGGCCTCGCGGCGCTACGTCCTGCTCGTTGGCCCGGCCGCGGAGAAGACCGACTGGGTTGCCCAGCTCGAACTGATTTGCCGACGCGCGTTGGTGCCGGGCTGGCATGACGGGCGCCGACCCGGCAATTCTCCAGCCACTAACATTTGATATGAAAATCAAGCGATTCGGCAGCTCGTCAGGCTTCTTCTTGCGCCGCCGCAAGTTGCCAGCGCTTGCCCCGCCGCCTGCTCAAGATTAAAGCAGGGAACCTTCGCTTTACCCCTCCCGGTTTACGGGAAATATAGCCGCCGAATCGGCGGGCTCCGAGGAAGCGCGATGAAACAGGTGGGCAATTTCAACCCGGCCTTCACGGCCGAAGCGTTCGGGCTCAAGCACCTCAAAGGCGTTTCTTACAATCTCGATGCGCCGCTCCTCTACGAGGCGGCGATCAGAGGCGGCGAGGCGGAGATCGCCCATGGCGGGCCGCTGGTCGCCGAGACCGGTGTCCATACCGGCCGCGCGCACCGAGACAAGTTCATCGTCCGCGACGAGGTGACCGACAAGACGATCTGGTGGGACAATTCCAATGCGATGAGCTGCGAGCATTTCGACGTGCTCTACAACGATTTTTTGGAGCACGCGAAGGGCAAGCATCTCTTCGCGCAGGACCTTTATGGCGGCGCCGATCCGGCGCATCGGGTCAAGGTGCGCGTCTTTACCGAGCTCGCTTGGCATTCGCTGTTCATCCGAACCATGCTGATCCGTCCGCCGGTCGAGGATCTGCGCTCGTTCACGGCAGATATGACGATCATCGACCTGCCGTCTTTCCGGGCCGATCCGAAGCGCCACGGCTGCCGCTCGGAGACGGTAATCGCCGTCGATTTTACCCGCAACATCGTGCTGATCGGCGCCTCCAGCTATGCCGGCGAGATGAAGAAGTCGGTCTTCGGTTATCTGAATTTTGTGTTGCCGGCCGAGAAAGTCATGCCGATGCATTGCTCGGCGAATGTCGGCAAGGGCGGCGATTCGGCTCTATTCTTTGGCCTCTCTGGCACCGGCAAGACAACGCTTTCCGCCGATCCGAACCGCACCCTTCTCGGCGATGACGAGCACGGCTGGAGCCGCGAGGGCATCTTCAATTTCGAGGGCGGCTGCTATGCCAAAGCGATCAGGTTGTCGCGCGAAGCCGAACCCGAAATTTACGCGACGACCGAGCGCTTCGGCTCGATCATGGAGAATGTCGTCCTCGATCCGCTGACGCGGCTTCCCGATTTCGACGATGATTCGAAAACCGAGAATACGCGCGTCGCCTATCCCTTAGATTTCATTCCGAACGCGTCGCCGACCGGCCGCGCGGGCCATCCGAAGAACATCGTCATGCTGACAGCGGACGCGTTCGGCGTCATGCCGCCGATCGCCAAGCTCGATGCGAGCCAGGCGATGTATCACTTCCTCTCCGGCTACACGGCCAAAGTCGCCGGCACGGAGAAGGGTGTGACCGAGCCGCAGGCGACATTTTCGACCTGCTTCGGTGCACCATTCATGCCGCGGCACCCCTCAGTTTACGGCAACATGCTACGCGATCTCATCGCGCGACATCACGTCGATTGCTGGCTTGTCAACACAGGCTGGACCGGCGGCAAGTTCGGCACCGGCCGGCGCATGCCGATCCGGGTTACGCGCCGGCTGCTCGCCGCGGCACTCGACGGCTCGCTCAATCGCGCGAGCTTCCGCACCGATCCTTATTTCGGTCTCGCCGTGCCGAGCTCCGTGCCGGGTGTCGAGCCGCACATTTTGAATCCGGTGAAGACATGGCAGTCGAAGTCCGAGTTCGCCGAGACGGCGAAGCGGCTCGTCAACATGTTCCGCGAGAACTTTGTGAAGTTCGAGCCGCATGTCGACGCCGAGGTGAAGGAAGCCGCGCCGACCATACGCATCGCGGCGGAGTAACGGCTTAACTCAGCGACATGCCCGAGCGCCCTTCCTTGCGAGCGCGATAATAGGCCCACAGCATGCGCGCGGCGACGCCGCGCCATGGCCGCCAGCGCTCGCCGATCTTTTCCAGCCGCGCGGTATCGGGGCGCTTTTTCAGATTGAGCGCGAGCCGCGCGGCTTCCTGTAGCGCGAGGTCGCCGGCCGGCCACGCGTCGGGATGGCCGAGGCAGAACAAAAGGAAGATATCCGCCGTCCAGGGACCAATGCCTTTGACCGCGACGAGCTTCTCGTGCGCTTCCTCGGCCGTCATCAAGGCGAGCGCGTCGATATCCAGCGAGTTGGTGACGATTGCGTCGGCGAGTCCGCGCAGCGGGCGGATTTTAGGCGCAGAGAGACCGGCGGCACGCAGCGGTTCGTCGGATGCGTCGCGAAGGTTCCGCGCATTGAGAGGCGCGACCATGGCGGGCAAACGGCCGAAGATCGCGACGGCGCCGGCGGTCGAGACCTGCTGCGGGACGATAATGGCGGCGAGGCCTTCAAAGCCGGGCTCGCGCCGGCGCAAAGGCGTCGGTCCGCCGACTTCGAGCATGTGCCTGATCGTCTCGGCGTCCTGCGCGGCGAGCGCGGCGACACCGATCGCGAGCGTTGCCTCGCCATCGATCAGTGGGCCGGGATGATAGAGGCGTGGGACAGGTTTGAGGATCCGCCGGCGGCGTTTCTTGGGAGGCGTTTGCGCGGATTTCGCACCTGCCCTCTTGCCGCGCGCGCGGACCTTTGTTGTTTGCGGTGCTCTTGCCTTCATTGGCCGCAAGTGTGCCGGGTGATCATGCTCGGTCAAGGTGGCCAGTCTTGCCTGCTTGAACGCGAGGCACGCTGCGATTACGGTGCGCGCTGCCAAAATTGAGGGCGAGAGCCTTGCGGTACATCCTTATCGTATGCCGAGCGCCGGAGATGGGACGGGTCTAAAACCCGATTTCCCTCGATGGCGCTCAACCCAAGGCCCCTCACCCGGGCCTTTTTTGTTGCTCAAATTCCCGCGACGGAGACGGGCCATGATGAAGCAGTTGAGCGGTGCCGAAATGGTGGTCGAAGCCCTGAAGGATCAGGGCGTCGACGTCGTATTCGGCTATCCCGGCGGCGCCGTTCTGCCGATCTACGACGCGATCTTTCATCAGAATTCGGTCCGTCACATCCTCGTCCGCCACGAGCAGGGCGCGGCTCATGCGGCGGAAGGTTATGCGCGTTCGTCCGGCAAGGTCGGCGTGTTGCTTGTTACCTCCGGGCCCGGCGCGACAAATGCGGTGACCGGCCTCACCGACGCGTTGATGGATTCGGTCCCTCTTGTCTGCATCACCGGCCAAGTGCCGACGCATCTGATCGGCTCCGACGCCTTCCAGGAATGCGACACGACTGGCATCACCCGCCATTGCACCAAGCACAATTATCTCGTGAAGCGGATCGAGGATTTGCCGCGCGTCCTGCACGAGGCGTTTTACGTGGCGAAAGCGGGGCGTCCCGGTCCCGTTGTCATCGATATTCCGAAGGACGTGCAGTTCGCGCTCGGCACTTATACCGGGCCGAAGAACGTGCAGCACAAGACCTATCAGCCGAAGCTCAAAGGGGACATGGCCAAGATCCGCGAGGCGCTGGCGCTTATCGCGGCGGCGAAGCGGCCGGTCTTTTATACCGGTGGCGGCATCATCAATTCCGGCCCGGCGGCGTCCGCTTTGTTGCGCGAATTCGTTGGCCTGACCGGGATTCCCATCACGTCGACGTTGATGGGGCTCGGCGCTTATCCCGCTTCCGGCAAGAACTGGCTCGGCATGCTCGGCATGCACGGCACTTACGAGGCCAACAACGCGATGCATGGCTGCGATCTGATGATCGCAACCGGAGCGCGTTTCGACGATCGCATCACGGGGCGGCTCGACGCGTTCTCGCCGGGATCGAAGAAGATTCATATCGACATCGATCCCTCCTCGATCAACAAGAACGTCAAGGTCGATCTCGGGATCATCGGCGATTGCGCGCACGTGCTCGAAGACATGGTCCGGCTCTGGCGCACTGAAGCGCTGTCGACCGACAAAGGCGCGCTCGTCGCTTGGTGGCGGCAGATCGAGGAATGGCGCGGACGCAAGTCGCTCGCGTTCCAGAACTCGACCCGCAAGATCAAGCCACAGCATGCGATTCAGCGCCTCTATGAGCTGACGCGCGATCGCAAGGCCTTCATCACGACCGAAGTGGGCCAACACCAGATGTGGGCGGCGCAGCACTATCATTTCGACGAGCCGAACCACTGGATGACCAGTGGCGGCCTCGGCACAATGGGCTATGGCCTGCCGGCGGCAATCGGCGTGCAGCTCGCGCATCTGCAAGCGCTTGTCATCGACATTGCCGGCGAAGCTTCGATCCTCATGAACATGCAGGAAATGTCGACCGCAGCGCAGTACCGGCTGCCGGTGAAAATTTTCATCCTCAATAATCAATATATGGGCATGGTACGCCAGTGGCAGGAATTGCTGCATGGCGGGCGCTATTCCGAGAGCTATTCGGAGGCGTTGCCCGACTTCGTCAAGCTCGCCGAAGCATATGGCGCGCACGGCATCCGCTGCAGCGACCCGGCAAAGCTCGACGATGCAATCCGCGAGATGGTCGACCATCCCGGCGCCGTGATCTTCGACTGCGTCGTCGACAAGGACGAAAATTGCTTCCCGATGATCCCGTCGGGGAAGGCTCATAATGAGATGATCTTGGCCGAGCTCGCCGATGATGCCGGTGTCGAGCTCGGCGCCGTCATCGATGAAAAAGGCAAGATGCTGGTGTGAGGACATTTCCGGAGCGGCGAAGCCGCATCCGGGACCCAGAGCAAATGCATTTGCCCCTGGACCCCGGATCGCCCTCTGCGCGTCCGGGGATGTGAAAACTCATTCAAGAGAGATAAATCCATGAACGCTGTTGTCACACCGCCAATGTCGCCGCCCTCGCCTTACTCTTCGGCGCTGAGCAAATCGAATGTCGAGACGCATACGCTCTCCGTGCTTGTCGATAATGAGCCCGGCGTTCTCGCGCGCGTCGTCGGCCTGTTCTCCGGCCGCGGCTATAACATCGAGAGCCTGACGGTCGCCGAGGTCGCGCATGCGGAGCACCTGTCGCGCATCACGATCGTGACTTCCGGCACGCCCGAGGCGATCGAGCAGATTTCGCATCAGCTCGACCGGCTGGTGCCGGTTCACACGGTGACAGACCTGACGCTTGCCGGCGGCGCGATTGAGCGCGAACTCGCGATGATCAAGGTGCGCGGCAAAGGCGAAATCCGCGTCGAGGCGCTGCGTCTTGCCGAAGCGTTCCGCGCTCGCGTCATCGACGCTTCAATCGAAAGCTTCGTGTTCGAGCTCACCGGCCGCCCGGACAAAATCGACCAATTCGTCGAGCTCATGCGTCCGGTTGGATTGGTCGAGGTCTCGCGCACCGGCGTCGCGGCGATTTCGCGCGGGCCGGAGCGAATGTGAGCGATACGCTGGATCAGGCGACGGCCAACGCACTTGCAACCGGCGGCGCTGGGCCGAAACAGCGTAACGTACCCGGGCCGACAACGGGCCGCATCGAGGCATTTTCCGATGGCGTGATCGCCATCATCATCACCATCATGGTGTTGGAGCTGAAGCCGGAGCATACGAGCGACACGCGCTTCTGGAGCGCCTTCGTCGTGCCGCTCGCCCCGAAGCTCATTTCCTACGCGATGTCGTTCCTCGTCGTCGCGATCATGTGGGTCAACCACCACCAGCTCATGGACACCGCGCCGAGCGCGACGCGGCCGCTGCTTTGGTGGAACAACCACCTGCTCTTCTGGATGTCGCTGATCCCGTTCGCCACGGCTTACGTCGGCGAGAATCCGATCTCCCCGATCGCGGTCGACATCTATGGCTTCGTCCTGTTCGCCTGTGCATCGAGCTTCGCGCTACTGCGGCGCAGCGTCGCCGGCATGGGCGAGCCCGACAAGCGTCTCCGCGACCTGCACAACCGCGTCATGCGCAAAAGCCTGATCGGCGCTGCCGTCTATGGCCTGTCTATCCCGCTGGCTTTCATCTCCGTCTACCTTTCCATGGCGGCTTTCCTCATCGTGCCGGCGCTGTTCTTCATGCCCGACCCGGTGCCGGGCCAGGCTGAACTGGAAGGAATCGAGAAGACCTGATCTGGACGCGGAGGCGTTCCGGATATACATTGGATATCCGAAAGGCGGCCTGTCATGCGCACCACAATCGCCCGCTGGGGCAACAGCACCGCCCTGCGTCTGCCCAAGACCGTCGTCGAAGAGCTGCACCTGAGGCCGGGTCAGCAGGTGGAGGTGGTCGTCGAGGGCGGCGAGGCGCGGCTGAAGCCGGTGCGCCGCCCGGACGCATTCCTGGAAGAGCTGATGGCCGAGGCCGACCGCATCGGCTGGGAGAACGAGCCCCCACTGGTCGACTGGGGACCAGATGTCGGGACAGAAATCATCGATGATGAGTATTCGCGGGGGGAGATCGTCCCTGGTCCCAACGGGGCGCCTGTCCGTAAGAGAGACCAATGAACCTGCCGGAGGCAGGCGATATCCATTGGGCCGACTTCGGTACGACGCTTGGCACAGAGCAGGCAGGCCGGCGCCCGGCGCTTGTAGTCTCGGAGCACGTCTTCAATGCGCGCTCGTCTCGAATCGTCGTGTGTCCGATCACTAGCCGGCCAGTCGAATGGCCGGTCGTGGTGCCCATGCCATCGTTGCTCCGCACACGGGGCGTGATCCTCTGCGATCAGGTAAGAGCGATCGATCGCCGCGCTCGGCTGTTCGGTTACATCGAGCGGCTTCCTGAGGACTCATTGATCGCGGTTCGGCGTGTGCTCGGCGCGATCCTCGGCGTCCGGACACAAACAATCGGCACTTGACCCCGCCAAACCAAGCCTTCACCAAAGCGCGCTCTTTGCTGCGGCAGGCCCGCTGAATCCGACGAACGTCTAAGGGATGAAATCAAATGCGCGTTTATTACGACCGAGATGCCGACATCAATCTGATCAAGGGCAAGAAAGTCGCCGTCATCGGCTACGGCAGCCAGGGCCACGCGCATGTGCTGAATTTGCGTGATACCGGCGTGAAGGATGTCGCCGTCGGCCTGCGCGCCGGCTCCGCCTCGGCCAAAAAGGCCGAGGGCGAAGGTCTGAAAGTGATGAGCGTCGCCGAATGCGCCAAGTGGGCCGACGTCATCATGATGCTAACGCCGGACGAATTGCAGGCCGATATTTACGCCCGCGAGCTTGCCGACAATATGAAGAACGGCGCCGCGCTGATGTTCGCGCACGGCCTCAACGTGCATTTCAATCTGATCGAGCCGCGCAAAGACATCGACGTCTTGATGGTCGCGCCTAAGGGGCCCGGCCATACCGTGCGTTCGGAATATAAGCGCGGCGGCGGCGTGCCCTGCCTGCTTGCGATCCACCAGGATGCCTCCGGCAATGCGCACGATCTCGGCCTCTCCTATGCCTCGGCGATCGGCGGCGGCCGCGCCGGCATCATCGAGACGACGTTCAAGGAAGAATGCGAGACCGATCTCTTCGGCGAGCAGGTCGTGCTCTGCGGTGGACTGGTCGAGCTCATCCGCGGCGGCTTCGAGACGCTGGTCGAAGCGGGCTACGCGCCGGAAATGGCTTACTTCGAATGCCTGCACGAGGTGAAGCTCATCGTGGACCTCATCTACGAGGGCGGTATCGCCAATATGAATTATTCGATCTCCAACACCGCCGAATACGGCGAGTACGTTTCGGGCCCGCGCATCATCACCCCTGAGACAAAGGCCGAGATGAAGCGCATTCTCGCCGATATCCAGTCGGGCAAATTCACGCGCGACTGGATGCTCGAGAACAGGGTCAACCAGACCTCGTTCAAGGCGACGCGCGCCAAGCACAACGCCCATCAGATCGAGGAGATCGGCGAGAAGCTCCGCGCCATGATGCCGTGGATCGGCCAGAACAAGCTGGTCGACAAAGCCAAGAACTGACGCGCGCATTGAATGCGCCCGGACGTATCGACCGCCTCGCCTGATCAGGCCAAACCCGCGGTCGAGCTCCGGGGCGTCGAAGTCGCATTCCGACTCGCAGACGGCACGGATTATCGCGCCGTGCGCGACATCGATCTTGCGATCGCGCCGGGCGAGTTCGTCACCATCGTAGGGCCGACCGGCTGCGGGAAATCGACGCTGCTCAACGCGGTTGCCGGCCTCGTCTCCGTACGCGGTGCGGTGCGCATTTTCGGGAGCCCGCTCGCCGGATTGAACCGGCGCGCCGGTTATCTCTTCCAGCAAGACGCGCTGATGCCGTGGAAGACCGCGCTCGCCAATGTGGCGGTGGCGCTCGAACCGGCGGGTGTGTCCGCCGGCGAAGCACGCGACAGAGCGGGCGAATGGCTGCAGCGCGTCGGCCTCGCCAATTTTATGGATCGCTATCCGCATCAGCTCTCGGGCGGGCAGCGCAAACGGGTCGCGCTGGCGCAGACGTTGATCCGCGATCCCGAAATCCTGCTCATGGACGAGCCGTTCGGCCCGCTCGACGCACAGACGCGCGCGCTCATGGGCGATCTCCTGCTTTCGCTGTGGTCGGCGGACCGCAAGGCGGTGATTTTCGTCACCCACGATCTCGACGAGGCGATTTCTTTGGCCGATCGCGTTGTCGTCATGTCGGCGGGTCCTGCCGCGCGGATCATTGCCGAGCATCGCATCAACTTGCCGCGCCCGCGCGTCAGCGCCGACATCAGGCTCGAGCCGCGCTTTCACGCGCTGCAGCGGGCGATCTGGGCGGATCTACGCGACGAGGTGATGCGCGCCTATGCGAGCGGCGCGGCCGGCGCTGCCGCATGAAGAACCGCGGCGCATTGCTGCTGATGCAGATCGCCATCGCGGCGGCGCTCATCCTTGTCTGGTATGTCGGCTCCAGCGTCCCGATCGGCGGCAAATTTTTGCTGCCGAAATTCTTCTTCTCGACGCCCGCCGAGGTGCTAGCGCGTATCCAAAAGATGTTCTCGACTGCTTCGATCTGGCGGCACATTCACATCACGCTGACGGAGACCGCGCTCGCCTTTTTCATCGGCTCCGGCCTTGGCATCGTCATCGGCTTCTGGTTTGCGCGAAAGCCCACAGTCGCCGCCGTGCTCGATCCTTACGTCAAGGCCGCCAATGCGCTGCCGCGCGTCGTGCTGGCGCCGATCTTCATGCTGTGGTTCGGGCTTGGCCTCTGGTCGAAAGTCGCGCTCGGCGTCACGCTGGTCTTCTTCATCGTGTTCTTCAACGTCTATCAGGGCGTCAAAGAGGTGAACCCGGTGATCCTCGCCAACGCGCGGATGCTCGGCATGAACGATCGCCAGCTGATGCGCCACGTCTATTGGCCGGCCGCGCTCTCCTGGATGTTCTCGTCGCTGCACACGTCCGTGGGCTTCGCTTTGGTCGGGGCGGTGGTCGGCGAGTATTTGGGCTCCGCCGCCGGCCTCGGCTATCTTATCCAGGAGGCGGAAGGCGTGTTCGACGTCGCTGGCGTTTTCGCCGGAATGATCGTGCTCGCCGTCGTCGTTTTGGTGATCGACTGGCTGGTGACGCTGATCGAGAATAGATTGCTTGCCTGGCGGCCGCGGGCCACGGAGCGCTTCTGAAGAAAAGATCGGGAGGAACGAATGAAGCTCACGAAATTCATCGGCGCGGCGCTCGCCGTCACGCTGAGCGCTGGCGTAGCGCTGGCACAGGGCGCGATCGAAAAGCCGAAAGTGATTCTCGGTGTCGGCGGCAAGTCGCTGCTCTATTATCTGCCGCTCACGGTGGCCGAGCAGAAGGGCTTGTTCAAGGAGCGCGGCCTCGATGTCGAAATTCAGGATTTTGCCGGCGGCGCCAAAAGCCTGCAGGCGCTGGTCGGCGGCTCGGTCGACGTGGTGACCGGCGCCTATGAGCACACGATCCGCATGCAGGCCAAAGGTCAGGATATCCGCGCCGTCATCGAGCTCGGCCGCTTTCCGGCGATCGTCGTCGCGGTGAAGAAGGGCGTGAAGTTCGACTCGCCCGCGGACTTCAAGGGCATGAAGATCGGCGTCACCGCGCCGGGTTCTTCGACAAACATGCTGATGAATTTTGTGCTCGCCAAAGCCGGTCTGACGCCGCAGGACGTGTCGTTCATAGGCGTCGGCAGCTCCGCGTCCGCGGTCGCGGCGATCCGCAACGGGCAGCTCGACGCAATCTCGCATCTCGAGCCGGCGATCACCATGCTGGAGCAGTCCGGAGATATCCGCGTGATCGTCGATACGCGCACGGAAGAAGGCACCCGCGCTCTGTTCGGCGGCGAGAATCCCGCGGCCGTGCTTTACCTGAAACAGAGTTTCATCGAAGCCAATCCGAATACGGTGCAGGCGCTTGTCGACGCATTGTATAAAGCGCTGCAATGGATGAAGAGTGCGAGCGCCGCGGACATCGCGGCGATCGTGCCGGAAAACTACCTGCTCGGCGATAAGGCGCTCTACATTGCGGCGCTAGAGCATTCGAAGCCTTCTTACTCGCAGACTGGCATGATCGACGCCGACGGCATGCGCAGCACCAACGACATGCTTGTGCGCTTCGAACCGGAGCTCAAGGCGGCGAAGGTCGATCTCGCCAAGACGTTCGATCCGCGCTTCGTACAGCGGGCGGCGGGGATGACCCACTAGCGCGGGCAGCCCGCGCCGTGAACATTCTGTCGATCCAGTCGCATGTCGCCTATGGCCACGTCGGCAATTCGGCGGCGGTGTTCCCGATGCAGCGGCTCGGCCATGAAGTGTGGCCGATCCACACGGTGCAATTCTCGAATCACACCGGCTATGGCGCCTGGCGCGGCGAGGTTTTGCCGGCCTCGATCATCGACGAATGTGTCGAAGGCATTGCCGAGCGCGGCGTGCTCGCCACATGCGACGGCGTCCTCTCCGGCTATATGGGTTCGGCGGCAACCGGCGCGGCGATTCTGCGCGCGGTTCAGCGCGTCAAGGCGGCCAACCCACACGCGCTCTATTGTTGCGATCCGGTCATCGGCGGTATTGGGCGGGGCGTGTTCGTGCGCGAGGGTATCCCCGAGCTGATTGCGTCGCTCGCGCTGCCGGCCGCGGACATTATCACGCCGAACCATTTCGAGCTCGAATTTCTGAGCGGCAGCCGAGTCGGCAACGCGGGCGAGGTGCGCGCCGGCTTGGCGAAGTTGCACGGACGCCGGCCGAAGGTGATCCTCGTTACCTCACTGCATCTCGAGGACACTCCCGCGGAGGCGATCGACGTCGCTGCCTCCGAAGCAGGCGCGATCTGGCGCGTGCGTACGCCGCGCCTCGACGTCGCGCCGAACGGCGCCGGCGACTGCGTGGCGGCTTTGTTTTTCGTCCACTGGCTGACGACCCGCTCCGTCAAAGCCGCGCTGGAGCGGGCGGTTGCCTCCGTGTTCGGCATCCTCGCGCGTAGCGTCGCGGCGAAGTCGCGCGAGCTCATGCTGATCGCCGCACAAGACGAATTCGTCACTCCGACGCGCCGCTTCGAAGCGCTGCCGCTTTGAGCGGACGACAAGGCAAACGATTCGTTAATTCACGTCCTCCGCCAATCTCACCACATCGATTGAAGCCGCCATTAACCTTTGCGTGGCTTCATTCCGCCGGAGTTTTCCGGCGGAGCAGGTCAGTTGCAGCGTACCGATATTTTGGTCGTCGGGGCGGGGCCCGCCGGTTTAACCACTGCCTATATGCTCGCCAAAGCCGGCCGCGACGTGACGGTCATCGAGCGTGATCCGATTTATGTCGGCGGCATCAGTCGCACTGTCAATTACAAGGGCTGTCTTTTCGACATCGGCTGCCATCGCTTCTTCTCGAAATCGAAGGAAGTCGTCGCGTTATGGGATGAAATCCTCCCCGATGATTTGATCGAGCGGCCGCGCCTCTCACGCATATTCTATCGCGGCAAGTTCTATTCGTATCCGCTGAAAGCGTTCGAGGCGCTGCGCAATCTCGGGCTTCTGCAGAGCGTTGCCTGCATGGCTTCCTTTGCTTGGCCAAAGCCTTCCCCGTCAAAAATCCCAAAACCTTTCACGATTGGGTGCGCAACCAGTTCGGTGAGCGGCTGTTCTCGATCTTCTTCAAGACCTACACCGAAAAGGTGTGGGGGATGGGCTGCGATGAAATTTCCGCCGATTGGGCGGCGCAGCGCATCAAAGGGCTGAGCCTCGGCGCAGCGATTCTCGACGGGCTGCGCCGCTCGCTCGGCCGTAGGAAGAACGTTGGCACCGAAGACGGCCCAAAGACGCTTATCGAATCCTTTCGCTATCCGCGCCGTGGTCGGAATGATGTGGGAAGCTGCCGCCAAAAAGATGAAAGCGATGGGCGGCCGCATCCTCATGGACCACGCGCTCGAGCGCCTGACTTACGATGAAGCTCGCGCACTCTGGACGATCGAAGTAATGCGCGGCGACGGCACGCGCGAGACGTTTGTTGCCAACGAAATCGTCTCCTCCGCGCCCATTCGCGAATTGATGAGCGCGCTCAAGCCGACGCCGCTGAGTCTTCTGCACGCGCGCGAGCTGAGATATCGCGATTTTCTCACCGTGGTCCTGATCGGCCGCTGCGAGCGCGATCTCCCCGACAATTGGATCTACATCCACGATGAGACGGTGAAGGTCGGCCGCGTGCAGAATTTCCGCTCCTGGTCGCCGGACATGATTCCGGACGGCGTCTTCACTTGCCTCGGCCTCGAATATTTCTGCTTCGAAGGCGACGGCCTCTGGTCCGCCGAGGATGCCGATTTAATCGTGCTTGCGAAATCGGAGATCGCCAAGGTCGGCCTCATGCGGGCCGAGGACGTGCGCGACGCCTGCGTCGTGCGTCCCGGGTCATGGCCGATCTCGATCCGGCGGGAATCGGCCGCGACATGATGTTTGTCCATGACGGACAATTCGGCTTCAGTCTCTTCCCGTTCTTGATCCACGGGCTTGTCGCCCATTTCGGCCCCGGCGCAGCCGCAAGGATCGTCAGCGGTCTCGGCTGTCTCTGCTCCTTCGCTGCGGCCACTATTCTTGCGATGCAGCTCGTCAAAGGCCGCGCGGTCTGGCTCATGCTGGTTTTCGCGTGCGATCTCCCGCACGCCTACGGATCGCAAGTTTTTCAAATCGCAGAGACAATGGCAGTGCCGCGCCCCTTTGCCGAGGCGGCGGTCCTGCTTTCGCTCGCCGCCTTGATATCAGGACGGCCTCGCACTGCGATCGCTTTGGTTCTCGTCGGTGCCGCGCTGCATCCGATCAGGCGCTTGCCGGCGCGGGCGTTATCGCGAGTTTGTACTGGCGTGACTGGCGCCTCGTCGCTTTGGCGCTTGCCGGAGCGGTCTGCTCCATCATTCTCGCGCTCGCCGGTGCGCCGCTACGAACTATCTTATCGCTCTCGGCGCCGCTATGACGGGCCTGACGCTCTTCTATACCCACACGCTGATTGACTTTTGGCATTTCCTCGAAAAATTCCCGCCGGTGCCAGCGCTCGCGCTCTACGCGATGTTCCGCTTCAGTATCGCGGCGCTGCCAATTTGTCTCGTTGCCGTGATGTGGGTTTGGGCCAAGCCGCAATTCCGCACCCAGTGGCTTACTGTTTCTGGAGGTATTGGAACGGCTGCTGCCGCAGCACTCTTTTGGATTTCGCTGCCGCCCAGCGCGAACGAACTCGAGTCCGGACGTCAGCCGAACGCTTTCGCCTCGATCCTCGACGGACATCCCGGAGAGGTCTTGTGGGTCGGAGGATCGGCCGAGAGCTGGTACTTGCTCGGCCGGCCGCAATGGGCGTCGGGATTGCAGCCGGTGAGTGCCGTCTTTTCCCGGCCTCTCGCGATGCTTTGGCGCGAGCGGGCCCGGGTGTTGCTCGATAATGGGCTCGCGCCGCGCAACATTTTTGAGCCGCGCAAGCAGATTGACGACAGTCCTATCCTTGACGTCACGCGCGCAGCCCTGGGTTCTTTCTGCACGCGCGAGGATGCACCCGTTGCGATCATCTTTCCGCTTGAAAAGAACAAACCCTTGCCGGCCGGCCTCGACGCGGCGATCTGGACGCCGCCCCACTCAAGATATATCGCGGATGCGAACGACAAAATGATCTGGCATGTGATCGATCGCTATGCCGGGGTGCCCTGCCGAGACAAAGCCGAGTCAAAAAAGCCCCGAGGCGATCCTATGCCCCCTGTTCTGCGCGGCGGTCTGCTATGAGCAAAATCCGGACGACGAGGGAATGAGCACGGGCTAAAGAGCTGCCCACCGTCCGACCCGTGCCGCAGCAGGATAATGAAGCGACATTTCTATACGCTCGACGTGTTCACGGAGCGGCCGCTTGCCGGCAATGCGCTCGCCGTCGTGCTCGATGGCGGCGGTCTCGACGCATCGCGCATGCAGGCGATCGCACGCGAGTTCAACCTCTC
>Ga0164301_10000162_pt1 | contig 17876 bp, 14 predicted proteins | sample Whisoiple_231_MG_FD_109711 | JGI IMG/M metagenome (GOLD analysis project Ga0164301, IMG submission 109711) | Unamended control soil microbial communities from upstate New York, USA - Whitman soil sample_231_MG | ecosystem: Environmental > Terrestrial > Soil > Agricultural land ... | reverse complement strand
CATGTTCGTAGGAGCGCACGTATCCACCGGTGGCGGGCTCGCCAACGCAGTCCAGCGCGGCAAGGAACGCGGCTGCGAATCTATCCAGATCTTCCACCAGAGCCCGCGGATGTGGCGGCCGACGAAATACGGCGAGGCCGATTTCGCCGCCTTCCGCGAGGCGATGGACGCCTCGCCGGTCGAAGCGGTGATCATCCACGCGGTCTACCTGATCAACTGCGCGACCAAAGACAAGGACCTGCGCAAGAAGTCGCTGACCTCGCTGACGCACGCGCTGCGGATCGGCGACGGGATCGGCGCCAGGGGCGTCGTCCTCCACCCCGGCTCGCAGAAAACCGACCCGCTGAAACCGTCGCTGAAGCGCGCTTCGAAGGTGATTGCCGAGGCGCTGAAGGAGACGGACTCCTGCCCGCTGCTGATCGAGCAGACGGCCGGGCACAAAGGTCTCCTCGCTCGCGACTTCGACCAGACCGCCGAGCTGATCGAGCTCGCCGGCGGCGGCAAGCGCCTCGGCCTCTGCCTCGACTCCTGTCACCTCTTCGTCCAGGGCTACGACATCACCGACGAGGCCCACCTCGGCGCCGTCCTCGACGAAGCCGACGCCAAGGTAGGGATCGAGCGCCTCGGCGCCGTCCACGTCAACGACGCCGCCGTCCCCCTCGGCGCCTGCCTCGACCGCCACGCCAACATCGGCAAAGGCGAGATGGGCAAACGCGGCCTCTCCGCATTCCTCTCGGAGCCAAGGTTCGAGGGGCTGCCGGCAACCCTGGAGACGCCGGGCCCGGAAAAGAAAGGCTCCTCAAAAGCCGAAGTAACCCTGGCGAAGCGCCTGCGTCGCGAAGGGCTTAAGCGCCGAGGGAAGTAGCCGCTGCGGCAGGGGATAGCGTTCCTTTGGTGGCGGTCGCGTAGCCCTGATCTCCCCGGCGAGGGTCGCGGAACATAGGCGCAGCCGACTTTTGCCCCACCCAGGTGTGTTCAAAATCGGATGCGATTCGTGGCTCGGTGCAAGCGACGCGACGAGTCGGGCCCTGTCGGTGGGAGTCCCTGGGTACTCAGCATGGAGCCGAGCCAGTTACTCCTGAGGCGCCAGCCCATTTCCGTACCACTCGGCGGAGGTGCTCCCAGGGACCCCCACCGACAGGCCCTCACCATCCCGCATTCAAGCAGGCGACAAGGACCGGCTGGCACCCCTGCCGCCGATCCTTGCTCTCCCGCCGTAAGTTCGTCTATTTGATGTGGAAGCCCGAGATCGCGCGGGAAATGACCAGCTGCTGGATCTCGGAGGTTCCCTCGAAGATCGTGTAGATCTTCGAGTCGCGGTGCATCCGCTCGACCGGGAACTCGCGGGTGTAGCCGTTGCCGCCGAGAATCTGGATCGCGCGCTCGGTGACCCAGACGGCGACCTCCCCGGCCTTCAGCTTCGACATCGAGCCCTCGGCGTTTTCGAATTTGTGGCCGTTGCGGCCCATCCAGGCGGCGCGCCAGACGAGCAGCCTGGCGGCGTCGATCTCAAGCTTCATGTTCGCCAGGTCGAAGGCGATCGACTGGTTCTCGACGATCTTGCGGCCGAACTGTTCGCGCTCTTTGGCGTAGTCGAGCGCGTACTCGTAGGCGGCGCGGGCGATCCCCAGCGCCTGGGCACCGACGGTCGGCCGGCTGGCCTCGAAGGTCTGCATCGCCGCCTGCGATTTGGCCTTTTTGCCCTCGCGGACGCGGGCGAGGCGTTCGTCCAGCTTCTCTTTGCCGCCCAGCAGGCAGGAGCCCGGGACGCGACAGTCGTCGAGGTGGACGTCGGCGGTGTGGGAGGCTCGGAGGCCGTGCTTCTTGACCTTGGCGCCCTGCTCGCAGCCCGGGGTGTTGGGCGGAATGACGAAGGCCGCGTGGCCGCGCGAGCCGAGCTCGCGGTCGACCGAGGCGATGACGACGTGGATGTTGGCGATGCCGCCGTTGGTCGCCCAGGCCTTCTGGCCGTTCAGCACCCACTCGTCGGTCGCCTCGTCGTACTTGGCGTTGGTGCGGATGCCGGAGACGTCGGAGCCCGCGTCGGGCTCGGAGGCGCAGAAGGCCGCCAGCTTGACGTCGTCGGCGTCGCCGAAGCACTGGGGGATCCACTCCCCCATCTGCTCCGGGGTTCCCTGCCCGAAGATCGCTGCGACCGCAAGCGTCGTGCCCATGATCGCCATGCCGATGCCGGCGTCGCCCCAGAACAGCTCCTCGTTGGCGATCGGCAGCGTCAGGCCGGTCGGATCGGCCCAGAACTGGCCCATCGCTTCGAAGCTGTAGAGGCCGATCTTGGCGGCCTCCTGGATCACCGGCCACGGCGTCTCCTCACGCTCGTCCCACTCCTCGGCGGCGGGCCGGACGACGCCCTCGGCGAAACCGTGCACCCACTCGCGGATGTCCTTCTGGTCCTGGTTGAGCTCAAGCGTGAACTGCGGTTCGCTCGGAGCGTCGGACGTGGAGTTGGCCTCGTCGAGCAGCGCTTGCGCGTCGACGTCGGCGACGGAGGAGTCGGCCATGGCGGCGAAGTCTACACGGAACGGTGTCGTGTCACGAAATCGCGACGAGATCGAGAAGTGCCTAAATCAGACCGTCTCGGACATCGCGAAGGTCGAAGGCGCGCAGGCCTTCCGTGCCCCCATCCGTGCAGTCGAAGAAGCGCTTATTGACGCAGCCGTAGGACTCGCCGCTGCCCTCGTAGGCGCGCTCGACCGAGAAGGGGCAATGCGGAAGCGGGTCGCCGGTCATCTTGACGCCGCCGAAGCCGCCCTTCTCCAGCACCGCGCTCAGCTCCACCTCGGCCGCGTAGACCTCCTGCATGCAGCCGATGTACTGCTCGCCGGTAAGGCGGTCGACGTAGCTGTAGAGGTAGCGGCAGCCGAGCTCGACGCAGCCGCGCGGCTCGACCATCTTGTCGCAGAAGGAGCGGCACTGGCGGCACTCGCCAACCTGGGTGCGCGTCGCGGTCATCCGAGAAGCTTAGGGATGCCGTACCGCGGAACCAAGCGGTTTGGACGGCTCACGCAGCGAGGGGCGTGGCGCGCAGGACGTGGTCCAGCTCGGTGCGGAGCATGCCCGAGGGCTTGACCCGGTAGCCCTCCCCCACCTTGAAGCGCCGCTCGCCGACGACGAGGAAGACCTCGGCATCGCCCTTGTGGTGTTCGAGCACGGCCTTCAGTTCCTCGCAGAGCTCGTCATTCCAGCGGGAGAGGTCGATCGGCACCTCGAACGGGCCGGAGCTGACGACCGGGGCCGCCTTGGTCGCCTTGGCGATCTCCGCCGCATCGGGTTCGAAGCGCTGCGCCTCCTGGACGACCAGCTTCGTCTCGCCGCGGTCCTTGTGGTCGATCCGACCCCTCACGAGGACGATCGCGTCGGGCTGAATCACCGCCGCGCTCTCGGCCTCGTCGGCCTTGAAGACCAGCATCTCGACCTGACCCTCGACGTCGTCGAGGGTCGCGAACATCATCTGGCTGCCGCTCTTGGTGCGGATCTTCTTGCAGTCGACGACGATGCCGCCGACCGTCACCCAGCCGCCGTCGGGCTTGGCCGCCAGCTGGGCCAGGCTGCAGTCGACCCGCGCCCGCAGCGCCGGCCCGACTTCCTGAAGCGGGTGCGATGAGAGGTAGGTGCCGAGGGTCTCCTTCTCCATCGCCAGCATCTCGGCGCGGTCGAACTCGGCGCCGGGGATCGGCGGCCGGTGGTGAGCCTGGGACTGCGCCGCCGCTCCGTCGGCTTCTTCGCCGCCGAAGTCAAAGATCGAGCCCTGCCCCATCTGCGCGTCCTCCTGCGCCTTCTGACCCGCCGACTGCGCAGCCGGCAGCGTTTCCAGCATCCCTTTGCGGCTGTCGCCGGTTGAGTCGAGAGCGCCGCACTTGACGAGGCATTCGATCGCCCGTTTGTTCACCGCGCGCGAGTCGACCCGCTCGCAAAAGTCCCAGATCGACTCGATCGGTTTCTCCTCCCGGGCGCGGAGGATCGCCTCGACCGCAGCGTGGCCGACGTTCTTGACCGCGTCGAGGCCGAAGCGGATCGCGTTCTCGGAGACGACGAAGCTGTGGTCGGAGGAGTTGACGTCGGGCGGCAGGACGTCGATCCCCATCTCCGCGCAGCGGTTGACGAAGAACGGGACCTTGTCTTTGGTGTTCATCACCGACGAGATCACCGCCGCCATGTACTCGGCCGGGTAGTTGGCCTTGAGGTAGGCGGTGCGGTAGGAGATCAGCCCGTAGCAGGCGGCGTGGGACTTGTTGAACGAGTAGTCGGCGGCGGCTTCGTTCAGCTTCCAGAGGTCGGCGGCGACGTTGGGCGCGGTGCCGGACTCCGCCAGACCCTCCATGAACTTGTCCTTCATCGTCGCCATCAGGTCGCGCTTCTTCTTGCCGATCGCCTTGCGCAGGTCGTCCGCCTGGGCTCCCGAGAAGCCGGCCATCTGGCGGGCGATCTGCATTAGCTGCTCCTGGTAGATGACGCAGCCGTGGGTCTCCTTGGTGATCGCTTCCAGGCGGGGGTCGGGGTAGCGGACCGTGGAGGGATCTTTCTTGCCGCGGGCGTAGGTGGGGATGTAGGCCATCGCGCCGGGCCGGTAGAGGGCGCCGAGGGCGACGATGTCGGCGAACTCGGTCGGACCGACCTTGCGCAGCGCGTCGCGCATCCCCTCCGACTCGAACTGGAAGACGCCGGTCGAGTCGCCCTTCGCCAGCATCGCGTAGGTCTTGGCGTCGTCGATCGGGATCTGCTCCATGTCGACGCGCTCGCCGCGCGAGCGCTCGATGATGTCGATCGCGTCCTCGATCACGTCGAGGTTGCGCAGCCCGAGGAAGTCCATCTTCAGCAACCCGATCTCCTCGATCGGGCCCATCGAGTACTGGGTCACGATCTTGTACTGGCGCTCCTGTTTCCCGGAGCCGGGGCCGGACCCGGCGCCGTTGCCGTTGGCCGGCGCCGCCGGGGCGCTCTTGTCCTCGGCCAGCTGCAGCGGTACGACCTCCTGCAGCGGCCGGTCGGCGATCACCACCGCGGCGGCGTGGATCGAGTTGTTGCGGATGATCCCCTCGAGGCCCTGGGCGACGTCGATGACCTTTTTCGCGTCGGGCTCGGCGTCGTAGGTCCGTTTCAGCTCCTGGCCGGCCTTGAGGCATTCCGCGAAGGACGGGCTGCGGCCCATGATCGGCTCGGGGATCTGCTTCGCCAGCCGGTCGCCGGTGGCGTAGTCGAAGCCGAGCACGCGGGCGGCATCGCGGGTCGCCGCGCGCGGCGCCATCTTGCCGAAGGTGATGATCTGGGCGACCGACTCGCGACCGTATTTCTCGCCGACGTAGCGGATCATCCGCTCGCGACCGCGGACCGAGAAGTCGATGTCGATGTCCGGCATCGATTTGCGGCCCGGGTTGAGGAAGCGCTCGAACATCAATTCGTTCTCGAGCGGGTCGAGGTCGGTGATTTTCAGGCAGTAGGAGACGATCGAGCCGGCGGCCGAACCGCGGCCTGGGCCGACCGCGATCCCGTTCTGCTTCGCGTAGCTGACGAAGTCCCAGACGATCAGGAAGTAGGACTCGAAGCCCATCTCCTCGATCACCCCGAGCTCGAACTCCAACCGCTCGACCGCCGCGGCCGGCAGCGGGTCGCCGTAGCGGGCGCGCAGGCCCTCCATCGCGAGCCGCCGCAGCATCGCCTCCGGCTCCTCGCCGTTCTCGGTCGGGTAGCGCGGCAGCAGCAGCTTGCCGAGCTCGATCTCGATGTTGCAGCGCTCGGCGATCTCCAGCGTGGTCGGCACGGCGTCCGGCCACCCGGCGAAGGAGGCGGCCATTTCGGCGTTGTCCTTGATGTAGAACTCGTTCGTGTCGAAGCTCATCTTCGGCATCTGCAGGGTCGACTTCGTCTGCACGCAGAGCAGCGCCGCGTGGTTGTCGAAGTCCTCGCGGCGCAGGTAGTGGACGTCGGCGGTGCCGACCAGCGGCCGGTTCAGCTCGCGGGCGAAGCGGACGATCCCCTCGTTGGCCTTGTCCTGCTCTTCGATCCCGTTCTTCTGCACCTCCATGTAGACCTGCTCGGGGCCGAAAGCCTGGATCAGGTCGTCGAGGTGGGCGCGGGCGTCGTCGGCCCGCTCTTCGATCAGCCGGCGGCAGAAGCGCGACTGCAGGCAGCCGGTGAGGACGATCACTCCCTCGGCGTGCTGGGAGAGCAGATCCATGTCGACGTTGGCCTTGCCGCGGTGGAAGCCCTCGAGGAAGCCGGCGGAGGTGAGCTTCACCAGGTTGGCGAAACCGGTATCGGTCTCGGCCAGCAGGGTCAGGTGGTTGCGCTCGTACTTGGTCTGCTCCTTGATCGCGTGACGGTCCTCGACGAAGTAGGCCTCGAGCCCGGCGATCGGCTTGATCCCGTGCTTCTTGCAGGCCTTGTAGAGGTCGACGGCGCCGTTCATCACCCCGTGGTCGGTGAGGCCGAGAGCGGGCTGGTCGAGCTCCGCCGCCCGCGCCGCCATCGCGTCGATCTTGCAGGCGCCATCCAGCAACGAGTACTCGCTGTGGGCATGGAGATGTACGGCTGACGCGGTGCTCATCGGGGGCGTCGAGCATGGCAAATCGACCCGACGAAACCGACGGCTTCGGAGACGCTTCCGCGCTAGTTCCGGGCTAGTTCAAAGCTGGGTGACGAGGGTGGCGCCGAGAACGCTGACGACGATGCTCGCAAAAAGCGAGACGAATCCGATGACCATGGTGCGCTGCATGGAGTTCATCTCGGCGCGCAGCTCGGCGATTTCACCCTTGACCTCCTCGAAGCGGCGATCGACGCCATCGAAGCGCCGGTTCATGTCGTCCCGCAGGTCGTCCAGCCGCTCGTCGGTCCACGCTTCCCTTGCCATGACTGCCATGGAGGCAACCATACGAGGCGTGTTGTCATCAGTGGCGCGCAGTTCGCAAAATCTCTGCGCCTTTTCTCGGGCGGAACTGCGACTTAGGCGCAGACCCAGGCGCTGCCGCCGGAGTCGGCCCAGATTTCGGCGGCGATCCGGTCCTGTTCGGCCTTCGGGGCGTTCTGCGGTTCGCCCTTGCCGCCGTAGAGCTCCCAGGTCGAGGGGAGGATCTGGTACGCGCCGCCGGCGCCGCTGGAGGGGTTGACGGCGCCGTAGTTGCCGCCGGACTCGCACATCACGATGTAGGTCGGGATCGAGTACGGCCCGCCGAGCCAGCGGCCGACCTCTTCTTCGGCTTCGGCTTCCGATTCGGCCAGCCGCGCCTCCTGGACCTGCCGGACCCATTCCGCGATGTCGGTTTTCAGCGTCGCCAGCGAGGCTTCGCGGCTGGCCTCCAGCGACTGCAGGTGGGCGGCGGCGGCCTGCGCCGCTTCGCGCACCGCGGCGATTTCCTCGCGGGCGGCTTCGAGCCGTTCGTCGTAGGCGACCGCTTCGGCCTTCAGATCGGCGACGGCCAGCACCTCGCGGTGGACCCCGGCCCGCACCTCGGCGACGCGGTCGGCGAGGGCGCTGTCGGCTTCGGAGATCGCCCGCAGGTAGTCGTTCTGGGCGGCCAGTTCCTCGTAGTCGCCGGAGCCGAAGACCAGGTCAGCGGTGCTGGGGGTACCGCTCTCGTAGATCGCGACCAGCCGCGCGGCCAGCACCGCCCGCGAGCGGCGCAGCCGCGCCTTCTCGACCGCCAGCCGGTGGCGGGTGAGCTTCAGTTCGCGGCTCAGCTCGGCGGCGCGTTCGCGCCCTTCGGCCAGCAGGTCGCTCAGTTCCTTCTCTTCGGCGGCGGCGTCCTTCGCTTCGGCTTCGGCGCCCGCCAATTCAGCGGTGGTCGCCTGCAACTGCGCCGATAGCGAGCCCGCCTCGTCGCGGGCGCTGGCCAGCTTCGCTTCCAGTTGCTCGGCTTCGGTCGCGCCGGCCTGGCCGGAGGCGGCGCCGAGCGCGACCAGCAGCGCGCAGAGCAGCGCCGCGGCGCAGATCCAGAGGAGATCCCGGCTGAGGCTGAGTTGCCGCACGAAGCGGCGAGGCTACCGAGCCGACCTCAAAAGTCCTGCAAGTTGCCGATAACCCGCAAGAGACCTTGCGCGACCGGGTGGGCTTGGCGATTCAGCCTTCGGGAGCGTCGCGGCTGGCGAGGTAGGCGACGGCCGCCGCGATCCCGACCCCGAAGACGCCGAGGGCGATCCGGGTCTCGCGCCGGTAGCGACGGCGCAGGTAGCGATAGGTGAACTTCAGCGAGGCCTTGCCGAGCCGGTTGTACATCAGCCCTCCCCCCTTTGGCGCAGTCGGTGCGCCATCCGCGACTGCAGCGACCAGAGCTCGATGAAGCCCGGCGAGGCGTTCTGGTCGAAGAGGCCGCCCGACTCCGAGAAGGTCGCCAGCTCGGCGTCGTAGACCGCGTTAGGCGAGGAGCGGGTGACGACACGGACGCTGCCTTTGTAGAGGCGCAGGCCGATCTCCCCCGTCACCTGCGCGTTGACCGCCTCCATGTAGGCGTCGAGGTCGCTGCGCAGCGGCTCCCACCAGAGCCCGGCGTAGACGAGGTAGCCCCACTTCTGATCGAGCGCCGGCTTGAACTGGTTCTGGTGGATGGTCCCGACCAGGCGCTCCAGCTCCTCGTGTGCGGTGAGCACGATCGCCGCCGCCGGCACCTCGTAGATGTCGCGCACCTTGAGGCCGACGATCCGGTCCTCGATGTGATCGACGATGCCGACGCCGTGGCGGCAGCCGATCTCGGCCGCCCTTTCCAGCAGCTCGACGAGGCCGAGCCGCTCGCCATTGAGCGAAACCGGAACGCCGGCCTCGAACCCGACCCTCACCGTCTCCGCCTCGTCGGGGGCCTCCTCGGGGCGCGTCACCAACTGGAAGACGTCGTCCTCGGGGGCGTGGTCGAGGTCCTCGATCCAGCGCCCCTCCGAGGAGCGGCCCCAGAGGTTGTCGTCGATCGAGTAGGGCGCGACCTCGGTGCCGCCCTTGACCGGGATGCCGTTTTCGCGGGCGTAAGCGATCTCCTCCTCGCGACCCATCTCCCAGGAGCGGACCGGGGCGATCGTCTTCAGCTCCGGTGCCAGGGTCGCGACCGTGGCCTCGATCCGGACCTGGTCGTTGCCCTTGCCCGTGCAGCCGTGGGCGATCGTGTCGCATTTGGTCTGCCGCGCGTGCTCGACCGCGAGCTGGGCGATCAGCGGCCGGCCGAGGGCGGTGAAGAGCGGGTAGCCGTTGCCGTATACGGCGTTGGCCTTGATCGCCGGGGCGACGAACTCCGCAGCGAAGCGCTCGCGGGCGTCGACCACGTGGCACTCGGCGGCGCCGAGCTGCAGCGCCTTCTGCTCGATCACCCCGTAGTCCTCGCCCGGCTGACCGAGGTTGACCGTGAGGCAGACGACTTCGGCCTCGTAGTGGTCCTGGATCCACTTCAGCATCACGCTGGTATCGAGGCCGCCCGAGTAGAGCAGCAGCACCCGGTGGACGCTGGCGGGGTCCGCCTCGTAGGTGGCGGAGGGCTGGAAATGGGGTTGGTCGGCGCTCACGGGGCGGGAAGTCTGCCACGCCGCCCGCCGCGGGGCCTTCTAGGGCGCTTCGATGCCCCCGCTACCGCCTTCTTCTTCCGGCGGCACAACTTCTTCGGGTTCTTCTTCCGGCGCTTCTTCGTCGCCTTCGATGCCTTCTTCTTCTTCTTCGGGCGTGGTCGTCGATTCGGTCGTCGTGGTCGAGCTTTCGGTCGTCGTCGACGAAGGTTCGGTGGTCGAGGATTCGAGGGTCGAGCTGGCGGTGGTTTCGCCGCCGTTGTCGTTGCCGGCGATCACGATCACAGCGATCAGCAGGCCGACGATCACCGCGACGAGGCCGGCGACGAGCAGGCGCATGTTGCCGTGGGGGCGGCCGCCCTGCGGTCCGTGGCCACCGGGGCCGCGGTCTTCGGGCCCCATCAGCCGAGTCGGGTCCTCGTGCATCTGCCTATCCCTCCGGTCCCAGGATCGCGTCGAGGATCGCGTCGGTGTCCTCGATCTCGAAACCGTTTCGGAGGCGCTGTGCGATCTCCTCCCTGCTGCTGCCGGAAACCGCCATCTGGGTCGCGAGCAGGCGCGCTCCCGAAGCATCCGCGCGCCGGGGGTCAGGCTCGGGCTGGGGATCGACGGGCCGCGGCTCGGCCACCGGCGGCTCCTCGGAATCGACCGCCCGCAGGCGCGGCGCCACCGGCGGCTCCTCGCGCGGCGCCCGGAGCGGCGGCTCCTCGCCGCCGAGCTGCGCCCGCGCCGCCTCCAGGGTTGCCTGCAGGCGCTCGGCCTCCCGCCGCAGCGAGACCGCCTGTCCGAGCAGGGTGTCGAGCAGCTCGGAGACCTCCTCCACCCGCCCCTCGGTCTGTCGGTCGGCTTCGGCCCTTGCCTGCGCCAGATAGCGGCGCGCCTGCTTTTCGGCGTCGTCGATGACACCCTCGGCGGCGCGCTCGGCGGCCTCGACGATCGCCTCCAGGCGCTCGGCGGTGTCAGCCCGCAGGGTCTTCTGCTTCTTGGAGATGTCGGTCGGCTTGCCGGAGCGGCTCATCGCTGCGAGAAGCCTAGAAGCGATTCCTCGATCAGGCCGACAGCCAAATCGACGTGGTCGGAATCGATCACCAGCGGCGGCAGCAGGCGCAGGGTGTCGGGCCGGGGGACGTTGACCACCAGGCCGCGATCGAGCAGGTCGGCGCCGACGGCAGCGGCGTCGATGCCCTCGGCGAGGCCGACGCCGACCATGAGGCCGCGGCCGCGGGTCTCGGCGACGCCGTCGAGCGCCTCCAGCTTCTCGCGCAGGTAGGCGCCGAGCTCGCGCACGTGGCGCAGGAGGACCGGGTCGTCGACGATTTCCAGCACCGCCAGCGCCGCCGCGGTGGCGACCGGGCCGGCGGCGAAGGTCGAGCCGTGGTCGCCGGGCTCCAGCACCTCGGCGGCCTCCGGGCCGGCGATGCAGGCGCCGATCGGGAAGCCGCCGCCGAGCGCCTTGGCGCTGGTGATCACGTCCGGGCGCACCGGCGTCTGCTCGTAGGCCCAGAGGGATCCGGTGCGGCCGACGCCGGTCTGGATCTCGTCGAAGATCAGCAGAGCGCCGGCCTCGTCGCAGGCCTCACGCGCCGCCAGCAGCGCCTCCTCGGAGATCGGGAAGACGCCGGCCTCGCCCTGGATCGGCTCGATCAGGACCGCTGCGGTGCGCTCCCCCACCGCCTCGCGCAGGGCGGCGGCGTCGTTGCGGGGCACCGAGCGGAAGCCGGGCAGCATCGGCCCCAGCGCCTCGTTGGCCGCGAGGCCGGGGGTCGCCGAGAGGGCGCCGTAGGTGCGGCCGTGGAAGTCGTGCTCGAAGCTGACGATCTCCGGCTCACCGATGCCGCGGCCGTGGGCGTGCTTGCGGGCGATCTTGATCGCACACTCGTTGGCCTCGGTCCCGGAGTTGGAGAAGAAGACGCGGCCGCCGAGGCTCGACTCGGCCAGCCGCTCGGCCAGCCGCGCCATCGGCTCGGTGTAGAAGAGGTTGGAGACGTGGATCAGGCGGTGGGACTGCTCGTGGACCGCCTTCACCACCTGCGGATGACAGTGGCCGACCGAGCAGACCGAGATTCCGGTGAGGAAGTCGAGGTATCGGTTCCCCGCCGCGTCCCAGAGCAGCGGCCCCTCGCCGCGGACGAAATCCACCGGCGCCCGCTTGTAGGTGCGCATCAGGTAGCGCTCCTCCAGCGCCTGGGTCTCCTTCAAAGTCATTGCGGCCCCCCGGCTCCGAAAACCAAGCCTGGCAAGGACGCAGGGAGGCCGAATAGCAGCGCTATTTGGCCGACCGAGGACACCGCCAGGCGCCGGTTTGCAGGAGCCGGGGTCACGGGGTGACCATGGTGCCGATGCCGGCGTCAGTAAAGAGCTCCAGCAGGAGGCTGTGCGGGACGCGCCCGTCGATAATGTGGGCCGACTGGGCGCCGCCGCGGATCGCGTCGGCGCATGCCTGCAGCTTCGGCCGCATCCCGCCCTCCAGGCTGGCCAGCTTCGCGTCGACTTCGTCGACTGTGGCGCGCGAGATCAGCGAGCCCTCGTCGCCGGCGTCGGCGAGCCAGCCCTCGACGTCGGTGAGGAAGATCGCCTTGTGGGCGCCGATCGCGGCGGCGACCTTGCCCGCCGCCTCGTCGGCGTTGACGTTGTAGGACTGGCCGCTGCGGTCGGAGGCCGAGGAGGCGATCACCGGGATGTAGTCGGCGGCGATGTGGTTGAGCACGTCGACGTCGACCCGCTCGATCGAGCCGACGAAGCCGACCTGCTCGGCGTTGGCGACCGGCGCGACGGAGAAGAGACTGCCGTCCTCGCCGGAGAGGCCGACCGCGGCCTGGCCGTGGCGGTTCAGCCGCTGGACGATTTCCGAGTTGAGCTTGCCGACCAGGACCATCTTCGCGACCTCGACGGTCTCGGAGTCGGAGACCCGCAGGCCCTCGTGGAAGCGGACCTCGAGGTCGAGCCGCTCCATGTAGCGGGTGATCTCCGGGCCGCCGCCGTGGACGATGATCGGGTTCAGCCCGACGTACTTGAGCAGGACGACGTCGGTGGCGAAGGCTTCGCGCAGCTCCTCGTCGAGCATCGCCGCACCGCCGTACTTGATCACCACGGTGCGACCGTGGAACTCGCGGATGTAGGGAAGCGCCTCCAGCAGGGTGGCGACGCTGCCGCTGTCATAGCGGATGTTGTTCATGGGGGAAGTCAAGTCGTGTACTCCGCGTTGATCCGCACGTACTCGTAGCCGAGGTCCGAGAACCAGACATGGGCGCTGCCGTCGCCGCGGCCGAGGCGGAGGCCGATCTCGGCCTCCTCGGTCTCGGCGCCGAGCTCGGCGGCGTCGATCGAGTCGGCGCCGATCTCGTCGAGGTCCTCGCCGGCGAGGGCGGCGCCGGCGGCCTGGGCGATCCGGCCCCAGTTGGGGTCGCGGCCGAAGAGCGCCGTCTTGACCAGCGGCGAGTTGGCAATCGCACGGGCGACCCGCTCGGCCTCCGCTTGGTCGGCGGCCTCGGTGACCTCGATCCGGGCGGTGCGGGCGGCGCCCTCGCCATCGCGGACGATCTCGATCGCCAGCTGCATCAGGACCGCCTCGAGGAGGCCGTCGGGGAGCGGCTGACCGGCTTTCCCGGAGGCCTGCAGGAGGACGGTGTCGTTGGTGCTCATCTGGCCGTCGACGGTGATCCGGTTGAAGGAGGCGTCGACGGCGGCGCGCAGGCGCGCGTCGGCGTCGGGGACGACGGCGTCGGTCTGGACGAAGCAGAGCATCGTCGCCATCTTCGGCTCGATCATCCCCGCCCCCTTCGCCTGGGCGGAAAGCGTCACGCCGCCGGCGCGCAGGGTGCAGCGCTTCGGCCAGCGGTCGGTGGTGAGGATCGCGTCGGAGAAGGCGTTGCCGCCGCGGGGGCTGAGCGCCTCGGCCGCTTCGGCGATGCCGCCGAGCACGGCGCTGACCGGCAGCGGCACGCCGATCGTGCCCGTCTCCGCGACGGCGACCTGCTTCGCCTCGAGGCCGAGCGCGGCGGCCGTCCGCTCGCACATCGCCCGGGCATCGGCCAGCCCCTGCTCGCCGGTCTCGGCGTTGGCGTTACCGGAGTTGACGACCGCGGCCCGCACGTCGCCGGCGTCGACCTCGTCGCGGCAGACCCGGATCGGCGCCGCCGCCGAGGCGTTGCGGGTGAGGACCATCGCCGAGGCGACCTCCTCGGCGTCGCAGACGACGATGCCAACGTCGGTCTTGCCGCCGCCCTTGAGCCCGCAGTGGGCGCCGCCGGCGCGGAATCCCGGCGCCAGCTGGGCGGAATCGAGCTCCTCGACTCCAGCCGGCTCATCAACCCATCGCGAGCGGAAAAAGGCCCCCTCTGTCATTTCACCTGTTCCTTATCCAGGCAGGGCAACGAAAAGGAACAGACGAATGGGTGGGCGGGGTCATTTGAGGCCCTCCGTCTCGTCGAGGCCGAGCATCAGGTTGAGGTTCTGCACTCCCTGGCTGGACGCGCCCTTCCAGATGTTGTCGATCGCCGCGAAGGCCATCACCCTCCCCCGCTCCTCGACCGTGACGTAGACGTGGCACTCGTTCGTGTCCCGGACGGCGCGCAAGTTCGGCGGGCCGTCGAGCAGATGGACGAAGGGCTCCCCGGCGTATCGCTCCTCGTAGAGCGCCCGGACCGCGTCTTTCGAGGTCGGCTCGGCGAGGGTTGCGAAACAGGTCGCCAGCTCGCCCTGGTCGAGCGGCACGAGGTGCGGGACGAAGGTGACCGGCGCCGGGCTGCCGAGCGCCGCCAGCTCCTGCTCGATCTCGGGCCGATGGCGGTGCCCCTCGGTCTTGTAGGGGAATGCGTTCTCGGTCATCGCCGAGAAGTGGACGAGGTCGTCGCTGCTGCGGCCGTAGCCGGAGGTGCCCTGCATCGCCGCGACGAAGACCTCAGAGAGGAGGCCCTCTTCGGCCAGCGGGGCGAGGGCGAGGACGCTCGCGGTCGGGTAGCAGCCCGGCGTCGCGACCAGCTTCGCCTCGCGCAGCTCCTCGCGGTAGAGCTCGCTGAGCCCGTAGACGCCGGTGCCGAAGAGGTCGGGGGCGCCGTGCTGGCCGTACCAGCGCTCGTAGGTCTCGATGTCGCGCAGGCGGAAGTCGGCAGAGAGGTCGACGACGAGGACGCCGGCGGCGCGCAGCGCGGCGTCGGTCGGCGCGGCCGCTCCATGGGGGTAGGCGACGATCGCGGCGTCGACGTCGGGCAGGGCGTCGAGGTCGAGCTCGGTCAGCTCGATGTTCGCCCGGTAGCGGGGATAGAGATCGGCCAGCCGCTTCCCCGCGTCACTGCGCGAGGTCGCGGCGACCAGCTCCAGGTTCGGGTGGTCGTCGACGATCTGCACCGCGAGCGCACCGGTGAAACCGGAGGCGCCGGCGACGAGCACGCGCTTACTCACGGAGCGACCCCCCGATCCCGTCGAGCTTCGCCTTGATCTTCTCGCGCAGGCCGGCGACCTCCTCGTCGGTGAGGGTGCGGTCGGGCGCGCGGAACTCCAGGTTCAGCGCCAGGCTCGTCTTGCCCTCGCCGAGCTGCTCCCCCTCGTAGAGGTCGAAGACCTCGGCCGCGTGCAGCAGCTCGCCGCCGCCGGCCAGGACCGCCGCGCGGACCTCGCTGGCGGGGGTGGCGGCGGACACGACCACGGCCAGGTCCTGGTAGACGGCCGGGAAGGTGGTGACGTCCTCGTAGGACTCCTCGCCCAGGGTCGCCGCCGCGACCAGCGGCGCGGCGTCCACTTCGAAGGCGACCGCGGCGTCGAGGTCCCAGGTCCGGCAGACGAGCGGGTGGACCTCGCCGATCCAGCCGGCCGCCCCGCCGCCGACCGAGATCGCCGCCGAGCGGCCCGGATGCAGGAACGGCTCCTCGGCGGGCGCGAACTCGAGCTCGGCCCCGAGCTGCCGCGCCAGCGTTTCCAGCACCCCCTTCCGCGCGAAGAAGTCGGCCGCCTCGCCGCCGCCGCGCCAGGAGCGCTCCGCCAGCGCCCCGACCGCGATCCCCGCGAACCGGTGCGGCTCAGAGAACGGCGCCGGCTGATCGCCGGCGAAGAGCCCCGCCAGCGGGTCGACGGGCCGATTTCCCTCCCTATCGGCGTACTTTCGTCCCGTCGGCGGATCTTGGAAGTAGACGCGGGTGGATTCGAAGAGGGCTTGGTCGCTCACACCGCGGGCGGCGTTGCGGGCGGCGACGTCGAGCAGGGAGCCGAGCAGGGTCGTGCGCATCGCCGACTGCTCCTCGGAGAGCGGGTTGGCGAGCAGCACCGGGGTGGCACGCGGGTCATCGCCCTCGATCCGCAGCCGCTCGGTCTCGCCCGGGTCGGTGAAGCTCCAGCCGACGACTTGGTCGAAGCCGAGGTCGCGGAGCACGTCCTCGGCGCGGCGCCGCAGGCGCTGCTCGCGGCTGAGGCCGCCGACCGCCTCGCCGGTCGAGGGCAGCGTCGTCGGCAGGTGCTCGTCGATGCCGTGGACCCGGGCGACCTCCTCGATCAGGTCGACTTCGCGGGTGACGTCGTAGTGGCGCTCAGGCGGGACGACGACCGCCAGGTCCTCGCCATCGGCCGCGGCCTCGAAGCCGAGCCGCTCCAGGTAGGTCTTCTGCTCGTCCTGGGAGATCTCCATCCCCAGCAAGCCGCGAACCCGCGCGGCGCGCAGCGGCAGCCGCCGCGGCTCGGGCGGATCGGCGGCGACGTCGATCGTGCCCGGCACCAGCTTCGCCCCGCAGAGCTCGACCAGCAGGCGCGAGGCGATCGCCTGGGCGCGCAGGCAGAGGTCGGGGTGCAGCTGCTTCTCGAACCGGGCCGAGGCCTCCGAGCGCAGGCCGAGCAGGCGCGAGGTGCGGAGGATGTTGGTCCCGTTCCAGCAGGCGACCTCCAGCAGGACCCGGGTGGTCGAGTCGGAGACCTCGGAGCGCTGGCCGCCCATGATCCCGGCGACCCCCGAGGGCCCCTCGCGGTCGCAGACCAGCACCGTCTCAGCGTCGAAAGTGCGCTCGACGTCGTCGAGGGTCGTCATCTTCTCCCCCTCACTCGCGGTGCGGACGATCAACTCGCCGCCGGGCACCTTGTCGAGGTCAAAGGCGTGCAGCGGCTGCGCGGTCAGCAGCATCACGTAGTTGGTGATGTCGACGACGTTGTTGATCGACCGCTGCCCGGCGGCGGCGAGCCGCGCCTGCAGCCAAAGCGGCGAGGGGCCAATGGTCACGTCGGTGAAGACGCGGGCGGTGAAGCGCGGGCAGAGCTCGGGGACCTCGACCGCGACCGAGGCGTAATCCTCGGCCTTCCCCACTCCCGTGGCCGGCGCGTCCTCGGCCCAGGGGTCGGCGGCGAGCGGCGCGCCGGTGATCGCGTGGACCTCGCGGGCGACGCCGTGGACGCCGAAGCAGTCGCTGCGGTTGGGGGTGACCTCGATCTCCAGCACCGGCTCGCCCAGCGGCAGGACCTCGCCCAGCGGTGTGCCCGGGGCCGGCCCCTCATCCAAGACCATGATCCCGTCCGCCTCCTCGGCGATTTCCAGCTCGGCGGCGGAGAGGATCATCCCTTCCGAGGGGACGCCCCGAAGCTTGGCCTTGCGGATCTTCATCCCGCCGGGCATCGTCGCCCCGGGCAGGACGACGGCAACGGTCTGGCCGGCGTCGACGTTGGGGGCGCCGCAGACGATCGTCCGCTCGCCGTCGCCAGTGTCGACCCGGCAGACGCTGAGCCGGTCGGCGTTCGGGTGCTGTTCGCGCTCCAGCACCTTGCCGACGACGAAGCCCTCGTCCGCGGACGGGCCAATCGTCTCCAGCCGCTCGACCTCGGTCCCGGTCATCACCAGGCGGTCGGCAAGCTCTGCCGGCTCCATGCCGGGGTCGCAGTACTCGCGCAGCCAGGAGTACGGGACCCTCATGAGAACTGCTCCAGCATCCGCACGTCGTTGTCGAAGAAGCGCCGCAGGTCCGGGACGCCGTGGCGCAGCATCGCCACCCGCTCGACCCCGATCCCGAAGGCGAAGCCCTGGACCCGCTCGGCGTCGTAGCCGTGGCCCTCGACGAAGCCGAGCACGTTGGGGTCGACCATCCCGGCCCCGAGGATCTCGATCCAGCCCTGGCCCTTGCAGAGGTTGCAGCGCTCGCCGCCCGCCAGCTCGCCGCTGCCGCCGCACTGGAAGCAGGAGACGTCGACCTCGACGCTGGGCTCGGTGAAGGGGAAGAAGTGCGGCCGCAGGCGCAGCTGCCGCTCGGCGCCGAACAGCGCCCGACACATCGCCAGCAGCGTCCCCTGCAGGTCGGCGAGGGTCAGGCCCTCGGCAATCGCCAGTCCCTCGACCTGGTGGAACATCGGGCTGTGGGTGGCGTCGGAGTCGCGCCGGTAGACCTTGCCGGGGACGACGACGAAGATCGGCGGCGGCT
>Ga0164301_10000161_pt1 | contig 17898 bp, 19 predicted proteins | sample Whisoiple_231_MG_FD_109711 | JGI IMG/M metagenome (GOLD analysis project Ga0164301, IMG submission 109711) | Unamended control soil microbial communities from upstate New York, USA - Whitman soil sample_231_MG | ecosystem: Environmental > Terrestrial > Soil > Agricultural land ... | reverse complement strand
TTTCTCCCTTCTTATATCATGTTCTTGTTCGCTTCAGGCCTTTGAGGATCAAAATAGGTTTATTTATCCTTGTTTTTGATTATCGACTTTATAGTCTAAAATACAACTCTTACTCAACTTATTACTTATTGAATATAGTGCCCATATCAAAAGGGCTATCGAAAAAATTCGTAAAGGTGTCTGATAATTAGTTAGAAAGGCTGATGCAGTTACTCCTATTCCTCCAAATGTAGAAACTAGAAGTGACCCCAACGAGGAACAACTTGCGCAGGTGCTTGAAAGCACACTTAAAGTTGACCCTGAAAAAAGTGATTTAATATTTATCTTCAAACCTTTTGAATGTCTTAGCACATATACATTCATACCTACAACAATACCCAAAAGGACTGTAGTTATAGTAGAGAGAATAAATCCTGTTACTGCATCATCTGGTAGGTAAAATACAAGTACAGGCGTAAAAAAGAGCAATTGAGCAAAAACACTAAAAATGATCCAGAATATTGTGGATATAACTCCTGCTATAACAACATAATGCCAATTTGAGAATACCATTCTTGTAGAGGTCGAAATAGTAAGATGAGGTCTCGATCCTGATTTCAGTAATGAAGTTATTTTATTCTCCCGTTTCAAATTGCTTTGAATCCACTTATTTATTCATTTAATTTCTTATCGATTACTGCCTGGAACGAAGGGAAAGGATATGCTCCTAGTAACGTCTCTCTACTTGAACCATCTTTCCTTTCTATTACAAAACTAGGCGTGCCTTGAAATCCTGAAGATATGGCGAGAGTATTATCCTTATTTACAAACAATTTGTATTTACTGCTATCAAGACATGAATTAAACTTTTGAATGTCCAAGCCAGGTATTTGTAATGCAAACTTTTTCATACCGTATGTATTAGCCCAGCCAGAGTTTTCAGATCCTTGATTTTTATAGAGAATTTGATAAAAGTTCCAAAATTTACCCTGATCATTAGCGCATTGGGCTGCCATGGCGGCAGTGATGGAATCTGGCCCATGGGTTACAAAATTTTTGAAAATCATGTTTGCTTTACCTGTTTGAATGTAAGTCGCGTTTATCTTTGGTTCAGTTACTTTAGCAAACCTATCACAAAATTCGCATTGAAAGTCGCCAAATTCGACTATTGTGATTGGTGCTGCTGGATTTCCTTGTAACGGAGAGCCTGATCGGATTAAACTTTGTGGTGATAAATTGATTGCGATTTTTTCTGATTGTTTAGCCACTTGCTTGCCTTGTTCAGGACGTACTGGAGAAAAGCCATTTTGGATAGTGCCACTTTCAACCCTCTCATGTGCTCTTTCTTCAGCTGTTTCTGCAGCCTTTACTATATGAATTATAGTTTCAAGAGGATATAATGATGTTTGCAGGTATGCCAACGCTAAAGATAATAGGGTTAATGCCAATGAGATATGCAAAAATGCTATTCTATTTTTCATATATCCAGATTAATTCACTTGGCACAAAAAAATCTTTACATTGTTATTGGGTTGATTGCGGCCCTTGTAGTGCTTTCGATATTAAATTTATTTGGGGCGTTAGATCATTTTCTACTTCAAGTGAGCAGGTAGATAAAATAGTTGACCTTACATTATTAGCCGTTTTAATAGTCATATTGATGCCATTGGTTTTTACCATTACTAAGGTCAAGAAATGTCCTGGATAGATGGGCGGATATGTTTGAAAAAAATACCATAATGGCTACCATGAGTATTGGCATGACAGCAAGAACTAAAGAAGAAGCAATCTTTGGTTTGTCACAATCGATACAAGAGATTAGCAAACTATTACAAGAATATATCGATTCAAAAATAATCTTAATGAATTTCTGAATGTTTCTATACGTGATGTTGACAATTTGGCACTTGATGTCATATTAGATTCGGATCACATATTGAATGATGGTAGTAGTCCAAGCAACAATCTTAGAGTTCAAAAGGAATATTGAAATTCATTACGATATTGCATATGATATCAATGTTATTCATAAACTGGAGAATGACCTTGTTTTGATTGTATATATCTTCCTTTTGACTTAAATTGGAAATCAGTTTTACCTAACTTATTCTTATTTCTAACATCATTTAACTTTTTAATATCCTTACAATTTTTCTCATCCAACTTGTTGGTGGAGATATATCTAGTGTAAATATCTTCAACAAATGTAAATTCCCGTGTTGGAGACTCTACGATCTTTATTTCTCCGTTTATTTTCCATTTCTTTTATCTATTTTTTTGTTTTTTCCCACTTTTTCTAAATACCTCTTGTGGTGTAATATTATACAACCTGCAATGAATTAGGATGAATGTAACTTGACAAATCTAAACCATAATTTATCAGAACAAGGATAATAGCATATGCTACATTCATAGTATCCATTTAATATAAAAGTTCAAGGAAGGTATGCGAAAGTATGCACATATACCACTGCAAAAAATTGAATTTAAGGATTGCCATAAAAGATTCGATGTATTAACCTTATCACCATTCCTAACCTATTAGAGCTAGCAAGATCTCTCACGGCCGTTATTACAAAACTAACTCGAATAAGCTATTGTATACATGTAGCAGTAGCAGTTTAGACAACCATGAGTTCATTCAGAGATAAATCCTTCAAATTCCTTAGTTTAAATAAACTATCTTCTCAATAAGATTCTTTATACGATGAAACATCTAGATAGACTAGTATAATCATGGATAATATCAGTCAAAGCCCGTTTATTGAAAATAGGTTGGATATCGGGCTGTTATATTCCTGTCAAGACTTTCATACTTATATTTTATTAAATTTTTCATACGATATTTGAATCAGCCTTAACTGTACTCATCAACGCTTTCATATGTCCACTATATGCACTAATCCATGCAATGTTATAATCCTGCTATACTTTTATTACCGAAATGAATAGATTGTTATCATTATCATTGCTGAGTAATCTAGAATGAAATCCTCTATTCTCATTATCATAGAACACAACTGATTCATTTAAAGATCCTGTTTTCAAATTCCTTGTTAACATAAGTAATATCGTCAAATTTTACATCCTGGGTCGGTATTATTACGTCCTCTTCTATTAATTCCCTTGCGCTAGGATCTCTTTCTTGTAAGACCGAATCCACCATTGTAGGAAAGGTGGTTGGATCAGGATTTGTATTGGGTCTACTTTCAGGATCGGTATTTTTAATGCTATCATTGATACTTGTAGATATAGAATCTATCCGGCTGTTTTCTTCCACATGCAAGAAAACCTTAGACACCTCATTTGCCCCATATCAACTACTTCTTTCATTTCCGAAATAGTATTATCACAAGACGAATCAAATACCTCTGGTTGAGGTGTTGTTGATAATTATAAAGATGACGCAAGCAGTGATGAAGATGATGCTATGACTGCTTCTAGTGATGATGAATTTTTCTTCCTTTTGATCCATTGTCTTAGTTTTTAAGTTCTTCTCATCTCCCAATTCTAGCCTCATATCTATATTTTGATTACTAATCTTATTATCCGTTTGATTGTCAGAACTACTTATTGAAATTGTTTAGTGGTTGGCTTGATTGGCTTGTAGTCAATAGTTTTGGAGATCCGATTGATCTTCAGATCTATATTCGGCATGGCCTTCATTGAGAATCTTACGTTAGCTCTTTCTTTACATTTCTTATCAAATCTTCGATGGTTAAGGGCTTTGGGATAAAGCATTTCACTTCATTGAGAATCTCTTTTGTTGGATTCCTTAGGCTCTCGTTATGTAATTCAGATGCTGTCAAAAAACACACCTTAACTTTATTGTCTAATTTCCTTATTTCTTTATACAATTCATATCCATTCATTTTAGGCATATTAATATCAAGTATTACCAAAGAATAGTAATTAGACTTAAAATTAGAGAGTGCCAGTAGTGGGTCAGTAAATGCATCAACCTCAAATCCTTCATCTTCTAGACCCATACTTAGGACTGAGATATTATCATACTCGTTGTCGACAAGTAATAGTCTCGTCGTCGTCGTAGCACTATTATTGTGGCTCACTACTATCATTTACAGCAATAGCAATAATAATGATACTATTGCTACTTAACGTTACTCCCGTTACTGGTATCAATTATGAATTCAATTCTTCCTTTATTCGTTTTACTAACTCGTCTAGGTCAATAGGTTTTTGAATAATGCATTTTAGGTCTGAGTCTTCTTTTCCTTCTTGACGCATTGAATCTGAACTATCCTGGAATTCTTTTTTGATATCTCCATGATATACATCAAATGCTGTGATAAAACATACCTTAACTTTGGTATCTACCTTCCGTATCTCTTGATATAACTCAAATCCATTCATCTTTGGCATTTTATAGTCTATAAGAACTAGACTGTAGATGCCACTCTTAAAATTCGATAATGCTTGTAAGGGATCATTAAAAGCATCAACTTTAAAACCATTATCTTGAAGACCCATAGTATAAACCATTGTGATATCAACTTCATCGTCTACTAATAGAATTCTATTATTATCATCATCTTTTTTGTTATTATTATCGTTTTTGTTATAATTGTCCATATTACTCATGGTTCTTGTTAGTGTGTTACTTTGTCTCTTGACTTACTCAAGAATATATTAAAGGTAAAGGTGGCTCCCATACTCCTACCATTTCCATCTAAAGAAGGATTGTTCAAAGCCCAAATCTTGCCTCCATGGGCTTCAATTATGCTCTTTGAGATAAATAATCCTAATCCGGTGCCTGCATTAGATTTTGCGACAAATTTCGTAAATAGCCTAGGCATTATTTCAGGATCTATTCCAGACCCCGTATCCTTTATGCTTACTAGAGCCTTATCTTTGTCTTGTTCTTCTTCTTTCTCAATTTCAGCTTTAATTGTTATACTACCTTGCGTAGTGAACTTGACTGCATTACCTACTAGATTAGAAATAACCTGGGTTAAACGGTTCTTATCTCCTTCTATCTGAATAATCTCATTATCTCCTTGATGGATTAACTTGACATCGCTATCAGATCTTTCAATTTCGTTTCTATAGTCGTTTACTATATCTGATATTACTTCATTGAGGTCGAACTTTTCTAAATTGAGTCGTAATGAGCCAGTTTCGATTCGAGTAACATCCAATATATCACTTGTTAACCTTTGAAGTCTTGATGCATTTCTAGATATCGCCTCTATCATTTCATCTCTTTTTTCAGGATGTCGCTGTATTAGCTTAGAGTAACCAAGAATTGCTTGAGTAGGCGTCTTCATTTCATGGCTTGCTATATTGATAAATTCATTTTGCATTTTATCATGGATTTTCAATTGCTGGTTGGCTAGTGCAAGCTGTTTGTTAGATAGGGCAAGCTGTTGATTAGATTCTGCTAAAGAATCATTTGCTATTTTTAACTCACCTGTTCTTACTTTTACAATTGTCTCCAATCGCTTATTCCATGAAAAAACTAGAAATGCAATGATAAATGCTACTCCTCCGATTACTGTCACCATTAATATCGTAAAATATTGCTGCTGAATAATTAGAGCACGTACATCGCTTGCAACGTTATGCTGTGCACTAATATATAAAATCAGAAAATCCTTACCATTAACTGTGACAGGCTGGTATGCAATTGTATTTACTTTATCATTAATAGGAATATCTTTTGAGCCAGTATTTCCCTGCAATGAATCTCTTATCAAGTCATCTAGGAGATTCTTTGAATCAGAAGAATGTAGCGAAGACGCGAGCACAGATTGAAATTTATTGCCAAAAATGTTTTCGCCAGCATATTGCTGGGTACCAGTAGTGTAAAGAATTGTTCCTTTTCTATCGAGTAGCCCGATAGTGCTATTAAATTGCGGATATAATTGATCTTTTAAAAAATTGCCTAAGGTTCCTAGTCTAATCGAAGTAACCACTACACCTGTAAGTATGCCTCTGCCCTGGTTGTTACTGGTGCCTGTCTTGTTAAGGACTGGGTATGATATATATAATCTTGGAATTTTGTCATTTGATTCTATTAAACTGCTGTAGTATACTGTGTGAGTTTGTTTTGGAATAATAAAATATGGCCTGTAACTTAGGTCTGCTCCTTTGTATTTTTGATATGCACTTTGATTAATATTACTTATCCAATTTATTTTGCCATCTTTATTAAGCCACATGTAAAAGTCAGTAAAATCAGTTGAAGAGTTCTGTCTAGTGTTAATGACAGTATCAGCTCGTTTGTATTCATTATTGTGAATGGCAGGTGAATCAGCAAGTGTTTGTAATAGAGCACCAACAGTTTGCAACTTGTTTGTTAATATTTGTGATATGTCGTGTGCTTCAATCCTTGTGTTTGATCTTACTTCACCTGAGGCAATATCAACAATCCTGTTAGAAGTAAAAACTGAATATTGATATGAAAATATTGATACTGCTAATACAACAGCAGCAACACTGGCTAGTATAATGATATTAGTTTTACCAGTATGCCATTTTTTCAAGATAAATATCTCCTTCTTTATTCATCCATCCAGTATTCCGATTAATAATAATTTTCCCGACCACCAAACATTATTCTATCCATATGTTTTAAGAGCTCGTCATTTGTTACAGGCTTCCGAATAAAACAGTTAGCAGGAAGAGAAGAAAATATATCAGAATATGACCCATAATACATTTCTCCAGCGGTAAGAAAGCATACTTTCATCTTATCATCACGTTTCTTAATCTCTCTATAAAAAGAAAAACCACTCATTTCTGGCATCTTGATGTCAAGAATTAATAGATCGTAAAAATGAGGTTTAAAGTTCTCTAAAGCAAGGAAAGGATCCTCGTATGAATCAACAATGAAACCATTTTGTTCTAATATCTCATGCAATGCGGTATTGGTGTCAGCCTCATCATCGACTACTAGAATTCTTTTTGACATTTTGTTTATAATTTCCCTTTTAGTTTTACAATTGCTTCTTCATTTCGACATCATTATTGAACTACATGATGTTTATTTTCTGTTATGTACTCGCAAGAGCTGACTTTAGCCGCCTACATATGCAAGCTTTTATCTTCATGTCTGGTATATCGCAAGCTGTAAAGTGCCAAGCAGTCTCAAGTCCAAATACAGCTATTATAAACCCTATTGCGGGATATATCGAATACTCAAACACAAAAGAACTTGTATATTGTGCTTATTTTACTTTAGTAGACAATAATTTTGATAAATAATAAACATTCTTTATATGGTGGATGTAACAAAACAGGCCCATTGTATCAAGCTTGCAACTCTTATTCCAAGATTGGACTGAGTTGATTTATTCAATTGTGAATTAATGCTCAATCGTATCTTAATCTCATCTATTTTAATAAGTAGGTTTGCCTGGTTCGATTAACAAGTGCAATATAACTAGTCTTTTATCCATTCCTTCATCCAGTTAAATAGAGAGATAAAGATCCCTGTTAATTCTTGCCCTTAGTTGTGAATCTATATTTTACTGTGTGTGGATTTCCTAATATCTCTGTGTTTCAAGAATTTCCCTTCAAGTACCTTTAGTCCTCTCGCCAAGGTTCTGCTAATGCCTATTTCAACATATTCTGAATCTGATCTGCAGACCCGGAGAAATATTTATTCCCATAAACGACATGTGATCTTATCCCAGAAGATCATTATCTACCAAGATTGTAAATTTGTTGATAATGCCTGCTGCAATCATTCTTCTAACTCTCATATGCACGGTTGCATCTGAAACACCAATTCGTTTTGCTACATCAACAAATGGTGTTGAAGAGTCTTTATTTAAAATGTCGGTAATTTAAGGTTAATATCATCAATCTGCTGAGATATTCTAACATCATTATCTATTTTGGTACTGGCAAACATGAAGTTAGTATCATTAGCTTTGTTCAAACAAACAATAAAAGGATTTGTAATTACAACAGAAATTTGCAAGGAATTCAATATTCAAGGGTTTCCGTAATATGTATAATTTCCAATCAGTATTAGGCCTAGATTAGCATTAAACAGAGTTTTTGATTTTTCGAACCACAGGAAGACTTTCAATCGATCTATTATAGGATGAGATTAGATTAAAAATGTTAAAAATAATTTCAAAGACATTCAGATAGGTTAAATCAGAATTCCTTGATAAAGATCATTAGAAATAAAATATATCGCAATGTGACAACATAGATAATATACCTTAATTTAATTATTTTAACTAACTAGAATCGCCTCGATGATATATCGAATCAAAATTTGTTATTATCAATTCATTGCCTATCATTTTTTTTCATTACTTTACTGATTTAATCAAAGAAGGCATTAAATAATTCCGTCTTATTAACACTAGTTAAGATGAGATGATCCTTATAGTCGATGATGATTGCGAAATTGTATTGATAATCAAGATTAGTTTAGAGAAAGCAGGTCTTTCGGTATCATCTTTTACTGATCCGTTAATGGCCTTGGAAACGTTTAGGCAGACGCCATCCGATTATGATCTTGTAATCTCTGATATCCGAATGCCACATCTTAATGGCTATGATTTTGTACGGCAAATCAAAAACATAAAACCCACCGTGAAGATTTTGCTTATGAGTGCATTTGAGTACGAATATTCTGCTTTTCAAAAGGGTTTTTTCATCATCAGATGTAAAGGGATATATAGAAAAACCTGTATCATTATATAAATTAAATCAGATGGTACTTGCACTAGTATAGCAAGACTTCATATTCTTATAATTTTTAAAGGATATACTTTGGTGTCATTCTTCGCATTAATATGTAAAGACAATAAACAATATAACATAATAAATGCCATATTTAATTTGCTATTAGGGGTATTGTAGAAGAGATCGATGATAATTTACAAAATGCATGTTTATGGATGACTAAGGCATGGAATGATCATAACAAAAGAAATTCTTTCTCTTTACTCTGAGAATATTTATTTCGTACTCCTAAACTAAAATCAGTGTATCCTAGTCGGATTTCAGCAATAATAATAATCAAGAGGGATTGAGTATTTTCCTCAGGTTTAAAGAAATTTCTAATGTTATACTCATACCAACAGACTATTTCTTGAAAAATCAAAGTAATATTCGAATACAATGCAACCCCTGATAATAAAATACAATGGTCTGCAATCGAAAAGTTTGAATTCAACAATGATGGACTGATCGAAAAATCTAATGTATATTATGGTGCGGAAGATTGCAGAAGGAAGGTTGAAGGTAATAAGATGTCTATTGAAAAAGGCCGGATACTACATTACGTATTCAATTGATCTACAGTTTGTTTTCAGTTGGACTGTACAAGTAGGTTTATCTTACAACCGACTTACAATTAAATATGGGCTAGTATTTTCATTTGTCAAAATTAATACGAGATTAAATTTATTCTCTTATTAGGCTTCTGTGTTGATAGGTCATTAGTAACAATTGCCATGAATAATTATTGAGGGACTGACAGTTAAGTAGGCAATTTCTTTTTGACCGATTCCATCTTGTCTTCGAGGGTGTGTGAGGCGTCAATTCTTTCATCTATACGTATTGTAGATATGATTCTTTTAATTCCAGTATCCTTTACAGCTTTATGTGCTAATTCGACTGCTCTAAAAATATTTGATAAATTTTCTGATTCTATTTGTGTTCCCATTGGAGTAAGAATGGTTTTTAGACCCTCCACCTTAGAGATTGCATCAAATGCTACTGCAATTTCTCTACTCATACTAGTCTCCTCTTGGTCGTCTGGTGCAGACGGAATTCGTGAGCCGATGGGTATTAGGCTAACTTCGGCATGTACCAATATTTTACGTACATTTTCCTTGTTAGTGAGTTCCATACCACATTATCTAGTGATATCAATCCTATAAGCGTTAATTCATGATACTTGTCAGATTCTGAAACTTAATATTTGATATAGACCAGTTACGTAAGTGGTATATGTTCGACATGAGTAGGCTATAGCTATGGTTGAAATTGATCAAATACTTATGTCAAATGAGAAGTATTCAAATGACTTTAAGTATGCAACACTATCGAGCTCACCTGCAAGAAAACTAGCAGTACTTGCATGTATGGATACTAGAATAAATGTGGAGAACGTGCTTGGATTAAATGTAGGAGAAGCACACATTATCAGAAACGCCGGTGGTATAGCTACAGACGATGCTATACGTTCTCTTATTATTTCACACGAGCTTCTGGGGACGAAAGAATTTATTGTTTTGAATCATACAGATTGTGGGTTGCTCAAATTTACTGACAATGATCTTCAGAAGCAATTAACAGACAAATACAATACCGATGCAAGTGAAGTGAAATTCCATTCGTTTCCAAATCTCGAACAAAATGTCAGGGATCAGGTAAAAAAGATAAAATCTACGCCTTTCTTTTCTCCAGACATATCAGTCTTTGGATTCATATATGATGTCAAAACTGGTAAAATCATTAGAATATCCAACTAGGAAAGTCAAATCTAAACACTAGATAATGCTAAAAAAATTAAGATTGGATATCTCAAGATTGGTCAAATCATCTATTTTGTTATAATTCGTGAGTAGGATATTTTCGCTGTTTACGTTATTCCTCAAGAGAGACTTCCACTGGGTTGGATTGTTGGAGATTATATCAAACACAGGCGATCTTACTCTTTCTTTTGGAGCGTTAGACTTAACTTTGAATGTGACTTTGATTTTCTAGTATCCATTTCTAACTTTCTCGGACGTCCAAGACGGCCTTGAAAATCGATGTCTCCCGCTAGGATTGACTCTACCTCATCTATCTTTACTCCTTGAGCGGCTGCATGATAGATCAGAGTAGTAGTCAAGCAACCATTTAAAGCTGGAGTGCACTCTGCCGGATTTGGTCCTGATTTTCCCCAATAAAATTGGTGGTTCATCTTTATCGAGCACGAAAGGATGACTCTACTGTGAGTCTGGCAGAAACCATAAAAGTCATTTATAGTCGTTTGGTATGCTCACCATTAATCCATTTTCCTTTTGTACGGAAATTGAATTGTGAAATCATGGAATTACTCGTTATTGCCTCCACTGCTCCAGACTACTCTGTAACATTTACGCCAAATAAGTCTACGCCAAGAAATAAGTCGTACTATAAATCTGCTCTAGAATGGTACGACTAAATTGGTACGAATTTCCAGAAAAAGTGATGTATAGGCTATATTAGATATGTCAGGTGTTCCCTTTTACTGAACTAAGTAAGTTTCGTGACGTCAAGGAATGTCAAAGTTAAAGTCTTAAATTCTAGCTTTAATACTGGGTTTTAAATTGTATTAGCTACTTTTTAATAACCGTAATGACGAATGATTACACAAAACAAGAGATAATTAATCGTGAATAAAGAATGGTTCGAATTGCACATATTTCAGACACTCATCTCGGAAAACGGCCAAAGCGTGTAAGAAGAGGCATTATTAATAATCAAATACGGCCATTAGAAGACGATTTCTATCTCGCTTGGATGGCATTCGTGAACCAGGTTACTCATAGCGACCGGAAACCAGACATTATTCTACATTGTGGCGACTTTTTTGATACCCCTTCTGGCAATGACTCTAATCCTCCTCCTGAATATGCTAGAACTATTGCAGCCACGACCTTTAAACAAATTTATGATGCGAAGATACCGGTCGTTATTATAGATGGTAACCATGGACATTATATGGAATATAATACTTCTACGCTTAGTGAATACGCATATCTTTTTGATAATATTTACCTTTTTACACATTATGATATCAGAAAAGCGCTAAAAGAGAAGCAGCCTCTATTCTGCGATTTTCCCGAACTCGGTTTAAGGATTTTGGCTCATCCAGTTATTCAAGCAAGGTCTTTAAATTCACTGGAATTATACTCAATGTACGAAAAATGGATTTCTATTCAGAATAATAACATTGCATCAAGTATGAAAAACGTACTCATTGCCCACGGTATGACGTCGAATTATACTTTACATCCTAGCATACTAGACGGAAAATATAGTTACATTGCTCTCGGAGATGATCATAGAGCACACAAAGTGACTGATACTGCATGGTATTCCGGTTCTAGTCAAGTATGCAGCTTTAGCGAATGGAATGACAAAAAGGGATATTTGATCGCTGAAATAAAAGGAAAATCAGACAATGTTAATGTTACATTCAATAAATTAGAATCCAACAGAAATATAGTTAATAAAAGTGTCAAAATCTTCCCGGAAGATACTTCCTCAATGGTCATTGCAAGAGTAAAAAGCGTGTTAGATTCTCATAATCTTAACGTACATTATGACTATGAGACTGCTGCCAGAGTGCGAATAATTTTGGAAGGTAGTAAGACTTATGGTTCATCTTTTAATATGGGCGAGATTGAATCGTATCTTAATAGGTTGACCCTAGATTCTGACGAATACAATATAGTCGAATTTATTTTAGATCGCCCTGCTAGTCAAGAGCAGCTACAGGTCGGTGAAATAGAGACTATGAGTAGTATTGAATATTTAATAGATAACGCTGAAATAGAGTTTAAAGATTATATAAAGTCGGTAAGGGATCTGCAACTTAAAAAGGAGAACTTAGATCCAGATCTACTTGCCAAAATTTTTGTAATGACACTAAAGGGTAATGACAGTAATGAAAATACTTAGTGTAGAAATAGAGAACTTTAAGCCTTTTAGAGAAATTATTCTTCCTGACCGCGACACATTTGGCAATGGTCTTTTCCTTATCTGCGGCAAGAACTCTATGGGCAAGAGTAGTCTGATAGAGGCTACATTATGGGGTCTATTCGGCGAGCAATTGTTTGATGCACGAAAAAGAAGTCTCTTGTTAAAAATTGGTCAGAATGAGTGTAAGGTTCAAATCACTTTTGAGCTCGGGGAATCCGTTTTTCTTGTTATCAGAAAGCTAAATATTAGAAAGTCTGGCAATCCAACTAACAAGACTCAGAGTTTTGTATCTGATGCGACACTATTAAGGAAAGGTAAGGATGCCTTTTCGATAATTGTTAGTGATCCACGTAAAGTGAATGCTGAAATAGAGCGAATGCTAGGTGTGACTTCCGATATAATAGAAAAAACTGTCTACGTTAGACAAAAAGACGTGGACAAACTTTCTAAGGCAGATAGCGTGGAATTAAGAAGTCTGATATCAACTTTTTTTGATCTAGACGAATTTGATCGTATTAAAGACAATCTCCAAAACAAGTCTTCGAGTCTGCAGGATTCAATCTCAGGTTTGAAGGAAAGCATAGGTGCTATGAATATTTGGAAAAAAGATCTTGACGATAAAGAGCATGAAATGAGGATTTGCCGCGGCAAGATCGCATCAAGAGAACAAGAATTAAGTGACAGGGTTCAGGAGCTCTCTAATATCCCTTCTGAAGATGTTTTGATAAGAATAAGTGATGTAGAAAATAAAATCGACAATGCGCAGAGAGATCTTGTAATAATTAATACAAGAATAGATGACATAACAAGACTAATAGAAACCAGAGATTCGAGGTTAGATAAGTTAAGAGCTTCAATTTATGATATAACTGCCAAGAAAAATAAAACTCTGAAGGAATTGAATAAACTGCCCTCAAAGGAAGTTCTGCAGAAGGTATCTAAACTAGAAGTACAGATTTTCAATACAGAAGATGTAATTCGAAGTACAATTACACAATCTAATCATCAGTTTGAATTTGACTCTGAAAAACCAGAATCGATCCTAGAAAGGCATGAGTTAGCAAAGAAAGACAAGGAATCTGTAGAGTTGAAAATATGTAGCCTCAATAAAAATATAGAAAAACTTAGAGAACAACTATCATATAATGAAGCAATATCTAATCTCAAAGAGAATAGCATAATTCATGTAGAGAGGAACGATAATTGTCCTGTATGTAATAAACCAGTTGAAGATAAAAATAGGCTTATTTCATCAATAAGAAAAGAAGTAGAGCGTACTAGTCTAAATACTGGCTCTACAAATCTTGAATTGGCAGATAAAATGAATAACCTTTACGAATTAGAATTATTGGCTACCTACAACAATAAACTTGAAAGTGCACTAAACTCATTACTACCATCTTCACACAATCTTATCCAGTATCGAAAAGAACTGTTATCAATTCTATTGCCCTTCTCTTCAAAATCTATCCAAGAATTTTTGCGGTTTTTTAGTTTTAATTCCGTTAATGAAATGATTTCTGCTAGAATAATACTGGAATCAAAGCTACCAGATTATGATCGACAAATTAGTTCCTTGGAAGTGGAAGTTAATAATGAAATAGATCAATACGCACTATATGACACTCAACTATCTGAGGAAGAAAATAAAAAAGATCAGACCTCAAATAGTCTCAAAAGCTTAGAGCAGGAGTTGAGTCAAATCTACAGAGATATGTCTATAGAGTCGATAGACCAGTTAACTCGAAAGAATAATAGCGAAAGCATAGAGAAATTAATCACAAAGAGAAAAGTTCTTGAACATTCAATTTTAGATTTAAGAGAAGATGTAATTCAACCACTGAAGGAGCTGTTTTCAGACCTGGAAACAGAGATTTTTAACAGGAAAGCAGTAATAAGTCAACTCGAAGCAAAGGAATTAGAAATTAGTCAAAAGGAGAATGAAATTCGACATATAAAATATCTTAGGGGAGAAATAGACGGATTTATTTCACACTATGTAGTTGAAGGCAAATTGGTAGAAATATTAAAAAAAGCTACTAATTTCTATCTTGTACCATTTACTGATTCAAGATATACAATCGATAAAATCTACTCTGTAACTAAAAGAGTAAAAGATAGAGAGTCTCATGGTTTAGAAATTTCTCTATTTGATTCTAGAGACAATCATATAAAATCTAGGGAACAGCTTAGCGGCGGTGATGAAACCGCTTTAGGTTTGGCATTAAGAATAGCCATCTCTAAACTAATGGGTAGAATAAGACCATTTAGGGACTCTGAGAGACAGCTTCCATTATTAAATTTAATTATAATGGATGAACCTATGGCTAGCCTAGACTCATCTAGACGCTCAGCAATAATAAACAAGTTAAGGGAGGACAAGAGCTTTAGACAGATATTTCTAATCTCACACACTGATAATTTCTCCGGTGAGTGTAATTCAATTTTCCTTGATGAGGCTGTAGCTGGTCAAAGACGTTTAACATACAGCCCATTAGAAGCGTGAGAAGGATTCTTGCAAACAGGATTCACAATTGCTGTTGCATTTTTGGTAACAAATCGATATAACATGCGGGATAAATTCAAGGCGGCATTACGTCTATTATAGGATTTATAAATATATATCAAGTCTGTAGTATAAAATAATTTTCGAGAATTTTCTATAAATTGAGTCCGTAATTCCAGCGAAACCAAATGTAATGGAAAAATATTAATGGTCAATATGGGGCATACTAGTAAATATTCTACTAGAACCAAATAGCATATTGCATAATTGAATAAGTATCTGCGATGAAATACCATCAAGATAGAATTTTGGTAACCGGTGTGTCTGGCGGCATATGTAGCGAACTAGTAAAACAATTATCAGACTCTGGTGCTATCTTTAGGCCAGGCATCCATTCAAACGGAGATGCAAAGAGGTTAACAAAACTTTCCAGAGGAGGAGATACTTTAATGAAATAGATTATAAAACACGGTACTCTTAACAGAGCATGCAATATTGTAGATAAGCTGTTCTACTTATTTCAGGGGGCCCCCAAGCCATGGAGTATGCTTCTAGGTTCATAAAGGACTATGGAAGGCCGGAGCTTGATCTATAGTGAAGGTATATTATCTGCGAGATTATACTAAATCGAGTGTAACAATAACTCGCTTACACAGACAAGTAGAAAGAAGCGATTGAAAGTCACGGATCCAGTTTACCGTTCTTGAGACCAAGTTCTTTTATGCAGAACTTTTAATTTCTATGGTCCATCTATTAGGAGTAAGAATGCTTTTTATGCACATAGAGGAAATGCAAAGGTCAGTCAGTTTCATTGACATGCGAGAATTCACATCAGTAGCAGCCAATATTCTCATATATGCGAACTGAAATGGTGAAATGACTCACGTCGGCAGAGCCTGTGGCATTACAGGACCAGGCTCTTTCCTACAATCGAGCGTCAGAAATTCTATATAAGATAACAAATAAGAAAATCAGTTATGTGAGTAGTACTAATGCAGAAGCTCGTCAGGGGATGAGAGAGAAGGCAACTGATGGATGGTTTATTAACATTGCATTGGAACTATATGATAGTTATAGAAAAGGAGACGCATCTATATCTTTTGCAGTTGAATCTATAACTGGAACTAAACCTAGGACATTTATTGGGTTTACAAGGATCATGCTAAGTATTTCAATTAAAAATTTTTTAGTCTCTTAGTCAACCTGACCTATGTCTCAGAAAATATGTATTGGCATATCACACTCGCAGTCTCTGCTGTCTCCATATCGATGAGTTGAAATTTATTTGCGACATGGCTACATGTTTGCTTCATTGAAAATACTTTAAGCCTTGATTATTCATAATTACTTTATGGCTATACGATTACAAGAAATCGAGAAGATATCAATTACCATACTTATAGATAACTATACCGATAGGCTTCTACAGAATACCTCGCATACATTGAGATCACCTATGATAAGGGGAGAAAAATTTTTACCTGCTCCACTGGCAGAACATGGGTTTTCAGCACTTATCAAGATCCATCACAAATACCAAAATAAAGATCTTGAAGGTTTAGATTATAAGAATGACAATAACACATTTCTCTTTGATACCGGTGTAACCGAAGAAGGAATAATCCTAAACGCCGCCAATTTTGGCATAAATCTTGACCAGATAGAAGCAATTATTTTAAGCCATGGGCACTTTGATCACTTCAACGGCCTTCTCAATGTAATAGACCATATTTCAAGACCAATTGATATTATTGTACATCCGGATGCATTTCTCAAAAGATGGCTAATATTTCCCGATGGCAGGAAAGCCAAAATGCCAGTTCTAGAAGAACAGATATTGTCTAGAAAAGGAGCAATAATTCATAAGAATAGGAATGTAAATTTCCTTCCTTTAAAGGAACACAACCACGACTACAACAACTCGACAGCTGGCCCTTCTCTCTTGATCACCGGACAGATTCCAAGGGAGACAAATTTTGAAAAGGGATTTCCTTTTCAATATATAGAAAATCCCGATGAAAATAGTCTTTCGCATGATCCCCTGGTTAATGACGACCAGGCCATAGTAGTCAATATCCGAAATAAAGGTCTGGTGATACTAAGCGGATGTAGTCATGCTGGAATCATAAACACAATAAACTACGCAAAAAGGTTAACTGGAATAAGTAGGATTCATGCAATTATTGGTGGATTTCATCTTTCTGGTGGAAAATTATATGAAGATGCAATAGATCCCACAATAGAAGAGATACAAAATGCAGATCCAGAATGGATAGTACCTTGTCACTGTACCGGTTGGAAAGCCGTCAATAGAATAATAAATTCTATGCCTGAGAAATTTATTCAAACAAGTGTTGGGACCGTATTTGAATTTTAGATATGGTCACTCACGTATTTAGCTAGATATCCCTATAGTGAAACACAGGTTAAAGTAGGTCGTATAATTTCTTCACACAAATATTTAGATCAATGATCTGAAGGTTATAGTTTGACTTAACAGTAGATATAATTAAGTAATTAATTAATCAATTAATTAACGCCGGTATTAATCAAGATTCTTTGATTTAGCTTCACAAGCTTGGTCACGTCCGCGTTTCCTGCTGAAATAATCACTGTATTCTACTTTGTGACAAATTGGAGTATTATTACCATAAGGCACCTACGTTAAAGCCAATCAGACATAATAGGATCATATATTTTCTTCCTTGTATCGTCTAGGCTATTTCTTTCCTTAACTAGTCCCTGTT
>Ga0164301_10000159_pt1 | contig 18010 bp, 15 predicted proteins | sample Whisoiple_231_MG_FD_109711 | JGI IMG/M metagenome (GOLD analysis project Ga0164301, IMG submission 109711) | Unamended control soil microbial communities from upstate New York, USA - Whitman soil sample_231_MG | ecosystem: Environmental > Terrestrial > Soil > Agricultural land ... | reverse complement strand
TCGTCGCCGCGCTCGGCGACCGCGAGCCGCGGCCCGAGGACGACGACTCCGTCCGGGTCGCGGTGATCGGCCGGCCGAACGTCGGCAAGTCCTCGCTCGTCAACGCCTTCCTCGGCTCCGACCGGGTGATCGTCTCCGACATCGCCGGCACCACCCGCGACGCGATCGACACCGATCTGGAGGTCGACGGCCGGCGGGTGATCCTGGTCGACACCGCCGGCCTGCGCCGCCGCGCGAAGGTCGCCGGGACGGTCGACTACTACGCGCAGCTGCGCTCCGAACGCGCGGTCGAGCGGGCCGACGTCGCCCTCGTCGTCTGCGACGCCACCGAGGGGGTTACCGCCGAGGACCTGCGGGTCGCGGAGATGGCGATGAAAGCCGGCTGCGCCACCCTCCTCGTCCTCAACAAGTGGGACGTCGGCGAGATCGACGTCGACGACGCCCGCGCCCGGGTCGAGCGCAAGCTGCGTCTGCGGCCGGCGGCGGTCACCGCCTCGGCGACCCGCGGGCGCAACGTCGCCACCCTGCTTCCCAAGGCGCTGCAGCTGGCCGACAAGGCCGCCGAGCGGATCCCGACCCCGGAGCTGAACCGGTTCGTCGCCGACGTCGTCGCCAAGCACCCGCCGCCGTCGCGGCGCGGCAAGCGCCTGCGCCTCTACTACGCCGCGCAGGTGGGGGAGAGCCCGCCGCGGATCGCGATCCAGGTCAACGACCGGCGGCTGATCGTCCGCGACTGGGCCTACCACCTGGAGAACCGGATGCGTGAGACCTACGAGCTGGAGGGGGTCCCGCTGATCATCGATTTCGTCCCCGCTTCCGGTCGCCGCCGCTACGGAGATTGACCGGCGAGCGCCAGTCGAACTTCCTCTAGGATTCCCGCCATGCCTACTTCCAAGCCGCTCGCCGAGGGCGAGTACCTCTTCACGTCGGAGTCAGTCACCGAGGGCCACCCGGACAAGGTCGCCGACCAGATCTCCGACGGCGTCCTCGACGCGATCATGGCCGGGGACCCGGGCGGCCGCGTCGCCTGCGAGACCCTCGTCAACACCGGCATGGCGGTGGTCTCCGGCGAGATCTCCACCGACGTCCACCTCAACATCCCGGACATCGTCCGCGACACGGTGCGGGACATCGGCTACCAGGGCGGCGGCTACGGCTACGACTGCGACCACATCTCGGTGATCGTCTCGATCGACGAGCAGTCGCCCGACATCGCCCAGGGCGTCGACAAGGCCTACGAGACGCGAGTCGACCCCTCCGACGACGACGAGCTCGACGTCGCCGGCGCTGGCGACCAGGGGATGATGTTCGGCTACGCCTCCGACGAGACCGAGGCGCTGATGCCGATGCCGGTCCACCTCGCCCACCGGCTCGCCGAACGGCTGGCGGCGGTGCGCAAGGACGGCTCGCTCGGCTACCTCGGCCCCGACGGCAAGACCCAGGTCACCGTCCGCTACGCCGACGGCCGCCCGGTTGCCGTCGAAAAGCTCCTGATCTCCACCCAGCACGCCGAGGAGGTCGACTCGCAGAGCCAGATCAAGCCCGAGCTCTGGGAGAGCGTCGTCCTCCCGGTGCTGCAGGCGGAGGTCCCCGGCCGCTTCGACGAGAACGAGCTGCTGGGCGAGTTTCTCGTCAACCCGACCGGCAAGTTCGTGATCGGCGGCCCGGTCGGCGACGCCGGCCTCACCGGCCGCAAGATCATCGTCGACACCTACGGGGGCATGGCCCGCCACGGCGGCGGCGCCTTCTCCGGCAAGGACCCGTCCAAGGTCGACCGGTCGGCCGCCTACGCCGCCCGGCACGTGGCGAAGAACGTCGTCGCCGCCGGCCTCGCGCAGCGCTGCGAGGTCCAGGTCGCCTACGCGATCGGCGTCGCCCACCCGGTCAGCCTGATGGTCGAGACCTTCGGCACCGGCAAGCTGCCCGACGCGAAGATCTCCCAGCTGGTCGAGGCCGAGTTCGACATGCGCCCCGGCGCCTTCCGCGAGTACCTCGACCTGCACCGCCCGATCTTCCAGAAGACCGCCGCCTACGGCCACTTCGGCCGCGCCGACGCCGACTTCACCTGGGAGAACACGGACCGCGCCGACGCCCTGCGCAGTGCCGCGGGCGCCGAGGCCGCCGCGGCGTAATCAGCGCAACGTCCGGCAGGTAAGCCGGGGCCGGCCAGGTAAGGCCAGCCGGGAGGGGGGCGAGTCGAGGTCGTTTCCATCCTTGTCCTCGTTATGGCGAGGCAAAGGGTGGAAACGACCAGTCGGTTGGCTTGGGAAATGGCGAGACGGCAGCATGGAGTGGTCGGTCGTGCTCAGTTGCTCTCCTTGGGATTCGGTAAGAGCGCGATCGAACACCGGCTTCGTACTGGGCGGCTTCATCCGATTCGGAGGGGCGTTTACGCGGTGGGGCGACCGCTGATCAGCCGGGAGGGGCGTTGGATGGCGGCTGTGCTGGCCTGCGGACCCGAAGCGAAGCTCAGCCATCGCAGCGCGGCTGCGCTGTGGGGATTCGGCGAGGAGCACTCGGACTGCATTGAGATCAGCGTGCGGCGGCACTGCGGGGTTCGGCGCCCGGGGATCCGCACCCATGACCGGCCGGGGCTCTGGAACCGCGACGTCGGGATCCGCTTCGGCATCCCGGTGACCACGCCCGTCCGCACCTTCCTAGACCTGGCGACCGTCACCGGCCCGACGATCCTGGAGCGCTCGGTCAACGAGGCGGACAAGCTCGATGTGATCGACGCCGACTCGCTGCGCAAAGCGCTCGACGATCACCCCGGCCAGCCCGGGATTCGCCTACTCCGCCACGTCCTCGACAAGCACACCTTCCGCCTCTCCGACGACGAGCTGGAACGGCTCTTTCGACCGCTCGCTGCCGCGGCGGGCCTGCCGACGCCCCAGACCAAAGTCATGGTCGACAAGTTCGAGGTCGACTTCTTCTGGCCCGACCTCGGACTCGTGGTCGAGACCGACGGTTGGCGCTACCACCGCACGCCCTCAGCCCAGACCCGGGACGCGCTGCGGTTCCAGGTCCACGTGGCAAACGGCCGCACCCCGCTCCGCTTCTCCCACTACCAGGTGAAGCACGAACCCCGGCACGTCCGCGAAATCCTCACCAAGACGGTCGCGAACTAACGCGGCCACCCTGCACCCTTACCCGCTCAGTGAGGGTGCAGGGTGGCCGCGCCTTGCAGCCGCTAAGCGCGTTGTTCCGGCGGCTGGGCCTCGCCCAGGCCGTGGGTGCCGGCGGAGGCTGCGCCCGTCGCCTGGTCCACCTTGTGGACCACGTCGCCCGGGTCCGCCACCCCGACGAAGACGAAGTTGTAGTCGTCGGTTGCTGCGGTGTCGAAGTCGACGTCGCCGATCTGCATCAGGCGCTGGTAGACCGACTGGCGGTAGTTGACGTTCTGGACCCGCTCCAGGCGCGTCTCCTGGACCTCTTTGGAGATGATCCCCCGCTTGATGTTGAGGCGGCGGTCGGTGATCGTGTAGGTCGTCGCGACCCGCTTCACGAACCCGATCAGGACGGTGAGGGCGAGGACGACGAGAACCACGACGAAGGTCGTCGCGCCGCCGTCGATCAGGTTCGCGATGAAGCCCAGGACGACCGCGACCAGGGCGCCTTTGAGATAGAAGCCGAGGATCGCGCGCCAGGACGGGTGGCCTTCGAAGATCACCCGCTCACCGGGGTGGAGGTTGATGCTCATGCGGGCCAGCATATGACCTCGACCGGCCGTGGGCCAGACCATCCCCGCGCACCCATAACCTCGATCGGGTGGCGATCCTCCGCGTCGAGCCGCTGACCACCGCCCGCGCCCTGCGCGGTCCCTTCGACTACCGCCGGCCGGAGGCCATGCCGGACCTCGGCGTCGGCAGCGTCGTACGCGTCCCCTTCGGCCCGCGGCGGCTGCTCGGCGTCGTGGTCGAGGTCGCCGAGGCCTCCGAGCTGCCGCCCGAGCGCCTCGCCGAGCCGATCGAGGCGCTGGAGGCCGGCGCCACGCCCGAGCTGGTGCGGCTCGGCCTCTGGGTCGCCCGCGAGTACTGCTCGACCCCCTCTCGCGGCCTGCAGCTGGTGCTGCCTCCGGGGACCGGGACCGGCAGCGGCGGCCGCACCACCCGCGCCAAGACCGAGCTTCGCGCCGCGATCCTCCCCGCCGGCGAGGCCGCCCTCGGCGGCGGCGAGCGGCTCGGCGCCAAGCAGCGCGCCGTGCTGGAGGCGCTGCGGGCGGGGGAGATGTCGGCGGGAGAGCTGGCGACCGCGGTCGCCGCCGACCGCCAGACGCTGCGCCGCCTCGAGCAGCGCGGCCTGATCGCCACCCGCTCCTCCGACGTCCGCCGCGCCCCGGCCGCGTCCGGCCTCTCGGCGGCTGCCACCCGGCCGCAGCTCCTGCCCGAGCAGCAGCAGGCGGTCGCGGGAATGGTCGCCGCGCTCGACGGCGAGGCCGGCGCGCCGCGCCAGCTCCTCCTCCACGGCGTCACCGGCTCGGGCAAGACCGAGGTCTACCTGGCCGCGGTCGAGGCGGCGCTGGAGCGCGGCAAGGGCGCGATCGTCCTCGTCCCCGAGATCGGCCTCGCCCCGCAGGCGGTGGCCCGTTTCCGCGCCCGCCTCGGCGACCGCTTCGCGGTCCTCCACTCGGCCCTCTCCGCCGGCCAGCGCTACGACGAGTGGCGCCGGCTGCGCAGCGGCGAGGCCAGCGTCTGCGTCGGCCCCCGCTCTGCCGTCTTCGCCCCCGTCCGCGACCTCGGCCTGATCGTCATCGACGAGGAGCACGACCCCTCCTACAAGCAGGAGGGGGACCCGACCTACGACGCTCGCGCCGTCGCCCGCAAACGCGCCGCGGACAACGGCGCCGTGCTCGTCGCCGGGACCGCGACGCCGCGGCCGGAGAGCTGGCTGGAGCTGCCGCGCCTGGAGCTGCCGCGGCGGGTCGACGGCCGCCGCATGCCGCCGGTCCACCTGGTCGACATGCGCGGCGTCGACCCCCGCTCGGGGCCGGTCCACGCCGATACGTGGGAGGCGCTGGAGGGCGTCCGCGCCGCCCGTGCCAAGGCGATCGTGATGATCAACCGCCGCGGCTTCGCGCCCTGGCTCACCTGCCGTTCCTGTGGCCACCACTGGGACTGCCCCAACTGCGACGTCTCGCTGATCGTCCACCGCCACAGCGGGCGGCTCGTCTGCCACCACTGCGCCCACTCCGAACGCGCGCCGAGCGCCTGCGTGGAGTGCGGCTCGACGACGCTCTCGCGCGCCGGCGCCGGCACCGAGCGGATCGAGGCGCTGCTGGCCGATCGCTTGGACCCGATGCCGGTCTTTCGCCTCGACTCCGACACCGCCGCCGAGCGCGGCGCCCACGCCCGCATCCTCGCCCGCTTCGACGAAGCCGAGAGCGCCGTCCTCGTCGGCACCCAGATGGTCGCCAAGGGCCACGACTTCCCGGAGGTGACGCTGAGCGCGATCCTCGACGCCGACGCGACCCTCCGCTTCCCCGACTTCCGCGCCGAGGAGCGGACCTTCGCGATGGTCGCCCAGCTCGCCGGCCGCTCCGGCCGCGGCGAGGCCGGGGGGGAGGTGATCGTCCAGACCCTGGCGCCTGGGGCGTCGAGCATCGAGCACGCCTCCCGCCACGACTCCGCCGGCTTCCTCGAGGTCGAGCTGGAGCGCCGGCGCGTGCTCCACTACCCGCCCTACTCGCACCTGGTCCGGATCAACCTCTCCGCCGAAGCCGAGCCGAAGCTGGACGAGGTCGCGATCTCGGTCGCGCGCGAGCTCAGCCGCGGTCTGCCTGAGGGCTCCGAACTGCTCGGGCCGGCGCCGATGTTCCGGGTTCGCAACCGGCACCGGCGGCGGATCCTGATCAAGGCCGACGACCGGGCGGGGACGATCGTCGCGGTGCGCGAGGTGGTCGAGGCCCGGGCCGCCGACCGCTCACTCAAGGACGTCGCGATCGGCGTCGACGTCGATCCGCAATAGCACCGCCTCGGCGAGCATCGCCGCCGCGGGCGGGCGGGTGACGAGGTAGAGGTTGGGCTCGATCAGCTCCAGCTCGATCAGGCAGAGGTCTCCGTCGGGGCCGGGGACGAGGTCTACGCGGGCGTAGAGCGGGACCTCGTCGAGGTGGTCGAGCGCCAGCGCGGCGATCTCCTGCTCACGAAGCCCGGCTTCGGCCGGCTCGAAGGTCCCGCCCCAGATCGACTGGACGCGGAAGTCGCCCGCGGCGGGGCGCTTGCGCACCGCGTGGCTGAGCTCGCCGTCGATGTAGATCAGCGAGAGCTCGCCCTCGGTCTCCAGCGAGGGGAGGAAGGGCTGGATCATCGCCTTGCCACGCTCGAGGACCGCGGCCAGCGCCGGTTGGGCCTCACCGGCGCCGGCGCGCACCCGGTGCAGGTTCTTCGCTCCGAGGTCGACGGTGGGCTTGATCACGGCCTCCGTCCAGCCTCGCTCCCTCAGCGCCACCTCGGTGTCGATCTCGTCAACCCGCTCGACCCACACCGTCGGGACGATCGGCACGCCCGCGGCGGCCAGCTCGCGCAGGTAGGCCTTGTCGGAGTTCCAGGCGACCAGCTCAGGTGGGTTCCAGAGGCGGGTCCCGGCGGCGACGTGACGGGTCCAGGCGAGGAACTCCTCGTGCTTGTCGTGGTAGTCCCAGGTCGAGCGGATCAGGCAGGCGTCGAACTGGCCCCACTCGGGCTGCTCTCCATCCCAGACGTACTGCGGCGGGTAGGCCAGGCGGGCCGCCAGCGCTTCCTGGAGCAGCCGGTCGTCGACCTTGAGGTCGTCGTATCCGGCACAGGTGGCGATCGCGATCCGCAGTCTCCTCATCGTCTCTGCGCAGGAAGTATCAGACCGGAGAGGAGTTTTAGACTCAGGCCCGCATGAGCGACGAGGTGAAAACGGAGGAGCGCGAGGCCGAGGAGCGGCGGCTCGAACTGGAGATGCTGGAGCGGCGCGACTCGGCGCTCGCCCACGTCGTCAAGTTCGGCGACCCGGTCCTCAAGAGCAAGGCCTCGCCGGTGGCGAGTTTCGGTCCCGAGCTGCGGGCCGAGGTCGAGCGGATGATCGAGATCATGCGCGACGGCCTCGGGATCGGGCTGGCCGCGACCCAGCTCGGCGTCCTCCGCCGCCTACTCGTCTTCCAGGCCGGGCCCGAAGGCGAGCCGACCGCGCTGATCAACCCGGAGGTCGAGTGGCTCTCGGCCGAGATGGCGGTCGCCGAGGAGGGCTGCCTCAGCCTGCCGCGGGTCTCGATGGACGTCGAGCGCCCGCTCTACGCCCGCTTCAGCGGCCGCGACGCCGAGGGGGCGCCGATCGTGATCGAGGCCGCCGGCCTTGAGGCGCGGGTCCTGCAGCATGAGATCGACCACCTCGACGGCGTCCTGATCCTCGACCGCACCCCGCGCGAACAGCGCAAGGCGGCGCTGCGGGCGCTGCGCGAAGGCGAGAGCTACAGCCCCTCCTCCGAGGAAGAGATCGACGAGGCCGACGAGCTGCGCGAGCCCCGCACCGACGCGTGAGGACCGCCTACCTCGGCACTTCGGACTTCGCCGCCACCGTGTTGCGGCGCCTCGCCTCCTCGCCCCACCGGCCGAGCCTCGTCGTCACCCCGCCCGACCGTCGCCAGGGCCGCGGCCGCAAGGTGAAGCCACCGCCGGCCGCGATCGCCGCCGGCGAGCTGGGGATTGACCTGCTGCAGGCCGAGAGCGTCAACGAGGAGGGGGCGCTGGAGCGGATCCGCGCCGCGGCGCCGGAGGCGGTGCTTGTCTGCGCCTTCGGGCAGCTGATCCGCGAGCCGCTCCTCTCCGAGTTCCCGATGCTTAACGTCCATCCCTCGCTGCTGCCGCGCTGGCGCGGGGCGGCGCCGATCGAGAGGGCGATGATGGCCGGCGACGAGCGGACCGGCGTCTGCGTGATGCGGTTGACGGAGGGTCTCGACTCCGGCCCGGTCGCCCTGCGCGAGGAGACGCCGATCGACCCTGAGGAGGACTTCGAAGCGCTCTCCGCCCGCCTGGCGGCGATCGGCGGCGACCTCCTCGTCCGCGCCCTCGACCTGCAGGCCGCCGGGAAGCTCGAGTTCGCCGAGCAGGACGAGGCCGGGGTCACCTACGCCGAGAAGATCGAGCCCGGCGAGCGCCGCCTCGACCCGGAGCGCCCGGCGGCCGAGCTGGCGGCGAAGGTCCGCGCCCTGACCCCGCACGTCGGCGCCTATCTGGAGCTCGCGGGCGGGGAGCGGCTTGGGGTGCGCCGCGCCCAGGCGGTCGGAGAGCGTCTCGACCCCGGGAAGCTGGAGGAGCGCGAGGGCGATCTGCTGCTCGGCGCCGCCGAGGGTTCGCTCCGGCTCGAAGTCGTCCAGCCGGCCGGGGGCAAGCCGATGCCAGCCGACGCCTACCTGCGCGGGCACGAGCCGCCGCGCCTATGAGCCCCAACACCCGAACTGCATCAACTTCTACTTCTGCTGGGTGTAGAAGTTGATGCAGTTCGAGCGGGTTTCGCCGGCGCGCGCTCTGGCCTTCGCGACGATCCGCGCCAGCTTCGAGGACGGCGCTTTCACCGAGCGCGCTTTCCGGGCCGAGGCCGATCGTCTCGGCCTCACCGGTCGCGACCGCGCCCAGGCCCAGCGCCTCGTCTACGGCGCCGTGCAGCGGTGCGGCACCGCCGACGTCGCGATCGAAAGGCTGGCCGGGCGCTCGACCCGGCTGCTCGACCCGCCGGTCCTGGCGGCGCTCCGCCTCGGCCTCTACGAGCTGCTCTTCGCCGACGCCACTCCCGACCACGCCGCCGTCGACCAGGCGGTGGAGCTGGTCAAGAGCGCGGACGCCGCCCACGCTGCCGGTTTCGCCAACGCGATCCTGCGGCGGGCGATCCGCGAGCGGGCGCAGCTGACCGCCGCGCTGCTGGAGGACGACTCGACCCCGGCCGCTGCCGCGGTCGCCCACTCGGCGCCGAAGTGGCTGGCGGAGATGTGGTGGGAGGAGTTGGGCGCCGAGGCCGCGCGCGGCGTCCTTGCTGCCTGCAACGAGCCGGCGGAGGTGGCGATGCGGGTCAACATGCTGCGCACCGATCGCGAGGCGATGCTCGCGCGTCTCGGTGAGGCCGGGGTGGAGGTCCGGGTCCCCGAGGCGGGTTGGCCGTTGGATGTGCCTGAGGAGATCGCGATCGAGGGCCGCACCGGCGAGGCGGTGCCGGAGGCGATCGCCGCCGGCGAGCTGACGCCGCAGAGCCGCGGCTCGGCCGCCGTGGTCGAGATCCTCGACCCGCAGGAGGGCGACCACGTCCTCGACCTCTGCGCCGGGCCGGGGATCAAGACCGGCCAGATCGCCGAGCGGATGGGCGACCGCGGCGAGGTGATCTCGGTCGAGCTCGACCCCGACCGGGCCGCCGAAGTCGCCGCCCAGGCGACCCGGCTCGGCCTGCGCAGCGTCACCGTGATCGAGGCCGACGCGACCAAGGGGGCGATCGGGCCCGGCTTCGACCGGGTCCTGCTCGACGCCCCCTGCTCGGACCTCGGCGCCCTCGCCTCGCGCCCCGACGCCCGCTGGCGCAAGTCGCCGAAGACGATCGGGCGGCTGACCGAGGTCCAGGGCGAATTGCTGCGGAACGCGGCCGCGGTCCTGAAGCCCGGCGGCACCCTCGTCTACTCGACCTGCACGCTCTCCCGGCGCGAGAACGAGGCGCAGGTCGCGGCGCTGTTGCGCGCCTCCGAGGCGGGGGAGGTGCCGCCGCTGCGGCTCGACGACCTCGGCTCCCTGGCACCCGCCCTGGCCGCGCCCGCCGAGCGCCGCTGCCTACAGTTGCGGCCCGACCGCGACCGCACCACCGGCTTCTTCATCGCCCGGTTCAGCAGATGTGACTAATGGGATAGGGCATGATTAGGGCGATGAGCCACCCCAACCAGTCGACTCAGGGGGACTCGAACCCCCTGGGCCGCGCCCCATGCCCGAACTGCGGCGAGCCCTGGCTGCGCCCGACCCAGCTGCCCGGCAGGCTGCGCTGCGTCAACTGCCTGACCCGGTTCGAACTCGTCTCCCAGTGCCCCAACTGCGGCGAGCACCAGACGATCGCCAGGATGACCAACACCGCCGACATGGAATGTCAGTCGTGCGGCGCATCCATGCTCCGCGCGGCCTAGTCGGGCGTGGCTGGCAAAGACGCAGGGAGCGTGGCGTGCTCTGCACGCGAGCGACTGAGGACGCAGCCAGGCGCGTCCGAGTAGGCTGCGGCGCGTGAGCGAGCGCCTGCAGGAGCTAATCGCCCAGCCGCGGGTCGCGCCCTCGATCCTCTCCGCCGACATGGGCAGGTTGGGATCACAAGTCGCGGAGGTGATGGACGCCGGCGCCCGGGTCATCCACTTCGACGTGATGGACGGCCACTTCGTGCCGCCAATCACGATCGGGCCGCTGGTCCTCAGCGGGATCGCCGACCAGGTCCATGCGGCCGGCGGCGCCGTCGACGTCCACCTGATGATCGAGGCGCCCGAGCGCCAGATCGAGGACTTCGCCAAGGCCGGCGCCGACTCGATCACCTTCCACGAGGAGGCGACGCCGCACGCCCACCGCACCCTCGCTGCGATCCGCGAGCTCGGCTGCCTGGCCGGGATCGCGATCAACCCCGGCACCCCGGTCGAGGCCGTCGCCGAGCTGCGCGGGATGGCCGACATCGTCCTCTGCATGACGGTCAACCCGGGCTGGGGCGGCCAGTCCTTCATCGAGACCTCGCCGGAGAAGGTCGAGCGCCTGGCGCCGCTGGCCGGCAAAGCCGCGATCGAGGTCGACGGCGGAGTCGACGGCCAGACCGCCGCACCGCTCGCCGCCGCCGGCGCCCAGCTCTTCGTCGCCGGCTCAGCCATCTTCGGCGCCCAAGACCCGGCAGCTTCTTACACCGCCATCGCAGTTGCTGCCGGCGCCTCCTGAGTTCCTGGCAAAGCGGGCGGGGGTGTCCCCTTCTGGGTACTCAGCATGGAGCCGAGCCAACCCGGTCCGAGGCGTCAGCCAGGTGACTCTCCACTCGGCGGAGGTGCTCCCAGAAGGGGGACACCCCCGCCCGCACGCCCACGCGCGATGAGCGCCCCGGTCACCTCCTGCCACCAGGCCCGCTCGGAGGCGTCGACGTCCTCGCGTGCGGCGCGGCCCTCGCACCAGCCGGCCAGCGCCCGGCGGCCGCCGATCGCGACCAGGCCGGCGCTCAGCACCGCGTAGCGGCCGTCGGCGAGGGCGACCAGGTAGGCGCCCCGCTCGCTGCGGTCGCGCATCACCCTGACGATCGGGACGCCGTCGATCTCCTCGCCGAGCTCCCCGTCGCCGCGCGCCGGGCGAACGGTGAAGACCTGCGAGGCCCCCCGCCGCGGCAGCGCCGGCGGCGCCGGCCTCCCGATCGGCCCTTTCGCCCAGTGGCCGGTCAGGCCCTCGACCTCGTCGCGGAGCTCGCTGCGGACGAGGATGTGCAGCTCGTCGCCCTCCTGCAGCTCGGTCGACCCGCGCGGCGGCATCGCGTTGCCGTCGCGGACGATCACGTTGACCAGCGCCTCGCGCGGCAGTTCCAGTTCGCGGACCCGGTGGCCGGCGATCGCCGCTCCCTCCGGCACCCGGTAGGCGATCACGTCGCCGCCCATGCGGCGGATGCGCCCGGACTCCAGCAGCCGCCGCGGCAGCGCCGGCTCGTCGGTGGTCAGCCCCAGCCGGGTCGCCAGCGGCTCGAAGCTCGCCCCCTGGACCAGGGTCGAGGTGACGACGACGAAGAAGACGATCGCGAACTCTTCCTCGCCGCCGGCGATCCCGGCGACGACCGGGAAGGTCGCGAGCCAGATCGGGGTCGCGCCGCGCAGGCCGGCCCAGCCGAGCATCAGCCGCTCGCGCGCGTTCAGCGGCGCCAAGGCGGTGGCGGCGAAGGTCGCCAGCGGCCGGGCTATGAGGATCAGGACGGCGGAGAGCGCCAGGCCCTTCAGCGCCACGTCGTCGAGCTGGCTGGGGAAAACCAGCAGGCCGAGGAGGATGAAGAGCGACAGCTGGGCGACCCAGCCGAGCCCCTCGTGGAAGGCGACGACGGTGCGGCGGGCGGGGATGTTGGCGCTGCCCAGCGCCAGCGCCGCCAGGTAGGTGGCGAGCAGGCCGGAGCCGTGGGCGACCTCGGCGACGCCGTAGGCGAGGGCGGCGATCGCCACCGTCGCCACCGGGTAGATGCCGTCGGTCGGCAGCCGCACGGCGCTCAGCGCCGCCACCGCGAGGCGGCCGACGAGGTAGCCGACGGCGATCCCAACGGCAATTTTGACCGCCAGCAGGCCGGCCATGTCGGCGAGGCCGTAGCCGGGCTCCTGGATCCATTCGATGAAGCCGATGACCAGCAGCAGGGCGACGGGGTCGTTCATCCCGGACTCGCCCTCCAGCGAGCGCGCCAGCCGCTTCTCCAGCGTCGAGCGGCGCAGCACGGCGAAGATCGCCGCCGAGTCGGTCGCCGCGATCGCCGCCCCGACGATCATCCCTTCCAGGGTGCCGATGTCGAAGATCAGCTTCGCCGCGAAGCCGGCGACCACCGCGGTGAGGACGGTGCCGACCGTCGCCAGCGAGGCGGCCGTCCCCAGCACCGGCCGGATCTCCGACCAGCCGGCGGTCAGCCCGCCCTCGAAGAGGATCAGGATCAGCGCGATCGTCCCCAGCGTCCGCGCCAGCTCCATGTTGGAGAACTCGATCCCGCCGACCCCTTGCGAGCCGGCGATCATCCCCAGGGCGAGGAAGAGCAGCAGGCCGGGAACGCGGACCCGGTCGGCGAGCAGCGCCCCGACGATGCCGGCGCCCAACAGGGCCCCCGCGATCAGGATCAGCTCGGCGTCGTGGTGCCCCATCGGGGGACCCTAACGAGGAGGACTACGCGTTCTCGTCGATCGAGGCGAGCCGCAGCTCGAGTTCCTCGGTCGAGCCCTCGCGGGGGATGTCCTCGGGCCGGCCGTGCGGGCGGCGGTAGACGAGGTAAAGGAGGGCGAAGAGGACGCCGGCGGTGAGCGCGAACCCGATCTCCACCCGGCGGAACTCGTCGGAGACGATCGGGAGGAAGTTCCAGAGGATGAAGAAGGCCGCGCAGGCGATCCAGCGGACCGCGGCGCGCCGCACCTGGCCCTGGGCGAGGCATGCCTGGTTGACGGTGACCGAGGCGAGGTAGAGCCCCATCCCCAGGGTGATCAGCAGCAGCCCCGGGCGGTCGTAGACGAACTTGTTGCTGAAGGCGATCTGCATCAGCTTCGGGCCGGCGACGAGGACGACGAGGCCGGTGAACGAGGCGAAGGCGACGACGCCGAGAAGGACGCCGCGGACCGAGCGGTGGAACTCGCGCTCGCTGTCCGGGTCGGTCGAGGTGTGGAGGTTGGTGAGGTGGGGGAGGATGCTGGTCGAGACCGCCTGGAAGAGCTGCAGCGGCGCCCGCGCCAGCATCAGCACGTTGAAGATGAAACCCGCCGCCTCGGCCCCCTGCAGGCCGCGGGTGATCAGCGGTCCGGCATTGAGGAAGGCCTGTTCGCTGAACATGATCACCAGCACCGCCGCGGCGAATCCCGACCCCTCTTTCATCGTGAACTCGGTCTCCTCCCTGGCGGGAGTCGGCGGCTGCGCGACCGCCTGTTTCTTCGCCCGCCGGGCGAACGCGAACGGGACCACCATCAGGCTCAGGCTCGGGGCGGCGACGATCCCGACCGCGACCCAGGACTGGCCGCTGAGCAGGCCGACCGCGACCAGCAGCGCGAAGAGGGTGCGGAAGCAGGACTCGGAGAGGATCAGCGCCGTGAACAGGCCGAAGGTCCGCTGGCCGGCGAGGAAGCCGCGGGCGAAGTAGCTGGCGGCGTAGAAGAGGACGGCGCCGAAGAAGACCCAGTAGAGCGTTTCGTTGCCTTCCAGCAGGTCGTCCTGGATCGGGCCGCGCAGGGTGAGGGCCACGACGGCGAAGAAGAGGGCCAGCCCGACCTGGATCAGCGAGGCCACGCGCAGCTCCTGGCGCAGCGGTTCGCCTTTCGCCAGCCGCTCGGAGATGTGACGGCTGAGCAGCTGTTCGACCGGCCGGTAGAGGGTCGAGATGGTGATGAAGACCGCCGACCAGAGGACTGCGATCTGCCCGTAGTCGGTCGCGGAGAGGGTGTGGGAGGCGATCAGGAAGTAGGCGTAGGTGATCAGCCCGGTGAGGCCGACACCGATCGCCAGGAAGCTCGCCGTTTTCCCGTACTCGGCGCTGGACGCCGAGTCGCCGCGCTTCGGCTCGCTCACTCGGCTGGCTCGCGGGCGGCCGCGCCGCCGCGCTGGTAGTGGGAGGGCTCGATCCCGCGCTTCAGCTCGACCCGCCGCACCCGCTCGAAGACGCGCTGGGTCATTACCCGCTGGCCGGCCAGCAGGTCGCCGATCACGCCGAGGGCGAAGAGCTGCACGGCGGCGATGAAGAGCGTCGCGCCGAGGATCAGCGACTGGATGTGGCCGGTGCTGTCGCCGTTGAAGATCGTGTCGATCAGGAACGGCAGCCAGGCGCAGAAGGCGAGGAAGAGGGCGACGGCGCCTGCGGTGGCAAAGGCGCGCAGCGGCTCGTAGCGGGCGTAGATGCGGAGGATCGCCGGCGCGTTGCGGCGCACGTAGGCTCCGGTCGAGGCGAAGAGGCGGGACTCGCGCGTCATCGGGTTGGTCCCGACCTCGACCTCGTCGACCGCGATCAGCATCTTGCCGGCCTGGATCAGGCTCTCCAGCGTGTAGGTGAAGTTGTCGACGACCAGCAGCTGCAGGGCGGCCTCGCGGTTGTAGGCGCGGAAGCCAGAGGTGGCGTCGGTGACATCGGTCCCGGAGAGGCGGCGCACCACCCAGCTGCCGAGCCGCTGCAGGCTCTTCTTCGAGCCGGAGAAGTGGTCGATCTCGCCGACCTGGCGGTCGCCGACGACCATGTCGGCGTCGCCGGCGACGATCGGGGCGACCAGCTTGGCGACGTCGGCGCCCTTGTACTGGTTGTCGGCGTCGGTGTTGACGACGACGTCGGCGCCGAGCTTCAGGCAGGCGTCGAGCCCGGCCTGGAAGCCGGCGGCCAGCCCCTTGTTGTTGGTCAGCCGCACGACGTGCTCGACCCCGCACTCGCGGGCGACCTCGACGGTGCGGTCGGTGCTGCCGTCGTCGATCACCAGCAGCTCGACCTGGTCGATGCCGGGGAGCGTGCGGGGGAGGTCGGCGATCGTCTGCGGAAGGGTCTCTTCCTCGTTGAGGCAGGGGATCTGGATGATGAGTTTCATTTCGGGTTCGTCAGCGTATTCGGGGTGGATTTGAGGGTGCCTGCCGCTGGAATCGTGGGACCAGCCACTTGGCGCGCGGGTCCTGTCTCCGATATTGGGCTCTGCCTACCGGCAGAGTCCTCAATATCGTCGCCACCCACGCGAGGGGCGTACACTGATTGACGAGTCAGTCAACCATGGAATCCCAGCTAACTTCCACGGATCGGGAGCACTTGGCGCGGGCTCTGGAGCTCGCTAAGCGCGGGCGTGGGCGTGTTAGCCCTAATCCTCTGGTTGGAGCTGTTCTCGTGCGTGAGGGCTTGGTGATCGGCGAGGGGTTTCATGCTGAGCTCGGTGGGCTGCATGCGGAGCGGGCGGCTTTGGCTGATTGCCGGGAGCGGGGGGAGGACCCGGCCGGGGCGACTATGTACGTGACCCTGGAGCCCTGCGCGCACCAGGGGCGGCAGCCGCCCTGTGTCGAGGCGATCCTGGAGGCCGGGATCGGCCGCGTCGTGATCGCCTCCGAGGACCCGAGCGAAAAGGCCGCCGGCCGCGGCCCCGGGATTCTCCGCGACGGCGGGGTGGAGGTCGCGTTTGCCAGCGGGGCCGAGGCCACCTCGGCCCGGCGCCTGAATCAGCCCTTCCGCAAGCACGCCCGCACCGGCCTGCCGCTGGTGATCTTGAAGATGGCGATGTCTCTCGATGGCCAGACCGCGACCGCCCCGGGCGACAGCCCTTGGATCTCCGGCCCCGAGAGCCGAGACCTCGTCCACCAGTGGCGCGCCGAATCCGACGCGATCGCCGTAGGCATCGGCACCGCCATAGCCGACGACCCGCTCCTAACCGCCCGCATCGAGGGAGCCCGCCAGCCCACCCGAGTCATCTTCGACTCCCAAGCCCGCCTGCCCCTCGAAAGCCAACTCCTCCAAACCCTCGATCAAGCCCCGGTTCTCATCATCGCGGCCCCCGGCGCGCCAGCCGACAACATCAGCGCCCTCAAGAACGCCGGCGCCGAGATCATCGTCGCCCCCGACATCGACTCAGCCCTCCACGAACTGGGCCGCCGCGAAATAACCAGCCTCTTCCTGGAGGGAGGCCAAACCCTCGCCTCCGCCTTCCTGGCCGCCGGCCAAGTCGACGAATCCCGTACCTTCATCGCCCCGATGCTCCTAGGTCGTCAACCAAGCCCCGCCCCTGCCGTGACAGGACCCGCGCGCCACACCGCCTTGCGGTCGTCAACCGAAACCGTCGGCCCCGACCTCCTGATCAAGGCCACCTTCAAGGAGTGGTGAGATGTTCACGGGACTGATCGAAGACATCGGAACCGTCGAGACCGTCGAGCGCAGCGACGACGGCGCCCGGCTCCGCATCTCCTCGCGCCTCGCCGCCGAGCTCGCCCTCGGCGACTCGATCGCCGTCAACGGCTGCTGCCTCACCGCAACCGCGGTCGAGGACGGCCGCTTCGAGACCGAGGCGATGAACCAGACGCTGGCGGTCACCGCGCTCGATTCGGTCGCAGAGGGCTCGAAGGTCAACCTCGAGCTGGCGATGCGGGCCGACGACCGCCTCGGCGGCCACATCGTCCAGGGCCACGTCGACGGGGTCGGCACGGTCTCGTCCGTCGAGGACGACGGCTTCGCCAGGCGCGTCCGGGTCGATCTCCCGACCCAGCTTCTGCGCTACGTCATCGACAAAGGCTCGATCGCCCTCAGCGGCGTCAGCCTCACGGTCGCGAGTTTGGGCGACTCTTGGGCTGAGGTTTCCCTCATCCCTGAGACCCTGGAGCGGACCAACCTCGGCGATTTGGCGCCGGGAGACAGTTTGAACGTGGAGTGCGACGTGGTTGCCAAGTACGTGGAGCGTTTGATGTCACCATTCGCCCGAGAGGAGCAGGCGTGAGCACGATGGCCGAGACCCAGAGACAAGAGCAGAGCACCGCCGCCGGCAAGAGCCCGTTCGCGAAGATCGAGGAGGCGATCGAGGAGATCCGCGCCGGCCGCATGGTCGTCGTCTGCGACGGCGAGGACCGCGAGAACGAGGGCGACCTGGTGATGGCGGCCCAGTTCGCGACGCCCGAGGCGGTCAACTTCATGGCTAAGGAGGCGCGCGGGCTGATCTGCCTGGCGCTGACCGCGCAGCGCTGCGAACGCCTCGGCCTCAACCTGATGGCGGCGAAGAACGAGGCGCCGCTGCAGACCGCCTTCACGGTGACGATCGAGGCCGCCGGCGGCGTCAGCACCGGGATCTCCGCCCACGACCGCGCCCACACGATCCAGGTCGCGATCGACCCCGAGTCCGGCCCGCGCGACATCGTCGTCCCCGGCCACATGTTCCCGCTGCGGGCCAAAGACGGCGGCGTCCTGGAGCGGACCGGCCACACCGAGGCCAGCGTCGACCTCGCCCGCCTCGCCGGCCTCACCCCGGCCGGCGTCATCTGCGAGGTGATGAACGACGACGGCACCATGGCGCGGGTCCCGGACCTGATCCCCTACTGCGAGAAGCACGGGCTGAAGATGATCACCGTCGCCGACCTGATCGCCTACCGGCGTCAGACCGAGAAGCTGGTCGAACGCGTCGTCGGCACCGCGCTGCCGACCGCCTTCGGCGACTTCCAGGCGGTCGGCTACCGCTCCCTCGTCGACGACAAACATCACGTGGCGATGGTCAAGGGCGAGGTCGACGGGGTCGAGGACGTGCTCGTCCGCGTGCACAGCGAGTGCCTTACCGGCGACGTCTTCCACTCGATGCGCTGCGACTGCGGCGAACAGCTGGAAGCGGCGCTCTCGATGATCGAGCGCGAGGGGC
>Ga0164301_10000158_pt1 | contig 18107 bp, 21 predicted proteins | sample Whisoiple_231_MG_FD_109711 | JGI IMG/M metagenome (GOLD analysis project Ga0164301, IMG submission 109711) | Unamended control soil microbial communities from upstate New York, USA - Whitman soil sample_231_MG | ecosystem: Environmental > Terrestrial > Soil > Agricultural land ... | reverse complement strand
GTCCGCGTCCGCGACGAGTACCACGGCTGCCGCTCCTGGGTCGAGATCGACCGCGAACTGCCCTTCGAGGGCACGCCGGTGATGGCCGACGAAGAGTTCGACCGCGCCCGCGAAGAGATTCGCGACCGCGCCGGCGCCGGCGAGCCGGTTCTCGTTTAGCCAGCTCCTCCCCTCGCTAGTCTCGCCTCGATGTCCTGGGTAGAGACCGAGTCGCTGTCGTTCACGGCTAGGCACGATTCCGACGATTCCGCTTTCGCCGAGCGCATCCTCGACCGGCTCGAGGAGCTGCGGTTGCGGCTCGAAGACCGCTTCGAGCAGGTGCCCGACGAGGTGACCGTCGTCGTCCACACCAACCCGGTCTGGCTGACCGCCGCCCACCCCTTCCTCCCCGCCGCCCGCTGGTCGGCGGCGCCGGCGGGCCGCCGCTACCTCGCCGGCTGGCCGATGTCGACCGAGCTGCACGTCCTCAACGACTTCCACATGGAACGCCGCGCCGCTGGCGACGACTCCTACGAAGCGCTGCGCGGCACCGCCGAGCGGCTCTACGCGCAGATGACGATCGCCGCCAACAACACCGCCCTGCCCCCCTCCTGGACCCCGCGGCGATTCGCCCGCTACCTGCGCTGGGCCTGGCTGGTCGAAGGCGGCGCCCAGTACTTCTCCCGCCAGGTCGGCCTCTACCGGGCGGCGACGATCCGCCGCCTGCGCGAGAGCGCCCGCCCCTCTTTCCCGCCCTCGCGCCGCGACGCGGTGATCCTCGGCGGCACGATCTTCGACCTGCTGGAGAACGAGCGCGGCCCCGAGGCCTGCGAGCGCCTCGTCGCCAAGCTCCTCCCCCAGGGCCCCGAGGTCCAGCTCGAAGACGCCTTCGACGCCCGCTTCCGCGACATCGAGGACGCCTGGCGCGACTACCTGCGCGAGATGGTCCGCGGCCCGGTCGCGGTCTAGCGCTAGAGCGCCCGCGCCAGCAACCAGAGGGCGGAGGCGAGACCCATCGCCACGACGGCGACCGCGATCGTCCGGACGTAGGCGCCGATCAACCCGTAGCTGCGCGGCCCGCGCCCGCCGCCCCCCTCTTCCAGGTAGCGCGCGTTGACCGGCTCCGGCGCTTCCTGTTCGCCTTCGGCGCTCGCCTCGGCCAGCAGCGCTCGCGCTTCCTCGGCCCGGCGCGCGTGGACCAGCACCCGGCGCGTCCCACCCGGGCTCAGCAAGGGGGTGACGAGCTGTCGCCCGCTGGGCCCGACCTGCTCGTGGATGCTGGGGATCCCGTTGCTCCCGAGCAGCGCCTGGATCATCGCCGCCTCAACCTCGTCGGCGACGAACGCGACCTCGATCAGCTCTTCGGCCATCGCTCCTCCTACTTGGTCAGCTCGTAGAGCAGCCAGAGCAGAAGGAACCCGCCGGCTCCGACGGCGAGAATCCAGAACGCGAGTCGGGCCGGCGAGGGCCCGCCGCTTTCTCCCCGCGCCAGGCGCCGTTCGCCTTCCAGCTCGGCGACCTCGTCGCCCTCGTCCTCGATCATCGTTTCGGCGAGCAGGTCTTTGGCCCGCCGAGCGTCGGCGGCGTTGACCATCACGTCGCGCGGGCCGCTGGAGAGGAAGTCGGGGTTGTCGAAGCCGAAGCTGCGCTTCAGCACGCTCGGGATGCCGGCCTCGGCCAGCAGCCCCTGCAGCATCTCCGCCTCGGCCTGGTTGCGGGCGAAGGCGACCTTGACCAGGCCACTGCCTCCGCCGCCGCCTCCTCCCCCACCGCCGCCGTCGCCGTCGCCGGGTCCCGAGCCGCCGCCGTGGGCGCCCCGCCGGTGCCCGCTGGGGCTGGGCTTATGAGACGTCGAGGTCGACATCGGCGATCTTCAGGTCGGCCAGGTCGTAGGCCTTCACGTCCGGCGCCTCTTCGTCCTCGAGGGAGACGATCACGTAGACCTGTTCCGGCCACATCCGCGCCTCGTTGACGTCGGTCTGCGAGGGATAGGCGGCGCTGCGGGTGTGGGAGTGGTAGATCCCGAGCAGCTCCGCGCCGCCGGCTTCGATCGCTTTCAGCGCGTCGAACTGGCCCTGCGGATCCATCTCGTAGCGCAGCGGGCTGGCGGCGGCGTTCTCGACCCGCACGACGCTGGTCGCCTCCCCGTCGCGCCCGCCGATCATCCCGCAGCACTCGTTCGGCAGGTCCGCGCGGGCGTGCGCGACCATCTCGTCGATCAGGGCCTGGGAGATCTTCACGGGGCGAGGCTAGCGGACGCTCAGCGGCGACGCCGCGGGTCCTGCTGGACCTCGTCACGGCCGGGGCCGCCGCCGAGGCTGTCTTTTCCTTTGCCGCCGCAGATCAGATCGGGGCCGCCGAGGGCCCGCACCTTGTCGGCGCCGCCGAGAGCGACGATCACGTCGCGATGCGGCGTTCCGGTCAGCTCGTCGCGGCCGGCAGTGCCGACGATCGTCGCCTTCTTGCCGAGGCAGCGGCTGCGGTCGGTACCGCCGCGCAGGGCGATCAGGCCAAAGCGCTTGGTGGCGCCCAGCCCGGAGTCCCCGAAGGCGACGATCCGCCCGCTCGACTGGACCGCGACCATGTATTTGGTCGAGCCTCCGCCGCCGTAGGGCAGGACGAGCCGTTCGCCGCCGTTGAAGGTGCGGTCCCTGCTGCCGTCGAGGCGGAGGCGGAACACGCCGATACGGCTGGCCCAACCGACGCCCACAATCCGGCCCTTGGCGTCAACGGTCAGGTCCCTGGGGTCGACCGAACCGACGCGGCTGAAGAGCCGGAGACCGCCGCCGCTGCCGAAGCTCGGATCGGCGGCGCCTTCCGGCTTCAGCCGCAGCAACTCGCCGACGGTCGAGACCGTTTCGGTCGACCTTTCGATCGAGAGCAGCAGCCCTTCGCCGACCGGCGTGGCCGCCTCGACCTTCCCCACCCCGCCGTAGGTTGGGACAAAGAGGCTGCCGTCCCCGCCCCAGCCCGAATCGGGCTGACCGGAGCCGGTCAGCCGAACGACCTCGATCCCTTCGGGGGCGAGCTGTTCGCCGCTGGTGTCGAGGCAGCAGAGCGGGACGGGCACCGTGATGCTGCCGTTGGCGCCGACGAAAACCCCGGCGGGACGGGTCTGCGTCTCCAGCGGGAGGATGGCTTCGCCGCCGCTGCCGAAACCGGGGTCGATCCCACCGTCGGCGAGGAAGCGGGCGACGATCAGGTCCCCCGTGGGGCCTTCGCCATGTCCCTGGACGGCGACGACGATCTTGCCGTCGGGCTGCACCGCCAGCTTCGGGTAGTCGTTGGCCCCTTCGACCGCGTGGAACCCGGTGGAGGGGATCACCCCGCCCTCTCCGAAGCTCGGATCGAGGCGGCCGTCGAGTCCGAAGCGGGCGAGGACGAGGCCGGCGCCGCCCCCGTACGCGGCTACGACCGGCTTGCCGTCGGGGCCGACCGCAAGGTCGAACTCGTGGTTGTAGGGGCTGCTGTGGTCGAAGACCAGCTGCGGATCGGTCGCGAACGAGGGGTCGGGTTCGCCGTCGGGCGTGAAGCGGGCGACGGACAGTTCGAGCCGGCAGTCGAAAGGTGGCGGCGTGCAGGGCGGGTAGTTCGAGTAGAGGACGAAGATTTCGTCGTGGGGGCCGACCGCCATCCGCCCGTCGGCCTCCTGGGGCAGCGCCCCCGCCGGGCCGCCCACCTCGGCGATCCCGTCGCCACCGCCGAAAGAGCGATCGAGGTCGGCCGGCGCCCCGGCGGCTGCCGGCGCGCAAAGAGCGGCGGCGCAGACGATCGCGGCGAGGCAGACGAGGACACGGCGCATATGCCCATCCAACCGTAAAGCGTTCAGAGAGTTGCGGGCCGGGCGGCCCGCGGCGCTACCACCAGACGGTGGTGTCGAGGTTCTCGATCTCCTCGAGCGGCTTCGTGTAGACGCCGGAGGAGAGGTACTTCCAGCCGTCGTCGGGGATCAGGAAGACGACGTTGCCGGAGTCGAGCTCGCCGCCGATGCGGTGGGCGATCGCGGCGATCGCGCCGGCGGAGACGCCGGCGAAGACGCCCTCCTCGTCGAGCAGTTTCTTGGTCCAGACGATCGCGTCGCGGTTGTCGACCATGATCTTGCGGTCGAACAGGGAGATGTCGATGATCGGCGGAATGAAGCCGTCGTCGAGCGAGCGCAGACCCTGGACCAGCTCGCCCTGTTTGGGCTCGGCGGCGACAATCAGCGTCTCCGGGTTGACCTCCTTGAAGCGGCGGCCGTTGCCCATCAGGGTGCCGCCGGTGCCGAGGCCGCCGACAAAGGCGGTCACCTCGTCGAGCTCTTCGAGGATCTCGACCGCGGTGCCGTTGTAGTGGGCGAGCGGGTTGGCCTCGTTGCCGTACTGGTAGGGCATGTAGAAGCTCGAATCCTGCGCCATCTCCAGCGCCACCTCGACGGCGCCGTTGGAGCCCTTGGCGCCCTCGGAGTAGACGATCTCCGCTCCGTACATGCGCAGCAGCTGGGTCCGCTCCTCGGTGACGTTGTCGGGCATCACCACCTTCAGCGGGTAGCCCTTGCGGCGGCAGATCATCGCCAGGGCGATGCCGGTGTTGCCCGAGGTCGGTTCGAGGATCGTGTGACCCGGTTCGATCGCCCCCTCGGCCTCGGCCGCCTCGATCATCGATTTCGCCACCCGGTCCTTGACCGAGCCGGTCGGGTTGTGGCCCTCGAGCTTGGCGTAGATGCGGACCTCGGGCTTCGGCGAGAGCCGCGGCAACTCGACCAGCGGCGTGTTGCCGATCGACTCGACGATGTTGCCGAAACGCCCTCCGCAGGGTTTGTTGAGTAGTTGCTCTCGCGCCATTTCACCGCCCGTTACTTCAGAAAGTGTAGCGAGGGTCGCGAGGCAGTGGGTCAGTTTGAAATGCCTCGGTCCTGGGCCGGGTGGAAATCTGCGCCAAAGCGCCTTCGCTGTTGCGCCGGTGCACAACGGCTGTACAATGCACCAGACGCATGGCTACCAAGACCGGGGAGACCCGAGAGCGCCGTTGGAACCTTCGCGTCGAGGACTCTGAGGACGAGATCGTCCGTGCTGCAAGCGATCTAGCTGAAACGAGCTACAGCAGCTTTGTACGGGGCGCCGCCGTTTCTGAGGCTCGTCGTATCTTGGCGGACCGAACCCAATTCAGGCTTGATCCATCTCAGTGGAAAGAGTTCAACGCTTTGCTTGACCGGCCCCCACGTGTTCCTGCTGGCCTGCGGGACCTCTTCTCAAAGCCCAGCGTTTTCGAGTAGCTGGCCCCTCCTTGTTCGTGTCTTTCTCGCGGCCTGAGCCTTTACGCGGGAAGCATGATGCGGAGGGCTTCTGTTGCGGCGAAGAGGCATTGGACAACTGGCTTCACCGCCATGCGCGCCATGCGGAGGCGGCTGGATCTGCCAGAACGTTCGTCACGATGGAAGGGGACAAACTTGTCGGTTATTACGCCCTCGCCATCGGTCAGGTTGAGCCCGATGACGCCACTGAAAGGCTCCTCAAAGGCCAGCCTGCCAAGCGTCCTGTCCCCGTCCTACTGATTGCTCGCCTAGCCGTCGATCGGCGGTACCAAGGCCAGGGGATCGGCACTTCCCTCTTGCAGGACGCGTTGCTGCGTTGTGCTGCCGCCGCCGAGATCGTAGGCGTAAGAGCGGTGGCAGCGCACGCGAATGAGCACGCAAGGGACTTCTACGATCAATTCGGGTTTGAAGCCTATCCAACTGACCCGCTGCATCAAGTCTTGTTGATGAAGGATCTACGGAAACTTCTAGACGAGCTGGAGGGCTAATCCAGCAATGCCCCGATCTCTTCCCATGCTCGGGATGTGACCGGCGACTCCAGCCGCCGTCGGCGGCGAAGTTAGCGTGGATTCGGCTTCAGAACTGGGGGAAAGTCAAACTGACCCACTACCCCTGGCAGTCGCCAACTGACGATCTGGAAAAGCCTGCGTTGGAGAGATAAGGCGCAGCAGGTATACCTATCGGGCGTCTGTCCAACTCGAACGGAGGAACTCGATGAGATCGACCCGGCTGACCGCCCTGTTCGCGGTCTTCCTTCTGGCAATCGTCGCGCTGGTCGTGGCCGGCTGCGGCAGCAGCAGCGACACCACCGGCAGCACGAGTGGAGGCGGCGAAGGCGGCGGCGAACCGCTGACCGTCGGCTCCGATATCCCCTATCCCCCGTTCGAGCAGGGGAAATCCGGCGAATACACCGGCTTTGACATCGAACTGATGGAAGCGATCGGCGAAAAGATCGGTCGCTCGCCCGAATTCCAGGACACCTCGTTCGAAACGATCTTCCGCGACGTCCAGCAGGGCAAGTTCGACGCGGTGATCTCGGCGGCGACGATCACCGAAGAACGCGAGAAGGCCGTCGACTTCTCCAACCCGTACTACCTCTCCGAACAGGCGGTCCTGGTCAAAGAAGGCAGCGACATCAAGTCGCTGGACGACCTCGAAGGCAAGACGGTAGCCGCCCAGCAGGGCACGACCGGGCTGGAACTCGCCAAGGAAGAACTCTCCGGCAGCGAAATCCGTCCCTACCCCGAAGGTCCGGACGCGGTCAACGCCCTCAAGGCCGGGACGGTCGAAGGCGTGATCATCGACGCACCGGTCGCCCAGAACGCGGTCGAAAAATCCGGCGGCGTCGAAATCGCCGAAAAAATCCCGACTGAAGAAGAGTATGGAATCGCCGTTGCCCAGGGCGAAACCGAACTGCTCGAAGAAATCAACAAGGGGCTGGAAGAAGTCCTCGAAGACGGGACTTACAAGAAGATCTACGAAAAGTGGTTCAAGCTCGAACCGCCGCAGGCGATCTTCTCGGCCAGCCACGAAGCGGAATAGCCGCAGCCTCTAAATTGAGATCGGACGCAAGGGGCGCCATGATGGCGCCCCTTCGTTTTTGGGAACGCGGCTAGGAGAGAACGATGAGCGAATTCTTCAATCAGTACTTCGACTTCACGGTCATGGGCGACCACTTCAGCGAAGTGCTGGAAGGCTTCCTCAAAAACCTCCTGCTCTTCGCGGTCGTCGTCGTGCTGGCTCTGACCTGGGGCCTGATCCTGGCCCTTATCCGTCAGCTTCCGGGACGCAAGCTGGCGCCGGTGCGGTTTCTCGCGATCGCCTACATCGACGTTCTGCGGGCGATCCCGATCCTGATCATCCTGCTGCTGATCTCCGGCGGCCTCCCCTACCTCGAATTCATCCCGAAAGACATCCGCATCCCCCACTGGTTCGGCCAGCCGGACCCCTTCTGGTACAGCGCCCTCGGCCTGACGCTGGTCTATGGCGCCTACATGGCCGAGGTCTACCGGGCGGGGATCGAAGCGGTTCCGAAGGGACAGGTCGAGGCGGCCCGCTCGCTGGGGATGAACCACGGACAGGCGATGCGCCACGTCGTCGTCCCGCAGGCGGTTACGAAGATCCCGGCACCGATGCTGAACGAAATGATCTCCCTGCTCAAGGACACGACCCTCGCAAGCGTGGTTGCCCTCGGCGAGGCCGTCCTGATCAGCCGAGAAATCCTCGCCGAAAGCTTCAACAGCTCAGCGGTCATCTTGGCGGGCCTGATGTTTCTCGCAATCACCTTGCCCGCCGCCCGACTCGTCGACTACCTGATCAAGCGCAACCAGGGCAAAATCACCCGCGGCTCCCACATCGAGGTCGCCTGATGACGGAGGCGATGATCAAGCTGCAGGGGATCCACAAGCGCTTCGGCAGCCTCGAGGTGCTGAAAGGCGTCGACCTCGACGTCGCCAAAGGCGAAGTCGTCTGCATCCTCGGTCCGAGCGGCTCCGGCAAGAGCACCTTCCTGCGCTGCGTCAACCTGCTCGAGCCACCCGAGCAAGGCGAGATCTTCATCGAAGGCCATGACATCTGCAAGGGGCCGGGCTCGGGCACGGGGGCGGAAAGCTGGGAGCTCGACTTCGTCCGCCAGCGGGTCGGGATCGTCTTCCAGCAGTTCAACCTCTTCCCGCACAAGACCGCGCTGCAGAACGTCACCCTCGCCCAGGAGTGCGTCCTCGACCGCTCCAAGCAGGAGGCGCGGGCGAAGGCGACCGAGCTGCTGGAGCGGGTCGGCCTCGGCGACAAGCTCGACCAGTACCCCGAACGGCTATCCGGCGGTCAGCAGCAGCGGGTCGCGATCGCCAGGGCGCTGGCGATGGACCCCCACGTAATGCTCTTCGACGAGGTCACCAGCGCCCTCGATCCCGAGCTGGTCAAGGAAGTCCTCGACACGATGCGCGAGCTGGCCGAGGAAGGGATGACGATGATCGTCGTCACCCACGAGATCGGTTTTGCCCGCGAGGTCGCCGACCGCGTCGTCTTCATGGATGGCGGCGTGATCGTCGAGCAGGGCCCGCCGGCCGAGGTGCTGGAGAACCCCCGCGAGGAGCGGACGAAGCAGTTCCTCGGGCTCGTGCTGGATCGGTAAAGCGCAGCTACGCGGCGCAGGCGCCGCCGGCCATGGCGGGGAGGATGACGACCGTGTCGCCGTCTTTGACCGCGGTGCCGAGCCCGTCAAGCACCCGCACGTCCTCGTCGTTGAGGTAGACGTTGACGTAGCGGTTGAGCTCGCCGTCCTCGCCGAAGAGCTGGGCCTGGGTGTCGGGGTACTCGCTGGTCAGCGAGCGCAGAACCTCGCCGACCTCGGCGCCGGCGGCCTCGACCTCGGCCTGACCACCCGTTTTCGGGCGCAGCACGGGGGGGATGCGAACGGTCGCCATGGAGCGGTGATCCTACCTATGAGGCGATCGACTGGCGGTCGCCGCCGGCGCCCGAGCAGAAGGCGTCGTAGTCGGGGAACTGACCCATCTCCGACTCCGGGATCTCCTCGGCGTGCTCGCCGCAGATCGGGCAGTCGGGATCGCGACGGACCTTGAGCTCGGTGAAGCGGGTGCCGAGCGCCTCGTAGAGGAGCAGGCGGCCGATCAGCGGTTCGCCGGCGCCGAGGATCAACTTGATCACCTCGTTGGCCTGCAGGGTCCCCATCGTCCCGGCCATCACCCCGAGCACCCCGTTGGCGGAGCAGCTCGGCGCCAGCTCGGCCGGCGGCGGCGTCGGATAGAGGCAGCGGTAGCACGGTCCCTCGAAGGGGACGAAGGTTGAGATCTGCCCGTCGAAACCGAGGATCGAAGCGGAGACGACCGGCTTGCGCAGCCGCACCGAGGCGTCGTTCAGCAGGTAGCGGGTAGGGAAGTTGTCGGCGCCGTCGACGACGATGTCGTAGTCCTCCATCACCTCGAGGATGTTGCCGGCGTCGAGGCGGCCGTTGTGCTCGACGACCTTGACGTCTGGGTTCAGCCCTTCGATGAAGATCCGCGCCGAGGCGGTCTTCGGCATCCCGATCCGCTCGGTGTTGTGGATCACCTGGCGCTGCAGGTTGGAAGCGTCGACCACGTCGTCGTCGACGAGGCCGATCGTCCCGACCCCGGCGGCGGCGAGGTAGAGCGCGGTCGGCGCGCCGAGGCCGCCGGCGCCGAGCAGCAACACCTTGGCGTTCAGCAGCTTCACCTGGCCGTCGACCCCGACCTCGGGGAGAAGCGTGTGGCGCGAGTAGCGCTCGCGCTGCTCGGGGGTCATCCCGTGCGCGGCGACGACCGGCAGCCCCTGCTCCTGCCACTGCAGGATGCCGCCGCTCATCGAGGCGACGTTCTCGTAGCCCAGCTGTTGCAGCTGGGCGGCGGCAATCGCCGAGCGGTTGCCCGAGCGGCAGTAGAGGATCGTGCGCGCCGTCTTGTCCGGCGCCGCGGTGGCGATTTCGTCGGCCAGCAGCCCCGGCGGCACCAGCTTTCCACCCTCGAGGTGGGCCTCCTGGTACTCGTGCGGCTCGCGGGTGTCGATCAGGACGACGTCGCCGCCGTCGATCTCCTCGGCAGCCTCGAAGGGTTCGATCTCCTCGATCGCTTGAACTCGCGTGGTGTCGATGGCCATGAAAGAAATCCCCTAATCCCGATCAGCTTTTACTTCAAAAAGTATAGCGAGACTTTGCCGAATGCACAAAAACGGCCCCGGAGAAGGGTTCCGGGGCCGCTTTGCTCTGGGAATCGAGGTGGCTAGGAGAGCGTCGGGCGCATCTGGCGCAGGCGACGGACCCGCTCCTCGATCGGCGGGTGGGTCGAGAACAGGCCGGCGATGCCCTTGCCCTTGAAGGGCTTGACGATGTAGAGCGGCTCGGCTGCCTGGTTGACCTGCATCGGCATCGCTTCGGCGCCCTGCTCGAGGCGCAGCAGCGCGCTCGCCAGCGACTCCGGGTTGCCGCAGATTTCGGCGCCGCCGGCGTCGGCCGCGAACTCGCGCTGACGCGAGATCGAGAGCTGGATGATGCTTGCCGCGATCGGGGCCAGGATGACCATCGCCAGGGCGGAGACCAGGCTCAGCGGCGAGTTGTCGTCGTTGCCGAACCACATCAGCATGTAGGCGAGGTAGGTGATCGCGGCGCCGATCGCCGAGGCGACCGACTGGATCAGGATGTCGCGGTTGCGGATGTGCGTGAGCTCGTGGGCGAGGACGCCGCGCAGCTCGTCCTCGGAGAGCAGCTTGGTGATCCCGCGGGTGACCGCCACCGCGGAGTGCTTCGGGTTGCGGCCGGTGGCGAAGGCGTTGGGCTGATCCTGGGGGATCATGTAGAGGCGCGGCATCGGCAGGCCGGCGCGGGTCGTCAGTTCGCGGACGATCTGGTAGAGCCGCGGCGCTTCCGACTCGTCGATCGGCTGGGCGCGGCTCATTTTCAGCGCCATTTTGTCGCTGAAGAAGTAGCTGAAGAAGTTGATCGCCAGGGCGAAGACGAGGAAGAGGAGCGCGGTGCTGGCGCCGCCGATCAAGGCGCCGATCACGACCAGCAGGCCGCCGAGAGCAGCCATCAGGATCGTGGTCCGCAGCGTCGCGCCCCAGGTGGATTGCTTGGTGGTGGTCATCGAGTGGTCGCTCCTGAGAGTCGAGGGTGTCGCCGAATTATGCGGCGGAAGCGCGAAATCTCCTATAGGGGCCACCCCCTATCCGGCCCAGCCCATCCCCTATCTACTCGTCTGTTCCTTATCCGTCCTGCGCAACGAAAAGGAACAGACGAATGGGAAGAGCTGCCTTCTAGGCTTGTGAGATGACGCTTCTGGCGATCGGTCTCGGGCTGGTGGTCATCGCCTTGATCCTCGCCTTGACCCGGGAGCGGCGGCGGCTGCGTCCACTCGAGGATCTGATCGAGGCGATGGAGAAGGTCGACCTCTCCAGCCCCCACCTCCACCTCCCCCCCTCGATCGACGGGGTCGGCGAGACCGAGGAGGTGGAGCGGATCGAGCTCGCCTTCCTGCGGATGATGCGGCGGCTGGAGGCCGAGCGCCGGCGCGCCGGCTCGGCCGCCCTGCACGCGCAGGAGGAGGAGCGGGCGCGGGTCGCGCGCGACCTGCACGACGAGGTCAACCAGTCGCTGACCGGGCTGCTGCTGCGGCTGGAGGCGGCGCGCGAGGCGGCGCCGCCGGAGCTCGAAGCCGAGCTCGCCGAGACCAGGGCGCTGGCCAACCAGGCGATGACCGAGCTCCTCTCCCTCGCCCGCCAGCTGCGCCCGACCGCGCTCGACGACCTCGGCCTGGCGGCGGTGATCGGCGGGCAGGTCGAGCAGCTGGGCCGCGGCGAGATCGACGCCCGGCTCGCGACCGAGGGGAACTTCTCCGAACTCGGCGACGATGCCCAGCTGGTCGTCTACCGGGTCGCCCAGGAGGCGCTCAACAACGCCGCCCGCCACAGCGGCGCCACCCACGTCGAGGTTCGGCTGCGGCGGGCGGAGGACGGCGGCGTCGTCCTCGAAGTCGCCGACGACGGCCGCGGCTTCGCCTTCGACGAGTCCGAGAGCGGCCTCGGCATCGGCGGCATGCGCGAGCGGGCGCTGCTGGTCGGCGCCGAGCTGACGATCGAGTCCCGCCCCGGCGCCGGCACCACCGTCCGCCTCGACCTGCCGGGAGAATCGGCGCGATGAGGGTGCTGATCGCCGACGACCACGGGATCGTCCGCTCGGGGCTGCGGCTGCTGCTGGAGCGCCAGCCGGACATCGAGGTCGTCGCCGAGGCCGGTGACGGGGCCGAGGCGCGGGACCTGGCGGTGCGGGAGCGGCCCGACCTGGCGATCCTCGACGTGAAAATGCCGAAGCTGACCGGGCTGCAGGCGACGCGGGAGATCAAGAAGCAGGCGCCGGAGGTCGCGGTCCTGATCCTCTCGATGCACGACGACGAGCGCTACCTGTTCGAGGCGCTGAAAGCGGGCGCCTCCGGCTACGTGCTGAAGGCCCAGGCAGATACCGATCTCTTGGCAGCGATCCGGGCGGTGGAGCGCGGCGAGCCGTTCCTCACCCCCGAGGCCCAGCGGACGCTGATCAAGGACGTGCTGGAGCGCGGCTCCAGCGGCGAGGAGGAGCTGACCCCGCGCGAGGAGGAGATCGTCAAGCTCGTCGCCGAGGCGCACACGACCAAACAGATCGCCGAGCTCCTCCACCTCTCCGAGAAGACGGTCGAGAACCACCGCGCCAACGCGATGCGCAAGCTGGGGATGCGCGACCGGGTGGAGCTGGTGCGCTACGCGATCCGTCGCGGCCTGATCGAGCCATAACCGACCTCTTCAGTAGGATTTGAGGTCGATGCTGTTCTCGACCAAAGCCGAGTACGGAGTTCGCCTGATGGTCGAGCTGGGCCGCCAGCCCGGCTCGCAGCCGGTCTCGCTGAGCTCCGTCGCCGAAGCGGAGAACCTGCCGCTCTCCTACCTGGAGCACCTGGTGGCGAAACTGCGCAAGGCCGGCCTCGTCACCTCCACCCGCGGCGCCCACGGCGGCTACCGCCTGGCAAAGCCGGCGGCGGAGATCACCATGGACGCGGTGGTCGAGGCGCTGGAAGGCCAGATCGCGCCGATGGAGTGCTTCCACGACTCGCCCGAAGGCAAAGTCCTCTGCTCGCACGAAAGTGACGGCGACCAGGCCTGCTCGACGAAGCTGCTGTGGATGCGGGTCCAGGGCGGGGTCACCAAGGCGCTCGCCGGCACCACCCTCGCCGAGCTGGTCGAGTTCTCCGACCAGAGCGCACCCAAGCGCGCCGCCGTCATCGGCAGCGCCGCGTAAGAACTTCGAATAACCCCAGAAACGGAGCGAAATTGGCTGAGCTGGAGATACGCAACCTGCACGTGGAGATCGAGGACAAGAAGATCCTCAAAGGCCTCGACCTCGACGTCGAGAAGGGGAAGGTCCACGCGCTGATGGGGCCCAACGGCTCCGGCAAGTCGACGCTCGCCAACGTGATCATGGGCCACCCGGCGCTCGAGGTGACCGAGGGGACGATCACCTTCAAGGGCGAGGACATCACCGAGGCCGCGCCCGAGGACCGCTCCCAGGCCGGCCTCTTCATGGCCTTCCAGTACCCCGTCGCGATCCCCGGCGTCTCGGTCAGCAAGTACCTGCGGATGATCATCAACGCCCAGCGCGAGGCCCGCGGCGAGCCACAGATCAAGATCAAAGACTTCGCCCGCACCGCCCAGGAGGCGATGGAGTTGGCGAACATCCCGAAAGACTTCTCCAGCCGCTACCTCAACGACGGCTTCTCCGGCGGCGAGAAGAAGCGGATGGAGCTGCTGCAGCTGGCGCTGCTGCGGCCGGAGATCGCGGTCCTCGACGAGACCGACTCGGGCCTCGACATCGACGCCCTGCGCACGGTCGCCGAGGGCGTCAACAAGTTCGCCGGTCCCGACATGGGCGTCCTGATCATCACCCACTACCAGCGCATCCTCCACATGGTGAAGCCGGATGCGGTGCACGTCATGTACCAGGGGCGGATCGTCAAGGAAGGCGGCCCGGAGCTGGTCAGTGTGCTGGAGGACAAGGGTTACGGCTGGATCGCAGAGGAGGTAGAGGCAGGCGCCGTCGCCTGACCTCGGGGCGATGGAGCCGGTGAGCGCCAAGAGCCCGACGGTGGCGCCGTTCTCCATCGAGAAGGTCCGCGCCTCCTTCCCGGCGCTCGAGCGCGAGGTCAACGGCAAGCCCGTCGCCTACCTCGACAGCGGCGCCAGCGCCCAGCGGGTGCTGGCCTCGATCCAGGCGGTCGACCGCTACGAGCGGCGGCACCACTCCAACGTCCACCGCGGCTCCCACACCCTCTCGGCCGAGGCGACCGAAGCCTACGAGGGAGCGCGGGCCACGGTCGCCGACCACATCGGCGCCGCCGACCGTCGCGAGGTCGTCTTCGTCCGCAACGCGACCGAGGCGATCAACCTTGTGGCGCGGGCCTGGGGCGATGCCAACGTCGGCGCCGGCGACCGCCTGCTGCTGACCGAGATGGAGCATCACTCCAACATCGTCCCCTGGCAGCAGCTGGCCGAGCGGGTCGGGGCCGAGATCGACTGGGCGCCGATCGACGAGGAGGGCCGGCTCGACATGGAGGCCTTCGCGGCGCTCCTGGAGCGCGGCCCGAAGCTCGTCGCCGTCGCCCACGTCTCCAACGTCCTCGGAACCGAGAACCCGGTCGCCGAGATCTCCCGACTGAGCCACGCGGCCGGCGCCAAGGTGCTGGTCGACGGCGCCCAGTCGGCGCCGAAGATGCCCCTCGACATGGCCGAGCTCGGCGCCGACTTCTACGCGATCACCGGCCACAAGCTCTACGCCCCGACCGGGATCGGGGTGCTCTGGACCAGGCTGGACCTGCTGCGCGAGATGCCGCCCTTTCTCGGCGGCGGCTCGATGATCCGCAAGGTCACCCGCAAGGGGACGACCTACGCCGCCCCGCCGGCGCGCTTCGAGGCGGGGACGCCGGCGATCGCCCAGGCGATCGGGATGGCCTCCGCCCTGCGCTGGCTCGACATGATCGGCACCGAGGCAGCCCGCGAGCACGAGGAGCAGATCGCCGACTACGCGCTCGAGCGCCTCGCCGCGGTGCCGGGCCTGCGCGTCTTCGGCCCGCCGCGCGGCGCCGGCCGCCTCGGCCCGGTCTCCCTCGAGATCGAGGGCATCCACGCCCACGACGTCTCCGAGATCCTCGACCGCCACGGGGTCGCGGTCCGCGCCGGCCACCACTGCGCCCAGGTGCTGATGGACCGCCTCGGCGTCGCCGCCACCGCCCGCGCCAGCTTCGGCGTCTACACGATCCCCGAGGAGATCGACCGCCTGGTCGAGGGCCTCGAAGACGCCCGCCGGGTCTTCGGGCTCTAGCCGCTCGGCGGTAGGTAGCGGACCGCGCGGAACGGCAGCGGGCCGGTCACGCAGCGCCGCTTCGCTTTGTGAGGCGGCTTGACCGTGCGGACGCGGAGGTAGGAGCCGATCACTGCATCTTCCGCAACGGTTCCGCTGAACGAGATCCTTTCCCGGAAGCGGGTCTTGCGGCTGATCCCGCCGCCGACGAAGTCGACCTCTTCGAAGCTGCCGCCGTCACCCAACTTGGTGAAGTCCGAAGGGCCGGCGAAGAGAGCGTGGCTGGGCGGAACCTTCCTCGCCCTGCCGATCCGGCACTGCGGAACGAAGGTCCCGCGGATGCCCCCCACTTCGTCTCCGATCACGCGCAAGAAGGTCTCGGTCGATTCGTCTTTTCCGTAGTAGACGGGCCTTTCCCCGCTCACCGGAGCCCCTCCGCCGCCGAACGGCAGGTAGCGGGCCGCTCGGAAGGTGCGGCCAGAACCGGTGTCGCAGTGAAAGCCTTCTTCGACGATCTCGTGGTAGTAGAAGCCGCCGGTGATCTCGTCGCCGGACTGTTCCGCGCCCACCTGGCCGATGCCGCCGGGAATCCCGGTGGTGAGGCCTTCTGAGCTGCTGCGCATCAACGTCGGCGCAGCGAAGGCGCTGAAGCCACCCGGCCCGACGCCTTCGCGCGGTTCGGTGAAGAAGCATTCGGTGTCGGCGGCGAGCTCGACGATGTAGAGCTGCCCTTCTTCGGCCTTGAAGGTGATCGCATAGTCGTCGGTGTCGCCGACATAAAGCGTGGATTCCGCCTGCGCTGAGGCGGCGCCCAAGAGCACCGCGACGGCTACCAGCATCGAGGCGATCGCCTTCATCCTCTACCCCTTCCCCGATTCCGGCTTCGCTAGCCTCGGTGCATGGACGAGCTCTACCGCGACCAGATCCTCGAGCACTACAAGCGGCCGCACAACTTCGGCCATCTCGACCAGCCCGACCTGGAGTTCGAGGACACCAATCCCTTTTGTGGCGACGAGCAGCACGTGACCATCGAACTCGACTCCGACGACAAAGTCGCGGCGGTCGCCTTCGAGGGCAAAGGCTGCGCGATCTCCACCGCGGCCACCTCGCTGCTGACCGACGAGCTGGTCGGGATGAGCCGCGAGGAGCTGCTGCGACTGCCGAAAGAGTTCGTCCTGGAGCTGCTCGGGATCGAGATCTCGGCGACGCGGATGAAGTGCGCGATGCTCGGCCTGAAGATCGTCAAGAGCGCCTCCCTCGGCCAGGCGGCCGAATGGGAGGACGAGGGCGAGGCCGGCGACCCGTCCGAAGCGGTCGCCGACCTCGGCCAGCTCTAGCGAAACCGCGAGAGATCGTCGTATAAGCGCTTTCTCGCGGTCTCGGCGCTTAGGGGACCTCGATGTCGTCGGCGAACTTGACAACGGCGAAAGCGGCGCCGGCGGGGTCGGTGACCATCGCGAAGCGGCCGACGGGGATGTCGAGCGGGCCGAACTGGACAGCGCCGCCGCCGGCCTCGACCTGCTCGATCGCGCCCTCGGCGCTCTCGACGCAGAAGTAGGTCATCCAGTGGGCCGGGACCTCGTCGGGCATGCGGCCCGAGATGTCGGCCATGCCGGCGACACGGTCCTCGCCGACCCGGGCGACGTTGTAGGTCATGCCGCCGGGGGCGTCCTCTTCGTCGAACTCCCAGCCGAAGACCTTGCCGTAGAACTCCTTCGCGGCGGCGGGGTCGCGGGTCTCGAGCTCGTTCCAGGAGAAGGCGCCGGGCTCGTTGACCAGCTCGGCGCCGGCGAAGTCGGCCGGCTCCCAGATCCCGAAGAAAGCGCCCTCCGGGTCGGTGAAGATCGCCAGGCGGCCGTAGGTGGCGACCTCCATCGGCTCGGCGATCATCGTGCCGCCGTTTTCCTGGATCGCGCGGGCGATCGCGTCGGCATCGTCGACCGAGACGTAGGTGCTCCAGGCCGGCGGCTGGCCCTCCTGCATCAGCGGCATCGCGCCGGCGACGTCGCGGCCGCCCTTTTTCGCTCGCCGGTAGCCGCCCATTTCGGCCGAGTTCGGCAGCTCCGGGATCTCCCAGCCGAACAGCGGCCCGTAGAACCTCTCCGCCGCCTCCAGGTCCGGCGTCGCCAGGTCCACCCAGCAGGGGGTCCCGGGCGCGTAACTCGTCCTCTCGCTCATCTTCGAAATCCTTTCTTCGCGGGGGTAATGCAGATAAGACCAGACCTGCGGCCCGAATTCATCGCCCCGATGTGAATGCCCGCCGGGGCTCCCCGCTAAAATCCGACTCTGGAAGTAGGATTAAGTCTCGATCGGCACTAGGCCGCAGATGCGGCAGATGGAGCACCCCCCTCTTGAACGACACCGCTGGAACCAAGATCCCCGTCTGCCCGGCCGCCGAGCTGGCGCCGGGCGCAATGCGCCTGGTCGAGCACGACGGGCGCAAGATCGGCGTCTTCAACTGCGACGGGACGCTGTACGCGATCGAGGATCGCTGCTCCCACGACAACGGTCCGCTCGCCGAGGGCGAGTTCGACCAGGCCGCCTGCACGGTCGAGTGCCCGCGCCACGGCTCCCTCTTCGACCTCAGCACCGGTAGGCCGAAGACGCTCCCAGCTTTCCAGCCGGTGCAAACGTTCGCGGTAGAGATCGAGGACGACACCATCACCCTGGAGGTCGACTGAAATGGCAACGCCTGAGGTACTCGCCGAGAAACGCGAGCTGGCCGGCATCAATGCGGACTACAAAGAGAAGTTCGGCTTCCACGACTCCGAGTCCGGCTATGCCTACAAAGCCCCGAAGGGGCTGAGCCGCGAGGTCGTCGAAACGATCTCCGACTTCAAGGAAGAGCCGAAGTGGATGCGGGACTTCCGGCTGAAGGCGCTGGAGCACTTCGAAAGCCGCCCGACCCCGAAATGGGGCGGCGACCTCGACCAGATCGACTTCGACGACATCCACTACTTCGTCCGCGCCTCGGAGAAGAACAGC
>Ga0164301_10000157_pt1 | contig 18111 bp, 18 predicted proteins | sample Whisoiple_231_MG_FD_109711 | JGI IMG/M metagenome (GOLD analysis project Ga0164301, IMG submission 109711) | Unamended control soil microbial communities from upstate New York, USA - Whitman soil sample_231_MG | ecosystem: Environmental > Terrestrial > Soil > Agricultural land ... | reverse complement strand
GTGGATGCGATGGTTTCTCAGGAAAGGAGTGCTTGCTGTTGTTTTCTGCTTTCGGTGTGTTAGTTTGGGCCGATCGGGGCGTGGCTCAGCTTGGTAGAGCGCACGGTTCGGGACCGTGAAGTCGGTGGTTCAAATCCACTCGCCCCGACCATTTCACAAATCCTACTTCCCAACAAAAGAATTTCTTGCCGGAGAGCCACAAAAATTGCGGAGCGCGCGGTTAATTCTCACGTTTCCCGTTCAGAATATATCGAACTAGCAAGGTAGCACGCTCACCCGTTTGCGTTTCCTCCAGGATCGCGTCACCGGGCCGCATCATGCGGGTCATGATTTCGTGACATTTCGGCACGCGAAGATTCGATTTTGAATCGCCGCCTAATTGCGCAAACAGTTTTCCTGATTCCACATCGACGTAAGGCATGCCTTGGTGCCTGGCCGTGCTCAAAACGGCCAAAAGCTTGTTACGAAAATCCCATTCAGTGGGTTCCATGCTGTCCCTCCAACTTGCTCGATTGAACTGAGCCATGCTAGCACAATCGATGTCGAAAACTACCACTAAAGCGCAGTTTTCTGGCGCCAAGCCGAGCGCGGTCGCTTGCTCAATGCGAAATCTGATCGGCCGGTCAATTTTGCTTCGCAATCGAAAAAGTTGAATTAAATCACACGCGCACGACAAGCTCGAATCGATTGTTCACAGTGCACGCTATCCAACATGCAACCAACGATCTCGGAGGTAGCTAATGCCGGTCACACTAATCTCTGTCGCAGCCTTCCTCGCGGTGTTGTTTTTTCCCCATCTTGGACATGCCGCGGCGACCGGGCCGGCGACGGAGTTCGGCCCCATACTTCTCGGCCTGGCTATTCTTGTGCTCGGTGCAAAGCTCGGAGGGATTTTAGTGTCGCGGTGGGGCCAACCCGCGGTACTGGGCGAACTGCTCTTCGGCATTGCATTGGCGAACTTGTATCCGCTTTTTGCTGGCAGTGCGGGCATTGAATTCGTTCGCTCCAATACAATTTTAAAATTCTTGGCAGAAGTCGGCGTGCTTCTCCTTTTGTTCGATGTCGGTCTTGAAGTAGATCTAAGAGCCTTTGCGCGAGTAGGCCCATCGGCCGTTTGGGTTGCGCTGATCGGCGTGGTGGTGCCTTTTTTTCTGGGTTGGGGGACAGCGGTGTGGTTTCTGCCAGATACGCCAACACTCGTTCATATCTTTATCGGCGCCACTCTCACCGCCACCAGCGTTGGGATCACCATGCGTGTTCTCAAAGATCTCGGCGTAACGACCAGTCCCGAAGCACAGACGATTCTTGGCGCTGCTATTCTGGACGATGTCCTTGGCTTGATCGTATTAGCAGTTGTCGTCGGAAGCATCACTGGCGCTACGGACGGCGGCGGGGGTGTTTCCATAGCTACGATCAGCGTCATTGTCCTGAAGGCGGTCAGCTTTTTCGCGGCCACCTTTGTCGCCGGCCACCTGCTCTCACACAGAATAGTCTCCCTTGCAGCCAAAAGCGGACAACACGGAATGCTGTTCGTGATCGGCATCGCCCTCTGCTTCACTCTATCCTATGTCGCAGAGCTGATCGGCCTCGCCAATATCATAGGAGCATTTGCAGCCGGCGTGTTGCTCGACCCGTATGGAGCAGGCATTCGTACCAGAGCCGAAGAAGCAACCCTCCGTGAGCTTCTCGTGCCCCTTTCCGAACTGTTGGTTCCGCTTTTTTTCGTGCTCATGGGTTTACAAGTGGATTTGTCGACGTTGGTCGAGCCCTCGGCGCTCGCTCTCGGAATAACCTTGATCGTCTCCGCAATTGTCGGGAAATTGGTCTGTGGATTGGGCGTCGTCGGACCCGGCATCCGCCGCTTAGCGGTCGGGATTGGAATGATTCCACGCGGGGAGGTTGGCCTGATTTTCGCCGGAATAGGAGCCCGAGTAATGCTGGAAGGAGAGCCAATGTAGAACGAGAATGTTTATTCTTCGGTGGTGCTGATGGCGCTGATTACTACAATCATCACACCGGTGGGGCTCCGGCGCGTTTTCAAAGACTGACGTAATGCGCCGGCTGATGGCCAATTCAATCAGAACAGACTATTGGGGATCGCCGCGATTTCGTCTGTCACACGGTTTGAAAGCTCTCGCCCGCCAAAGTTTTGACGGATTGCTCTCTGAACGTCACGATAGGTAATCGGTTTTTTTAAACAGATTTGAATCCCACGCGCTTTCAGGTCGTACATCTCGGAATAAGGATGGTTTCCTTCCATCGCGATCACCAGCGCGTTCGTCGTCTGCACTGCATGACGTACAATGGATCTCCATTCAGAAGTGTCAAGGTCGGCGATGAGGACCGCGACATTTGGGATTTGATCGAGACATGAAAGAGTGGTTCGAAAACTCTGTGCTTGGAAAACTCGGTAACCATCGTAGCTCAACAAAGCCGCGAGTGCCGCGCGGGCGAAGGGATGTCGGTCGGCGACGATAATCGTAAGATCCGCTGGATCGGATTCTGTTTTTACCTCACTACGCATTTACCCTCCAGCCAACAATAGCTTTGCTGGGACTAAGAGCAATCGGAATGCCGCGCATCGTGCACTAACGCCGAGATTCGGCAGGCTATGTGCAACCGCTGGAAATTTGCTCACTTACCGGGAAACCTGACCGAATTTACCGCATGTGAGACGGCAGAAGCGGATCGCCAAATTTGACAAAACTGAGCTCGTTCCTTTTTCATTCCTCGTCGCATCGGACAGGTTTGTTCGCCTACCAGCGGGTGCCGCGGAAGGTCGGAGAACTGGCCCGCTCGTCGTAAGCTCGGTCGAGGAGCTGTTAGACTGGACAGCTGCGAATTGCGCCAATTCGCTCAACCGGTGTCGGGTGCGAATAGTAATAGGCGGAATACCAGGGATGCGGCGTTAAATTCGAAAGGTTCTTGATGGTCAGGTTGACCAGCGCCTCTTCCATCGCTTTCCCGTCGCGCAATGTGACCGCGGCGAAATGGTCCGCTTCATACTCATGCTTGCGCGACAGAAGATTCATCAGCGGTGCAAGGTAAAAGGTCGCCGGTCCAGATACCAGGCTGAACAAAACCAGCGCCGCATGATTCGACCGTTCCAAGCCGAAGGCCGAAAACAGCGGCGCATAATTCAGCAGCAAACTCAGCAGGTACAGCCCGATCAGAAGAAACAGCGTTTGCACCAAAAGCATCCGCACGATGTGCTTCATTTTGTAGTGTCCCATTTCATGGGCTAGCACCGCCAATCCCTGATCGATGGTCATTTGTTCGAGCAATGTGTCGAACAGAACAATCCGCTTGGAACGACCCAAACCCGTGAAGTAGGCGTTCGAATGGGCCGAGCGCTTGGATCCGTCCATGGTGTAAATGCCGCTGGTTTTGAAACCGAGCTGCTTTGCCAATGCCAAAATACGATCGCGCAACTCGCCTTCCCGAAGCGGTTCGAACTTATTGAACCAAGGCGCGATGAACGTCGGGAATATGACGATCATCAGAAGCTGGAAAGCCAGAATAAAGCCAAACACCCAAAGCCACCAGTAAAGCCCCATCGTATCCATCAACCAGAGCACAACGAATAAAAACGGCACACCGATCAGCACGCCCAGGGCTAGTGCTTTGAGCTTATCGAGAACATAAAGCCCTGAGGTCGTCTTGTTGAAGCCGAATTTTGCTTCGAGATAAAACGTGGAGTAAACACTGGTCGGCAGGCTCGCCAATGCAAATATCAACGCGACCGCGAGACAGAATAAAATGCCTCCGCCGTAAACACCTAATGAATAGTGCTGGGCAACCGCGTTGGTCGTTCGATCCAGGCTACCAAGTAATCCGCTGAACAGAACGAAGAGCGTGACCCCTCGACCGTAAATTTCGGCCCACCGACCGAAGGAACCTCTCGCCAGAGTATATTGGACCGATTGCTCGTAGTCTTCGGCGCGGATTTTATCCCGGAAGCAATCCGGGATTTTTCGCTCCGCCCAGCGCGCCCGAACGTAGTGCAGATTCAGTTCGTTGAGGATAAATTCGATGCAGAATTCGAGTAGAAACAAAAACAGGAAAAGCGCGATGATAAAGTTTTCCATCTGCGCGGTTGCGATCTTGAATAAAGGAAGAGCTCCGGCTCAGACCGCGGCCAGCGCAGGCGTGCTGTAGGAAAACGTTAACTTGCCGTCTTCTTCGTCGACCTCGACTTTGCCGCCCGCTTGCAGCCTGCCGAATAGAATCTCATCGGCGAGAACCCGCTTGATCTCGTTTTGAATCAGTCGTGCCATCGGCCGGGCGCCAAAAGTGGGGTCATAGCCGCGTTCCGCAAACCAACGGCGCGCGCGGGGCGTGAGCTGCAGAAATACTTTGCGCTCGTTGAGCTGCTGGTCGAGCTCGATGATGAACTTATCCACCACGCGCTCGATGTTTTCCTGGCTGAGGGAATTGAAGGTGATCATGGCATCGAGCCGATTGCGAAACTCGGGGCTGAACATTTTTTCTATGGCTTCTTTGCCTTTGCCCAGATTCGATTGAGCGCCAAACCCAAGCGGCGAGCCGCTCATTTCCCGCGCCCCGGCATTCGTGGTCATGATCATGACTATGTTGCGAAAATCGGCCTTCTTTCCGTTGTTGTCGGTGAGAGTCGCGTGGTCCATCACCTGCAGCAGAATATTGAACAGGTCCGGATGCGCTTTCTCGATTTCATCGAGCAGCAAGACGGCGTACGGATTTCGATTGATCGCGTCGGTGAGTAATCCACCTTGATCGAAGCCCACGTATCCGGGAGGCGCGCCGATGAGCCGCGACACGGTGTGTTTTTCCATGTATTCGCTCATATCGAAGCGCAGAAACTCGATCCCCATGGTTTTCGCGAGTTGTTTGGCCAGCTCGGTCTTTCCCACGCCGGTGGGTCCGGCAAAGAGAAAACAGCCGATCGGCTTTTCCGGATGGCCAAGACCAGAGCGGGAAAGCTTGATCGTGCTGGCTAGGGTATCGATGGCCGAATCTTGCCCAAACACCACAAGCTTCAAGTCGCGATCCAAGTTTTGCAGCTGTTCTTTATCGGAGCTCGATACGCTTCTCGGCGGAATCTTGGCGATCTTGGCAACGATGTTCTCGACATCTTTCGGGCTGATCGTTTTGCGGCGTTTTTCTTCGGGTTGGATCTTCACCGCCGCGCCGATTTCGTCAATGACATCGATGGCCTTGTCCGGCAAGCGCCGATCATTGATGTGCTTGGCCGAGAGCCTTACCGCGGCCCGGATGGCGCTATTACTGTAGCGCACGCCGTGGTGTTTTTCGTAGTGGGGTTTCAAACCTTGCAGGATTTTGACCGCGTCTTCCTGGCTTGGTTCCGGCACTTCAATTTTTTGAAAACGGCGCGCCAACGCCCGGTCGCGCTCAAAATAGCTCTTGTAATCGTGATAAGTCGTCGAGCCGATACATTTGAGCTCGCCGGACGCCAAAGCGGGCTTCAAAATATTCGAGGCGTCCATGGAGCCGCCGCTGGTCGCGCCCGCGCCGACGATGGTGTGGATTTCATCGATAAACAGAATCGAGTTCGGATGTTTTTTTAGTCCGGTGAGAACCCCCTTGAGCCGCGCTTCGAAATCACCGCGAAACTTCGTACCGGCAAGCAGGGCTCCCATGTCCAGAGCGTAGATCACCGCGCTCTTGAGCGCGTCCGGCACTTCGCCGTGATGAATTTTCATCGCCAGACCCTCGGCGATGGCGGTCTTGCCCACGCCCGGATCACCTACATAAATCGGATTATTCTTCCGCCGCCGACAGAGCACGTGAATGGTTCGCTCGATCTCGTCATCTCGACCGATGAGCGGATCGATCAAACCTTGCGCCGCTTTGTCGACCAGGTTTACTGTGAACGCCTCCAAGGGCTTCACTCGGCGCGACGGCCGCTCCTCGCCGCTTTCCTCATCCTCCTCAGACTGGCTCTCCGGTTCTTCTTCCGTGGCGATCTTCGACACACCGTGCGAAACATAATTGACTAGATCGAACCGCGTGATGCCTTGTTCCTCGAGAAGGTAAACGGCGTAGGAATCCGGCTCGCGGTACATCGCGATCAGTAAATTGCCGCCGTTGATCTCCTTGCGCTCGGCTGACTGGGCGTGAATCACGGCCCGTTGCAACACACGGTGGAAACTCAAGGTCTGCTGCGGGTCGTGGTCTCGTCCCTGCGGAAGCGTTTCCATCCGCGCAGCGAGAAATTCTTCGAGAGCTTTATTCAGCTTTTCAATGTCGCCCCCGCAGGCGAGGATGGCTGCCTTACCGTCCTTGTCCCGCAGCAAAGCGTAGAGCAGGTGTTCCAGACTGACATATTCATGTCTTCGCGCCTTGGCTTCTTTCAACGCGAAGTTCAACGTGGCTTCGAGTTCTTTACTGATCATTCTAAGCCTCTTCCATTGTGCATTTCAGCGGATACTCATGCTGACGCGCCAAATTTTCAACCAGCGCGACTTTGGTTTCGGCGACCTCGTAGGTATAGACGCCGGCAACGCCGATGCCTTTCTTATGTACGTGCAGCATGATCTGAACCGCCTCGGTCTGCTCCTTGTGGAAAACGTACTGCAGTACCTGCACAACGAACTCTTTGGTCGTGTAATCGTCGTTGTGGAGCAGGACTTTATAGAGGGGCGGCCGCTTGACCTTTTTTTTGGTCTCGGTGACCAGGCCGTGCTCAAATTCGGGATCTCTACGGCTCATAATAGACCCATTATCATACCCGAGATGAAATTAAATCTAACACGCTGTCAAGCTCGCTCGCAATCATCCAAAACGCAACCGTCATAAGCAATTGTTAACTTGGCGATCACCGGATGCTATAGTGACCTTGTCTGCGCCAGGTCAGTGCGTGTCCTCAAATATGAGTATTTCTGGAGGTGCCCATGCTTTCGAACAGGGTTAGCGAGATCATGACCACTCATCTGACCAAGGCTCCCGTATCGGCATCTATTTATGAAGTGATGCAGACCATGATCGCCGAGGATGTCGGACGCATTATCATTACCGACGACGAGGTGCCAGTGGGAATTTTTACCGAGAAGGACGTGGTGAAGCGCGTGGTTAATCCTGGTCTGGATGCGCGTAAGGAGAGCATCAAAAACGTGATGACTTCTCCGATTCGGGCGGTCCGAGAAGAAACTCACATCATCGACGCCTTTGGAAAAATGTATCGCGGCAAGTATCGCCATCTCCTCGTGCGCGGCCGGCGAGGCAAAATTATCGGCATCATCTCGATGCGCCGCATCCTCAACTTGGCGGTGGAGCTCGGTCAGGGGATGACTGAAGCCAAGACGTTAGGCGATATCGCCACGCCGGCCCTCGTCACCATTGACGAAAACGCCACTGTTCAGCAGGCGACCAAGCAGTTGAACGACAAAAACGTCACTGCGGTGATCGTCACTGCCGGCGGCAAGCCGACCGGCATCTTTACCGAGCGTGATGTCCTTAAGCGCGTGGCGGCAAGAGAGCTTAATACTGGCGCGACTCCGGTCAAAGAAGTCATGACCATGCCGATCATTATGATGCCGGGTTCGACATTCGTGGGCGACGTTCTGGCCGAGATGTATCATCGCGACATCAGAAATATGCCCGTAAAGAATGACCAGGGTGAGCTCACCGGATCGGTGTCCATGCCGGAAATTCTTCAGTTCGCGCGGGCTTTTAACATCGATGAGCAGGTGCGGCGGACGTGGAAGGAAGTCGCTGAATATCTTGATACGGATGACCAGTACACGCCGGGCTAGAACCTGCTAATTCGTTGTCTTTCAAGGGCTATGTGTTAGAATCCAAAAATTGCTCACAGGCCAAGGAGGTCGTATTTTGGATACACCGTCGATTAACGATCTAAACATCTGCGTTGCCACCGAAAACGGTTCAGGTAGCGCATCGTCGAACAATATCCTGTTCAAGGCGATTTTTAAGATGGGCATTCCCTGCTCGTCGAAAAATATGTTTCCATCGAACATTCAGGGGCTACCTACCTGGTATCAGATTCGAGCCAATGCCGATGGTTATCTGAGCCGCAAGGATGTGATCGACGTCATGGTTATGTTCAATGAGGCGACCGCCGCCAAAGACATTTACCGGGTGCGCGATGGCGGTTTGATTTTGTACGATGATTCCACGGCATTGGCGGCAAATTTGAAACGGGATGGCGTTCAATACATCGGCTTTCCCGCCAATAAACTGGTCACTAAACTGGTCCCGGCCTCGCCGTTGCGGGCCAAGCAGCGCAACATGGTTTATGTCGGCGCCCTTGCTTACCTGTTTGGCATCGACATGTCCGTGATCAAATCGGTGCTTGAAGACACTTTCGGCAAAAAACCGGCAGTCATTGAGTCTAACATGATCTGTATTGATGCCGGCTATCAATACTGCAAGGAACAAAATTTCAAGCAGAACATCGCCCGGCTCGAGCCGATTCCAAACGGCAACAAGGGGAAAATTATCACTGAAGGCAATACCGCTGCCGCGCTCGGCGCGATTTATGGCGGCGCCTCGGTGATTTGCTGGTATCCGATCACACCATCGAGCTCCCTGGCAGAAGCGATGGAGTACTATTTACCGCGGCTGCGCAAGACCCAAGATGGGAAGAAAGCCTACGCGATCGTTCAGGCAGAAGACGAAATCGCTTCCGTTGGGATGATCGTCGGCGCTGGCTGGGCCGGTGCGCGTGCCATGACATCGACTTCGGGCCCGGGTCTTTCGCTGATGAACGAATCGATTGGGTTGGCCTATTACGCGGAGATCCCCACGGTATTTTTTATCATCCAGCGCGGTGGCCCCTCCACCGGACTGCCCACCCGCACGCAACAATCGGATATTTCGCTAATGTACGGCGCCTCCCATGGCGATACTCGGCATATCATCCTAATTCCGCACGACATGAATTCCTGCTTCGATTTCGCGCGCCAGAGCTTCAACTACGCCGATCGCTTCCAAACCCCGGTATTCGTCGCCATGGATCTCGACCTCGGTATGAATCTCTGGTCATCGGATCCGCTCAAGCTCAACCAGGAGCCTTTCGACTATGGTAAACGACTGAGCGCCGAACAACTCGAAGAATGGATCAAAGCCGGAAAGAAATTTCGCCGCTACTTCGATCAGGACGGCGATGGGATTCCTTATCGAACCGTTCCCGGCAACGTACACCGCTCGGCATCCTACTTTACCCGCGGCTCGGGCCACGATGCTGATGCGCGCTACTCCGAAGACGAACACGACTACAAATATATTCTCGATCGTTTGCGCAAGAAGTTCGATACGGCGCGCAAATTCGTGCCCAAACCGATCGTGGAAAAAGAGCGCGGCGTCAAGACCGGCATCGTTTGCTACGGTTCGAGCTACGAGCCCGTGCGCGAAGCGCGCGATCGATTGAAGGCGCGGGGGCTTAGAACGAATCACATGCTGATCCGTGCGCTCCCGCTAACGACTGAGGTCCGCGATTTCTTTGCCGAGCACGATACGATTTATCTCGTGGAGCAAAATCGCGACGGGCAGATGGCGGCCATCATAAAAGATGAATGGCCGGAGCTGGGCACGAAGATTGTCAGTGTATTGATCTATAACGGCTTGCCGGCGACGCCGCTCGAGGTTGTAAATCAGATTTTCGCCGCGGCCCAATCGGCAAAAACGGCATAAGGATAGGATTGGAAAATGGCAGAAGCAAAGGTAAATCGACTCAATCTAACGGAAAAAGATTACGACGGCGCGGCCTCGACCATGTGCCGCGGCTGCGGTCACGATGCGATCTCCGCATCCGTGCAGCGCGCCTATTTCGAGAGCAGCATCGATCCGCGCAAGGTGGTCAAACTGAGCGGCATCGGCTGCTCGTCGAAGACACCAGCGTATTTTTTGAGCCAGTCGTTTGGTTTCAACGCCGTACACGGCAGAATGTCGGCGGTCGCCACCGGCGCCAATTTGGCAAATCATATGTTGATGCCGATCGGTGTCTCGGGCGACGGCGATACCTCGGCCATCGGGCTCGGCAACTTTTGTCATATGATGCGGCGGAACGTCAACATCACTTATATCATTGAGAACAACGGCGTTTACGGCTTGACCAAAGGACAGTTCTCGGCCACCGCGGATGTCGGCTCGGTGATGAAGGGTGGTAAAGTTAACGATATTCCGGCGATCGATTTGGCGGAGCTGGCGATCACATTGGGCGCAACTTATGTGGCGCGGAGCTTTTCCGGAGACCGCAAACAATTAACACCCCTGGTTCAGGGTGCGTTGTCGCACAAAGGCAGCGCGATTCTGGATGTGATCAGTCCCTGCGTGACTTTCAATAACCACGAGGGATCGACCAAAAGTTTGAAATACGTGAAAGGCCATTTGGATCCGATTCATGATCTTGATTTCATCCCGCCGTACGAGAACATCGAGGCGGATTACGATGAAGGCACGGATCACGATGTGACCATGCATGATGGGTCGCATATCATTTTGCACAAGCTCAATAAGGATTACGATCCGACCAACAGGCTGCAGGCGATCCAGGCGATTCACGCCGCGATCGCTGAAGGGAAATTTTTAACCGGACTGATCTATTACAATCCGAACCGCAAAGAATTTGCCGACGAGTTAAATCTCTGCGACATTCCGCTATCGGAGCTCAGCCAGGACGACCTGCAGCCGCCCATCGAAGCTTTGGAAAGAATCAATGCTGATATGATGAAATAATCGGCTGGTTGACTTGACAGAGGGCCTGGCGGAGAAAATCCGCCAGGCCCTTTCTTTTTGAACGATTTGCTGTCTTACAGCCCGACTGCCTGCTTTGTCGGCAGCTCGTTCCAGGCTTCAATGATTTCGCCCGAGGATGCCACCAGTCCAAAATGGCGCCGCATGTTTTCCAAAGTGCCAAGATGTAATTTCGTCTCGTACGCCGCGGAGCAATCGTCGATCATCGTCACATAGTAATCACACATGTAGCCGTCGCGCGCGGTGGTCTCCACACAGACGTTGGTGGCGACACCGCACACGAGCACGCTCTGAATATTACGCGCCTTCAGTACCGTGTTTAGATCGGTGTTAATAAACGCGCTATATCGGTGCTTGATCACCACCCGCTCGCTCGGCAACGGCGAGATTCCCTCATAAAATTCCGCGCCCCAGGTTCCTTCACGGCAGGTGCTCAAACCACCTTTTTGTGACGTCCGATAGACCCAGGAGGGCGTATCGGTCCATTCGCTGTGCGTGGTTCGAATATAGACGATTATGAGCCCCACGCGACGTCCTTCCTCGATCAGTCGGAGCAGATTCGGAACCATCGCCATAGCCGCGCCGACATCCTCGCCGCGCTTCGCCGCGCTGCCGTCGCGACTGACAAAGTCGTTTTGCACATCGACTACAATCAGCGCCGCCTTGCTGGGATGGCAGCGTTCTTTCAGAGTTCGCAAAACATCCATCAGTTTTCCCCCTTAAGGCCAAGGATAGAAGATAAAGTTCGCAGATGGCAATCCTTGAGTCTTCGTCTGCGATCCTCGATTTCTATCAATGATCATGCTTACGCTGCAAACCCCCATGCCCCATGGCCATGATCTCCGCGCGCGTGATTTTCTCTCCGGCAAGAAGACGAGGGAGGAGCGCGTCAAAGGCGGTAAAGGGATCGTGCAAGACACACCCGGACAGCCCCATTACTGGCGTGTCCCCGAGGTAAGCCATCAAAAACATTGAACCTGGCAACACCGGAAACCCGTGTGTTTCCACCACCGCCCCGCTTTTCCGGATGCCTTCCGGTGTTTTGTCGTCAGGATCCACTGACATCCCGCCGCTGACGAGAATCACATCGGCGCCGGCCTGTTTGGCTTCTTTAATATCTTCGGCGATGACATCGGAATCATCAGGTGCCAGCTTGACGGATTCGAGTGCCGAGCCCAGCTCATTGACTTTCTTGGTCACCACTGGTCCGAAACCATCTTTGATCCTGCCGGTAAAAACTTCGCTGCCCGTCACCACCAGGTGAACGCGCTTCGCTGGCATGGGCATTACTGCTAAGATCGCCTTTTCTCTGCAGAGCGCTTCGGCTCTTCGCACCAGTTCCTCTTTTACGATCACGGGAATCGTTCGTGTCCCAGCCACAACGGTTCCCTCTTTGACATAGCGGTCCCCGGGCAGTGTCGCCAACATGAGATCACCCAGGGAATTGAAACGGAAAAGTAAATCGCTGTCGACCTTCAGTAAGCCGGAAATTTTCGCAACCAGGTTAATGCGGCCCTCACTCGGATCGGTTAATTTCAGGTTCTCTCCCGCTGCGGCGTTCGCCAGTCGTCGCGCGGCCTCTTCCTCGTGCAGCTCGTCTCTTTCCAGCTCCATCACATAGAGGTTGCGCTTTCCCACGTCGAGCAGTTTGGAGATGTCCTCCTGGCGCACGATGTGGCCGCGTCGAAAGGCCGGGCCTTTGTGCTTACCCGGGACAATCTCCGTGATGTCATGAGCCAAAGGCAACCCAACGGCTTCTTCCACAGGTATGACTTTCAGCATCTCCCTTGCTCCTAGTTTGGCAAAGATTCAGTGTTCCATCAGCTAGAAATAAACGCAAGTCTCGTCCGTCAAGCTATTGCCGTTGCCGATACAGTTTCTTACGTCTCAGGAAACTTGTTTGCATGGTGCGCAACAAAATCGTGCCCTCATAATCGAAAAATGACTGCTCAACCATGGCCCTCCGGGAGCTGCTCCGCACCTTTTGTAACTCCGGCATGGTCCAACTGTTCTGTTCGCCGGCGGCTGGCCAGGGGTGGGAGCGCGGCGTTCTGCTCACTGTGAGCGGCGCGGAGTTGGGTCTGGCAAATCTGGCTGTTGTTGCACTTCTCGTGATTATCTCCCGCCTCGAAGGATCGCTATGAGGCGACGGGTGGACGCGCTTCCTTTTCTAACGGGCTCACCAAAACTTTGTCGATGCGTTTTCCGTCCATATCCACCACTTCAAATCGCACTCCATTCCACTCAAAGGAATCCGATAGCACTGGAATTCGCCCCATTTTCGTAAAAACAAAACCACCTAGGGTCTGGTAGGCGTCGCGCTTCTCGCCCGGCAGCGCTTCGATGTGAAAGATCTCCTTGAACTCATCGATGCTGAGCATGCCATCCAGTAGCCAGGAGCCGTCGTGACGCCGCACCGCCTTGGGATCATGGGGCTGTGCATCGAACGGAATGTCCCCGGCAATCGCCTCTAGAATGTCATGGTGGGTGAGCAAACCCTCGATCCCGCCATACTCATCGACCACCAGTGCGATATGCTGGCCCGACGTTTTGAACAACTCCAACACTTCGAGAGCGGTGATAGTTCGCGGTACAAACAGCGGCTGGTGCATCGAGGCTTGAAGATTGAGCCCACGCCCTTCCAAACTGTGCGCGAGCAGATCTTTCGAGTGCACTACGCCGTCCACTTTATCTAGGCTGCGTGCGGCCACCGGGAAACAGGAATGCCCGCTGGCAATAATTTTCTGCCGAATTCGCTCGATGCTGTCGTCGCGATCCAACCAGGCGATTTGAGTTCGCGGTGTCATCAATGACCGCGCCCGTTTGTCGCCCAGCTGCAGCACGGCATTGAGCATATCTTGCTCGCTTTCCTCGAATACGCCCGCCTCGGTTCCCTGCTGCACCAAACTCTTGATTGCTTCCTCAGTTATCGGTGGGGCACTGACGGTTTCACGACCAAGCAGCCGGGAAAGCGCGTCGGTGCACAACTCCAGGAAGCGAGCGATTGGCCATGCGGAACGGGTCAACAGCTGCAGCGGTCGCGCCATTAACACGGCAACCGTCTCGGGATAAACGGACGCTATGCGTCTGGGAAGAAGTTCACCGAGAATTAGAGAAACCCAGGTGAGCACAACAGCCACAATACCCAAACTGATCATTTCAGCAGATCCGCCAGATCCGTCAAAAAGCCCATTGAAAAGCCATGGAACGAGGCTTCTCCCGGCCAATACTCCGCTTACAATCACTAGAAATCCAATACTCACTTGCAGCGCCGTGAGCGCCCGATTCGGCTCTCCCGTTAGCTCCAAAGCAAGCTTGGCGCGGCGATTTCCTCGTGAGATCCACTCTTGCAAACGGGCCTTACGCGCCGCGACCAGCGCGGTCCGGGCCATTGCCAGAAAACCAGTGGCCAAGATCAGAAAAAAAATAACCAGAAGCTGTTCGCCATTTCCGGACATCGAGTTTTCCTCACGCGCCTCACGCGCTCAAATAGACCGAACGGGACCAGATTAAATCACCCTTGGAATTTACTAAGGCGCATCCATTTTCACGACAGTGCCCCACAGCCACTGATCATACAAAGCGCATCAATTTAAAGAAAGCCATCTTGCAGTGATGCGGCAACCGAGATATATCGAATTTCGATAACGAAATGCAAAAGTCACCGAGATCCAGTGGCGCCCGCAAGAACCAAGACCTGTATGGCGGCTTGATCCGATTGCATATTCTGCATCATGCGGCTAAAGCGCCAGTTTTCGGCCTTTGGTTTATCGAAGAGCTGGGTAGACACGGTTACAAGCTCAGTCCCGGGACACTTTACCCGTTGCTGCACAGCTTGGAGCGGAAAGGCTATCTCCGCTCGATCAGTGAGCGTTCCGGGAAAACTTTGCGCCGGATGTATCAGGCAACACCCCAAGGTCGCAGGGCATTGCTAAGCGCTAGGCAAAAGGTAAGCGAGCTTTTCGGCGAACTGCTGGAAGAAGAGTGATGATTGCAGCCCCACAGTTCGCTGGCAGTTAGTCGGCCAAGATGGCGAAAACAACAGATATGAGAAGATTATGAGCATACGCAATTGCAGGAGGCGGAAAATACCTATTATGAGCAGTACACCGTTGTTCATCTGCAACCGCTCCTACCGTAGGCCAGCAGATACCATAACAAAAATTGACCTGGTCAAATAAGCCCACTGAAAGCGGAAAGGAAAGCGAAAATGGCCCAAGTAACGCGAACTCAGATGAGTCAACTCGTGGCAGTGCGAAAAGAGTTTCAGCGACTGGAAAAAAGATTGCACGCGATCCATAAAAAAACCGGCTACGAAGATCTCGCCCATGGAGTGCTGGCGCTGGAAATCGCTGAGCATACCGTGGAAGAAACCCTGGAGCACACCGGACTCGGCGGTGAGATCAAGCACCATTCGGATGCTAAAGCGTACCGTCAGGCCAAGCAGTGGCTGAACATGGTCAGGGGAATTAAAAATCAGGCCAACAAATTTCTTGGAGCCCATCCGAGCGAGGATTTGGAAACCGCCGTGAAAGCATTGGCCATCGCTGAGGGTTCCCTTGAAGAAGTCGCTGAACATTATGAGTGAGTCGGCGGAGGTCGGCTCGACTCAAGTTCAGCGTCATCAGGAGCTCGGTTCCCTCCTGGAAGTTCTCTCGGTTTCCACCCGCCTCGGTCTCACATCCTTTGGCGGCCCGGTCGCTCATCTTGGCTATTTTCATGAAGAGTACGTCAAGCGCCGGCAGTGGATCGATGAGCAAAGCTATGCCGACCTGGTCGCGCTTTGCCAATTTCTTCCCGGTCCCGCCAGCAGCCAAGTCGGTATCGCCATCGGCATTGCTCGCGCGCGTCTTCTCGGTGGCGTTGCCGCATGGCTAGGCTTCACCACGCCGTCGGCCTTGGCATTGATCGCGTTCGCATTCGGCATTGGTAGTTTTGCGAGCACCGGCGATGCGGGTTGGCTACACGGACTGAAGGTGGTCGCTGTTGCCGTAGTTGCTCAAGCGGTCTGGGGCATGGCCCGCTCGCTTTGCCCGGACCGGGAGCGCGCTACCATCGCCATTCTCGCTTCACTCGTCACGCTCGCATGGCCAACAGCCATCGGACAGCTTTCATCCATCGCTATTGCAGGTATCGCCGGATCAATAATCTTTCCCGGTGCGGCCTCTCCTGCGGTCTCGCACATGCGTTTTCCTGTCAGTCGAAAGACCGGCATCGCCGCATGGATTATTTTCTTCGCACTGCTGTTGGGGTTACCGTTTTTGCGACAATTATCCCAGAGCCATGCGTTAGAAATTTTCGACAGTTTTTTCCGCGTCGGCTCCCTCGTTTTCGGCGGCGGCCACGTAGTTCTACCGCTGCTTCAGTCCGAAGTCGTGGGTCCAGGATGGGTCACGAACGAGCAATTTGTCGCCGGCTACGGTGCCGCCCAAGCCGTACCAGGACCGCTGTTTACGTTCTCTGCATACCTCGGCGCTGTTATGGGTGAACCGCCGAACGGATTGCCGGGAGCGCTTTTAACGCTGGTCGCGATTTTCCTTCCTTCCTTTCTGTTGATCGCCGGTGCTCTCCCTTTCTGGGATCTTCTTCGCTCCGTGCCGGTTTTTCAGTCCGCTCTGAAAGGTGTAAATGCGGCAGTGGTCGGTTTGCTACTGACCGCGTTGTACAAACCGGTATGGACTAGCGCAATCACTTCGCCCCGCGATTTTGGCCTCGGGCTCGTCGCATTTGGGCTTTTGATGTTTTGGAAGTGTCCGCCTTGGCTAGTCGTGGTGCTGACGGCCATCGGCGGTGAACTGATTGCACAAGTTTAAGTTGGAGCCGCAGCTTTAGCTCGGAGGAGGACGTGGATGAAACGTCGAGAATTTCTCCTTTTAGCCGGTATGTCGGCGTTGTCCGGTGCCTCGATTCTTTCAAGCTGTGGAGCGGCGATGATCACCCGGTTCACTTTCACCGGCATACATTTGAGTTAACTCGGATCGGCGAAAAAACGACGGCAGGAATTCTCAAGGACACGGTCAACGTGCGCGCCGGCAAAGCGTCGAAATCGATTTCGTTGCCGATGATCCCGGTCTCACCTTGTATCATTGCCACATGTAGCTCCACATGGACTTCAGTTTCATGGGCCTCATGAAATATGCGTGAACGAGCCAGAGTGGGCGCGATGAGAATCGGACGCTTGGCCGCGGTGATCTGTTGGATCATCATCGCGCAGCGCGCCTGGGCCGGCCCGCCGTTCACCACCGATGATCCCGAAGCGGTCGAATATCATCACTGGGAAATATACGTCGCTTCTCAGCTCGAACACGACAAAGCCGGCTGGTCGGGCACCTCGCCGCATTTCGAGGTCAATTACGGGGCTCTGCCGAATTTGCAGCTACATTTGATCGCTCCTGTCTCGTTTTCGGCGGCGGCACACGGTGCGACAAACTTTGGTTACGGCGACACTGAACTCGGAGCGAAGTACCGCTTCTTCGAGGAAACCGATCAGCTCCCTCAAATGGGCGTCTTTCCGCTGGTCGAGATACCGAGTGGCAGTCGCGAACGCGATCTGGGCAGCGGTCATGCGCAAGTTTTTCTTCCGTTGTGGCTACAGAAGCACTTTGGATCTTGGACCACGTACGGAGGCGGGGGGTATTGGATCAACCCGGGGAAAAATAACCACGATTGGTGGTTTACCGGCTGGGTTTTGCAGCATGAAATAACTCCGGCGCTAACGTTGGGCGGTGAAATTTTTCACGAGACGCCGGGCGAAAAAGGTGGCGGTTCCGATACCAGGCTCAACTTCGGCGGATTTTATAACTTTAGCGACACGTATCATCTCTTGTTCTCTGCCGGCCACACGATTCAAGGTCCGAGTATATTTCAAGGTTATCTAGCCTTCCAAATAACAGTCGGCCCGCAGCAACAATCCGAACGGGCACGGAATTGATACAGAGCATACGCGCCTCGGCTTGAGAAACACTAGAGATGTAGCACGCGCAAGATAAATCATGTCGTGCTTATTTGCTTCTCGCGTTGCGTATTTCGAGATTGCAAAGTTCGAGATCGGAAGATCTTCGATCCTGATCCCCGGCGCGATCTCCCGCACGATTGACCAGCACCGAACGCGTACCGTATAACACTCGCATGCGCAATATACGTGTTAACGATGTTTTCTTATGGAATGTTCTTCTTCTCCTCGCCGCCGGCTGCGGTTCATCTGTGGCGGTTTGGACGGACGGCGAAGTGCCATTTGTCCGATCGACACCCGAAGTCATCGATCGTATGCTCGAGCTGGCGCAAGTCAGAGAAGGCGACCTGATTTATGATATCGGCAGCGGCGACGGCGCGATTGTTATCCGGGCCGCCAAGAAGTACGGCGTTAGAGGTGTCGGCATCGAAATAGATGAAGGGTTG